>Ga0187781_10000108_pt1 | contig 54007 bp, 49 predicted proteins | sample 0715_SJ02_MP02_2_FD_132447 | JGI IMG/M metagenome (GOLD analysis project Ga0187781, IMG submission 132447) | Tropical peat soil microbial communities from peatlands in Department of Meta, Colombia - 0715_SJ02_MP02_20_MG | ecosystem: Environmental > Terrestrial > Soil > Wetlands > Peat | place...
CAGCGTCTCGCCGGCGGCGCGGGCGCGCGCCTCGGCCTGCTCGGAGGGGAAGGCAAAGGCATCGACGCGCTCGGCCAGGCGCTCGGCGGCGGCGGCAAGCTCGGCGGCGCGGTGGCGGAAGGTGGTGACGACCCAGAGGAAGGCCAGCGGCAGCGTGACGCCGAGCACGGCGATGGCGATCTCGTTCGGCAGCATCGCCGCCAGCACGCCCCAGCCGACCTGCGTATGGATGTAGATGGCACATGCCGCAAGCCAGGCCGCCGACAGCGCCGGCCCGGACAGAAGGGTCCCCCACACTCTTCGCAACGTCGACCCGCTCCCTTCGTATTAAGGGAATGGCGGAGAGTCGCCTATCTCGTGAGTCGCGTCAACCAGTGGTATATGCCGGCCGTCAGAGCACCTCCTGCAACGCCGCGAGGCAAGGGCCGGGCTCCTCGATCATCGGCAGATGCCCCGCCGCCGGCAGCACGCTGACGCGCGCATCGGCAAAGCGCGGCGCAAAGCTCCGCGCCTGCGCCGCCGGGGTCATGCGATCGGCGCCGCCCAGGAGCAGCAGCACCGGACAGCGGATTCTCCCCGCCGAGTCGGCGGCGCCGCGATAGGCATCGCAGGCGGCAAGGTCGGCGGCGAGGCTCTCCTTGTCGGCGCGTTCGAGCAGGCGGAGCGCGCTGCCGGGAAGAAAGACGCCCGGCATCCGCGCGCCGCCGAGCTGGCCCGCGGCGGCGAAGCTCCAGCCGGTCATCAGCTCGACCGCCATCGGCGCGCCGGCGCGCGCGGCGGCCAGCAGATCGGGATGGACGCGCATCTCCGGCGCGAAGCCGATCAGCGCCAGGGCTTCCACCCGCGCGCCGCCCCGCGCCGCCGCCTCGAGCGCGACGAGCGCGCCCATGCTGTGCCCGGCAAGGCGAAAGCGCTCGGCGCCGCATGCCGAAGCGGCGGCGAGCACCCATTCGGCAAGCGCGGCGATGCTCGCCAGCGCCGGCCCCTCGCTGCGGCCGTGGCCGGGGAGATCGAAAGCGAGCACGCTGCGCCCGCGATGGGCCAGCGCGCGCGCCTGCGCAGCGAAGATGGTGTGGTCCATGCCAGCGCCGTGCAGCAGCACGACCACGGGCGCGGCGGGATCGCCCACGCGCCCGCCGGTGCCGGCATAGACGCGCCTGCCGTCGAGGACGAACTCCATGAGGCCGGCCTATTCCGCCGCCGGACGCAGCGACGCTTTCCGCGCCGCGCGCAGCGCCTGGGCGAGGTCGTCGATGATGTCCTCGGCGTCCTCGAGGCCGACGGACAGGCGCACCATGTCCTCGCCGATGCCGGCGGCGGCGAGCGCCGCGGCGTCGAGCTGCTGATGCGTGGTGCTGGCGGGATGGATCACCAGCGTCTTGGCGTCGCCGACATTGGCGAGATGGGAGACGAGCTTGAGGCTGTCGATGAAGCGCCGGCCGGCGGCGCGGCCGCCCTTGATGCCGAAGCTGATGATCGCGCCGCCGCCGCGCGGCATCAGGCGCCCGGCCAGCGCATGGTCGGGATGGCTCGCGAGATCGGGATGGAGCACCCAGGCGACGGCGTCGGAGGCGGTGAGGAAGTCGAGCACGCGGCGCGTATTGGCGATGTGCTGCGCCATGCGCAGCGGCAGGGTCTCGATCCCCTGAAGGAGGTGGAAGGCGTTGGCCGGGCTCATGCAGGCGCCGAAATCGCGCAAGCCCTCGGCGCGGGCGCGCATGATGAAGGCTTGCGGCCCGAACTCGGCGGAAAAATCGATGCCGTGATAGCCGGCATAGGGCTCGCTCAAGGTCGGGAATTTTCCCGAGGCCCGCCAGTCGAAGCGCCCGCCATCGATGAGGGCGCCGCCGATGGCGACGCCGTGGCCGCCGAGCCACTTGGTCGCGGAATGCATGACGAGGTCGCAGCCATGCTCGATCGGCCGGCAGAGATAGGGCGTGGCGAAGGTGGCGTCCACCAGCAGCGGCAGACCCGCGTCATGCGCCACCGCCGCCGCGGCGGCGATATCGAGCACCTCGAGCCCGGGATTGCCGAGGATTTCGGCGAAGACGAGGCGCGTCTCGGGCCGGATCGCCGCGGCAAAGGCGCGGGGATCGCGGGGATCGACGAGGCTCGCCGTGATGCCGAAGCGCGGCAAGGTCAGCCGCAGCAGGTTGACCGAGCCGCCATAGAGCGAGGCGGCGGCGACGATGTGGCCGCCCGCCCCCATCAAGGTGGCGATGGCGAGATGCAGCGCCGCCTGGCCGCTCGCGGTGCAGACGGAGCCGACGCCGCCTTCGAGCGCGGCGAGCCGCTCCTCCAGCACGGCGACGGTGGGGTTGGCGATGCGCGAGTAGATATAGCCGGGCTCCTCCAGATTGAAGAGCGCGGCGGCGTGATCGCTGTCGCGGAAGACGTAGCTCGTCGTCTGATAGATCGGCACGGCGCGCGCGCCGGTGACGGGATCGGGCCGCTGGCCGGCATGGAGCGCCAGCGTGGCGAATTTGGGAAACTTGGCCTCGGCCATGGCGGCTCCCATGCTGGAACACCCAGAAAGAGCCACCATACACGAAATGCGGCGAGGACTGTATCCGCCGGCCGAAAGCGGCGCGGGGCCGTCAGCGAGTGACGGCCCCTCTTAACGTGCAAGGCCGCAAGGTGCCTGCGATGCCGGAAAGCAAACGGGGCCGAGCCCCGGGCGGCGGCCGGAGTATCGCGCGGGCTGGTTAAGAGATGCTGAAGCGGAAACGGCAGGGCGCCTTGCCGCGGCACGCCCTCGCCCGGCCGGGCTAGCGCTTGAACAGCGCGTCGGCGCCGCTGCGCTGCTTCTGCTTGGCGCCGATCTCGGCGCGGGCGCGCGCGATCTCCTCCTCGAGCGCGCCGATATAGGCTTCGAGCTCGGCGATTCCCAGCGGCGTCAAGTCCTTCTTCTGCGGCTTCTTATGCCGCGGCAGCAGATCTTCCTCGTCCATGGCTCCTCCGGGCGCTGGCTGTTGCCAGTCTGGCGCGGTCGGGCTAGAGGTGCAATCGGCCGCAGCCGCAGCAAGGGACGCCCTCATGACCACGCTTCCCGCCACCATGACAGCGATCGAGATCACCGAGCCCGGCGGTCCCGAAGTGCTGCGGCCGGCGAGCCGGCCGATGCCGCTGCCCGGCGCCGGCGAGGTGCTGATCAAGGTGGCGGCGGCCGGGATCAACCGCCCCGACGTCATGCAGCGCAAGGGCGAGTATCCGCCGCCGGCGGGCGCCTCCGACATTCCCGGCCTCGAAGTCGCGGGCACGGTGGCGGCGGTCGGCCTCGGCGTCAACCACACCAAGCTCGGCGACGCGGTCTGCGCGCTGGTCACCGGCGGCGGCTATGCCACTTATTGCGTGGCGCCGGAGCCGCAATGCCTGCCGGTGCCCAAGGGCCTCGGCATGGCCGAGGCGGCGGCGCTGCCCGAGACCTTCTTCACCGTCTGGACCAACCTTTTCGAGCGCGGGCAGTTCAAGGCCGGCGAAACGGTGCTGATCCATGGCGGCACCAGCGGCATCGGCACCACCGCGATCCAGCTCGCCAAGGCGCTGGGCGCGCATCAGATCTTCGCCACCGCCGGCAGCCGCGACAAATGCCACGCCACGGAGCGCCTCGGCGCCACGCGCGGCATCGACTACAAGCACGAGGATTTCGTCAAGATCGTCAAGGAAGCGACCGGCGGCCGCGGTGTCGACGTCATCCTCGACATGGTCGGCGGCGACTACATGCAACGCAACATCAACGCGCTCGCGGTCGAAGGCCGCATCGTCCTCATCGCCTTCCTGCACGGCGCGGAGGCGGCGATCAACCTCATGCCGCTGCTGCTGAAGCGCGGCACCATCACCGGCTCGACCTTGCGCGCGCGCAGCGTCGAGCAGAAAGGCGCGATTGCCGCGCCGCTGCGCCGCGTGGTCTGGCCGCTCCTCGAGCAAGGCAAGGTGAAGCCACAGGTCTATCGCACCTTCCCGCTCGCCGAGGCGGAAGAGGCGCACCGGCTGATGGAAAGCTCGGCGCATATCGGCAAGATCGTGCTGACGGTCTAAAAGCCTTCCCAGCGGCCTTCCCGCCGACTATATAGCCTCATCCGGGACATGACCGTCGACCGCCGCGCGGCCCTGGCGCCGTCCGGCCCTATACCCTAAGGGATTGTAAATCAAGGAGGAATCGATGGCTCTGCCGCTCATGCCGAAGGCCACGGCCGTATGGCTCGTGGAGAACACGTCGCTCACCTTCGACCAGATCGGCGAGTTCTGCGGGCTGCATCCGCTCGAAGTGCAGGCGATCGCCGACGGCGAGGTGGCGGTGCAGATGCAGGGGCTCGACCCGGTGGCTGCCGGCCAGATCACGCTCGAGGAGGTCGAGCGCTGCCAGAAGGATCCCGCGGCGCGGCTCAAGCTCTCGGCCGAGGCGGTGCCGGCGCCGATGGTGAAGCATCGCGGCCCGCGCTACACGCCGATCGCCAAGCGCCAGGACAAGCCCGACGCCATCGCCTGGCTGCTGAAGAGCCACCCCGAGCTCAGCGACGGGCAGATCTCGAAATTGGTGGGCACCACCAAGCCCACCATCGCCGCGGTGCGCGACCGCAGCCATTGGAACTCGCCCAACATCAAGCCGCGCCACCCCGTGGCGCTCGGCCTCTGCACCATGCAGGAACTCGACGCCGCGGTGGCGCGCGCCAATCGCGGCAAGAAGACCGCCGAGCCCGCCACCGGCCCGGAAGACACGGCGGCGTAAATCGGGCGCCGGCGTCGCGGCGCCAGGCTATCGCAGACAATAAGATTCACCGCGGAGGCGGTCGCGGTAGAAGACGATTTTGGCCTGCCATTCCTTGTTTCTCCGTGTCCCCCGTGTTCTCCGTAGTCAATCTTTATCTGCCAAACCTGCCGCAGCATTTGTGACGGCTCCCGCCGGAAGGGCGGCATAGGCTATCGCCGATTGCCCTCAGCGATAAATTCCCTTGCGTCGCTTATCGCACTAGTGGCAAAAGAAAAATCGTCGAGCGCCCGGTCTCCAACATGACGCTCGCAAGGGGGGCGAATGGCGAGACGACATCCTGCCTCGCGCGGCCGGACGGCCGCGCTGCCGGCGCCGGCCGACATCTTTGCGCCGACGACCGCCGTTCCCCAGCCCAGCCAGCGCCCGCTCAAGGTCTACGCCTTCGATCCCAGCGCCGGCCATCTCGTGGGCAACGTCATGAGCGTCCTGCTGCGCTACGAGAAGCTCGCGCCGGGGCCGGTCGGCGAGAAGCTGGCGGTCATCGATTACGACGGCACCCACAAGACTTATTACAAGCCGGTCGATCTCGACGATCCCCGCATCCTGATCCAAGGCGGCGTCGATCCCACCGAATCCGATCCGCGATTTCACCAGCAGATGGTCTATGCGGTCGCCGCCGAGACCTTACAGCGTTTCGAGACCGCGCTCGGACGGCGCATCCATTGGCGCCTGGAGCGCCCTCCCCGCCAGCGCGGCAAGACGCCCACGGGCACCATTCACCGCCTGCTGCTCTTTCCGCACGCGATGTACCAGGCCAACGCCTTCTACAGCCCCGAGGCGCACGGCATCCTCTTCGGCTATTTCCGCGCCAGCATGACGAAGCCCGGGAGCAATTTCCCGGGCCAGACGGTGTTCACCTGCCTGTCGCACGACATCATCGCCCACGAGACGACGCATGCGATCGTGGACGGCATCCGCACATACTTCACCGAGCCGACCAACATCGACGTGCCGGCCTTCCACGAGGCGTTTGCCGATCTCGCCGCGCTCTTCCGCCATTTCTCGCACAAGGAAGCGCTGCTCGACACGCTCCAGAAGACGGGCGGCGCGCTCTTTCAATTCTACATGACGCCCGAAGCCGCCGCGGGCGCCGCGCCGGCGGTCATCCAGGCGCAGATCGCCGCGCCGAACCCGCTGATCCAGCTTGCGCAGCAGTTCGGCCAAGCCTCGGGCATGCATTCGGGACTGCGCAGCGCGCTCGGCACGCCGGTGAATTCCGACGACATCAACGTTAAGACCGAGCCCCATGACCGCGGCGCGATTCTGGTCGCGGCCGTCTTCGACGCCTATTTCTCGACCTATACGCGGCGCACCGCCGACCTCTTCCGCATCTTCCGCGCGGGCGGCGGCTCGGCCCGGCCGGAGGATCTGCCGGGCCCGCTCGCCCAGATGCTGGCGGCGGAGGCGAGCCGGACGGCCAACACCTTCTTCTCGATCTGCGTGCGCGCGCTCGACTATTGCCCGCCCGTCGACATCGCCTTCGGCGACTTCCTGCGCGCCATCATCACCGCGCATCTCGACATGGACCCCGAGGATCCCGAGGGCATTCGCGACGCCTTCATGCAGGCTTTCCGGCTGCGCGGCATCGTCGCCGAGGGCGCGGCCTTCTTCTCCGAAGACGCGCTCTGCTGGGACCGGATCCAACCCGACGCGCTTCCGGCGATCACGGGGCTCGTCTTCGGCGATCCCAACGGCCTTACCAGACGGGAGAAGAACAAGGTCGGCCGAGTCCTGCGCACATACGTGAAGGAGAACGCCCAGGCGCTCGGCTTCGACATGAGGGATCGAGGCGAAGACATCGACGTGCCGTCGTTCCATCCCACCTTCCGCATCGGCTCGGATGGCGGCCTCAAGGTCGACATGGTCGTCGAGGTGGTGCAGACGCGCCGGGCAAATCTCGATGAAGACAATCCCGCCGCCGGGCAATTTCCCTTGCGCGGCGGCGTCACCCTGCTCATCTCGCAGCAGCCGCTCGACGAGCACGGCAAGCGCCCGGATCCGAAAATCCGCTATGCCATCCACAACCATATCGGTGACAAGCGGGAAAAGCGCCAGCGCCATCACTATGCCGCGAGCGGGTTTGGCAAGGGCAGAGCGGCGTGGAAGGCGGGACGGAAGGGCGATGAGAGCCGCTTCCGGATCAATTTCGGCCTCATTCACGGGGGAATTTGACCATGGCCACACGCGGCGGCCGGCGCACGGCGAAGCGCCCTCGGACGAAACCGAAATCTGCGACGCCCCGGCGGCGGAAAAGCACGGCCGCCGCCGCGCGGCCGCGGCGCACGACGCGCAAGAAAACGCAAACCCCGGCGCCGGCCAAGGCGCCGACAAGCGCGCAACCGAGCCCCGCCGATGCGGTGGCGGCGGCGAGCGCTCCCGCAAAGGCGCCCGCCGCATCGGACCGGAGCGCCGTCGGCCCCAGCGGATTGCGCGTGCGCATGTTCCGCATCGGGTTCGGCGACTTCTTCCTGCTGACGGTGCTGACGCCGGCGGGCCTCAAGCACATTCTCATCGATTGCGGCGTCCATGCCGGAGACATCGGCAGCATCAAGGAAGCCGTCGCCCAGATGGCGCAGGACACCGGGAGCAATCTGGCGCTCGTCATCATGACGCACCGCCATGCCGATCACATCTCCGGCTTCGCGACCTGCAAGGACGTCTTCAGCCAGTTCACCGTCGAGCAGGTCTGGATGTCATGGTTCGAGGATCCCGGCGACACGGGGGCGGCGGCCTTCCAGGCGAGCCTTGCGGGGGTGGCGCGGCAGCTCGCGCAGGCGCTGGCGGCGCGAAAGAACCCCGAGGACGACGAGCTCGGCTACATGGCCGAGAACATCACCGGACCCGCCTTGGCCCTCGGCAAGGGCAACAGCAACGACGTGGCGCTGGGCGTCCTCCATGGCGGCTTCAAGAACAAGCCGCCTATCGCCTATTACAAGGCGGGCGACGCGCCGACCTTGCCCGCGGATCTCGCCGCCGCGGGCCTCACGGCGCAAATCCTGGGACCGCCGCACGATCTCGCGCTGGTCAAACAGATGAACGGCAAGAACGAGCAATATCTTGCCGCAAACGACCTCTCGGTGTCGCAGCCGGTCCAACCCTTCGAGCGCGTCTTCCAGATCGGCGGCAAGGAATACCCGCAAGCCGCCTTCCGCTACGACAGCCAGGAAACCGTCGAGCGGTCGGTGACCGAGGTGCAGCCCGACGTGCTCGCCGCCAAGGCGCGGCAGGCGGACGAGACGCTCAACAATCAAAGCCTGGTGGTGCTGTTCACCTTCGGCGGCAAGCACCTGCTGTTCGCGGGCGACGCGCAGTGGGGCAATTGGGAGAATTTCCTCTATGGCGGCAAAGTCGGGACCTCCGGCCACACCGCGCTCACCGACGCGAGCAAGGAGATCCTCGGCGAAATCGACTTCTACAAGGTCGGCCACCACGGCAGCACCAACGCGACGCCGAAGGACGCGCTCGGCGCGATGCGGCAGGGGTGCGTGGCGATGTGCTCGACCGAGCCCGACTGCTACGGCAAGCCGGCGACCGGCACGGAGGTGCCGCGGATTCCGCTGCTCGACGCCATCGAGAAGAAAACCAACAACCAACTGGCGCGCAGCGACCAGATCGGCGCCGGCAAGACCAAGCCGACCTCCGGCCTCGACGCCCTGGGGAAGCCGTTTTCCACGCGCACGACCTCCGGCATCGACCAGCTCTATATCGATTACAAACTGTGAGCGGGCGGCGGCGGGGCATCATTTGGTCAACCGTTTCGGGTTGACCGAGCGCCAATCAACCGAAAGAGGTTGACAAATCGGAGCGCGCCTTCCCGGCTGTTTCCGGCACGCGCCTCCGCCGGTCGTCAAGCGGACTGCCAAATCGCAAGAAAAGCCCGCAGCCGTCGCCGCTTTCCCGCGCTTCCGACGATTTCATGACGCCGGCCTATCCGCGCCAATCGGCCGGCATTCCTCGCGGGCCGGCACGGCAAGGGCAGGCTACGGCGCCGCCGAACCGGGCCGCGCCTCAATCCCCCGTGAGCCCTCTTCCGGAACCGCTGCTAAGATCCCGATTGTATCTGCAACACCAGCAGATCCGGCCAGAGCGCAAGAAGCGCAAAGCGGATGACGAGGCCGGCGCAGAGCGCGATCAGAATGCTCGCCAAGGATCCAACCAAAAAATATTCCGCGAAGTCCCGTTTGGCGAATTCGTCGAAGCGGATCGCTCCCTTTGCCGCCAGGAGGAAGCCGACCGCGGCAAAGCTGCCGGCGGCCAGGGCGACGGTGAGCACAAGCCGCTCCAGGTTCCCGATCAAACGGCCGCGATTGAACTCCGACACGTCGACGCGGGGAGCGGCTTGCGCCGACGGCGCTTCGGACGCGGGCGGCGCCTGGGCGCCCGCGGCGACGGCCGCAACTTGCGGCAAGGTTCCGGCCTTCCGCAAAAAGCTCCTGACGATGTAGGTTCCGCCGCGGACCGCCAACAGCAAAGAGGTTGCCGAAATCAGCAACGCCGCGAGCTTGTCCGCGCTTATGGGGAGGGACGCGGCGCTCGACCTCGGCGCAAGGCCGAGGCGCTCGACGATAAACAGCAGCCCGACGGCCGGTATCATGATGAACGCGCATTCCGCCTCGGCCCTGCGCTTGGCGGGAACCTTATATCGGATCCAGGGCGGGACGGCGACGGAGAGGAAAAGCGAGATCGCCAAAACGGCGGAGCGGCAGACGAGGAGAGCGGCGGCGCAGGCAAGGACGCAGCGTCCCCCATAGAACGCCATCCAGCCGCGCCAGCGAAAATCCTTGCTCTCATCGGCCAAGGGATCCGAATTTACGCCGTAGGCCGCCAGAGCCCACGCGAAAAGGACCTCCGACCAAAGCAGATAGGCATCGCTGATCGCCCTGTGAGCCATTGTCCGGTCACTCCAGCATCGGCTCCACGTAAGCCTGCAAAAGCGCGCGCCAGGACGTCTCCGCCGCGGCGTATGGTCCCCATCCCGACGCCTGAGCCTGTTTCGATATGGCTTGCCGCGAGACGCGCAATCGCCCCGCGATCTGCGTGTGCGTCATCCCTTGGCGCAGGAGATGAACGATCCTGCGTTGCTGACGGGTCAATCTCGACCTGTGGAACCACAGCATCCGGGCAATTCCATCCAGTATGGTATCGAGCTTGCCGAAGCCCCTAAAGACGCCGCCGAGCTCCAATCCGGATTTCGCGACGTCGATCGCGGCGCGCGCGTTGTGAAGAGTGGGGCCGTCGAGGTTTATCGCGTATTCTTGCAGCGGGGTGTAGAGCACGCCGATGCCGAAGCCCAAGCGGAATTCCCGATCTTGAAGCTCTTCCTCGAGATCCCAAACGATGTCGGGGATCGGAGCGGCCTTCGACAGCAGCCCCTGAAATTCATCGCCCAAGGTTATGATGAACTGGGACGCGAGGTATTGACGGTATTTCGCATTGAGATTGCCGATCAGGGCCTGAAACCGCTGCTGCAGCCTTGCGCGCTGGCCGCCCGGAATTTGCCGCGAGCCGACGATGTCGCCGATCAGGGAGATATATTCCGGGGAGCGTCGGGGGGAAGCAGCCATGGCCGTGCAACCGCTCGAGGATCGGCAACCCAAAAAGGTTGTCAACGCCGTTGACAACCTTTATAGGTTGACAATGAGCCTGTCAACCTAAATTGGTTGCCTCGGGCCTGCCTCCCCGCCGGCGCGGTCAGGGCGCGGCGGCGACGTTGCGGAAGCGGGGTCCGTAATAGACCGGCGCCGCGAGATCGGTATAGGCGGCGAGGTCGTTTATCTCGTCCGGGTACAATTGCGGCAGCGCCGCCACCGCGGCGGGCGGCACCTGATGCTTCATGATGTTGAAGCAGGCGAGCACGCGCAGCTTCGCCATCGTCTCGACCGCCTGGCCGAAGGTGGGCCAGGACTTGTCCGCGGGTCCGTTCCACATGGCGTCGAGATTTCCCATGAGGCCGGAATAGGCGCGGTCGAAGGCGAGCAGGTCCTTGGACGCGGCGTCGCCCTCCGGATCCTTGGCGAGGAGCTTGGCATAGCCGTCCTTGGGCACGCTCAGCGTGTTGCGCACGGCGGGAAACGGAATCGGGTAGCCGCCGAAGAATTGCGGCTCCGTCGCCTTGGTGAGCGTCACCACGTCGCCGGGCATTGCGAACTGGTGGCCGTAATAGATCTCGGCGAATTTGCAGTAATGCGACTCTTCGCCTTGCGAGGCCGGGCCGGCATGCAGCGTCCTCGAGGTCGAGCCCTCGCCCTGGGTCAGGATCTCGTCGATCGCGGCCTCGATCCCGGGAACCGGATCCTTGCCTTCGGCGTAGGCGAAGGTGCTGAAGCCGATGTCGTCGCCGACCTGGTTGGCGCCGCCGCCGCGCTTCATCGCGTCGCGGATTTGCGCGCGGTTGTCGCGCACCGCGCCGCGAATGCCGTCGTAGAGCCGCGAGATCGTGGGATAGGCCTCGTGCTGGAACTGCGGATCGAGCAGGAAGAACGGGGTCTCGAGCCGCATGAAATTCTGCAGCAGCCGCTTGGAGAGCGGCGCCAGGCAGACATAGAGATCGGGCTCCGCATTGCCGGGAAGGCCGCGGGAGGGATAGGCCGGCGCGAGACCCATGATCTTCGGCGCGCCGCCGATCGCGGCCAGCAGGTTGCAGGCGATCGCCATGTGGGCCATCTCCTCCATGGCGACGCTGCGCAGGAGGTTGTAGGCGGTATAGTTCTGCACTTCGAGCGAATAGGTCGCCGCGAGATAATAGGGCATCGTCGCGTGCTCGAGCGCGATGGCCGTCTGCAGCGCGCCTTTGAGCCAATCGAGATCGCGGTCCGGCTTGGCCACGGCGAGGTGGTTCGAGATCGTCGTCATGGCGCGCTCCTGCTGGAAGAAGGGGAGGAGGACGGGCCGCCCGGCGCCGTGCGCGCCGCCGCCGCGTCGCGCGCGCGGGCCAGGATCGTCTCGACCGCGGCCTCGAGCTCGCCCGCCCCGTAGGGCGGAACGTCGGGCTTGCCATAGGCGCAGCCTTCGGGGAAGGTCCATTGGCCGTTGACGCAGAAACGGCACGGCCCGTCGCTGCGCTTCAAATGCCCGGTCGCGGCGTCGAAGGCGAGCGTGCCCGCCTTGAACTCGTCGGCGAGCGCGCCCGCGAGCTTGTCGTAGGGATCCATGTAATAGGCGGTCAGCACCTGCCAGCCGGCGACGCTGATCCGGGCGCGCAGGGGATCGCCCGGCCCCTTGAGCTCGATCGGCACGGTGCCGTCGGAATTGGGCTCCCACACGCGATGGGCTTCGGCCAGCACCCTGGCGTCGGCGGCGAAATCGTGCTGGAACGCGGCCCAGGCCGCCTCCGAAAGGCGCGCCTGGGCGAAGAAATTGGCGGCGTAGGAGAAGTGCGGCGGCGTCAGCACGCGCGTGCGGAACTTGACCTTGCCGATGTCGATCGTCACGTAGGTCGGGCGCGAGCAGGTCTCGTCGAGGAGCTGATAGATGTCGTGGCCGGAGTCCTCGAGCGTCATGTAGGGGCCGAACACGCCGCGGAACATGGAAAGCGCGCTGCCGCCGACGAGGATGACCACCGCCGGCTGGCTCTGCACGAACTGCGAGACGATCCAGCCGTGATCGTGCACGCAGTTATGGGCGATGCGCTCGGTCGCCATGTCGTATTTGCTCTGCCAGCCGGGCGAGGCGCAGGAGACCATGTCGTGCTGGGCCACGTCCTCGCCGACGGTGAGGTTGGCGCTCTCCAGCCCGGTCTTGCGCTTGAAGCGCTCGAGCACCTCGACCATGCGCTGGTAGTAGCCCGAGGGGTTCTCGTAGATCTCGGCATCGACCTCGGCGGGACAGTCGAAGCGGCCGGCGATCGGGTCGCCCTTCTTGAACCAGGTCCGCTCGTCCTCGGCTTTGCCTGCATCTTGCACGACGACCCACCGCGCCTCGGGCTTCCAGGCGATCTCGTGGACCGTCGGCGCGCCGCGGCCCCGATACTGCAGGGTCAAGCGGAGGTAATTGTGGACGGGCTCGCGCGCGACCTCGCTGAGGTAGCCGTCATCCTCGGCGAGGAGGCGCTCGTCCGCGCTCAGATGCTTGCGCACATAGTCGAGCGACAGGCTCTCCTGGTAGAGCGTGAAATGGCGATAGTAATAGGCATAGCGCGCATCGCTGTTGAAGGCGGGATAGAGCCAGCCGGCCGCCGAGGCATAAGGAAACCACGCGGTCATGTTGGGATTGATGCCGACGGTCATGATCGGCGCCTTGCGGCAGCCATGCATGATGCCGGGATCGACGAACCTGTCGCCGGTCAGGCGCGCCGTGAGCCAGGGCTTGGGCGACGAGCCCCTGGGCGATTGCGCTTCGTTGCGGTTTGCCTGCGGCGGAAAGTCCGTCGTCCAATCATAGCTCGGATAGGGCCCATAGGGCGGCGTGCCCTTCCAGAACCAGACGCAGGTGCGGCAAGCCTTCACCTCATGCGCCAGACGCAGTTCGAGCGGTTGCGTTTTCCAATCCACCCCGTCCGTCATGCTCCCTCCTCCCGCCGCCGGCGCAAAACCCGCCCTGCGCGGCGCGCTAATAGAAAAGCGCGAAGGTTTGGCCGTCGATCCCGTAGGTTACGATCTGCGACGCGCCCTTGACGGCGGTGAGCCTCGCTTCCGTCGTCCAGCCCAGGCAGTCGCCGTGGACGCGGTTGACGGTGGTCTTGCCGTTCTTCATGTAGGTGATGAAATAGGGCGTGTTGCCGTTCTGGTAGAAGGAGCTGCAGATGTCGAGCTGCTGCGCATCCTCCAGATCCATCTCGGTGCCGACCTCGTTCGAGCGGATGTTCGGATCGCTGTCGAGATGGTCGATGTTGACGTTGGGCTTCAGCGTGTTGGTCTTGAGGAAGAAGTTCTCGCCGCCGAGCTGGAAGAAGGCGAAGCGCGTCCAGCCCTTGGCCCAGACCCAGGACCACACGTTCTCGGTATCGAGCGGCGGCACGTCGCCGGCGACGGTCGCGGCGACCGAGATCGAGAACAGCTCGACCGCGCCGGTGTGGAATCCGTAGGTCATGTAGTAGTTCTTGTTGAGATGGGTGACGGGCTGCAGCACCGTCCAGCCGGTGGTGACGCCCGGCTGGCGGTGGCGGAAATATTCGAAAGGCTTCTTCGAGGAGGCGAGGCCGTCGCCGATGGCGAAGAATTTCAGCAGGCCCGCCTTCGCCGTGTAGGCGATGAAGTGCAGCCGGCCGCCGATCGCGAAGGGCTGCACGATGTCGCAGGGTCCGCCGAGATCGATCGCCGATTTGACCGGCTCGATCCAGGGCGCCTTGTTGCGCAGGCGATAGGCGCTGGCGGCGCCCTTGGCGTTGACGCCGAGGAGGTAGGATGTCCCCTGGTTCGTGAACGGGACGAGATGCGCGAGGCCCGAGGCCAGCGGTTCATCGCCGCTCCACACGCTTTTGACGGTGAGCACGTCGTGCTTGTCCGAAGGGGAGATTGCATAAAGGGTCGGTTCGGGCGATGAAGTACGGGCCATGTCCTGCTGAGCTCCCTGTCTTGGCCCCCAATCCTCGGCTCAAGAGGAGGCGGGGGCGAGGATCGACACCTTCTTTCCGGCACTGCCTGAGCGGCGCGGCGCGGCCGGCCGGCCGCCAAGGCTCAGGATTCCCATCGGCGCTTGAACTGCATGTTGAAGCTGTCGCCGCTGTTGATAGTCATGCCCGGCCAGACCTCCCATAAGCCCCGGTCGAGGCTGGTCGCGTTGGGCAGGAGAAGGCGCGACCAGCCGAGAAGCTTGGTGAGCGGATCGACGCCGCTGCCGCCGGAGCCGCGCCCCGCCAGCTCCCAATAGACGAGGTAGTCGTCGCCGGCACAGGCGATGGCGCCGGCAACGCCGGCCTCTCTCTGCACAGTGGCCAGCACCGCCGCGATCCCGGCGCGAAAATCGCCCGGCGAGACCGCTACCGGCCGGCTGCCGATCAGGTGCTGGACGAAGCCCTTCATCCAATCCGCCGGCGCGTCGATGAGATAGCAGGGCTGCTCGGCGGCAAGCGCGCCCTTGAAGAGCGTGGGGAAATCCGCCCCGCTCGGCGGCCGGTAGACGGCGCCATGGGTGAGCGTGTAGGTGCGGACCGCGAGCGTCTTGAAGCCGTCGAAATAGGTTTGCTGCGTGTCCCAGAACAGGATCGCGGTCTCGTCGGGCACCGTGTCGGGCTTCTGGTCGAGGCCGCCCGGGACCGAGGGAAGATAGGCGTCGAGCCCGACCTTGGTCTGCATCTCGACGGTCGCCGGAACGAAGACGGTGCCGAGCCGCGTGAGAAAATCCGCAAGGCTCAGCGACGGCGCGCGATAGCCGCGCCACACCCTCACCGCATTCGGCGGAATTGCCAGGGCCTGGGCCATGAGTTCCCCCCTCTTGCTCTCGCCGGCGCCCGCCGCTCAGGCGAGCTCCGCAAGGGTCGCCCAGGTGGCGACGGCGCCGTTGAAGCTCGAATAGAGGCCGTAGGTCTCGTAGATCAGTCCCGACCAGCGGCTGCGCACCTTGTCGTCAAGGGACTTGCCCGACTTCGTCTTGGCGGGAACGACGGGATCGGAGATGTTGCGGGCGAAGGCGTATTTGACGCCGTGCTCGCCCGCCACCTTGGCGATGACCGCATCGTCCATCTCGAGGAAGGCGTAGTGGGCGGCGTCGGATCCCTCGGCGATGAAATAGTAGTCCGTCGTCAGCAGCGGCGTGCCCTTGAGCGCGTGGTTCGTCGGCGTGTGCAGGTCGGCCGGAAGGATGGGCGCGTTCACGAGGTCGTCGAGCGCGATCGCGTCAGAGCCCGGCACCTGCTCGTGGAGCTTCGCCACCAGCGCGTCGAGGGCGGGGTAGGTCACCATCGTGCTCATGCGCAGGAAAAGCTGATGCTGCGCCTCTTTCATCAGCGCCATCGACGGATACCAGTCGGCGCAGGTGAAGGTGTCGCCGTTGAGCTTGAAGCCGGCCTTGTTGATGGCGTTTTTAAGCTCGATCTTGGCGGCGTTGGTGATCACCACGTCGCCGAGCCGCTGGTCCTCGCGCGTGCCGCCCGCCGTGCCGATGGAATAGACCCAGCTCGGTGCCGCCTCGGCGATGATCTGGTTCATCATCGCCTCGAGCCCGGAAAGCCCCGGCGCATGGGCAAGGTGGGAATCCGACTTGAAGAGCAGCACTCTGACGCTGCGGCCTTTCCTGTCGGCGATGTCGACCAGCGCGTAGCGGCCCCAAAGCGGCGGCGAGCCCATGGGCTTGGCGCCGGCGGTGCGGGCCGGCGGCGGCGGCACCGGCGGCGCATTGCGGGTATAGTGAACCCAGCCGCCGGCCCAGTCATGCGCCGTCGGCAGGCGGGTGCGGTCGCTGTTGATGAAGACGTGGTCGAGCGCCGACCATTCGGCGCTTGTCCAGGTGATCACCACCGCGTCCGCCTTGGGCAACGGCGCGTTCGGTCCGCCATAAGCGAAATCGACGGTCGTGGGCGCGCTCGCCCCGACGCGCCGCCAGTCGACAATGGGCAGCGGCAGCGGATCGATGGTCGTCGGCGCGCGGGCAATGTCGGTGAATCTGGACATGCTCTCCCCCCTCATTAGTTGAGCATCCAAGCGCAGATTCGGGACGCATCAGAAAGCCGGCGTTCGGTAGCCTCTACATCCGATGGTGTGTTTGTTTGTCAAACAATATCTGCGAGGCTGTGCAACGGCAACAAATTTCGCGCGCCCATGGCCCGTTGCGCGGCCATGCCGGCGCCCGTCACGCGGCATCGATCGTGACGACGCCTGTGCTTGTCTCTTTTCATGCCGCGACTCGTCGACGAGTCGCGTCGGGACTTCCGACGGGACTCGCCGACGCGCGAGTCGCGATGCGATGCGCGGCTCTTCCCGCGACACGACTCGGCCGCGGCGCTTTTCGACGCCGCAGCCGGAGCGGCGCCGACGCGCCGGATCAGGCCGGCTGCTTCAGATGGCCCGCGCCTTTGAGCGTTTCGGCGATCTCGCCGAGGATGGCGGGATCGTCGATGGTGGCGGGCATCTTGTACGCCTCGCCATCGACGATGCGGCGCATGGTGCCGCGCAGGATCTTGCCCGATCGCGTCTTGGGCAGGCGCTGCACCACCACCGCCGTCTTGAAGCTCGCCACCGGCCCGATGCGCTCGCGCACCAGCCGCACCGTCTCCGCCGCCACCTGCGCCGGCGACCGCGTCGAGCCGCCTTTCAGCACCAGGAATCCCATCGGCACCTGGCCCTTGATCGCGTCGGCGACGCCGACGACGGCGCATTCGGCGACGTCGGGATGGGCGGCGAGCACTTCCTCGATGCCGCCGGTCGAAAGGCGGTGGCCGGCGACGTTGATGATGTCGTCGGTGCGGGTCATGACGAAGACGTAGCCGTCCTCGTCGATGTAGCCGGCATCGGCGGTGATGTAATAGCCGGGATATTCCTCGAGATAGGAGCTGATGAAGCGGTCGTCGGCATGCCACAGCGTCGGCAACGCGCCGGGCGGCAGCGGCAGCTTCAGGCAGAGCGCGCCGACCTCGCCGGGCTTCATCTCGTGGCCGTCGCTGTCGAGCACGTGCAGATCCCAGCCCGGCGCCGGCTTGGTCGAGGAGCCGTGCTTGACCGGGAGCCGCTCGATGCCGATGCAGTTGGCGGTGATCGCCCAGCCGGTCTCGGTCTGCCACCAATGGTCGATGATCGGCACGCCGAGCTGCCGCTCGGCCCATTCGACCGTCGGCGGATCGGCGCGCTCGCCGGCGAGGAACAGCGCGCGGAATTTGCCGAGGTCGTAGCGGCGCATGAGCTTGCCGTCGGGATCCTCGCGCTTGATGGCGCGCAACGCGGTGGGCGCGGTGAACATGACCGAGACGCCGTGCTGGGCGATGACGCGCCAGAAGGCGCCGGCATCGGGCGTGCCGACGGGCTTGCCCTCATAGAGCACGGTGGTGCAGCCATAGAAGAGCGGCGCGTAGACGATGTAGGAATGCCCCACCACCCAGCCGACATCGGAGGCGGTCCAGAACACCTCGCCCGGCTTCATCCCGTAGATGGCCGCCATCGACCAGCACAGCGCCACCGCATGGCCGCCATTGTGGCGGACGATGCCCTTGGGGATGCCGGTGGTGCCGGAGGTGTAGAGGATGTAGAGCGGATCGGTGGCGTCGACCATGACGCAATCGGCGGGGCGCGAGAGAGAGAGAAGCTCCTGCCAATCGTGGTCGCGGCCGGCGATCAGCGTCGCCTGCGCCATCGGCCGCTGCAGAATGACGCAGCCTTCGGGCTTGGCCGTCGCCAACTCGATGGCGCGGTCGAGCAGCGGCTTGTAGGGAATGACGCGCTGCACCTCGATGCCGCAGGAAGCGGAGAGGATGATCTTCGGCTGGGCATCGTCGATGCGGGTGGCGAGCTCCGGCGCGGCGAAGCCGCCGAACACCAGGGAATGGATCGCGCCGATCCTGGCGCAGGCGAGCATCGCCATCAGCGCTTCCGGCACCATCGGCATGTAGATGAGAACGCGGTCGCCCTTGGCGACGCCGAGGCCGCGCAGCACGCCGGCAAGCAGCGCCACCCGATCGCGCAGATCGCGATAGCTGAAGGTCTTGATCTCGCCGGCGACCGGGCTGTCATAGATCAGCGCCGTCTGCTCGCCGCGGCCGCCGGCGACGTGCCGGTCAAGCGCGTTCCAGCAGGTATTGAGCTTGCCGCCGCGGAACCAGAGGTAAAATGGCGGGTTGGCGTCGTCGAGCACGCGCTCCCAGCGCTGGTGCCAATCGATGGCCTGCGCGGCCTCGCCCCAGAAACCCTCGGGATCCGCCAGCGAGCGGCGATGCGCCTCGGCATATCGGCCGGTCATGATGGGCCCTCCCTTTAGAGCACAGCGACGGTCATACTCGCGTAGTCTTCGCCCGCCGTCCTTATAGTCCCTCATTCTTATAATCTTTATAGGTAGTTTTCCGGAGGATTCCGCGTCAAGCACCGCACCGCCCGGAGGGTGCGGCCGCGGTTCGCGTGCTCGACGGCGTTGCCGGCAAGGACGAGCGGAAGCCGTGCCCCGCACGACGCTCGGGAGGAACCGGCATTCCGCTGCCGGGCCTGCCGCCGCCCGGCGCCATGGCGATCCGCGGCGGACCCCCGGCCGGCCTTACCGGCGAGCCGCCCTCGCCTCTTTGGCGCCTCGACCGAGGCGGGCATATGGTCTTTAATGGCGACCTGAGCGATGCATCGCCGGCGGGAATCGCCCGTCTTGAGTACCAGGAGAGAGAGATGTCCGATACGCCAAGCTCTTACGACCACGGCCTCTACCGCAATTCAGCGAATTACGTGCCACTTTCACCCTTGGGATTCCTTGCCCGCAGCGCCGCCGTCTTTCCCGACCGACTCGCGGTGGTCCATGGCACGCGCCGCTATCGCTGGGCCGAGACCTATGCACGCTGCCGGCAGCTCGCCAGCGCGCTCGCCCGGCGCGGCATCGGCAAGAACGACACCGTGGCGGTGATGGCAACCAACACGCCGGAGGCGCTCGAGGCGCATTTCGGCGTGCCGATGGCCGGCGCCGTGCTGAACGCGCTCAACATCCGCCTCGATGCGGCGACGATCGCCTTCATCCTGGACCATGGCGAGGCGAAGGTGCTGATCACCGACAAGGAGTTCGCGCCGACGATCGAGAAGGCGCTCGCGATGGCCAAGTGCCGGCCGCTGGTCATCGATATCGACGATGCGCTGGCGCCGCCGGGAAAGCTGTTGGGCGAGACGGATTACGAGAGCTTTCTTGCCACGGGCGATGCCGATTTCGCCTGGCAAAACCCCGCGGATGAATGGGACGCGATCACGCTCAGCTACACCTCCGGCACCACCGGCAATCCCAAGGGCGTGGTCTATCACCATCGCGGCGCCTATCTCAACGCGATCGGCAACCTCATGGTCTGGGACATGCCGCATCACGCGGTCTATCTCTGGACCCTGCCGATGTTCCATTGCAATGGCTGGTGCTTTCCCTGGACGGTGACCGCGGTGGCCGGAACCCATGTCTGCCTGCGCCGGGTCGACGCGCCGTCGATCTACGCCGCCATCGCCGAAGAGAACGTCGATCATCTCTGCGCCGCCCCGATCATCATGAACATGCTGTTGCACGCGCCCGAAGAGCTGCAGCGCAAGGCGGCCGGACGGACGGTGCGGCTGATGACCGCGGGCGCGGCGCCGCCGGCGGCCATCATCCAGGGGATGGAGGCGCTGGGCTTCCGCATCACCCATGTCTACGGCCTGACCGAGACCTATGGCCCGGCCACGATCTGCGAATGGCATGGCGAATGGGACAAGCTCCCGCCCGAGCAGAACGCCGCGCTCAAGGCGCGCCAGGGGGTGCGCTACCCGGTGCTGGAGGGGCTGACGGTGGCCAATGCCGAGACGCTGGCGCCGGTGCCGAACGACGGCCGGACGCTCGGCGAGGTCTTCATGCGCGGCAACATCGTCATGAAAGGCTATCTCAAGAACCCCAAGGCGACCGAGGAAGCCTTTGCCGGCGGCTGGTTCCACACCGGCGATCTCGGCGTCCTGCATGAAAACGGCTATATCGAGCTCAAGGACCGCTCCAAGGACATCATCATCTCCGGCGGCGAGAACATCTCGACGATCGAGGTCGAGAGCGTGCTCTATCGCCATCCCGCCGTGCTCGAAGCGGCGGTGGTTGCGCGGCCGGATGAGACCTGGGGCGAGACGCCCTGCGCCTTCGTCACCTTGAAGCCGGGCGTAAGCGCGACCGCCGACGACATCATCCTCTATTGCCGGAACAATTTAGCGCGCTTCAAAGTGCCGCAGACAGTAGTATTCGGCCCGCTGCCAAAGACTTCCACGGGGAAAGTCCAAAAATTCGCCTTGCGCGACCAGGCAAAAAACCTGGCCACGCCCGCAATGGGCCACCTCAAAGCTGGAAAGACGTGACGGGTTATTGTGTGGCGTGAGCCGTGTGCTGGAGACCGACGATTTCGTCTTTGATTCGAAGTTTTTGGCGCTTCAGGTCGGCGAGGATCTCGAGATTGGGCATCGGACGGCTGGTTTCCTGATCGATGGCCTCCTCCAGGCTGCGATGGCGGGCCCGGAGGGATTCGATTCGATCCTGCAGCGACATGGCTCCTCCTATGCTGAACGCGGGTGAGGGCTGCTGACGGCTCCATGCTAACGCCGATTGGAGCGGCATACCAAGAGAGATATGCTGGCGGCGTGGCGGCTTCCAGCGCCGTCCAGGGGATGACAGATGGCTGCGACACCCCGCCTCATCGTCGGCATCAGCGGCGCCTCGGGCGTCACCTATGGCGTTAGGCTGTTGGAAATCCTGCGAGATCTGCCGGTTGAGACGCATCTCGTCATGACCAAGGCGGCGGAAGTCACGCTGGCGCATGAGACCGGGCGCAAGGTCGCCGAGGTGCAGGCGCTGGCCACGCGCGCCCATGCCGTCGCCGACATCGCCGCGCCGATCGCCTCGGGCTCGTTCCGCACGCTGGGCATGATCGTCGCGCCTTGCTCGGTCCGCAGCATGTCCGAGATCGCCCATGGCACCACCTCGACGCTGCTCACCCGCGCCGCCGATGTCTGCCTGAAAGAGCGCCGCCCGCTGGTGCTGATGGTGCGCGAGACGCCGCTGCATCTGGGGCATTTGCGCAGCATGACGGCGCTCGCCGAGATGGGCGCGGTGCTGGCGCCGCCGGTGCCGGCTTTCTATGCCGAGCCGGCGACGCTCGCGGACATGGTCGACCAAACCCTCGGCCGCCTGCTCGATCTCTTCGGCCTCGAGGCGCCGGCGGTGAGGCGCTGGGGCGAAAGCCAGGGCGCGGAGGCGCCGCGCCCGCTGCGGCAGAAGCCGGGCTGAGCGCCGGCGCTCAGCCGCCCTTGATCCAATGCGCGATATCGCCGACCACCTCGTCCTCGATGCCGATATAGCCGTGGCGCGACAGCGCCTCGCAGGGATCGCTGAGCGGCGTGCTGCCGCCGCTCACCGCGATCAGCTCCTTGCGCGGCGTGCGGGTAAAGCGCGCCATCAGCCCCGGCACGGCGCTGAACGGGCAAAGAGCGCAGGCGTCGTCCTTATTGTGAACGAAGAGCGTCGGCAGCGCGATGTCGCCGACCTCGACCACGGCGTCGACCGGCGCGGCGCGGCGGCTCTGAACGACGATGCTCGAGGTCAGCACCAGCCCGTCGGCGCCGCCGCTCTTGAGCCGCGCCGCGACGTTGGCGGCGGAGATCGTGCCCATGCTGGTGCCGATGAGCCAGACCGGCACCGGCGCCTGCCGGCGCAGATAGGCGATGACGGCGGCGATGTCCTGCGCATGTTCAGCGCTGGCGCGGAAGCCGTCGAGCCCTTCCTGATGATCGGACGGCGCATCGACCGAGGCCACCAGAAAGCCCGCCGCAGCGAATTTGTCGCGCGAGCGGATGAGGAAGTTCTGGCTCCTCAGCCCGCGGCCGCGCGCGCTGCCGAGCAGGCCGGGACCGCCGGTGAAGAGAATGACGCTGGCCACCGGCTTCCCCGGCGGCGTGGTCACCCAGAAAGGCTGCGTCACCCCCGGCCGCGTCGGCAGCTCGAGGAAATCCTCGCCGGCGCGGGCGGGCGCGATGCCCGGCAGCGCCAGCAAGGCCAAGACGGCGATCAACGGCTTAAGACGCATGTCGTCCTCCCCCAAGGAAATTCACGCGAGGCGCGCCGCTTCCCTGATCGCGGCGACGATCGGCGTCGCCGCCGCGTCGGCGGCCTTGCCAGCGAGATAAAGCGCGAGATTGGCGGCGGCATCGGCGGCGCGCGCGGCGCCGCCCGGCACGGTCTCCGGCGGCGCCAGCGCCTCGAGCCGGCGCTGGGCGATGCGCTCGGCGGCAAGCTCCACCGCCTTCGCCGCCTCGTAGAGTTCGAGCATGGCGCCGCGCCGCTCCTCCTCGCCGATCGCGCGGCGCGCGGCGCGCAGCTTCTCGATGACGCCGCCGCGCCAGGGCGCAGCGACGGCCTCGGCGCGGTGGAGGTCGGCGCCGGCGAGGCGGCCGCGACCGCTCAACCCCACCCAGCAGGCATAGAGCATCAGATTGACGTCGCAGCCATGGCGATCCTGCAGCGCGATGCAGGCGGACGACACCCCCGGCCGGCGATAGAAGGCCAAGGCGAAGGTCCAGAAAGGCTCGGCGATCTCAGCCATCGCCGAGACTAATACCGAGTCCGCGCGCCGTGCGCACCAGCGCGCCGTCGGGATCGACCTGCTGCGGCGCCGCCACCGCCTCGCCCAGGGGCACGTCGACGACGGTGCGGTTCTGCCACGCCACCATGCGATCGTATTTGCCGGCGGCGATGAGATCGACGGCGTGGACGCCGAAGGCCGAGGCGATCATGCGGTCGCTCCAGGTCGGCTGGCCGCCGCGCTGCACATGGCCCAGCACGGTGACGCGCGTCTCGGCGCCGGTGAGGCGCGCCAAGCTGTCGCCGAGGCGTTGGCCGATGCCGCCATAGGTGACGCCGCCGCCGGAATGGCGGCGCTGCACGCGCTGGCCGGCGCGGTCCTTCACCGCCTCGGCGACGACGACGAGGGCGAAGTTGCGCCCGTTCCGGCGCACTTCCGCGATATGCGCCGCCACTTCCTCGATGGTGTAGGGAATCTCGGGAATGAGGATGACGTCGGCGCCGCCGGCGATGCCCGCGGCAAGCGCGATATGGCCGGCATCGCGCCCCATCACCTCGAGGATCATGACGCGGTCGTGGCTTGCCGCCGTCGGCTGCAGCCGGTCGAGCGCCTCGGTGGCGACCATGACGGCGGTGTGGTAGCCGATCGAGTTCTCGGTGACGCCGACATCGTTGTCGATGGTCTTGGGGATGCCGACGAGCTTGATGCCGCCTTGCTGCGCCAGGCGGCGCAGAATGGCGAAGCTGCCGTCGCCGCCGATGCCGATGAGCGTATCGATGCCGAGCTCGCACAATCCCGCGATGGCCTCTTGCGACCGGTCGCTCAGGCTGCCGTCGGGCATGGGAAAGGCAAAGGGATTGCCGCGATTGGTGGTGCCGAGGAGCGTGCCGCCCAGCCGCAGGACATTGCCGGTGGCAATGCGCAACTCGAGCGCCTCGAACTCCAGGGGCCGGCGCAGCAGCCCCATGGTGCCATGGCGGATGCCGAGCACGCGCCAGCCATAGCCCTGGATGGCGCGGCTGACCACGGCGCGGATGGCGGCGTTGAGCCCGGCGCAATCGCCGCCGCTGGTGAGAAGGCCGATGGTCTTGGGCGCAAGCGCCATAGGGGCTCTCCCTGCCGGGGATTGGTTAATGCCGTCAGCCCCGCTCACCTTCCGCCCCGGGGTTTGCTATAGTATTGGCCGTCAACCGGCAGGGCGATCATTCCGGTCATGGATCTCGACATCGAAGCCATCAAGGCCAGGATCGAGGCCCTCAAGAGCGAGCATCGCGATCTCGACGAGGCGATCGCGCGCCTGGGCGATCAGGGCGTCTTCAACCCGGTGCATGTCCAGCGCCTGAAGAAGCGCAAGCTCGCGCTCAAGGATCTGATCGCCAAGCTCGAGAGCCAACTCCTGCCCGACATCATCGCCTAGCGCCCTGTTCCGCAAAGGGCCGGTCTCGGCGGCCTCATGCCGCCCGCCGCCGCTCCCTCCCGGCCACGGGCGAGTCCCGCTTTTCTAGGCCCGGACCGGGCCGGGCGTGCCGCCGCGCTGGCGCTTGGCCTGGTACATGGCGCGGTCGGCGGCGTCGAGCGCGTCGCCGGCGTTCTCGCCGCCGCTGAAGGAATAGACGCCATAGGAGATGCTGAGCGGGATCTCGTCGCCTTGCCACAGCAGCGGCGCCGCCGCCACCGCGGCCGCGAGCTGCGCCGCCTTCTGCTCGGCGAGCGGCTGATCGGCCTGCACCAGCAGCACGCCCAGCTCGTCGCCGCCCAACCGGCCCACCACGTCGGTGTTGCGGACGTTGTCGAGCAGCACGCGCGCCACCTGCATCAGCGCCGCGTCGCCGGCGGCGTGGCTGTTGCGGTCGTTGATCCATTTGAGGTCGTTGATGTCGATATAGACGATGCTCGCCGGCGTGCCGTAGCGCTGGGCAAAGGACATCATGCGCGTCAGCTCGCGCACGAAGGCGCGGCGGTTGGCGATCGGCATCAGCGGGTCTTCGTCGGCGAGCCGCTCGAGATAGCCGATGCGCTGGCGCGCCTCGCCGAGCTCGCGGCGCAGCGCCTCGACCTCGGCCATCAGGCCGGTGATCGCCTGGCGCAGCTTCGGCGTGAGCTCGGCCTCGCCGAGGCCGGCAAGATCGAGGATATCGGTCGGTTCCGCCGGCGCCGCGGCGCTGCTTTCCCCGACCGCCCGCCGCGCCTGCACCTTGCGGCTGGCGCCGGCGCCGAGGACCGGCTTGGTGTCGCGGATTTCCATGGCTCCGAGATACGCCGCCTTCGAATCGCGAAACGGGGGCGATTATGCCAGAAATCGCCGGTGGCGCAACGCCACGGGCGCCGGCGCCGCCGGCGGCGGGGTCGTGGGCCAGCTTGAATGACCGGCCTCCTCGCCGTCCGGAACGGCCCGAGATTTTCACTCTGGGGCCGCAGTCCAGTCAGAGTTGGCGGCTAAGCAGCCTCTTTCCGAGTATCCCACTGATCCTCTGTCCGATGGCTTGGCCGCTTGAACCTCACTCTCTCAAAGCACATCGGATGCATGTCTTCAGCGGAGCGAACGTCTTCGATTTTCATGTTGGCGATTGCTTCCGCCGAAAAATCGATGGCCGGCGCAGAGCTTGCCATTTCAGTCCCTGCGATGAGCCGCAAAATCTTTTCGTTTGCGCCCCCGATCGGTTCTTTTCCGTTTTCCCAACGCGACACCGTTCCCTCCGCGACCTCAAGCCGGTCGGCGAGTTTTTTGGCTGTCCAATTCAGCGCCTTGCGCAGGAACCGTATGTCATCCGCCCCGAGCCTTCGTGGGTCGGTCACCCGCACGAGTGCCATGGCGGCGATTAGATTTTGCAGATCGGGGATTTTCTTCGAAATCACCTGATTGCAAAGGCCGCATTTTTTTATCTCCACAGCATCCACAAGGGTGACCGGAATGCCGAGAAGCTCTTCACGATGAACGTGAAGGGTCTCTTTCGTTATCGCGTCTCGCGCGCGGTGTTCGCATTCCTGGCGATCCATCGTCACCTCCTGCCACCTACCCTCCATACTGTAATCACGAAGATCCCCGCCGGCTCTTCCTCGATCTCGACGACTGCACATATCGTTCTATCATTCGTATCTTTTCCAGTTACCGCATAAACAATCGAGCCATCATGATCTTGCTCTTTCGCGCTACTTGCGTTTATTAGAGAATTTCTTATATCCAATAAGTCAATCTGGTCGATATTCATTTCTTCCATTGCATGATTACTTATTTCCCAATCTGTTCCTTTTCGCCCAGCCAGACGTTTGATCATCTCCAAGGCCGATTGAAAATGCGATATCCTCAATCCCGCTCCCGTCGCCAAAGGCAAAAGTCCTGCAATCTCGGCCTCCTAATGAGGCGGAATATACAATTCGACTTGCGGTTATGTCAAGTTTCCTGATGGGTCCGCTTCGACCAACGGGCTTTGGCCATCTTACGAGCGGAGCGACGGCGTTCCCCGAGTCAGTTTCGCCGCACGGGCCTTTCTACTTTTCAAGCCGCCGCGCCGGCCTAGCCCGACGGCGGGTGCATCGCGCGCCTTCGCCGCCGCATCCTCAACTTGGCCGGTCGCGATGTCGCCAATGAGCTTGGCGAGGGTGTTGCGGGCGCGTTTTAGGCGCTTTGTTGCCATGGGCGCGACTACGGCGCCTTGGAGCGGCGGCAACCAGACTATCGTGTTTGCCCTACGCCAACGCAATAATTCAAACTGACCTACTACCGGCGGCGGCGGTCGCTTGCCCTCACCCCCCTCCTACCTATAATGCGCGCTTTCCGCGGCGAAGGACGACAGCGCGATGAGCGACGCGCAACCGGCGGTCGGCATCATCATGGGCAGCCAGTCCGATTGGGAGACGATGCGCCATGCGGCCGAGACGCTGGACGCGCTCGGCATCGCGCATGAGCGGCGCATCGTCTCGGCGCATCGCACGCCCAAGCGGCTCGTCGCCTATGCCGAGGGCGCGCGCCAGCGCGGGCTCAAGGTGATCATCGCCGGCGCCGGCGGTGCGGCCCATCTGCCCGGCATGGTGGCGTCGCTGACGCCGCTGCCGGTGCTGGGCGTGCCGATCGAGAGCCACGCGCTCAAAGGCATGGACAGCCTGCTCTCGATCGCGCAGATGCCGGGCGGCGTGCCGGTCGGCACGCTCGCCATCGGCAAGGCCGGCGCGGTCAACGCCGCCTTGTTGGCGGCGGCGATCCTGGCGCTGTCCGATACCACCGTCGCCGCCGCGCTCGACCGCTGGCGGCGCGCGCAGACCGAGGCGGTTGCCGAACGCCCCGAAAGCTGATGATCGAGCCCGGAGCGACGATCGGCATTCTCGGCGGCGGCCAGCTCGGCCGCATGACCGCCCTGGCGGCGGCGAGGCTGGGCTATCGCTGCCACGTCTACGGCCCCGAACGCGACAGCCCGGCGAAGCTGGTGACGGCCTTCGCCACCACCGCCGCGTATGACGACCGCGCCGCGCTGGCGCGTTTTGCCGAGGCGGTCGACGTCGTCACTTTCGAGTTCGAGAACGTGCCGGCGGACACCGCGGAAATCCTCGCCGAGAAGCGGCCGGTGCGGCCCGGCCCCAACGCGCTGCGCATCGCGCAGGACCGGCTCAAGGAGAAGGACTTCCTGCGCTCGATCGGCGTCGCCACCGCGTCCTATCGCGCGGTCGCCGGCGCCGACGACCTCGCGCGCGCGGTGGGCGGCATCGGGCCGCAGGCGGTGCTCAAGACGGTGCGCGGCGGCTATGACGGCAAAGGGCAAGTGGCGATCCGCCCCGACAGCGACCTCCTCGCCGCCTGGCGCGAGATGGGCGCCGAGCTCGGCATCCTCGAGAGCTTCGTCGATTTCACCTGCGAGATCTCGGTGATCGTCGCCCGCGGCGGCGACGGCCAGCAGGCGAGCTATGTGCCGGTGGAGAACCGGCACGCGCATCACATCCTCGACACCACCATCGCGCCGGCGCGCATCGCGCCGGAGGTGGCGAGGCGCGCCGAAGCGATCGCGCGCCACGTCGCCGACCGGCTCGACCTCGTGGGGCTGCTCGCGGTCGAGATGTTCGTGACCGCGGCGGGCGAGGTGCTGGTCAACGAGCTTGCGCCGCGGCCGCACAATTCCGGGCATTGGACGATCGATGCCTGCGCCACCAGCCAGTTCGAGCAATTGGTGCGCGCGATCTGCGGCCTGCCGCTGGGCTCGCCGGAGCGGCATTCGGACGCGGTGATGAAGAATTTGATCGGCGCCGAGGTCGAAGGCTGGCGCGAGGCGCTGGCCGAGCCCGCCGCCCGGCTGCATCTCTACGGCAAGGGCAAGCCCGTGCCCGGCCGCAAGATGGGCCATGTGACGCGGCTCCTGCCGCGGCGGAATTAGGGTCCGTGCTCCCAAGCACGGCAAGACCTCGTCCAGCCGAGCACCTACGATCGAAAATAGAACTCCCTGGTGCGTCGACCCCGGCTTAGGCCCGCCTCGACCTGAAGGGCGATAGTTTCCCCTCCCTGAATTCTCGATTAGAGTGTAAATGCGGGGATGTGACGGCCGCTTGGGGAAACCGTCACTCCATCTCAGGTCAAGGCCGCTGATGCCCATTGGTGATCCGCCCGAGCCGCGTCTTGTCGAATCGGCAAACGAGATCGCGGAAAAAATGCGATTCGCTGGACCCCGCGACGGCGCCCTCGGGAAAGTGATCTTTTTTATTGGCGCAGGCTGCTCGGTTACCGCCGGCATTCCCGCGGCGGTCGAGATCGCGCGGCTCACGACCCGTGAAGTCGGGCGCCGGTTCGGCTGTTGTTCGGACAAGGACGATTGCGTCGTCGCGTATCGCAGCCTGGTAGGACGGAAATACCTGACGGATGCGGGCGGAGGGCTTCCTCTGGCGGACCAGTCTGATGAAAAGATCGACTGGTACCGTGTTTACGATGAGATGTTCCGACGACATTACGCGACCCCGGACGATACGCGCTCGCTTTTCGGCAAAATCGTTGGAGATACCAAAGGCGCCATCAACTGGGCGCATCTGTGCCTGGGCGAGCTGGCGTCGCGCGGATTCGTCTCGACGGTCCTGACCACGAATTTCGACCAGTTGGTGTTGTCGGGCATGGTTCGCGCCGGGCTTCTGCCGGTCGTTTGCGACGGCGTCGACTCGCTCAATCGCATTGCAGGAGCGCCGCAACATGCCCAACTCGTTGAGTTGCACGGGTCGCGGCATACCTATCTGCTGCGCAACCGGCCTGAAGATGTGAAGGAGGTTTGGCAGAATCCCCAGGCCTCGGCCGCCGTCCAGAAATTGCTGCAGCATGCGACGACCTTCGTGGTTGTCGGCTATGGCGGCCGCGAGGAGGGCGTGATGGACTTGCTGATTCAAGCGGCCGAGGTTTACCGCGACAAGAACCTGTTTTGGGTGCAACACTCTGTCGATCCGAAGAGGTTGCCCGAGAAGGCGAAACGGTTTCTGGGCACCTCGCGAAACGGCGGCCTTCTCATCGGGCAGGATTCGGACGTCTTTTTTCTTGAACTATGCCGGGCACTTGGCGTCGGTGCACCGACAGCGCTTTTGGACCCGTTGAGATCGGTGAAACGGGTTATCGAAGACGTCGAGGGCTCTCGCGTGACGAACACCGATATCCGCTCCGAGATCAACAGCGCGAAGGCGCGTTTTTCGTTCCTGAGCGAAACGCTCGCCAATGCCGCCCGTACAACCGATGACGTCATCGCGGAAATTCGCGAGATGCGGCTTGCCGGAAAATATGCCGAAGCTTATCGATTGGCGGAGAAGGCGCTGGAGAGATGAGAGAGCCTTCCGCCATCGACCCGAAGCTGCTCGAAGAGGCGGCGAATGCCGCCCTCGATTACGGCAAGTACAGTCCCGACTCTCGGCCTCTCGAACAAGCCGTGGAGCGCTTTCGACTTCTGGCGCGCGCCATAGGCTTGAAAGATCAGGATAGATATCGCGTTGTTGCCCGACTTGGCGAGGCGCTGGCGAAGCTTGGGAATAGGTGGCCCGAATCGAGCGCTTTGATAGAGAGCATCAATGTACTCCGCAACGGCCTTCAGAGCGTGTCTCGCACCGATATGCCGCTGGAATGGGCAGACTTGCAGCACAATCTCGGCCTCGCGCTCAGCACTCTCGGTCAGCGCGAGAGCGGCACCGCCCGGCTCGAGGAAGCGGTCGCCGCCTTTCGCGCAGCGCTCATGGAAAGGACCCGCGAGCGCGTGCCCCTCGATTGGGCCGCCACGCAGAACAATCTCGGCAACGCGCTCCAGACCCTCGGCTGGCGCGAGAGCGGCACCGCCCGGCTCGAGGAAGCGGTCGCCGTCTATCGCGCAGCGCTCATGGAAAGGACCCGCGAGCGCGTGCCCCTCGATTGGGCCATGACGCAGAACAATCTCGGCAGCGCGCTCCAGACCCTCGGCGAGCGCGAGAGCGGCACCACCCGGCTCGAGGGAGCGGTCGCCGTCTATCGCGCAGCGCTCATGGAAAGGACCCGCGAGCGCGTGCCCCTCGATTGGGCCACCACGCAGAACAATCTCGGCAGCGCGCTCCAGACCCTCGGCGAGCGCGAGAGCGGCACCGCCCGGCTTGAGGAGGCGGTCGCCACCTATCGCGCAGCGCTCACGGAAAGGACCCGCGAGCGCGTGCCCCTCGATTGGGCCACCACGCAGAACAATCTCGGCATCGCGCTCAGCGCTCTCGGTCAGCGCGAGAGCGGCACCGCCCGGCTCGAGGAAGCGGTCGCCGCCTATCGCGCAGCGCTCACGGAAAGGACCCGCGAGCGCGTGCCCCTCGATTGGGCCGCCACGCAGAACAATCTCGGCATCGCGCTCCAGACCCTCGGCGGGCGCGAGAGCGGCACCGCCCGGCTTGAGGAAGCGGTCGCCGCCTATCGCGCAGCGCTCACGGAATTGACCCGCGAGCGCGTGCCCCTCGATTGGGCCGCCACGCAGAACAATCTCGGCACCGCGCTCGAGACCCTCGGCGAGCGCGAGAGCGGCACCGCCCGGCTCAAGAAAGCGATCGCCGCCTATCGCGCAGCGCTTACAGAATGGACCCCCGAGCGCGCACCGCGTGATTCGGCAATGGCGACGAGCAATTTGCGAAGAGCGATGGCGGAACTGGCGCGTCGCCGTCGGTAGGTTGTGTAGTAATCAAGGTCGTCCTAGCAGAGCATTCGGTGCCCGTTAGATCAGCGCCGAGTCCTGGGCGAGGCGCGCCACGGAGGCAGGGCCGGCCTCAACCCTCGTTGCCAATCCGCCACGTGCGACACTTTCAGATGGCCGCGCTACCTCCGCCGCGCGATGCGCATCAGCCGGAAGGGATTGGGCAGCCCGTCGAGGCGCCGGCGCAAGCGCGCGCCGAGCCGGGGCAGCGCCATCACATGGTCCAGGCGGCGATCGAGAAAGGCTTGCGTCTCGGTGCTGCCGGGGGAGCGGTCCTCAAGCCAATAAAGCGTGGTGGCGGCATAGACGCCGGCCAGCAAGCCGCGCTTGGTGTAGAAGCTGAAATCGCTGGCGGTGTCGCCGGCAGCGCGCCAAACGGCGTCGACCGTGTCGTAGAGCAGCCGCAATCCCAGCGGCGCATGCTGCGGCAGCGCCAGCAGCGCCAGCGCCCGGCGCACCGCCTCGCGATGCGGCTCGAACACCGCCAGGCGCGCGCGGATGGCGGCGGCGACGCGCTCGTGCGGCTTCATCGCTTCGACATCCTGCCCGGCGAGCGCCGCCAGCATCCGCTGATCGGCCCAGCGGCTGAAGCCGGCGACGACGTCGCGCGGGCCGCCGGGAAAGAGCGCGGCGAGCGCGGCCTCGTCCCAGCCGAGGCGCCGCGCGGCGGCGGCAATCGCGCCGCGGCTCCAGCCGTCGAACGGCACGTCCGGCAGCACCGCCTCGATCAGCGCCCAGCGCCGCTCCTGCTCGTCCATCGTCCTACTCCGCCTCCGCCGCGCCGGCGCCGATATCGATCGGATAGCGCGCGCCTTCCTCGTTGAACACCAGCAGGCGAAGGTCCGTCATGCGCTGCGGATAGAGAATGCCGTCGAGATGGTCGCATTCGTGCTGCACGACGCGGGCATGGAAGCCGGCGGCGACGCGCTCGATCCGCTCGCCGTGCAGGCTCAACCCGCGATAGCGGATGCGCGTCCAGCGCGGCACGGCGCCACGCAGGCCCGGCACGGAGAGGCAGCCTTCCCAGCCCAACTCGCGCGCCTCGCCCAAGGGCTCGATCACCGGGTTGGCGAGCACGGTCAGCGCCTGCGGCACATCGCCCTCGGCGCCGGTGGTGCGATCGGCCGGCACCTGGAAGAGGACGAGGCGCAGCGGCACGTGCACCTGCGGCGCGGCAAGCCCGGCGCCGCCGATATCGGCCAGCGTCTCCTGCATGTCGGCGGCCAGCCGCGCAATCTCGGGCGCCGTGGGATCGGCGACCTCGGCGGCGACGCCGCGCAGCACGGGATGGCCCATGCGGGCGATCTTGAGGATGGCCATGGGCCGGTACTATGTGCTCCGCCGGTGCCGCGGTAAAGCGCCGGGAATTCGGCGCGCATACCCCCGCCCCGCGGGGCGGCCGACGGCCCGGTCCGGCTTCACAATTCGGCAACGACGTGCTATCTATAGTGCCAACTGGCTGCGGTCCCGCGGCCGGCTTTTTTTCGCCCTGGCGATCGGAGTGGAGATCTCGTGCAAGTTCTCGTCCGCGACAACAACGTCGATCAGGCGCTGCGCGCCCTCAAGAAGAAGTTGCAGCGCGAAGGCGTGTTCCGCGAGATGAAGCTGCGCCGCAACTACGAGAAGCCGTCCGAGCGCCGCGCGCGCGAGAAGGCGGAGGCGGTGCGCCGCTACCGCAAGCTGCTGCGCAAGCGGCTGGAGCGCGAAGGCTACTGAACCGGTCCATCCCGGCGGTCGTTCCGCAGACTTAAGGTAAACGCTTTCTGAAGGCGCGGCGGGTCAGGCCAGCGCCTTGACGATCTCCTCGCACATCTTCTTGGCGTCGCCGAACAGCATCATGGTGTTGTCGCGGTAGAACAGCTCGTTCTCGACGCCGGCATAGCCCGAGGCCATCGAGCGCTTGACGAAGAGCACGGTCTTCGCCTTCTCCACGTCCAGGATCGGCATGCCGTAGATCGGCGAGGCGGGATCGGTCTTGGCCGCGGGGTTGGTCACGTCGTTGGCGCCGATGACGAAGGCGACGTCGGTCGAGGCGAAATCGCGGTTGATCTCCTCGAGCTCCAGCACCTCGTCATAGGGCACGTTGGCCTCGGCGAGCAGCACGTTCATGTGCCCGGGCATGCGGCCGGCCACGGGATGGATGGCATAGTGTATGCCCGCGCCTTCGCGCTTCAGGATGTCGGCCATCTCCTTCAGCGCATGCTGCGCCTGCGCCACCGCCATGCCGTAGCCCGGCACGATGATGATCGAGCTGGCGTTCTTCATGATGAAGGCGGCGTCCTCGGCGCTGCCCGACTTCACCGCGCGGTCGCCCCTGGCGCCCGCGGCCAGCGTGCCGCCCTCGGTGCCGAAGCCGCCGAGGATGACGTTGAAGATCGAGCGGTTCATCCCCTTGCACATGATGTAGCTGAGGATGGCGCCCGAGGATCCCACCAGCGCGCCGGTGATGATGAGGAGGCTGTTGGCCAGCGTGAAGCCGATGCCGCAGGCCGCCCAGCCGGAATAGGAATTGAGCATGGAGATGACGACCGGCATGTCGGCGCCGCCGATCGGCACGATGAGCAGCAGGCCCAGCGCCAGCGACAGCGCGACGACGGCCCAGAACGCCGCCGCCCCTTGGCCGACGACGAACCAGACGATGATCGCCACCAGCAGCACGCCCAGCAGCGCGTTGAGCGGGTGCTGGCCGGGAAACACCAGCGGCTTGCCGGTGATCAGCCCCTGCAGCTTGCCGAAGGCGATGATCGAGCCGGTGAAGGTGACGGCGCCGATCGCGGTGCCCAGCGACATCTCGATCAGGCTGTTGGCGTGGATGGCGCCCGCCGTGCCGATGGCGTAGGCGTCGGGATCATAGAAGGCGGCGGCGGCGACGCAGACGGCGGCGAGGCCGACCAGGCTGTGGAAGGCGGCGACGAGCTGCGGCAGCGCCGTCATCTGGATGCGCAGCGCGATGAAGGTGCCGATGGCGCCGCCGATGACCACGCCGAGGAAGATGAGGGGATAGCTGACGACGCCGGGCGAGGCCAGGGTGGTGGCGACGGCGATCACCATGCCGGCGATGCCGAAGAGATTGCCGCCGCGCGCCGACTCGGGCGACGACAGCCCGCGCAGCGCCATGATGAAAAAGATCGAGGCGACGAGATAGAGCAGTGCGGCGAGGTCGGCGCTCACGGTCTGCCTTGCTCCTGTTTCGGCTTTTTCTTCTGGAACATCTGCAGCATGCGCTGGGTCACGATGAACCCGCCGAAGATGTTGACCGAGGCGAGGGCCACGGCGATGAAGCCCATCCCCTTGGAGAAGCTCAATCCCGCCGGCCCGGCGGCGATCAGCGCGCCGACGATGATGACGCTGGAGATGGCGTTGGTGACGCTCATCAGCGGCGAATGCAGCGCCGGCGTCACCCGCCACACGACGTAATACCCCACGAAGCAGGCCAGCACGAAGACCGTGAGGAAGAAGACGAAGACGTCGCTATGCTCCATGGGCCTAGTCTCCTGCCGCGGCCGCCGGGGCCATCTGCGGATGGACCACCGCGCCGTCGCGGGTCAGCAAGGTGGCTTTGACGATCTCGTCGGCGGTGTCGATCTTGAGCGCCTTGTCCTTGTCGATGATCAGCGCCAGGAAGGCCAGCAGGTTCTTGGCGTAGAGCTGGCTCGCATCGACGGCGATGCGCGAGGGCACGTTGGCATGGCCGATGATGCTGGCGCCGTTCGCCGTCGTCACCGTCTTGCCCGGCGCGCTGCCCTCGACGTTGCCGCCCTGCTCGACGGCGAGGTCGACGATCACCGATCCCGGCCGCATCACCGCGACCATGTCGCGCGTGATCAGCACCGGCGCCTTGCGGCCGGGGACGAGCGCGGTGCAGATCACGATGTCGGTCTTCTTCAGCGCCTCGGTGACGTGCTCGCGCTGGCGGCGGGCGAAATCCTCGCCCATCTCCTTGGCATAGCCGCCGGCCGTCTCCATCGCCTTCATCGCCTCGAGATCGACCACGAGGAACGTCGCGCCGAGGCTTTCCACCTGCTCCTTGGCGGCGAGCCGCACGTCGGTGGCCGAGACCACGGCGCCGAGGCGGCGCGCGGTGGCGATCGCCTGCAGCCCGGCGACGCCCGCGCCCATCACCAGCACGCGCGCCGGAGCGATGGTGCCGGCCGCGGTCATCATCATCGGAAAGGCGCGGCCGAATTCGTCGGCGGCGTCGAGCACCGCCTTGTAGCCCGCCAGATTCGCCTGCGAGGACAGCACGTCCATCGACTGCGCCCGGGTGATGCGCGGCACCAGCTCCATGGCGAAGGCGGTGATCCCCGCCTTGGCATAGGCCTCGATATCCTCGGGCCGCTGCAACGGCTGCAGCAGCCCGATCAGCACGGCGCCGCGCTTCAACAGCGCGAGCTCGTCGATGGCGCCCTCGCCGGCGCGCAGCGGCCGCTGCACCTTGAGCACGATATCGCCGGCGCCGAGCGCCGCCGCGGCGTCGGGCGCGATGGCGGCGCCCATCGCGGCGTAGGCGGCATCGGGGAAAGCGGCGCCGGCGCCGGCGCCGGTCTCGACCACCACCTGATGCCCTTGGCCGACGAGGCGCTTTGCCGTATCAGGCGAGACCGCGACGCGCCGCTCGTCGGGGCGACGTTCCTTCGCAACGCTGATTTTCATCGGATCGGACTTCCCCTACCCCTCACCCTCCCCCGAGGCCGACGGCCGCCGGCGCTGCACAATGACTTGCGCCGGACTATTTGTGAAGCCTCGCTCTCTTTCAGCCGGTAAGAATCCGTTAAGGATTCCGGCGAGCCCCCGCCGTTCGCGCTCTTTTCACCGGTGCTCCGTCCCACTAGAATGGCTCGCAGGGTCGTTCGTGCCGCTTTTTGCGCCAACCGCGGCGCAAGGCAGCCCCGGACGCGGCCTCGCCGGCCCTAACCGCCGGATTTCGCCAGGGAATAAGCCCCATCGCCACTCGTTGTCACCTTGTTCGGTTTGTTTTGGCGACCTGCCTCGGTCGGGGGGCGTTGCCGTGAGCGTGTCGGTCAGCGATCAGCTCATCGCCGTCCTGCCCCGCTTGCGGCGCTTTGCGCGCGGCCTGACCGGCTCGGCCGTCGAGGCGGACGACCTTGTCCAGGCGGCGTGCGAACGGGCGCTCAGCCGCGCGCACCAGTTCCAGGAAGGGACTCGCTTCGATAGCTGGATGTTCCGCATCGTCCAGACGATCTGGATCGATCAGCTACGCGCGCGGGACACGCGGCGGGAGGAAGCCGAGGAAGACGGCATGCATGTCGGCACGGACGAGCCGGCACGGCGGGCCGAGGCGCGGTTGGCGTTGCAGGAGGTGCGGGTCGCGCTCCGCAAGCTGCCGCCGGAGCAGCGGGTGGCGCTGCTGCTCGTGACGGTGGACGGGTTGAGCTACAAGGAGGCGGCGGAAGTTGCCGAGGTGCCGGTGGGGACGATCATGAGCCGTTTGGCCCGCGCCCGGGTGGCGCTCCAGGCCCAGCTCGAGGCCGGCAGTGGACTTCGGAGGAGCACGCAGGATGCCAAGGCCGGGTGACGACAGGCTGATCGCCTATCTCGACGGCGAGATCGAGGAAGGCGAGCGCGAGAGGATCGCGCAATGGCTCGAGCGCGACGGCGAGCTGCGCGAGCGGGCGGCGCTCTTGGGCGAGAGCGCGGCGGCGCTGCGCGCGGCCTTCGACGAGGTGCTGCGCGAGCCGCTGCCGGAGCGCCTGATCGCCGCCGCGCGCGGCGAGGCCGGCGCGGTGGCGGATCTGTCGGCGGCGCGCGGCAAGCGCTGGAAGCGCGTGCTCGGCGACCGCCGCTGGTGGCTGGGCGCCGCCGCGGCGGCATCGCTCGCCGCCTTCGCCGTGGGCTTCGGCATCGGCGGCGGCGAGGTCGGGCTGAGCGGCGGCCCGGCGCCGGGCAAGATCGCGTCGGGCACCGAGCTGGTCTCCGACACCTTCCCCGACAATCTCGCCGGCTATTACAAGCGCTACGTCAACCTGCATCCGGGCGAGGCCGCTTCCTTCGACAAGCTGCCGCAGAACTTCCATCTGCCCAACCTCAAGCCCTGGGGTCTCGATTTCCAGGGCGCGCGCTTCCTCATGGTCGACGGGCAACCGGCGATGGCGCTGGTCTATACCACCGACGACAAGGCGCTGGGGCCGGTGATCGTCGTCGTCGCCAATTCCGGCAAGCCGGACGACACGGTGCGCTTCGCCAGCAGCGGCGACATCAACGTGCTGCGCTGGCGCTATCACGGCCATGCCTATGCGCTCGCCGGCATCGCGAACGCCAACTACCTCTGGAACATCCACAACGACCTCGCCTACCAGTTCGACGGCATCTGAGCCGCCTTGTCCCCTCGGGCGTCGAGCCGGCTCCCCGTCGCGGCGCCGGCGCTCCGGCGCTTGGGTCCGCCGCCCTTGCCCTCTATGATCGGCCGGGAGCGAAAGGAGAAAAGCGCGGCATGGCCGAGGCATTCCCGCGTCGGGCACGCGATCTCAGGCTCGATTTCTTTCGCGGTCTGTCGCTGTTCTTCATCTTCATCGACCACATTCCGAACAACTTCCTCGGCTGGTTCACGCTGCGCTCGATCGCCTTCTCGGACGCGGCGGAAGTGTTCATCTTCATTTCCGGCTACACCGCCGCCCTGGTCTATGGCCGCAGCCTGCGCCAGCACGGCGCGCTCTTCGCCGCGGCCCAGATCTACCGTCGCGTCTGGCAGCTCTATGTCGCGCACATCTTCCTGTTCATGATCTTCACCGCCGAGGTCTCCTACGCCGTGCTCGCGGTCAACAACCCGATGTATACGGAGGAGCTGCGCGTCGGCGACTTCCTGGAGCAGCCGCACATCGCCATCATCAAGGCGCTGCTGTTGCAGTTCCAGCCGGCGTTCCTCGACATCCTGCCGCTCTACATCGTGCTGCTCGGCGCCTTCCCGCTGGTCCTGCTGGCGCTGGAGCGCGGGCCGATCTGGGCGTTGCTGCCCTCGGCGGCGCTCTACGCGCTGACGCTGCGGCACGGCTGGGGGCCGCCCGCCTATCCCGCCGCCTCGGTCTGGTTCTTCAACCCGCTCGCCTGGCAGTTCCTGTTCGTCATCGGCGCCAGCGCCGGCCATGCGCGCGTCAGCGGCCGCTGGCCCTTCCCGCACGGCGCCTGGCTCTCGCGGCTGGCGACGGCGCTCGCGGCCGTCCTCGTGGTCATCAATCTGAGCTGGCTCGTCCATTGGATCTACGACCCGTTCCCGGCGATCCTGGCAAAGCAGCTTCTCAGCTACACCATCGACAAGACCAACCTTGCGCCGCTGCGGCTGATCAATTTCCTGGCGCTGGCGCTGGCGACGGTTCATTTCGTGACGCCGGACAGCGCCTTCCTGCGCTGGCGCGTCTCCTATCCCGTCATTCTCTGCGGCCAGCATTCGCTCTACGTCTTCTGCCTCGGCATCGTGCTCGCGGTGTGCGGCCATTTCATCCTGAGCGAGTTCTACGCGGAGCTGCCGATGCAGCTCCTTGTCAATCTCGCCGGCTTCGCGCTGATGATCGGCACGGCGGCGCTCATCGCCTGGTACAAGGCGGCGAGCGCCGCGGGCCCGTCGCGCGGCTCGATCCCGGCGACACCTTCGGAGTGACCGAGATGATGCGTCCGCTGCGGCTGCTGGTCGGAATCGCGCTCGCCGCGCTGGCGGCGCCGGCGAGCGCCGCGGGACCCGATTGCGGCGTGCCCGAGGAGCTGATCGAGGACGAAGCGACGCTGCCGCTGGTCGCGCAGGCGCTGCGCGACAAGCGCCCGATCACCATCGTCGCCATCGGCGGCGCCGCGACCGCCGGCATCGCCGCCGCCGATCCGGAGCGGGACTCCTATCCCCGCCGCCTGCAAGAGGCGCTGCGCCGGCGCCATCCGGGCGTGCCGGTCAACGTGCTCAACAAGGGAATATCGCGGCAGACGACGCAGGAGATGGTCGACCGCTTCGAGCGCGACGTCTACGCGCCGGCGCCGATGCTGGTGATCTGGGAAACCGGCACCTTCGACGCCGCGCGCAACGTCGACGTCGAGGTCTTCGCCACGGCGCTGGAGACCGGGCTCGGCGCGTTGCGCGAGCATAAATTCGACATTATGTTAATGAACATGCAATATAGCCGCAGCACGGAATCGGTGATCAACTTCGCGCCCTACCTTGAAGCGATGCAGCACAGGGCCGACGTCGAGGAAGTCTATCTTTTCAGGCGATTTGAGATGATGCGGTACTGGAGCGAGAACGGCGTCTTCGAATTCGCGGACGTTCCCCGGGAACGGCGGGCGGAGCTTGCGGCGCAGGTTTATGACTGCCTCGCCCAGCGGCTCGCCGACGCCATCGAGCACGCGGCGCGATGAGCGAGCGAGCGCCCGGCCACCGCCGTCATACCCTCGTGGCGCTGCTGCTGCTCGGGATTGCCGCGGCGCTGCCGATCCTGGTCTCGCCCGGCGGCCGCAGCGCCGGGGCGGCGGTCGACCGCTGCGCCATCCCGGCCGAGTTCGTCGCCTTGAGCGCGCCGCTGCCGCACACCGCCGCGCGGCTCAAGGCCGGCGGGCCGCTCACCATCGTCGCGCTGGGCTCCTCCTCGACCGAAGGCATCGGCGCCACGCGGCCCGACCGCAGCTATCCCAGCCGGCTCGCCGAGCTGCTGCGGGCGCGGTTCCCGGGCGTGGCGATCCGCGTCGTCAACCGCGGCGTCGGCGGCGAGCTGGCGCCGCAGATGCTGGCGCGGCTCGACCGCGACGTGCTGGCCGAGCGGCCCGATCTCGTCATCTGGCAGCTCGGCACCAACAGCGTGCTGCGCGACCGCGACCCCGCCGACGAGGTCGAGCTGGCGCGGCGCGGCATCGAGCGGATCAGGGCGGCCGGCGCCGACGTCATGCTGATGGATCTGCAATATGCGCCGGCGGTGCTGCAGCATGCGGGCTACCGCGAGATGGAGCAGGTGCTGTCGGCGGTGGCGATGAGCGAGGATGTGCCGATGGTCCGGCGCTTCGCCATGATGCGGCATTGGGCCGAGGACGGGACCATGAGCTTCCGCGTCATGCTGGCCGGCGACCGGCTGCACATGTCGGATGCGAGCTATGACTGCCTCGCCCGCCAGGTGAGCTAGGCCATCGCCGCCGCCGCCGAGGCGCCGCGCCTGGCGCTCGCCGCCTCGCAGGCGGTCCCCGGCCGATAACCCGCCCGCGGCGCGGCGGGCGCGCGAGGCAAGCGCATGGCTGTCGACTACGATCCGCGCCGGCCGGAGGAGATCGCCGATCCCTTTCCGAGCTTCGCGCGGCTGCGCGCCGAGGATCCCGTGCATTGGAGCGACATCCTCGGCGGCTGGGTGCTGACGCGCTACCGCGACGTGCGCGCGGCGCTGGCCGACCGGCGGCTCAGCGCCGACCGCATCACGCCCTTCCGCGACCACCTGGAACGGCGGCAGCGGGCGGAGATCGCCGACCTCTTGGCGACGCTGGGGATGTGGGCGGTGTTCAACGATCCGCCCGCGCATACGCGCCGGCGCGCGCTGCTCAACAAGGCGTTCACGCCGCGCGCGGCGGGGCTGCGAGCGACCGTCGCGACGATCGTCGAGCGCCTCATCGACGGCGTGGCCGGGCGCGCCGCGTTCGATCTCATCGCCGATTTCGCCTATCCGCTGCCGGCTACGGTGATCGCCGGCATGATCGGCGTGCCCGCCGCCGATCTCGACCGCTTCAAGCGCTGGTCGGACGACATCGCCGCCTTCGTCGGCAGCGCGCTCGCCACGCCCGACAAGCGCGGGCGGGCGGAGCGCGGCACGCGCGAGATGGCGGGGTATTTCCGCACCCTGCTGGCCGAGCGCCGCGCGCGCCCGCGCGACGACGTCCTGAGCGCGCTCATCGCCGCCGAGGAGGAAGGCCGGGGGCTCGGCGAGGAGGAGATCGTCGCCGCCGCCATCCTGCTGCTCTTCGCCGGCCACGAGACCACGACCAATCTCATCGGCAACGGCGTGCTGGCGCTGCTGCGGCATCCGGACGAGCTCGCGGCGCTGCGCGCGGCGCCGGAGCGGATGGCGGAGGCGGTCGAGGAGATGCTGCGCTATGACGGGCCGACCCAGGCGATGACGCGCATCGCGCTCGAGGACGTCGATTTCGCGGGCGCCGCGGGCGAGCCGCGCCGGGTTCGGCGCGGCGACCGCCTCTTCCTTCTCCTCAACGCCGCCAACCGCGATCCCGAGATCTTCGCCGAGCCCGAGCGCTTCCGCCTCGCGCGCGGCGACGGCCGCCACCTCGCCTTCGGCTACGGCCCGCATTTCTGCCTCGGCGCGCCGCTGGCGCGGCTCGAGGCGGAGATCGGCATCGGCGCGCTGCTGCGCCGCCTGCCGCGACTGGCGCTCGCCGAGGAGCGCCCGGACTGGAGCGACAGCTTCGTGCTGCGCGGCGTCAAGGCGCTTCGGCTTTCCGCGGCCGGCTAATCCTTGGCCACCAGCGGACAGTTGCCCTGGTTCATCGGGCGGAAGGCCTGCTCGCCGGGCACCGTCGCCAGGATCTTGTAGAGATCCCACTCGCCCTTGGACTCCGCCGGCGTCTTCACCTGCATCAGATACATGTCGTGGACCATGCGGCCGTCCGGGCGCAGCCGGCCGTTCTTGGCGAAGAAGTCATCGATCGGCAGCGCGCGCATCTTCGCCACCACCGCCTTGGCCTCGTCCGTGCCGGCGGCCTTCACCGCCTTCAGGTAATGCATCACCACGGAATAGACGCCGGCCTGGATCGTGGTCGGCATGAAGTGCGTCTTGTCGTAAAAGCGCTTGGAAAACGCGCGCGCCTCGTCGTCGCGGTCCCAGTAGAAGGCTTCGGCCAGGATCATGCCCTGCGCCGTCTCGAGGCCGATGCTGTGCATGTCGGTGATCTGGATGAGCAGCGCCAGCAGCTTCTGTCCGCTCCTCTGCAGGCCGAACTCGGCCGCCTGCTTGATCGCCGTCTGGGTGTCGCCGCCGGCATTGGCGAGCGCCACCACCTTGGCGCCCGACGCCTGCGCCTGCAGCAGGAAGGATGAAAAATCAGGAGTGTTGAGCGGCACGTTGACGCTGCCGAGCACCCGGCCGCCCGAGGCCTTCACGACATCGGCGGTATCGCGCTCCAGCGCGTGGCCGAAGGCGTAATCGGCGGTGATGAAGAACCAGGTATCGTCGCCGCGCTCGACCATCGCCTTGCCGGCGACGTGGGCCTGCCCATAGGTATCATAGCTCCAGTGCACGCCCACCGGCGAGCAGGCGGGGCCGGTGAGATCGGAGGTGCCGCCGCCCGAGATCAGGAGGACCCGGTTCTTCTCCTTGGCGATCTGCTGCACCGCCAGCGCCACCGAAGAGGTCGGCACGTCGACGATGACGTCGACCTTGTCCTGGTCGTACCACTGCCGGGCGATGCTGGCGCCGACATCGGGCTTGTTCTGGTGGTCGGCGGAGATCAGCTCGATCGGCTTGCCCAGCACGGTGCCGCCGAAATCCGCGATCGCCATCTGCGCCGCCGGCAGCGAGCCCTTGCCGGTGCCGTCGGAATAGAGGCTGCTCATGTCGCTGAGCACGCCGATCTTGACGACGTCGTCGGAAATCTGCGCCCGGGCGGCGGCCGGCGCGAGCAGCAGCGCGATGCAGGCAGTGGCAATAGCAGTGCGAATCATGTCTTCCTCCGATCTGGGACGTGTCACGGCGTCAGCACGGCGCGGCCGATGATGCGGCCGGCCTTCAACTCCTCGAGCACGGCGCTCGCCTGCTCGAGCCGGCGCTGGTCGATCGGCACCGGCGGCACCTTGCCGGTGGCGACCAGCGCCAGAAGCTGCTGCATCTCGGCGAGGCTGCCGACATAAGAGCCCTGCACGGCGATGGCGCGCATCGGCAGCAGCGGCAGGCTCAGGGTTATGTCGCCGCCGAAGAGGCCGACGATGACGTATTTGCCGCCCCTGGCGATGGCGTCGATGCCGAGCCGCGCCGTGGCGGAGGCGCCGACGAAATCGATGGCGGCGCCGATCGGCGACTTGGCCGCCGCCTGCGCCTGCTGCACCGCGTCGCGAGCGCCGGCATCGACGGCTGCGACGGCTCCCGCCGCGAGCGCGGCGGCGCGCTTGGCCGGGTCGATGTCGGCGACCACGGCGCCGAGCCCGCCCAGAGCCTGCAACAGGGAAAGGCACATGAGGCCGAGCCCGCCCGCGCCGATCACCAGGATCGGCTGCTCCTTGAAGACCGCCTCGCCGACGCGCTTCAAGGCGCCGAAGGCGGTGACGCCGGAGCAGGCGTAGGGCGCCGCCTGCGCCGGGCTGAGCGCGCCGAGATCGAGCAGGTAGCGAGGATGCGGCACCAGCACGTGATCGGCATAGCCGCCGGGCTTCTGCACGCCGAGAAAGCGCGGCGCGGCGCAAAGCTGCTCCTCGCCGCGCCGGCACACCGCGCAGTCGCCGCAGCCGATCCAGGGATGCGCCAGGCGCCTGTCGCCGGGCTTGACGCCGCTCGCCGCGGGACCCAGCGCCACCACCTCGCCGACGATCTCGTGGCCCATGGTGAGCGGCGGCTGCAAGCCGCGATCCCTGATGGTGAGCTTCTTGCCGCCGCCGAGATCGTACCAGCCCTCCCAGATGTGGAGATCGCTGTGGCAGACGCCGGCGGCGAGCGTGCGCAGCAGCACCTCGGTGCCCTGCGGCTTCGGCGTCGGCTTGTCGCTGGGCTTGAGCGGCGCGCCGAATTCGACGACGTCGTAGCTCCTCATGGCGGTCCTCCCCGGGGCTCTTTGGCGGCAGCTTAGGCGAGAGGGAAGCGGTTGTCAGGGGGCGGTTGCGGTCGCGGAATGAGGGTAGGCGCCCCGGCCGGGCGGCAGGTGATTTCCGGCGGCGCGCGGGCTATACCGCGGCCCCATGAGCGTGCTCGTCACCGGCGCCGCGGGGTTCATCGGCTTCAGCGCCAGCAAGGCCCTGCTCGAGCGCGGCGAGCGGGTGATCGGCGTCGACAATCTCAACGACTATTACGCGGTGACGCTGAAAGAGGCGCGGCTGGCCGAGCTTGCCCGCTTCCCGGAGTTCAGCTTTCACCACCTCGACATCGCCGAGCGCGGCGCGCTCGGCGCGCTGCTGGCGCGCGAGGCCGCGACCGACCGGGTTCTCCATCTCGCGGCGCAGGCCGGCGTGCGCTACTCGCTGGTCAATCCGCACGCCTATGTCAGCGCCAACATCGCGGGCCAGCTCGAGGTGCTGGAAGCCTGCCGGCGCCTGCCGCGCCTGCGGCATCTGGTCTTCGCCAGCTCCTCCTCGGTCTATGGCGGCAATACCAAGCTGCCCTTCGCCATTGCCGATCCCGTCGACACGCCGCGCTCGCTCTACGCCGCCACCAAGAAGGCGGACGAGCTGATGGGCTATTGCTACGCCCATCTCTACCGCCTGCCGACGACGGCGCTGCGCTTCTTCACGGTCTACGGTCCCTGGGGGCGGCCGGACATGGCGGCCTGGATCTTCACCGAGGCGATCCTCGCCGGCCGGCCCATCCGGCTCTTCAATCGCGGCGACATGCAGCGCGATTTCACCTATATCGACGACATCGTCTCGGGCGTCCTCGCCGCGCTCGACCGGCCGCCGGCCGATGACGGCGCGCCGCCTTATCGGCTCTACAATCTCGGCAATCACCGCAGCGAGAAGCTCACGCGCTTCGTGGCGCTCATCGAGGCGGCGCTCGGCCGCAAGGCGGCGATCGAGCTGGCGCCGATGGAACCCGGCGACGTGCCGGCGACCTACGCCGACATCAGCGAGACGACGCGCGACCTCGGCTTCCGGCCGACGACGCCGATCGATGACGGGCTGCCGCGCTTCGTCGCGTGGTACCGGAATTATCATCGCTTGTGACGAAGCCATCGCTTAAGAGGTTCACCACGGAGGCTCGGAGAAAAAGGAGAGGCGCGCCTAAATACTCTTCCATGACCTCCGTGTCTTCTCCGTGGTGATTCTTTCTTAACGGCGCTTCGCGCACTCACTTGCCGTCGTAGAGCGCGATCAGCGCTTCGCCGTAGACGCGCCTTATGGCGTGGCGCTTGATCTTGAGCGTGGGCGTCATCTGGCCGTTGGCGGTGCTGAAGGGCTCGGTGGCGATGATGAAGTGGCGCACGCGCTCGACCGGCGAGAGATCGGCATTGACCCGCGCCACGGCGGCGGCGATCACCCGGCGCAGCTCGCCGTCGCCGGCGAGCGCGGCGAGGTCCGGCGCAAGCCCGCGGCGGCGGGCGAAGCCCTCGAGGAAATCGCCGTTGGGTGCGATGACGGCGACGAGATAAGGGCGGCGGTCGCCGAACACCATCGCCTGGCCGATCTCGGGCTGCAACGTGAGATAGCCCTCGACGCGCGCCGGCGACAGCATCTCGCCGCCGGAATTCTTGATGAAGTCGCGCTTGCGGTCGGTGATGCGGATATAGCCGTCGCTGTCGATCTCGCCGACGTCGCCGGTGTGCAGCCAGCCGCCGGCGAGCGCCCGCGCGCTCGCCTCGGGATCGTTCCAATAGCCTTTCATGACGACGGGGCCGCGCACCAGGATCTCGCCGTCCTCGGCGATGCGCACCTCGACGCCTTCGAGCGCCGGTCCGACCGTGTCGATCTTGATGCGCCGCGGCGGGTTGGCGCTGATCACCGGCGAGGCCTCCGTCTGGCCGTAGCCTTGCAGCAGCCTGACGCCGAGCGAGAGGAAGAAGCGGCCGATCTCCGCGTTCAAGGGCGCGCCGCCCGAGACCATCGCCTTGAGCCGGCCGCCGAAGCGCTGGCGCACCTTGCGCCGGACCAGCAGCGCCGCGACGAGGTCGAGGAGGCGGTCGGCAAGCGTGAGACTCCTGGGATCCTCGATCCGCTTGCCGCCGAGACGGATCGCCAACTCGAAGAGGCGGCGGTTAAGCCCGCTCTGGCGCTCGATGCCGCGCAGGATGCGCTGATGCATGGTCTCGTAGAGACGCGGCACCGCGGTCATGATGGTGGGGCGCGCCTCCTGCATGTTGAGGGCGAGCATCTCGGCGCCTTCGGCGAAATAGATCTCGGCGCCGACGGAGATCGGGAACATCATCCCGGCGGTGTGCTCGTAGGAATGCGACAGCGGCAGGAAGCAGAGGAAGACGTCTTCGCCGAGGCCGAGGGTTTGCAACAGCCGGAAGGCGCCGTAGGCGTTGGCGAAGATGTTGGCATGGGTGGTCATCACGCCCTTGGGCACGCCGCCGGTGCCGGAGGTGTAGATGAGGCAGGCGATATCGTCGCGCCCGGTCGCCGCGACCCAGGCGTCGACATCCTCGGCAAGCGCCGCGCCGCGCGCCATCACCTCCGCCCAGGAATAGACCTCCGCATGGGAGAGCTGGCCGCGGGTGAGCGGCTCCATGGTGATGATGGCGGCGATGGTCGAGATCTGGTCGGCCGCCGGCATGACGCGGTGGGCGAGCGCCGCGGTGGAGATGATGACCGCGCGGGCGCCGCTGTTGGACAGCACGTGGCGGTGATCCTCCACCGTATGGGTGGTATAGGCCGGCACGGTGATTGCGCCCGCCGTCATGATGGCAAGGTCGGCGATCGTCCATTCCGGCCGGTTCTCGGCGACAAGGCCGACGCGGTCGCCGCGGGCGACGCCGAGGCTGCGCAGACCGCGGGCGAGCACCCGCACCTGCTCCGCCGCGGCGCGCCAGGAAACCGCCTTGTAGACGCCGTCGCGCTTTGCCCACAGGAACGGCCGATCCCCCTTCGCCGCCGCCTGCTCGAAGAACATGGCGGCGAGGTTGGGGCAGGTGTGGTAATCCATGGTTTCCCCCCGCTCCGGCGCCCTGCTGCGCCGGCTGCGACTCTTTGGCTGTTGTAAGGGTTTTGCCGCCGCGGCGGAATAGCCGGCTGATTGGCGACGCGGCCGGCAAGAGCCATATGCTGACGCGGCAACCCCCATGGAGAGAGCGATGGCCTCGCAGCCCGACGAAAAGCCCCCCACCGCCGCGGCGGAGCGCGCCCTGGGCGCCTTGCCGGAATGGGATCTGCGCGACCTCTATCCCGGCCGCGACAGCGCCGAGTTGAGGCGCGACCTCGCCGACAGCGAAGCGCGGGCGGCGGCGTTCCGCGCGCGCTATGCCGGCGGGCTGGCGGCGCTCTCGGGCGCGGCGCTGGGCGCGGCGATCGCTGAATACGAGCGCCTGCAGGAGACGCTCGGCCGCATCATGAGCTACGCCGCGCTGATCTATGCCGGCAACATGGAGGATGCCGAGACCGGCCGCTTCTTCCAAAACATGCAGGAGAAGGTCAACGCCGTCGGCACCGTGCTGTTGTTCTTCACGCTGGAGCTCAACCGGATCGAAGAGGGCGATCTCGCGGCGAAGATCGAAAGCCCGGATCTCAGGCGCTACGCGCCCTGGCTGCGCGACACCCGCGCCTTCCGCCCGCATCAGCTCGCCGACGAGATCGAGAAGCTGCTGCACGAGAAATACGTCGCCGGCCGCGCCGCCTGGATGCGGCTTTTCGACGAGACCATGGCGGGTCTGCGCTTTGCCGTCGACGGCAAGGAGCTTACCAGCGCCGAGGCGCTGCATCTCTTGTCCGAGACCGACCCCGGCAAGCGCCGGCGCGCCGCCAAGGCGCTCAGCGAGGTGCTCGGCCGGAACGCGCGGCTCTTCGCGCTCATCACCAACACGCTCGCCAAGGACAAGGAAATCGAGGACCGCTGGCGCCATTTCCCGCGACCGATCTCCTCGCGCAACCTCGGCAATTTCGTCGAGGACGAGGTGGTCGACGCGCTGATTGCCGCGGTGCGCGCCGCCTACCCGGCGCTGTCGCACCGCTATTACCGGCTGAAGGCGCGCTGGTTCGGCGTCGCGGCGCTGCCCTATTGGGACCGCAACGCGCCGCTGCCCGAGCAGGACGACGCGATCGTCCCCTGGCCCGAGGCCGAGCGCATCGTGCTCGGCGCCTATGCCGCCTTCTCGCCCGAGCTTGCCGATATCGGCCGGCGCTTCTTCGCCAATCGCTGGATCGACGCGCCGGTGCGGCCGGGCAAGGCGCCCGGCGCCTTCGCCCATCCAACGGTGCCGAGCGCGCATCCCTATCTGCTGCTGAACTATCAGGGCAAGACGCGCGACGTCATGACGCTGGCGCACGAGCTGGGCCATGGGGTGCATCAGGTGCTCGCCGGCCGGCAGGGCCAGCTCATGTCGGACACGCCGCTGACGCTCGCCTAGACCGCCTCGGTCTTCGGCGAGATGCTGACCTTCCGCGCGCTGCTCGGCGCCGAGACCGATCCGCGCCGGCGCAAGATCATGCTCGCCTCCAAGGTGGAGGACATGCTCAACACGGTGGTGCGCCAGATCGCCTTCGTCGAGTTCGAGCGCCGCGTCCATGACGAGCGCCGGCAAAGCGAGCTGACCGCGGAGCGCATCGGCGAGATCTGGCTGGCGGTGCAGGGCGAGAGCCTCGGCCCGGCGATCGCGCTGGAGCCGGACTATCGCCACTGGTGGACCTATATCCCGCATTTCATCCACACGCCGTTCTATGTCTACGCCTATGCCTTCGGCGACTGCCTGGTGAACTCGCTCTATGCGGTCTATCAGGGCGCGGCGCCCGGCTTTGCCGAGAAATATCTCGACATGCTGCGCGCCGGCGGCAGCAAGCGCCACCGGGAGCTGCTGGCGCCCTTCGGCCTCGATGCCGGCGACCCCGGCTTCTGGCAGAAGGGCCTCACGGTGATCGCGGGCTTCATCGACGAGCTCGAGGCGATGGGCTGAGGCAGAAGTGGCCGAAAGCGACAATCTCGGCGGCCGCGTCTGGCGCTACGCGCGGGTCTCGACCGCCATGGGCGGGCTCGCCGCGCGGCTCGCCGGTGCGCGCTATCTCGGCATGCCGATCGACCGCGCGCGGCATGCCGCCGACCTCAAGGCGGCGCTCGGCGGCATCAAGGGGCCGCTGATGAAGGTGGCGCAGCTTCTCGCCACCATTCCCGACGCGCTGCCCAAGGAATATGCCGGCGAGCTGGCGGCGCTGCAGGCGAACGCGCCGGCGATGGGCTGGCCCTTCGTGCGCCGGCGCATGCAGGCGGAGCTTGGGCCGGACTGGCCGAAGAAGTTCCGCAGCTTCGAGCACCAGGCCGCGCGCGCCGCCTCGCTGGGCCAGGTGCATCGCGCCACTTCGCTGGCCGGCGAAGCGCTTGCCTGCAAGCTGCAATATCCCGACATGGCGTCGGCGGTGGAGGCGGATCTGAACCAGCTCAAGCTGGTGATGGCGCTTTACGAGCGCTACGACCGCGCCATCACCACCGACGAGATCCACGCCGAGATCGCCGAGCGGCTGCGCGAGGAGCTGGACTACCGGCGCGAGGCGGCGCATATGCGCCTCTATCGCCTGATGCTCGCCGGGGAGACGGAGATTGCGGTGCCGGAGCCGGTGCCGGATCTCTCGACGGCGCGGCTGCTCACCATGACCTGGCTCGAAGGCACGCCCTTCCTCGAGGCGGCGCAGGCGCCGGCGGCGCGGCGCAACGCCATCGCGCGCAACATGTTCCGCGCCTGGTACGTGCCGTTCTATTACTACGGCGTCATCCACGGCGACCCGCATCTCGGCAATTACACCGTGCGCGAGGACGCCGGCATCAACCTGCTCGATTTCGGCTGCGTGCGCGTCTTCCCGCCGCTCTTCGTCGCCGGCGTCATCGACCTCTATCACGCGCTCGACCGCGACGACGCGGCGCTCGCCGTCTACGCCTATGAGAGCTGGGGGTTCCGCAACCTCTCGCGCGAGATGATCGCGGTGCTGAACCGCTGGGCGCAGTTCCTCTACGCGCCGCTGCTCGACGACCGCAAGCGCCGCATCCAGGAGCAGCAGGGCGAATACGGCCGCGATGTCGCCGAGGAGGTGCACCGCGAGATCCGGCGGCTCGGCGGCGTCAAGCCGCCGCGCGAGTTCGTCTTCATGGACCGCGCCGCGATCGGCCTTGGCTCGGTGTTCATGCATCTGAAAGCGGAGATCAACTGGCACCGCCTCTTCCACGAGCTGATCGAGGATTTCGATCGGGAAGCGCTGGCACGGCGCCAGCGCGCGGCGCTGGCCGAGGCCGGAGTGCCGAGCGAGACGGGGAAGAAGAAAAAGGCCCGGTGATCTGGTGCCCCTCTCCCGCTTGCGGGGAAATATGTGCGGTTGCAAACCCAACGCTATTAGACGGAAGACGCCCGCCGCGCGACGGCTCGTCGCGCGGCGGGGTGCGGCTCAGCCCGGACGGGTGCGAGACGAAGCGCAGGCTGCCGCAGGCGGCAATAGGAAGCGTCAGGGAATGTAGGCCGAGAAGACGTATTGGTGATCCTTCCGCGGCGCGTGGCAGCCGAAGCACTGTTTGGCCGCATCGGTGACGATGGGCTTGGCAGGGTCGCCGCCAAGCCAGACCTGGAAGCCCCAGCCGCCGGTCGCGGCATATTTCTCGGCGTCCTTCACCATGACGGCGAGGCCCTTGCGATTGCCCTCGGTGTAGACGCCATCGACGACGCTGAACTCGTGGACGTCGCTGGCGAAGACGCTGCCTTTGGCATAGGTGCCGCCGGATTTCAGCGCCTTGAGGCCGGTCGCGTTCACATAGACGTTGTGCATGCCGCCGATGGCATCGAACATCGCGCTGTCCTTGGTGACGATGGCGGTATTCACATGGAACCACTGGCGATAGCCCTTGGGCAGCGCGAGCTTGGTGTCCGCCACCGCCGTCGCCGCCGCACCTACGATCGCCGCCGCCGCCAAAGCCGCCGCGAGCCCGCGAAGCCTACCCTTCATTGTCGATCCCCCCTTCAAGAGCGCCCTCCCGCCTTGCTACCAGATTTTTCCGACAGCGGATAGTGACAGGTCCGTGATCCAGCGTAGCAACGGCCTCGCCGACATGAATTACCAATTGGAGCAGAAATTCGCCAACGACGATACAGCCTCGCGCCACCCGCGGGGGCCGGCGGGCATAGGTTCGGCCCCCTTTTTTGCACGAAGGCGCCCTCCCCTTGAGGGCGGCCGGAAGTTCGGCTTAGAGTAGAAGGAAGCCTGCAAGGGCGAATAGGAAGCGCTCAACATAGAGCACGGTTCGTTCGACGGAAATCGTCGCCGGATCAATATCTCTTTCATCCGAACATTGGGGTGAGCACAGTGCCTCTCCGGCACATAATCTTTTCGCCATCACCCCACCTCACCCTCCCACCGCTGCGCGCTGGGCCGGGGTGAGGTGGGGTGTAGTGTGATATCCGCACGCAAGCAACTTTCCTTCGCGTGAAAAATCTATTGCTTTGTCGCTTCCTCGCCCCCGGTTGTCGCCGGGCCGATCGTATCGCCCGCGAGACCACGCAAGAACAACTCGAAGGCGCGGCGCATCGCAGCTTCCGGCGTCTCGCCGGGCTCGGCCCATTGGGCGAAATGGCCATCGGCATGCATGCGGGCAAGGCCGTAGACCAGCGCGCGGCCGGCGAGCGAAATGCCGGCGAGGTCGGGCTCGCGCAACTGGCCGCCTTCCTGCGCCTCGCGCAGCGTCTCCTCCATCAGCCGGCGGATCGCCTCATTGTCGCGCTTGAGCGCGGCGGAGCCGTCGAAATCGATGAGGCTGCGGGTCGAGATCACCTGAAAATGCGTGGGATTGCCGAGCGCCCAATGCAGATAGGCCTCCCCGATGGCCGCGAATCGGCGCAGCGGATCGGCGCCGGCGGCCGCCGCCAGCGCAGCGTCGATCTCGGCGCGGAAGCGGCTCATCGCCTCCTCGGCGACCACCGTCATCAGCGCCGTGCGATTCGGGAAATGGCGGAAGGGCGCGCCCGAGGAGACGCCGGCGCGCCGCGCCGCCGCGCGCACCGTCACCGCCTCCGGCCCCGCCTCGGCGATAAGGCGCAAGGTCGCCTCGATCATCGCCTCGCGCAGCCGGCCGTGATGGTAGCGTGCGCGCCGCCTGCGGCCGCCGCCGGGAGCGCGCCGTGCCGTTCCCCTCGCCATGGGCGGCAGCCTATCACGATCGCGTGACAATGTAAGCGCCGCTTATATTCGTCGGAATCTCGCCACAATCGGATGTAATCGTCGCTTACATTCCGTCCGGGCCCTCGGACGGCCGCTTTGAGGGAGGCTCGTCATGAAATTTCACGTCCTTGCGGGACTGCTCGTCCTGCCGCTGCTGAGCGCATCCGGCGCCCGGGCCGACGACACCGTACCGGTGCCGACACTCGCCATCGTCTCCCCATCCGCGGGCGCGGTCCTGACGCTGGGCGGCGATGCCGGCAAAAGCGTCTCGGTCGAGATCGCCGTCGCCAACTTCACGATCCGGCCGGCCGGGCAATGCGGCGGCCTTGCCAATTGCGGCCACGTCCATCTCGCGATCGACTATCCTGGCACCGCCTGCAACGCCCCCGGCAGCGGCGGCAACAGCACCAACAGCCTCACCGGCGGCACGACGGTCGAGGCGCATTTCGGCTATTGCCCGAGCCCCGCCGGCAGCCATGTCATCGCCGTGGCGCTCGCGCGCGACGACCATTCGCTGGTGCTGGTCGCCGGCAAGCCCGTCACCGCGGCGGTGCCGGTGACCACCCGATAAAGCGATGCGCCGTTGTCGGATGCCGAACCCGGGTCTAGGATGAGGAAAAATCAACCAAGACCCGAGAGGCTCCCATGTCCGATCAGGTGAAGTATCTCCTCGACGAATCGCGCATTCCCAAGGACTGGTACAACATCATCGCCGACCTGCCGCGCCCGCCGGAGCCGGTGCTGCATCCCGGCACCTTGCAGCCGATCGGGCCCGCCGATCTCGAGCCGCTCTTCCCGATGGCGCTCATCCTCCAGGAGGTCTCGGCCGAGCGGCACATCGAGATCCCGGAGCCGGTGCGCCAGATCTATCGCCAGTGGCGGCCCTCGCCGCTCTACCGCGCGCGCCGGCTGGAGCAGGCGCTCGATACGCCTGCCAAGATCTATTACAAATACGAAGGCGTGAGCCCCGCCGGCAGCCACAAGCCCAACACCGCCGTGGCGCAGGCCTTCTACAACAAGGAGGCGGGGGTCAAGCGGCTCACCACCGAGACCGGCGCCGGCCAATGGGGCTCGGCGCTCGCCTATGCCGGCGCGCTCTTCGGCATCGAGGTGCGCGTCTACATGGTCAAGGTGAGCTATCAGCAGAAGCCCTATCGCAAGGCGCTGATGGAAGCCTGGGGCGCGCAATGCGTGGCGAGCCCGAGCGAGGAGACCAATGCCGGCCGCGCGGTGCTGAAGGAGCATCCGGACTCCCCCGGCAGCCTCGGCATCGCCATCAGCGAGGCGGTCGAGGTCGCCGCGCAAAACGCCGACACCAAATATTCGCTCGGCAGCGTGCTCAATCACGTGCTGATGCATCAGACGGTGATCGGCCAGGAGGCGCTGGCGCAGCTCGAGATGGCCGGCGACTATCCCGACATCGTCGTCGGCTGCACCGGCGGCGGCAGCAACTTCGCCGGCATCGCCTTCCCCTTCATCGGCGCGCAGCTCCGCGGCGGCCGGAAGATCCGCGTCATCGCCTGCGAGCCTTCTGCCTGCCCGAGCCTGACGCGCGGCAAATACGCCTATGATTTCGGCGATACCGGGCACCTGACGCCGCTCGTCAAGATGCACACGCTGGGCTCGACCTTCATCCCGCCGGGCTTCCACGCGGGCGGCCTGCGCTATCACGGCATGGCGCCGCTGGTGAGCCTGTTGCAGGAGCTGGGCCTCATCCAGTCGCGCGCCTACACCCAGACGAAGTGCTTCGACGCCGGCGTCATCTTCGCGCGCAGCGAGGGCATCCTGCCGGCGCCCGAGGCCAATCACGCCGTGCGCGGCGCGATCGACGAGGCGCTGCGCTGCAAGGAGGAAGGCGTCCCGCGCACCATCCTGTTCAATCTCTGCGGCCACGGCCATTTCGACATGCAGGCCTATATCGACTATTTCGCCGGCAAGCTCGAAGACCGCGCCTATGACGACGCCGCCTTGCAGGCGGCGCTGGCAGGGCTGCCGAAGGTGGCGGCGGC
>Ga0187781_10000110_pt1 | contig 53934 bp, 42 predicted proteins | sample 0715_SJ02_MP02_2_FD_132447 | JGI IMG/M metagenome (GOLD analysis project Ga0187781, IMG submission 132447) | Tropical peat soil microbial communities from peatlands in Department of Meta, Colombia - 0715_SJ02_MP02_20_MG | ecosystem: Environmental > Terrestrial > Soil > Wetlands > Peat | place...
CGCAGCGCCAGGCGCTCGCCGAGATCGCCGGCGACATGGCCTCGCCCGCGCGCATGCTGCGGCTGCTGCAAGGCGATGTCGGCAGCGGCAAGACGGTGGTGGCGCTCATCGCCATGCTCGATGCGGTCGAGGCCGGAGCGCAGGCGGCGCTAATGGCGCCCACCGAGATCCTGGCGCGGCAACATTTCGCCACGCTCAGCAAGCTTGCCGCGGGGTCGGGCGTCGAGATCGCGCTGCTCACCGGCCGCGAGAAGGGGCGCGCGCGCGACGCGCTGCTGGAGCGGCTGGCCGCTGGCGGCATCGGCATCGCCGTCGGCACGCACGCGCTCTTCCAGGAGGACGTCGTCTTCAGGGATCTCGCCCTCGCGGTCATCGACGAGCAGCACCGCTTCGGCGTCGAGCAGCGCATCGCGCTCTCCGGCAAAGGCAACGGCGTCGACATTCTCGTCATGACCGCGACGCCGATCCCGCGCAGCCTGATGCTCGCCGCTTACGGCGATCTCGACGCCTCGCGGCTGACGGAGAAGCCGGCCGGGCGCCAGAAGGTGACGACGCGCATCTTGCCGCTCGACCGCCTCGAGGAGGTGATCGACGCCGCACGGCGCGCCCTCGACCGCGGCGCCAAGATCTACTGGATCTGCCCCTTGGTCGAGGAGTCCGAGCAGGTCGATCTCGCCAACGCCGCCGAGCGCGCGGCGCAGCTACGCCAAGTGTTCGGCGAGCGCGTCGGCCTCGTCCATGGCCGGCTCAAGGGGGCGGAGAAGGACCGCATCATGGCGGCTTTCGCCGGCGAGGGGATCGACCTGCTGGTGGCGACCACGGTGGTCGAGGTCGGCGTCGACGTGCCCGAGGCGACGGTGATGGTGGTGGAGCATGCCGAGCGCTTCGGCCTCGCCCAACTCCATCAGCTCCGCGGCCGCATCGGCCGCGGCGACAAGCCTTCCGCCTGCCTGCTGCTCTATGCCAAGCCGCTCGGCGAGACCGCCAAGGCGCGGCTCAACATCCTGCGCGAGAGCGATGACGGCTTCCGCATCGCGGAAGAGGATCTGCGGCTGCGCGGGGCCGGCGAGGTGCTGGGCACGCGCCAGAGCGGCATGCCGGAGCTCCGGCTCGCCGATCTTGCCGCCCATGCCGATCTGCTGGCGATCGCGCGCGATAACGCGCGCCTGGCGCTCACGCGCGATCCCGGCCTCGACAGCCCGCGCGGGCAGGCGCTGCGCGTCCTGCTTTACCTCTTCCAGCGCGACCAGGCGGTGAAGTATCTGAGGTCCGGTTAGCGCGACGCCGCAGGCGGCGCCAGCGGTCGGGCAAGCAGCCGCGAAAGCTGCATCGCGCAGGCTCGCCGCAGTGCCGAGCGCGAGCCTTGTCCGCGCTCAGCTCCCCGAGCGCTGCAGCGCGACCGGCTCCGCCGCGGCCAGGCGCCGGTCGGGCGGCGTGACGATGCCGGTGGAGATCACCATCTTGATCGCCTCCTCGACCGTCATCGACAGCACGACCACCTCGCTGCGCGGCACGAAGACGAGATAGCCCGAAGTCGGGTTGGGCGTCGTCGGCACATAGACGCTGACGGGATCGGGACCGGAGAGATCGCGCACCTCGCCCTCGGTGCGGGCGGTGATGAAGCCGATCGTCCACATGCCCTTGCGCGGAAACTCGACCAGCACCGCCTCGCGGAAGGTATTGGACTGCTTCGCCAGCACCGTCTCGAAGATCTGCTTCATGGCGCCGTAGACGCCGCGGATCACCGGCATGCGCGCCAGAATGCGCTCCGACAGGCGCAGGAAGACCCGCCCGACATAATTCGCCGTCGCCGCGCCGATGAGGGTGAGCGCCACGATGGCAAGGACCAGGCCAAGGCCCGGCACGTGCAGATAGGTCGCCGGATTGTAGCGGTCGGGCAGCAGCCAGCGCATCGCGCTGTCGATGAAGTCGATGAACAGCCAGGTGAGATAGACCGTCAGCAGGATCGGGCCGGTGACCAGGATGCCGGCGAAGAAATAGGCGCGCAGCCGCTCGATGACGCGGTTGCGCGGCTGCTTGCGCGGCGGCGAAGGATCGGCGGGCGATGACAAGGGAGGGCTTTCCTGTCTCAGCCGGCGGAGACGGGCGGCCGCGACGCCGCTTCATGGCCGCCGCGCCGCCGCGCGACGCCGGTAACGGAAAGCGCCACTCGCGCGGATGTGAACCCCTCGGCCATCGATTCTCCGGCAGAGTGCCGAGAGAGCGGATTTTGCTCTCGGCCTGCGTTTGCAGGCGGATACTCTAGCGATGCCCGGAGCCCTTCGCCAGTGACCCCTGCCCTTCCCCGCCTCGCCGCGCTTGCGACGGCCGTGCCGCCTTATGCCCTCGGCCAGGCGGAAGTCGCGCGCCGCGCCCGCCACCTTTTTGCCGAGGCCGCCGCCGGCGATCTCGACCGGCTGATGCCGGTCTTCGACCATGCCGGCATCGAGCGCCGCTATTCCTGCGTACCGATCGACTGGTACGAGGCGGCGCACGGCTGGAGCGAGCGCAACACGCTCTATCTCGAACAAGCGACCAGCCTGCTCGAGCGCGCGGCGCGCGAGGCGCTCGCCCGCGCCGGCATGGCCCCGGCGGCGGTCGATGCGGTGGTCGCGGTATCGACCACCGGCATCGCCACGCCGAGCCTCGACGCCCGGCTGATCGATCGGCTGGGCCTCCGCCCGGATGTCCGGCGCCTGCCGATCTTCGGCCTGGGCTGCGCCGGCGGCGTGATCGGCCTGTCGCGCGCCGCCGACCTCGCGCGCGCCGCGCCGGGAAGCCGGGTGCTGCTGCTGGTGGTCGAGCTTTGCGCCCTCGCCTTCCGCAAGAACGACGTGTCGAAGAGCAACGTGGTCGCCACCGCGCTGTTTGGCGACGGCGCCGCCGCCGCGGTGATAGCCTGCGCCGGCGAGGGTCCGGCGCTTGGCGCCGGCGGCGAATATACCTGGCCGCAATCGCTCGACATCATGGGCTGGGAGGTCGCCGAGGACGGGCTCAAGGCGATATTCTCGCGCGACATTCCGGGCCTGGTGCGCCGCCACATGCGCGACGTCGTCGGCGCGTTCCTGGCACCTCACCGCCTCGCGCTCGGCGATATCGACCGGTTCGTCTGCCATCCCGGCGGCGCCAAGGTGCTGAGCGCGCTCGAGGAGGCCTTCCGCCTCGCCGAAGGCGCGCTCGCCGAGGGACGCGGCGTGCTGCGCGACTACGGCAACATGTCGGCCGCGACCGTGCTCTTCGTCCTCGAGCGGGTGCTCGCCGCGGGCGCCCGCGGCCGGCTGCTGCTCTCCGCCCTCGGCCCCGGCTTCACCGCCGCCTTCCAGCTCCTGGAGGCGGGGTGAGCCCGGTCGTCGTCATCGTCGGCCTGGTGGCGGCGCAGCGCGCCGCGGAGTTGATTTACAGCCGGCGCAACGCCGCTTCGCTGCGGCGACGCGGCGGCATCGAGCTCGGCCGCGGCCATTACCCGCTCTTCGCGCTGCTGCATGTGGCCTGGCTCGGCGCGCTCCTGCTGCTGGTGCCCCGCGAGACGCCGATCGCCTGGCCCTGGCTGATGGTATTCCTTGCCCTGCAGGCGCTGCGGCTCTGGGTCATGGCGAGCCTCGGTCCTTATTGGACGACGCGGATCATCACGCTGCCGCGCGAGCGGCTGGTGCGGCGCGGGCCCTACCGTTTCCTGCGCCATCCCAACTACGCGGTCGTGGCCGCCGAGATCGCGGTGCTGCCGCTGGCGTTCGGCGCCTGGAGGATTGCGCTCGTCTTCTCGCTGTTGAACGCGGCGCTGCTCGCCTGGCGCATCCGCCTCGAGGACCGCGCGCTGGCGCCGCGCCGGGGAGTGGCATAGCCGGCCCTTGCCGGGGCCGGCGGTCGTTACCAGCGCTTAACCATTTCCCGTTAGCCTGCACGCAGCCAGCCCGGGAGCCTTATGACCGCGGCCAACAATCCACCGCCGATCCTGCCGCGGGGCGCCACCTCGGTCGTGGTCAGCAGCATCCGCCAGGCGGCGCGCGCAACCAATATCGATTTCGGCCTGCTGATGGCGCAGGCGCAGCAGGAAAGCGGCTTCCAGACCGACGCCAGGGCGAGCGGCAGCAGCGCCACGGGCCTCTTTCAGTTCATCGACAGCACCTGGCTCGGGCTGGTGCAGCGCTTCGGCGCCAAATACGGCGTCGGCGCGCTGGCGCAGCAGGTCGCCACCGACGCCAGCGGCCGGCCAAGCGTCGCCGATCCCGCCACCCGCCGGCAGATCCTCGATCTGCGCAAGGACCCGCGGCTGTCCTCAGCGCTGGCCGCGGAATATGCGCGGCAGAACAAAGGCGAGCTGGAGCAGGCGCTGGGGCGGCCGGCGGGCAATGCAGACCTCTACATGGCGCATTTCCTCGGCGCCGCCGGCGCCACCGCCTTCCTCAAGGCAGTGACGAGCGCCGGCGCGACCACCGGCGCGGCGCTGCTGCCCGAGGCGGCGGCGGCCAATCGCGGCGCCTTCTACGACGCCTCCGGCCGGCCGCTCAGCGTGGCGCAGATCTACCAATCCTTTGCGACCAAGATAAACCAACAGGCGGCGCAGCTCGCGAGCGCCGGGCCGACCCCGTCGGCCGCGCTCGGCACGGGATCGGACGTGCCCGCCTTGATCCGCGGCCTCACCTTCGACGGCCGCCAGCTCTCCTCGCCCATGGCGGCGATGCTCAACCTCTTCACCCTCGCCACCCTCAAGCTGATCGGCACCGCCTCGACGCCGACCCTGCTGCCATCCGACCGGCCGTCCCTCTGATCCGACTTTGACGGCCGATGTCAGGGAGTCGCCGCGAAAGCCGGTTTCCGCAGTCGCATTCGGCCCAAGCGTCGCGAGGTGTTGCGCTGCCCTGCCGCGATCTCTCCGAGAATGTTCGATCGGCTCTGCTACGGATCAGGCCGTGGGGCCGCAAGATATGGTGCCAATTCGGAGAAGATGATATAAAATAACAATCAAAAAGCGTTTCTTGTATCATATAACATGTCTTGGCGGTCTTTTCGTGCAAAGGCGGCCGGGCTGAGACGTGCTTGGAAGCACGGTGCGAGGCTTTCGCGCGCCCGTTCTAGCATTCGCCTGCCTCATGTCATGGATGAGCAAAGAGCGCTTGAGAGGCTGGCTGCCCCTCATTAGTGTAATTAAGACGTGTGAATAGGGGTTGGGGCCTTCGGGCGTCAACTTACCATGGCGCAGGAGGTATGGCGGTGGAACAGGAAATGTCCGCGAGAACGCGCTGGCTGCTGGTGATCGCCGGCGGAATAATTATGGGCGCTGCCCTTGGCATCCGCGGTGTGCAAGGGCTCTATATGATACCGATTACCGCTGATCGCGGCTGGTCGCGTGAAGCCTTCGGCATGGCGCTGGGCTTGCAGAACCTCGTGTGGGGTTTCGCGCAACCCTTCACCGGCATGATCGCCGACCGGTTCGGCACGGCGAAGGTCATCTTCGTGGGCGCGATCCTCTATGCGCTCGGCCTCTGCTGCATGGCATATTCGACAACCACCGTCGAATTCAACCTCGCCAGCGGCCTGCTGTTTGGCGTGGGGCTTTCGGGGACGGCTTTCGGCGCGATCTATGGCGCTCTCAGCCGGCTTGTTCCGAACACTCATCGAAGCTGGGCTTTGGGCGTCGCCGGTGCGCTCGGCGGCTTGGGCCAATTCGTCATGGTCCCCGTCGCCCAGAAGATGCTGAACAACATGGACTGGGTAACCTCGCTGGTGCTGTTCGCCGGCTTCATGGTCCTGATGTCTCCGCTCGCGGCCTATCTCAAGGATAGTTCCAAGCCTCACGCCGCAACCGGCGGCCAGCCGAACCAAAGCGTGTCCGCGGCCATCCGCGAGGCGCTCGGCCATCGCGGCTTCTTCCTGCTCAATCTCGGATTCATCGCCTGCGGGTTCCAACTTGCCTTCATTGCCGGCCATCTGCCCGCCTACCTTACCGACAAAGGCATGGGCGCCGAGGGGGCGATCGCACTCGGCCTCATCAACTTCTTCAACATCATCGGCACCTATATGTTCGGCCACCTGGGCGACCTTCTGCGGCGGAAATATTTGCTGTCGGTGCTCTACGCCATCCGCGCCGCCGCGATGGGGCTGTTCGTGCTGCTGCCGCTCAGCCATCTCACCATCTATGCATTCTCCATCGTGATGGGCATGGTCTGGCTCGGCACCGTGCCGCTGACGACCGGGCTGGTGTCGCAGGTTTTCGGCGTCCGGTACATCACGACGCTGTTCGGCGTCGTCTTCTTCGGCCATCAGGTGGGGTCGTTCTTCGGCTTCTGGCTGGCCGGTTACGTCTTCGACATGACGAAATCCTACGACCTCATCTGGTTCATTGCCGTGGCGCTGGGCGTGTTCTCCGCCATCGTGCACCTGCCGATCAATGACAAGCAGGTCATCCCTGCGCGTCAACCGGTGGCAGGCGAGGCTGCTGCGTGAAGACGATGGCGCCGTTGGCCAAGATCGGACTCTATAGCCTCGGCGCTGTATTTGCCGGGATCGTCCTGGATGCGTGCTTTCAGGCCTATCTCGACCCGGGCCTGATGGTGTCCATGACGACCGCGATCTTTCTCTGCCAATAAAGCGGCACGCCGGCCGGAACGGGACGTTTTCCCAATCCGGCCGGCAATCGCCGGAGCCGCGGAAAGCAATCTGCATCTGCGCGCCGGGCGCGCCTTCCCGGCAATCCTTTTCTTCTCCACGGTGCTCGGCTTGATGCCTCGGCGCAGGCGATGAAGCTGCGGCCAAGCCGCCGGCGGAGCGGCTATTCCGTCAGGCGAATGCCGGCCCCGACAGCGCGCGTTTGACTTCGGCCTCGGGCGGCACGTCGACGGCGCGCGCTTCCGCCTTGATCCAGTCGATGACGCTGCGCACGTCCTCGCGCGGCGCGGTCTCAGCCTGGATCAGCCAATAGGCGTGGTCGCTCGCCTGGTCCTGTGCGCCCGCGCCGAGCGCGAGAAGGCGCTTGTCCTGCAACATCGGTCCCACGAGAGCGAGGCGGCCCAGCGCTATCCCCTGTCCGGCCACGGCCGCCAGGATTACCTGGTCGTATTGGTTGAAGCGCAGGATGCCCTTGGGCTTGACCGCGCCCAGCCCCATGGCGGTGAGCCGGTCGGCCCATTGCAACCATGGCCGCTGCGGATCGTCAAATTCGATCAGGACGTTCTCCGCAACCACCGCGGCGTCGAGGCGATGGACGCCGAGCGATGCGTGCGCGACGGGCACGACCGATTCGCCGAAGAGGCGCACCGAGCCTGGCGGCGCGCTCGCGGCGGCACAGTATCGAATTCCGAGGTCGGCGCCTTGCGTTCTGAGATCGATCGCCTTGTTGATCGCGGCAACGCGGACGTCGATATGGGGATAGCGTTGTTGAAAGCCGCCAAGGCGCGGCAGAAGCCAGAGCGCCGAAACCCCGATACTTGCCGTGATGGTCACCGGGACCCGCTCGCGGGCGCTGGTGAGCGCGCTCACCGCACCCTGGAGCTGCTGCATCGCGCTGTCCGCGATCCGGAACAAATGCTCCCCTTGCGCGGTGAAGCTGATCGACCGATAGCCGCGGATCAGCAGCTTGACGCCGAGAGCGTCCTCAAGCGTATGGACCTGCCGGCTGACGGCCGATTGCGTCAGGCAAAGGTCCTGGGCTGCGAGCGTGATGCTCATGCGTCGGCCGACCGCCACGAAACCACGGACGAGATCGAGGGACGGCATTCGGATGATGGTTTCTGGCATGCGCAAATCTCATGCAGCCACTCCACGAAGAATGATTGGGATCCCGTGTCGAGTCAAGATATCCGCTCAAGAATGAGGTGAAAACTCCTGGTATTAGATGGCTCCTGGGAAGAATCCTGCTGCGGCGCCGGTTTTCGACGGCCACGAAAGGCGGGCCTCGCATTCTCCAAAAGCATGCTATCTCTGCCGCAATGTCAGGTGAGCCGGAGCGGCCGTCGGCGGCAGCCAAAATGCCACAGCGTAGCCGGCGCGTGGCCGGCGCCTGACCGGCCTGAAGCGGGGATGCATGATCAGCCCGGCGACCGCCGTCTATCGCCGCTATTATTTCCGCTTCGCCCGTTTTCCTTTCAGGCAGGGGCGATGCCATTACCGGTAATTACCGCGCGGTTCGAGAATCCCTGAGACCGTTCCGCGGCGTGGTCGCCCGAAAGCCGCGCGCCGGTATCGCGGTTTTGCGACTCAGAGTCTCACCGGACATGACCGCAGAGCCGGCTATGGCCGTGCCGGCTTTTTCAATGTCGACAGCCGCTTCGAGGAAATAGCGGCCCTTGCCATGCGAGCGGTTGAAATTCGAACGGATTTTTACCACACCTTGGGGAGTTCGATCGTGACCGGCTTGCGTCCTTCGGATGCTGCTTCTGGAGGATATCGGAAGGGGGCAATGTCCCCTCGGAACCTCGGGCCGGCTGGCGGTCGCGGTCGGCAGCGCCGGCCCGAATCAGCGCCTCTCAACGGCCACGACAGGCTTTATCAAATATTTACGGTATTCCGAGCGCGCCGCCAAAAGAGCGTCGAGCAATGCCGCCGTCTTATTTCGGCAACACGTTTCAGCACGCGGCAGGCAAATGCAATTTTTTCGGCGCAAATTTCTCAATGCACTATTTACAACCTCGCGGTGTGAGGTTAATATTTCGATCGTTGCAGATATCGCTCTGCCCTGTTGATCGCCTGCGGCGAAAGTCGAACGCGATCATCGGGGCCGCGCGGCGACGACTTTGGCTTGCGTCGCGTTGTCGCCGAACGGCGCGTCGGAGGAAAAAGTGAAGCTCAGATCCGAGGGCGAATGAAATGCCGGAACCCATCCGCGACAACGATACCGCAAAACCTCGCATCCGCACCGTCTCCTGGGGCGATCCCGCGGTCGGCGTCGAAGTCGCGCGCTCCCTGAACGGCGTCGAGTTCGTGCGCAAGATCATGCGCGGCGAGGTTCCGGCGCCGCCGGTCTTCAACCTGCTCGGCTTCCGGCTGGTCAAGGTCGAGCTGGGCGAGGTAAACGGCGAATTGGAGCCCGCCGAGTTTCATTACAATCCGATGGGCGGAGTCCATGGCGGCGTCGTCAGCACCGTGCTCGACTCCGTCATGGGCCTTGCGGTCCTCTCTCGACTGCCGCTCGGCAGCCGGTTCTCGAGCCTCGAGATCAAGATCAATTTCGTCCGCGGCATCACGGCGGAGACTGGCACGCTCCTGGCGGAAGGCAAGATCGTCCATCCCGGCGCGAAAATCTCGACCTCGGAGGCGCGCCTTGTCGACCGGCAAGGCAAGCTCTATGCGCATGGCAGCAGCACCTGCATCGTTATTCGCGATCTGACATGATGAGCGCGGATGCCGCCGGCGGAGCCTGGGTCGACCGGCTGAAGCTGGGCTGGCATCGGCCGTCGGTCATGCGCCGCGCGAGGACGACGCCGGCGCGCAGGCCGGGATACCGGAACGCTCCTGAGATGACGCGGCGCTTCGAGCGTGCCGGATGCCGGCGCGCGGGCGACGCGGCGCGCCGGGACCTTGGGCGGTTTGTAAACGGACGCCCGGCGCGAGCGCCAAGGGACCGCCGGGCACGCAGCGGGAGGTCAAGTTGAGCAGTTCTGCGCCCTGGATCGAGCGGCTGGTCAAGACTCCCCTCTCCGAACGGGCGGCGTTGCTCGAAGCGCTCGTCGGCGCCGAATTCAGGGCGTGGCTGCTGATGAACGATACCGACGAGCTGCCGCTCGATGAAAGCTACTTCGCGCTCGGGCTTACCTCCTTGGGCGCGACGGAGATTCAGGAGCGGCTGCAGAACATGATCGGCCGCCAGATCGATTCATCCAGCCTCTTCAACAATCCGACGATCCGTCACCTGCTGACCTTCATGCGCCTCGAGGTGTTGCGGGAGTATTTCACCGCGGCGCCCCTCGGCAATGGCGGTCCGGCGATGCCGCAGGATGATGTCGCGGCCGATGAGCCGGTTCTCTCCGGCGAACAGCAATCGCAAAAAGACCTGCTGACCGACGTGCTCAAGGACCTTTACGGAACCTGATCCTGCCGGCTTTTCGAGACGGCGAGATCACTGCGTTAAAGGGAGGACGCGAATGCCCGACACTGTCTCCAAGCCGCGAAACAGCGACGCCCTCGTTCGCGAAATGCTGCTCGAGAAGTACGAGCCGATCGCCATCGTCGGCATGAGCCTCCGGTTTCCCGGAGGCAGCGAGACGCCCGAGGAGTTCGCCGCCTTTCTGCGCGCCGGCCGATCCGGCATGGGGCCGATACCGCCCCGCTGGGACGTCGACAGCCTCCATTCGGATGAGCGCGGCGCGCGGGGCAAGATTCTTCCGTCGGAGGGCGGATTCATTTCCGGCGTCGAGGCCTTCGATCCGATATTCTTCAACATCTCGCCCAAAGAGGCCGACTATATCGATCCGCAGCAGCGGCTGGTGCTGGAATGCGCCTGGGAGGCGCTGGAATCGGCGAACATCGATCCGGCGACGCTGCGCGACGGCAATGGCGGCGTCTATCTCGGCGTCTGCCAGATGGACTATGCCATCGAGGTCGAGCGGCTGGCCGCCGAGGAGCTCGACCCCTATCTCGCCGCCGGCGTGGCCAACAGCGCCGTGGCAGGACGCTTGTCGTTCTTCCTGGGCTTGCGCGGGCCGTGCATCGCCATCGACACGGCCTGTTCGGCCTCGCTCGTCGGGATTCACCTGGCGGCGCAGGCGCTGCGCCGCCGCGAATGCAGCATCGCGCTGGTCGGCGGCGTGAACGCGATCGTCAATTCCCGCAACCACATTGTCTACTCCCAGGCCAACATGCTTGCCCCCGACGGGCGGAGCAAGACGTTCGACGATCGCGCGGACGGCTATGGCCGCAGCGAAGGCTGCGCCATGCTCGTTCTCAAGAAGCTGTCGGACGCGAAGCGCGACGGCGACAGGATTCTCGCGCTGGTGCGCGGCTCCTCCGTGCGCCAGGACGGCGAGAGCGGCGGGCTGACCGTTCCGAACGGGACAGCCCAGGCGGAGCTGATGCGCGAGGCGCTGGCGAGCGGCATGCTGGAGCCGAAGGACGTCCAGTACGTCGAAGCGCACGGCACGGGAACCTCGCTTGGCGATCCCATCGAGATGAGCTCGATCGCCGCCGTGTTCTCGGCCTCGCACAGCAAGGCCGATCCGCTCATGGTCGGGTCGGTCAAGACCAACATCGGGCACATGGAGGCCGCCGCCGGGGTCGGCGGCATCGTCAAGGCCGTGCTTCAGCTCCAGGATGGCATGATCTATCCGCACATCAACTTCGAGACGCCGTCGCGGAAAATCCCCTGGGATCGCTACAACGTGGCCGTGCCGCGCAAGCTGCAGCCCTGGACCGCCAGCCCGCGGCGCGCCGTGGTCAATTCCTTCGGCTTTGCCGGCACCATCTCCTCGATCGTCCTCGAGCAGGCGCCGCCGGTGACGGCGCCGCCCGCCGCGGCGAACGCCGACGTCGCCATGTTCACGCTCTCCGGCAAGAACTCGGAGGCGCTGCGGCGGCAGGTCGAGCGGTATCGCCGCTTCATCGACGAGAATCCCGACGTCTCGCCGGCCGACCTCTGCTACACCACCAATGTCGGCCGCACCCACCTGAACGCGCGTCTTGCCGGCGCCGTCTCGTCGCTTGCGGACGTTCGCACCCTGCTCGACGCGCAGCTCGCGCGCTCGGAAGCCGCCGGCAATGCCAAGAGCGAGGCCCGCGGCGGCAACGTCGCCTTCCTGTTCACGGGACAGGGCTCGCAATATGCCGGCATGGGGCGCGCGCTCTATGAGCGCTACCCCGTGTTCCACCATCACCTTGACGCCTGCGACCAGCTCTTCACGCCGCATCTCGGGCGCTCGATCCGGGAGATCGTGCTCGGCCAGGCGCCGGGCAGCGATCAGGACATCAACCAGACGCTCTACACCCAGCCGGCCCTCTTCGCGTTGGAGTACGCCGTCGCCCAGCTTTGGATCTCCTGGGGCGTGAAGCCGAACCTGTTGCTCGGGCACAGCATCGGCGAGATCGTCGCCGCCACCATCGCCGGGCTGTTCACGCTTCCCGACGCCGTGAAGCTCGTCGCCGCGCGCGCGCGGCTGATGCAATCGGTCTCGGCGCCGGGCGGCATGATCGCCGTCCGCACCGGTGCCGACGACGTGGCTCCGCTGCTCGCCGGCCACGACGACGTCAGTCTCGGCGCGATCAACAGCCCCCGTCAATGCGTGGTCTCGGGCGGGCGCGCGTCGCTGGCGACCATCGCCGCGGCGCTGACGGAGCGTGGCATCGACGTGAAGGCGCTGCCGGTGTCGCATGCCTTCCATTCGCCGCTCATGGCCGAGGTGTTCGACGCGTTCCGCGAAGCGTTGAAGGACATCCGCTTCCAGGAGCCGGTGTTAAGCTTCGTGTCCAATCTTACCGGCGAGGTCGCGAACTTCGCCGATGTCGGAACCCCCGAGTACTGGGTGCGCCACATCGCCGAGCCCGTGAATTTCGCCGCGGGCATGCGCTGCGCCCAGGCGCGCGGCCGGCAGATCTTCATCGAAGTGGGCCCCTCGCCGGCGCTGATCGGCCTCGGCAAGCAATCCGGCGACCCATCCGCTCATATGTGGCTGTCGAGCCTCGACCCGAAGGACGCCACCGGCGGCGCGCTGCGGCGGGCATTGGCTCAGGTCTACATGGCCGGCGTCAACATCTCCTGGGACGGCTATCACCAGGGCCAGCGCGGTCGCCGGATCGCGCTTCCGACTTACGAGTTCGAGCGGAAGACCTGCTGGCTGCCGCTCAAAATCCGGTCAACCGGCCTGCCGGCCGCCGCCGCCTCATCCTATCGCCATGAGCTGCTGGGCGCGGACGTCTCCGTCGCCGAGCACGGCTCGGGCGTGCGGGAGTTTCGCTCCCATCTGAGCGCGGCGAGCCCCGCCTATCTCGCCGATCATACCGTGTCGGGCAAGGTGGTGTTTCCCGGCGCCGGCTATATCGAAATGTTGCTCGCGCTCCAGGACGCAGTATTCGGCGAAACCTCGCGCCCCTTGCGCGACCTGCGCATCCTCGAGCCGCTGTTCCTCGCCGATGAGCCCGTGGAGGTGCGTACCCGCCTTCGGCCGCTCGACAACGGAGAGGCGAACGTGGAGATCGTCAGCCGGATCGCCGGGCGGACCGGGGTGATCGAATACCGCCATGTGAGCGCGATCCTCGGCGCGGCCGACGGCGAGCAGGCCGGCTTCGGCCGCATTGCCGATCGGCTGCGCAAGCTTGCCGGCGCGTGCGGCGCTCCGGACTCCGTGCTGAGCAGCGATGACGTCTACGCGGAGTTTCTCGAAGTCGGGCTTCCCTACGGTCCCGAATTCCGGCACGTCCGCCAAATCGCGCGCCATGCCGGCAATTTTGCGATCGGCGATCTCCGGGGCGCCGACGTCCCGGTCGGCGAGTGCATCCGGACCTCGATCATGGACGGCGCGATGCAGATGCTGGCGGGCGTCGTCAAGCTCGACGACACCTATCTTCCGATCGGCTTCGACGGCATCAAGCTGCTGAAAAGACCGAAAGGCGACCTCAAGACCCTCATTCAGGCGACCGAAACGGACGAGAAGAACGTCGCCTTGGATATCGTCTTGCTCGAAGGCGACCGCCCGGTGCTGATCGTCGATAGCATGCGGCTCAAGCGGATCGCCAATACCGCGACGGGTCGCGGCCTCTTCCATGAGCCGCGCTGGATGAAGCGCTCGCTGATCCTGGGGCAATCCTCCGCGCCGCGCGCCCGCGACGTCCTCGTCGTCCACTGCGGCGATGCCGAATTCGCCGAAGCGGCGCAGCCGCTCGCCGATGCCGGCCTGCGGCCGCAGCTCTGCGCGGGCTCGGCTGAAGCGCTGCGCATCCTCGCCGAGCGGCCGGGGATCGAGGATCTGTGCTGGTTCTGGCGCCCGCAACCGCATCTCATCGGCGAGGCGCGGCTTCGCGCCGAATGCGAGGAGAACTATCGCGACCTGCTCGCGCTTGTCGGCGGCATGAAGAGCCTCGGCTCTCGACCGGGCGCGAGACTCTTCCTGGTGACGGAGGGGGCGCAGTGGCTTCCGGGTGACGCCGCGGACGGGCGGCCCGCGGGCAGCCTCGCGGCGAGCTCGCTGTGGGGCTTCGGACAAGTGCTGCAGAACGAGTACCCGACCTCCCGCATCGCCTTGCTCGATCTTTCGCCGCGCCAGCAACGCATCGACTGCCAGCCGCTCGTCGACGAGCTCGCCGCGAGCGAGACGGGCAGCAACGAGTTGCTCGTAGCCTATCGCCGCGGCGTTCGGCACGTGAAGCGCCTGCTGCCGGTGACGCCCGCCTCGGCCCAGGAGGGCAATTTCCAGATCGCGATCGCCGAGCACGGCCGGTTTTCCAACATCAAGCCGGTGCCGGCGGAGGACGTAGCGCCGGTGGGCGACGAGATCACGGTCGAGGTTCACGCCACCGGCATGAACTTCAAGGACGTGCTCAACGCGCTCGGCCTGCTCCAGCAGCACGCGCTCGAGGCCGGCCTCGCATACACGCCGCCGCCGCTGGGATTCGAAGCTTCCGGCGTTGTCCTCGCGGCGGGGCCGGAGGCCGAGTTCAAGCCCGGCGATGCCGTCGTTTTCTTCCAGCTCGGCTGCATGAAGAAGCGCGTGACCGTGTCCTCGGCGGTAGCGGTGCGCAAGCCCGCCAATATCGACTTCATCCAGGCGTCCACGCTGCCGGCGGCCTATATCACGGCCTATCACAGCCTGCACAATCTCGCGCATATCGGACCCGGCGACCGCGTGCTGATCCACGCCGCCGCCGGGGGCGTGGGCCAAGCCGCCGTTCAGCTCGCAAAACTGGCCGGCGCCGAGGTCTACGCGACCGCGAGCCCCCGCAAATGGCCGCTGCTCAGATCGCAGGGCGTGCGGCACATCATGAATTCGCGGACGCTCGACTTCACCGATAAGGTCCTCGAACTTACCAACGGCCGCGGGGTGGACATCGTCCTCAACAGCCTGAACAAGGACTATGTCCCGGCGAGCTTGCGCTGCCTCGGCCGCAACGGGCGGTTCATCGAGCTGGGCAAGATCGGCATCTGGTCGCCCGAGCAGATGCGCGAGGAGCGTCCCGACGTCGCCTATCACAACTTCGATGTGAGCGACGCCAGCTTCCGTCACATCAACAAGCAGATCCTCGAGAAAGTGGCCGGTCTCGTCGCCGCGGGCGATCTCAGCCCGCTGCCCACCGTCGCCTACGGGCTCGACGAGATCGAAGAGGCGTTCAGCGTGCTGAGCCGGGGCGCCAGCATCGGGAAGCTCGCCCTGAGCTTCCGGGACGATCGCGATGGGCCCGAGCGGCCGGTCGCCATCGGCGCGGACGAGACCTACCTCGTGACCGGCGGCCTCGGCGCGTTGGGCGTGGTGACGGTGCGCAAGCTCGTGCGCGAGGGCGCCCGTCACATCGCGATCCTCACCAGGCGCCGCGACGCGCAAGGCAAGCTCACCGAGCTTCAGGCCGAGCTCGGCAAAGGCGTCGAGCTGATCCTGCTCGAGGGCGACGTCGCCAACGAGCAGGACGTCTCGCGGGTCATGACGCAGCTACGCGAAGGGCATCCGCCGCTCGCCGGCATCATCCACTCGGCCGGCGTGCTCGCCGACGCGCCCGCCGCCAAGCAGACATGGGAGAGCATCAACAAGGCGTTCGAGCCCAAGGTCTATGGCACATGGCACCTGCATCAACTCGCGGCGTCGTTGCCGAGCCTGCGGTTCTTCGTCGTCTACTCCTCGATGTCCTCGGTGCTCGGCCTGGCGGGGCAAAGCAACTACGCGGCCGCCAACGCCTTCATGGACACCCTGATGCACTGGCGGGCCGGCCGTAAGCTTCCGGGTCTCAGCATCAACTGGGCGCCATGGGCCGAAGTGGGCATGGCCGCCGGCCTCTCCGCTCAGCAGATCCGCTCCATGGAGGACAGAGGGCTCAAGTTCATCAAGCCCGGCGAAGGAACGAGGGCCTTGTTCACGGCGCTCGCGCGGCCTCAGGCGCAGTGCCTTGCCGGCGAGGTCGACTGGGAGCGCGTCATCTCGGCGCAGCCGGCGCTGACGGCTCTGCTCGAGCGGATCGTCGCCAAGCAGCGCGGTGTCGCGCAAAGCGTCGATATCGAGACCTTGGCGAACAAGCCGAAGGCCGACCGCGACGTCGAGATCAAGGCGATCCTGCGCGCCAAGGTCGCCGAGATCCTTCACTTCGACTCGCCGGAGCATGTCGAGGCCGACGCGCGGTTCGTTGAGCTGGGGCTCGATTCCCTGGCGGCGGTGGAATTGAAGAACGCCCTCGAGAAGGTGTTCGGAATGCCTCTCCCGACCTCGACGCTGTTCGACTACCCGGGGATCCAGACCCTGACCGAGTTCATCAGCAAGCAACTTGCGCCGGAAGCGGTCGAAGCGCCGCAACCGGCCGTCGCGGCCGCTCCACCGAAACTTTCAGACACGGAGGCCGATGCGGAGCTCGAAGCGCTGCGCGAATACGTGTAAGCCGAGGGGCGAGCGGTGACGAGCTATATCGACTATCTCGATACGCTGTCGAAAAAGCAGCTCATGGTGATGCTGGCTCGACAGAAACAGGAGGAGACCCAAGGCATCGCTGTCGTCGGGCTCGGCTGTCGCTTTTCCGGTGGCATCGACGATCCCGAAAGCTTCTGGACGGTGCTGCGGGAGGGGCGGGTGGTGCCGATGATGTCGGATCGCCCGCCCGCCGACAGCCTCGGCCGGCCGCGCTGGAATCTCGATGCGCCCGACCTCGCGCCGATGGCCGACATGCTTCGCTCCGGCGCCTATCTCGGCGATGTCGACCTCTTCGACGCCGAGTATTTCGGCATCTCGGAGGAAGAAGCGGCGCATATGGATCCGCAGCAGCGCCTGGTGCTGGAGGTGGCCATCCAGGCGCTTGCCGACGCGAATCTGTCCCGCGCGGCGCTGCGCGGGCGGCCGGTGGGAATTTTCATCGGCTCGGTCACGGCCGAGTACCCGCTCGCGCTGCCGATCGAGACCATCACCCCCCTTTCGGGGACGGGCACGTTGCAGAGCGCCCTTTCCGGACGGCTGGGATTGATGCTGGGCGTCAACGGCCCGGCGGTCACCATCGACACCGCCTCCTCCTCGGTGCTCACCTCGCTGCATCTGGCCGTGCAATCGCTCCGCCGGCGGGAGTGCGATATCGCGATCGTCGGCGCTTCCCATCTGGTGCTGTCGCCCTTCCTCACGACGGCCTTGGCCCGGGCGGACATGTTGTCGCCGACCGGCCGCTGCCGGCCTTTCGCCGAGGACGCCAACGGCTATGTTCGAGCCGAAGGCTGCGGCATGCTGGTGCTCAAGCGCAATCAGGACGCTGCCGCCGATGGCGATCTGCCTTATGCGCAGATTCGCGGCAGCGCGATTTACCAGCATGGCGGCCGGCTCGGCCTCTCGATCGCCTCGGCGGCCGGCCAAAAAACCACGATGGAGCTTGCCCTGCGCAACGCGGGGATCGATCCGCTCGACGTGTCCTATGTTGAAGCTCAGGCCAACGGCTCCCGGCTCGGCGCCGTCGTCGAGGCGGAGGCGATCGTGGACGCCTATGGCCGGCAATCTCCCACGGCGCCGCCGCTCTATCTCGGCTCGTGCAAGGCCAATATCGGATATCTCGAACACGCCTCCGGCGCCGCGGGCCTCATCAAGTTGGCGCTTGCGCTCGCGCATGGCGAGATACCGCCGCAGGTTGGCGCGGAGCGCCTCGACCCTGACATCTCGCGCCTCTCGCGGGAGGGAGCGGCGCTGCGCTTTGCCCGCAAGCCGACCCCCTGGCCCGCCACCGGACGGCGGGCGGCGGGCGTGAGCGCGGTGAGCCTCACCGGCCTCGGCGCGCATGTCGTTTTGGAGGGCGTATCGGACCGCGCCGCGACACCGCCCGAGCCGTTGAAGCTCACCGCGCCGGCGCTGCTCGTGCTGTCAGCGCACAATCCCGCCGCCTTGACCGCCTCGGCCGAGCGTCTTTGCCGGCATCTCGACCGGCGCGGCGACTGGGATCACGTTGCCGTCTGTCGAACGCTGGCCAACGGCCGGGATCAACTCAAATTCCGCTGCGCCGCGGTCGTTCGCGACCGCCAGAGCGTGCTCGACTCCTTGGCGCGGTTCAGCGACGGCGCGCCGAAATCGGCGTCCCCCTCGGAACGGGTCGGCCTCTTCGTCGTTCTGCCCGAATTCGACCGCGAGCAGCTTTCACGCGCGCTGGCGGCCAGCCGGCAACCCGGCTTCGAGCCGCTCGACCATCGGATCCGCGCTCGCGCGGAGAAGCTGGGCCTGCCCGCCTCCGACGACATGCTGGCGGGCGAGCGCGGAGCGCCGCAGGCCGTGGCGCTCGCCTGGTCACTCGGCTGGCTCGACCTGCTGTCGTCGGCGGGGATCGAGGTCGTCGGCGGCACGCTTGGAAACGCGCATTGGCGCGCTCTTGCGGCGGTCATCATGGGCCGCAGCGACGGCGACGCGGTCTGCGCCGCCTGGCGTGCCGGCACGATGAGCGCCTTGCCGGCGATCGCGTCCGGCGCCGGCTGGGAGATCGCGAGCTCCGGCCAGACGACGACGGTGCGGCGCCCTGCCCGCTCGACCACGGCGCCCGCGCGTCTGGCGGAATTTGATGTCCCTCATTGGCTCGAGCTCGTGGCCGATCGCTTCCGCGCGGGCGCCGATCTCTCTTTGTCGGCCCTTTGGACGCCGTCGCGAGGGGGAATGTGCCGCCTGCCGGGCCCCGTGCTCACCGGCAAGAGCTACTGGCTCGACCACAGCATCTGATCCTGAGAACAACCGTCGAACAGGGAGACGTACATGTATTGGCCGCAATTGCAGACCGCATACCAGACCGTGGCCTTCCATGGCACCCGCCATCCGGACAAGAGGGCCATTCTCTGCGAAGGTCGAACGATGACCTATGGCGAGCTGCACCGCGAGAGCAACCGGACGGCCAATGCGATTCGCGCCGCCGGCCTGGGCCGCGGCGCGCGGGTCGGCTATCTCGGCCTGGAATCGGAGCGCTACTACGAGATCTTCTTCGCCTGCGCCAAGAGCGAGACGGTTCTGGTGCCGATAAACTGGCGCCTGACCGCCGGCGAGGTCGATCACATCCTGCGCGACGCCGGAGCCGAGATGCTCTTCGTCGAGCGCGAGTTCCTCGCCAACGTCACGGCGAAGCAGAAGGACTTGCAAAAGCTGCGCCTGGTCGTCGATATGGATGGCGAAGGCGAGCTGGGTTCGGCGTACCAGACGTGGAAAGCCGGCCACTCGGCCGCGGATCTGATGCCGACGACCGGCGTGAACGACCCGGTCATTCAGCTCTATACCAGCGGAACGACGGGTCTGCCCAAGGGGGCCGTGCTGGCCCATCGCAGCTTCTTCCAGATGGCCCCGGCGTTCGCGGAACAGCATCTCGATTGGGTCGACTGGCGGCCCGACGACATCAACCTCATCGGCATGCCGGGCTTCCATATCGGCGGGATCTGGTGGGCGATGCAAGGGTTCAACGCCGGCGTGCCCAACGCCTGCATGCGCGTGTTCCGGAGCAGGGACGCGGTCCAGCTCATCCGGGAGCTGGGGATCACGACCTCCTTCCTGGTTCCGGCGATGCTCTACATGATCCTCGCCGAGCCCAGGGAGGGAAATCACGTCTTCAAGACGCTTCGCAAGATCTGCTACGGCGCCTCGCCGATTTCCGAGACGCTGCAGCGGGAGTGCCTCGAAGTTTTCGGTTGCGAGCTCGCGAACCTCTACGGCCTCACCGAGATCGCCCTGGTCGTCTGCCTGCCGCCCAAGGACCACGGGATCGGGAGCAAGCGGATACGGGCGGCCGGCCTGCCCTTCCCCGGCGTCGACATGAAGATCATCGATCCCTCGGGCAACGTGCTGCCCACGGGGGTGGTCGGCGAGATCTGCCTGCGCTCGTCGTCGGTCATGCTCGAATATTGGGGCATGAAGAAGGCCACCGAATCGACCATCGTCAACGGCTGGCTCCATACCGGCGATGCCGGATACGTCGATCAGGACGGCTATCTCTACATCTCCGACCGCATCAAGGAAATGATCATCGTGGCGGGACAAAACGTCTATCCCGCCGAGGTCGAGAACGAGCTGTGCAAGCATCCCGCCGTGGCGGAGACGGCCGTGGTCGGCGCTCCGGACGACCGCTGGGGCGAGGCCATCCACGCCTTCGTCGTCCTGCGCCCCGGCGCCGAGGCCTCGCCGCGTCAGCTCATGATGTCGATGCGGGGCATCATCGCCGATTTCAAGATCCCGACGCAGTATCATTTCATCGACAAGGTGCCGCGCAATCCCAGCGGCAAAATCCTGCGGCGGATCCTGCGCTCGCAGCTCCAAGCGGAGGCGGAGGCAAAGGCAAAAGCAAAAACGTGATCCACGGGTTTTGACGGTCGGGCAGGATGACCGCGAGATCGGCCTCGGGGTCTGCGCGGTGGCGGCGAGGAGCGGCGCAATCCGCGTGGCGGGAAGCGACGGTGAAGGCCGCGATCGCCGCCGCGCGGGGAAGAGGCCGCCAGGGAGGCTCGTATTGATCGCATAGGCGTTGCGCCGGGAGGAGCCGTCGCAGTCGAGGAAGCCCCGCCGTGAAGTTGTGGGCGATCAGCGACCTTCACGTCGGACACCGGGAGAATCGCCGCGCGGTGCAGGAGCTTCCCGCGCACCCCGAGGATTGGCTCATTCTCGCGGGCGATCTGGGCGAGACGACGGCCCATCTCCATTTCGTCTTCGAGACGCTGCGGCACCGCTTCCGGCGCCTGGTTTGGGTCCCGGGCAATCACGAGCTCTGGACGGTTCCCGGCATGGAGACGCTGCGCGGCGTCGCCAAATACGAGGCGCTCGTGGCGACGTGCCGCGAGTACGGCGTGCTCACCCCCGAGGATCCCTACGAGCTGTTCGACGACGGCGTGCGCCGGCATCTCATCGTTCCGCTCTTCATCTTGTACGACTATTCGTTCTGCCCCGACGGCATGACGCCCGAGATGGCGCGTGCCTGGGCGCTCGATACCGCCATCGAATGCGCCGACGAGCACCTGCTCCATCCCGATCCCTACGCCTCGCGCGAGCAGTGGTGCGCGGCGCGCTGCGCCGCGTCCGAGGCGCGCCTCGCGCAAGCGCTGTCGACGCATGGAGGCTCCACGGTGCTTATCAATCACTTTCCGCTGATGGCCGAGCTCGCCCGCCTTCCGCGCACCCCGCGCTTCAGCATCTGGTGCGGAACGCGACGCACGGCGGACTGGCATCGCCGCTTTGTCGCGTCGGTGGTGGTGTCCGGCCATCTCCACATACGCCACACGCGCGTGATCGACGGCGTCCGGTTCGAGGAGGTCTCGCTCGGCTATCCCCGGCAATGGCGCCGAACGCCGCACGCGCGCGCGACGCTCCGGCAGATTCTTCCCGCCCCCGGCGCATAGCCGGGACGCCTGCCCCGGCGTCGCCCGCAACGACTGGTGGCAGCATCCGCTTGTGCCATCGTACCCGGTGCGCGCCGCGGCCGACACGGCGCTCTGTCCTCGCCGCGGGCTGGCGGAGCACGCGGGTTGCCGCGGCGCAACAGTGGCGGCGGCACCAAACCTCGTTTAAGGTTTGCGGTCTTGGCCGATAGAACCGCGCGCCATGCGCTATCGAGGAGGGGGGGGGCCGATCATGCCGATGTTTTCCCGTCGTTCACTGCTGCACGGGCTCGCAGCGGGCGCCGCCGCGGCGCCGCTGGCCGGGCTGTGGCGGTCGCCCGCCGCGCAAGCGCAGGGCGCCAAGGCGCTCACCATCGCCTACAACGTGAACCTGCCGTCTTGGGACCCGACGGTCGGTCTCTCGGCGGTGAACCCGACCATCCAGTCGCTCTACAAGACCGTCTTCGACCAGTATGTCGACCAGAACCCCAATCTCAGCTTCAAGCCGGGGCTGCTGACCAAATGGGGCTGGAACGACGACAAGACGAAGGTGTCGATGACCTTGCGCGAAGGCGCGTTCTGGCATGACGGCACGCCGGTGACGGCGGAGGACGTCGTCTGGTCGCTCGAGCGCGCCGGCGACGAGAAGAGCGGCAACCCTATCCAGTTCGTCTGGTCGAAGATCGGCAACTTCAAGGTCGACGGCATGACCGTCACCGCCGACGTCAAGGAATACGAGCCGACGCTGTTCAAATGGATGGCGTTCCTCACCGGCTATGTGCTGCCGAGGAAAGCCTATGAGAAGACCGGCGCGGAAGGCTTCGAGAAGCAGCCGGTCGGCTCCGGCCCCTACCGGGTCGAGGAGTTCGACCGCAACTCCTTCGTGCGGCTCAAGGCGTTCCCGAAATACTGGGGGCCGAAGCCCGCCTTCGAGAACGTCGTGTTCAAATTCGTCACCGACCCCACCAGCCGCGTCGCCGAGGTGGAGAGCGGCTCCTCCGACCTCACCATCGAGATTCCCTATGAGGAATACGATCGGCTGCGGCAGAAGCCGGATCTGGCCGGCGCGACCACGCCGGTCTCCGACATCGCCATGATCTTCCTCACCAACCGCGAGCCGATGCTCAATGAAAAGCTGCGGCTGGCGCTGCATCACGCCATCGACAAGAAGGCGATCGTCGGCAAGCTGCTGCGCGGCTACGGCGTGCCCATCGACACGCTCGAGGCGCCGCAATACGAGGCGTTCGATCCCACGATCAAGGTCGGCTACGACCTCGACAAGGCGAAGAAGCTGATGGCCGAGGCGGGCTTCTCGCCGCAGAAGCCGGTCAAGTTCACCATCCAGACGACGCGCGGCTTCAAGCCCAAGGATTACGAGATGATCCAGGTGATCGTCGCCATGTGGCGGCGCATCGGCGCCGAGGCCGATATCGAGGTCTATGAGATCGCCAAGCATTTCGAGCTGCGCGCGCAGCACAAGCTGGCGCCGGCGGCGTTCTACAATTGGGGCAACTCGATCGGCGATCCCTCGACCTCGACCGGCTTCGCCATGTTCGGGCCGTCGCCGCATTCGGCCTGGAAGACCCCCGATGTCGACGCGATGATCGGGCCGCTCTGGGGCGAGAAGGACGAGGGCAAGCGCATCGCCGGCTACAAGGCGGTCGACCGCTACGTCGCCGAGCACGGCCTCGTCATCCCGCTGCTGCAATACGTGCAGCCGATCGTCTACCGCAAGGGCCTCAAAGTGACGCCCTACGTCGCCAATTTCATCCTGCCCCAGACCATCAAGCCGGCATGATTAGCCGGACGAAACCATCACGCGTCCGCCCCACCTCACCCTCCCGCTATGCGGGAGGGTGAGGTGGGGGTTCGACCCGCGCTCCGCCCGGCCTCTCGGAATACTTTCCGGTGTCGCTTGCCTATCTGATCCGCCGCCTGCTGATGGCGGTGCCGACCTTGCTCGGGATCGCCATCGTCGTCTTCGTCCTGCTGCGCGTCGTGCCCGGCGATCCCATCGCCATGATGATCCCGCCGGGCGCGCATGAGCAGGACATCGACCGGCTGCGCGCGTTCTACGGCCTCGACCGGCCCATCCTGGTGCAGCTCCTCTACTGGTTCGCCGATTTGCTCCAAGGCCGCTTCGGCAGCTCGATCAGCCTGCGCCAGCCGGTATTGGAGCTCATTCTCGGCCGCTTCCCGGCGACGCTCGAGCTGGCGCTGGCGGCGCTGGCGCTCGCGACGACGCTTGGCATCCTGCTCGGCGTCGCCGCCGTCTATTGGCGCGGGCGCTGGCCCGAGGCGGTGGTCGACGCCCTTTCCGGCCTCGCCATGGCCATTCCGGATTTCCTCTGGGGCCTGCTGTTCATCCTCGGGCTTGGCGTGCTGCTGCCGGTGTTGCCGATCTCCGGCCGGCTCGATCCGCGGCTGGAGACGGATTTCCGCACCGAGTTCTATCTCGTCGAGAGCGTGGCCCGCGGCGAGTTCGCGCTGGCGGGCTCGGTGCTGGCGCATCTGGTGGCGCCGGCGGTGGCGCTGGCGCTGCCGCTGACCGCGGCGCTGGCGCGCATCCTCAAAAGCGCGCTCAACGACGCGATGAGCCAGGACTACATCCTGATGGCCCGCGCGCGGGGCTTCGGCAAGGCGCGCATCATCTGGCGCGACGCGCTGCGCAACGCGCTGGTGCCGACGGTGACGGTAAGCGGCGTGCAGTTCACCTTCCTCATCGGCGGCACCGTGCTGATCGAGCGCATCTTCAGCTATCCCGGCATCGGCAATCTCGCCATCGGCGCGGTGATCGACCGCGACCTGCCGCTGATCCAGGGGGTCGTGCTCACCTTCGCGGTGCTGTTCATCGCCGTCAATTTGCTGATCGACATGACCTATGTGCTGCTGAACCCGCGCGTGCGCCATGGCTGAGCGTCTCGCGCCGGCGGCGCCGTGGCGCAATCGCCGGGTGCTGTTCGGCGGCTTCGTGCTGCTGGCGCTGATCCTGCTCGCGCTGGCGGCGCCGCTCATCGCGCCGCACGACCCGCTGGAGCAGGATCTGCTGATCTCCTTCGAGCCGCCCTTCTGGCGCGACGGCGCCGATCCCGCCTTTCTTCTCGGCACCGACAGCCTCGGCCGCGACATTCTCTCGCGCCTCATCTACGGCGCGCGCGTGGCGCTCACCGTGGCGCTGGTCGCGGCGACGCTCGCGGGATTGCTCGGCACCGCCTTGGGCCTGCTCGCCGGCTATTATCGCGGGGCCGTCGACGCCGTGATCTCGCGCCTCGTCGACGTCTGGATGTCGTTTCCGCCGGTGCTGCTGTCGGTGGTGCTGGCGGCGGTGGTGGGCGCCGGCCTCAAGGCGGTCATCCTCGCCATCATCTTCGTCGACTGGACGCGCTTCTGCCGCATCGTCCGCGCCGAGGTGCTGGTGCAGCGCGAGCAGGACTACGTCGCCGCCGCCGTCACCATCGGGCTTGGCCGCGCGCGCGTGCTGGTGAGCGAGATTCTGCCGAACCTTATGCCGATCCTGCTGGTGCTGCTCAGCCTGGAGATGGGCATCGCCGTCATCGTCGAGGCGATCTTGAGCTTCGTCGGGCTCAGCGTCGCTTCCGATGCGCCGACCTGGGGCGGGCTCATCGGCGAGGGCCGGCTCTACATCAACCAGGCGTGGTGGATGATGGCGCTGCCGATGCTGTGCATCATCCTCACCGTGTTGGGATTCAACGCGCTCGGCGACGGGCTGCGCGAGACGCTCGATCCGGTGCTGCGGCGATGAGCGCGCTGCTGGAGATCGAGAACCTGCACCTGGAGCTGGCGGGCGGCGCGCTGCCGGTCCTGCGCGGGGTGAGCCTGACGCTCGCCGCCGGCAGCGTGCTGGGCCTCGTCGGCGAGAGCGGCGCCGGCAAGACCATGGTGGGCAAGACGGTGCTGGGGCTGCAGCCGGAGCGCGCGCGGATCAGCGACGGCGCCATCCGCTTCGCCGGCCGCGACGTGGCGCATCTCGGCGCGGCCGAGCGCCGCGCGCTCCTCGGCCGCGCCATGGCGCTCATTCCGCAAGACCCCATGAGCGCGCTCAACCCCGTGATGCGCGTCGAGCGGCAGATGACGGACGTGATCCGCTTCCATCTCGGCCTCGGCCGCGGCGCGGCGCGCAGGCGCGCCCTGGAGCTGCTCGCCGCCGTGCACATCCGCGAGCCCGAGCGCGTGCTGCGCCAGTACCCGCACGAGCTTTCCGGCGGCATGCGCCAGCGTGTGCTGATCGCCATCGCCTTTGCCTGCCGCCCGCAGCTCATCGTCGCCGACGAGCCGACCACGGCGCTCGACGTCACCGTGCAGCGCCAGATCCTGCGCCTCGTCAAGGAGCTGCAATCGACCGCCGGGACGGCGCTGCTCTTCATCACCCACGACCTCGGCGTCGTCGCCAAGATCTGCGATCGCGTCGCGGTCATGCATGCCGGGCGCATCCTCGAGGCGGCCGGCGTCGCCGAGGTCTTCGCCCGGCCGCGCCACGATTACACGCGGGCGCTCTTCGCCGCGACGCCGCGTTATGACCGGCCGGGCGAGACGCTGGTGCCGGTGCCGCCGGACCTCACCGAGCGGCTCCTCGCCGAGGCGGCGGCCTATGACGCGGCACGGCGGCGCCATGCTTGAAGCGCGCGGCCTCGGTCTCTCGCTGCCCAACCGCGCCGCGCGCCGGCCGTTCCGGCGCACGCCGCTGATCGACATCTTGAGCGGCATCGATCTCGACATCGGCCGCGGCGAGGCATTGGCGGTGGTCGGCGAGAGCGGCTCCGGCAAGACCTCGCTTGGCCGCACGCTGCTGCGCCTGCTGCGGCCGAGCGCCGGCTCGATCCGCTTCGAGGGTCGCGACATCACCGCGCTCGACGAGACGGCGCTGCGGCCGCTGCGGGCGCGCCTGCAGATGATCTTCCAGGACCCGCTCTCGGCGCTCAACCCGCGCCGCCGCGTCGCCGACAGCATCGCCCAGCCGCTCATCGCCTTCGCCCGCGTCGCCGACCGCCGGGCGGGGCGGCGGCGGGCGGCGGCGCTGTTGGAGCGGGTGGGGCTGCCGCCGGCGCTGGGCATGCGCTATCCGCACGAGCTTTCCGGCGGCCAGCGCCAGCGCGTCGGCATCGCCCGCGCCATCGCGCTCGAGCCGGCGCTGGTGGTGGCGGACGAGATCGTCTCCGGCCTCGACGCCTCTTCCCAGGCGCAGATCCTGACCCTGCTGCGCGACCTGCGCCGCGATCTCGGCATCTCGCTCATCTTCATCAGCCACGATCTCTCGGTGGTGCGGGTGCTGTGCGAGCGCGTGCTGGTGCTGGCCCATGGCCGCGTGGTGGAGACCGGCGGCACAGCCGCGGTTTTCGCCGCGCCGCGTGCGCCCTATACGCGCGCGTTGCTTGACGCCGTGCCATTGCCTATCGTCGATCCAAGCTGGATCGAGCGCAGCAGCGCCGATGAAACCGATCCCGGGGAAAGCGGAGGGGGACGAGGCATGAAGGTCGCAGGCTCCATCGCCCTGGTCACCGGCGCCAATCGCGGCATTGGCAAGGCCTATGTCGCGGCGCTGCTGGCGCAGGGCGCGCGCAAGGTCTATGCCACCGCGCGCCGCGTCGAGGCGGTGGCCGATCTCGCCAAGGCCAATCCCGGCAAGATCGAGACGCTGGCGCTCGACATCACCGACGCCGGCTCGGTCGCCGCCGCCGCCGCGCGCTGCCGCGACGTGACCTTGCTCGTCAACAATGCCGGCATCAACCATGTCCGCGGCCTGATGGCAGCGCCCGACCTCGCCGCGGCGCGCTCGGAGATGGAGACGAATTACTTCGGCACGCTCGCCATGTGCCGCGCCTTTGCGCCGGTGCTCAAGGCCAATGGCGGCGGCGCCATCCTCAACATGCTGTCGATCCTGTCGCGGGTGAACCTGCCGACCATGGGTTCGCTCTGCGCCTCAAAGGCGGCGGGACTGAGCATGACCCAGGGGGTACGGGCCGAGCTCGCCAAGCAGGGCACGCTGGTGATCGCGGTCATGCCCGGCGCGGTCGATACCGACATGATGCGCGGCTACGAGATTCCGAAGATGCCGCCGGCCGATGTCGCCGCCGCGGCGCTTGCCGCTCTGGAGCAAGGCACCGAGGAGGTCTATCCCGGCGACATGGCCGCGGGCGTCGCGCAAGGGCTTGCCGCCGATCCCAAATCGGTCGAAAAGCAGTTTGCGGGCTATCTGCCGGGCTGAGGCGGATGCGCGGACGTGGTTGACCCTCGCGCGGGCGCTGCTATTGTCCGCGCTCCCCTGCGAGCCCGTAGCTCAGCCGGCAGAGCACTTGACTTTTAATCAAGGGGTCGCGGGTTCGAATCCCGCCGGGCTCACCATTTATCAATGGGTTAGAGGGAATTGGAACCGACCAGCCGAAACCCGCATCCGAGCATTGTAGTAATCACACAGTCAACACAGGATCACCGAGAGCAGCGCCATCACGAGCGCGAGTGTGGAGCAATTTAGTCGTGGCAAAAAGCAAGCCGAAAGCCGTCGTCATGGTGCCCGACGGCAGCGGTGGGGTGACCGCGGTGAAGGACCGGCGTTTCGAGCAAGGCGATTGGCCCATCCAGCTCGACATCCCGCGAGAACACGCCGACACCTGGCTGCGCTACCTCCAATGGGAGTGCGGGAAGCGCGGCTGGAACGTCAATTCGCTTAGCCAGCTAGAGGCTCGTGAGAACAGCGGCAGCATCAACATTGCGACCAGTGTCGACCAATGCGCGCTGGGCGTCGTATGGGAGAGGAAGCGCGACGGCCCGATGAAGGTGCGCGCTCGCTCGAGCGGTGCCCCGGAATTCTCCCTCGCAGAGATGCGGGAGTTTTTCAACCACGTAGACGGACGATGCCGATCAGGCGAGGTCGAACGGATCTATCGCCGCGGTCAGCTCGAATATCAGGGACTAGCATGGCGTGGCGAGGTATGGCTCGACGACCTCACCCGGCTAGGCCCGCCCTCGCGACAGGACGAAACGGCGATGATCGGCCCGCGAGTCATCCTCGTGGATGCGCAGATCGATTGTATTGGTCCCGCAGATGCGCTGTGGATCTTTGACCGGGAATTGCGGGATCTCGCGGCCTTTCTGACGGTCGTCATGGGCACGGCCGTCAGGTTGCCGAATGCAGGCAGCCGCATCTGGGCGTGGAATTCTCCTGGTGGCGCGGACAATTGCGAGGTTAGATTCCCCGGCTACCTGGAGCCGAATATGCCGAGTGAGATGCCGCCGCGCGGCGCTTCCCGGCCGATGCCGCTGCGGTGGCTTACTCGTCCCGATTTTTCGCTTCGGGGCATCGACGGCAGCATCAACGAGTACATACTCCCGGTGGATGTCGGCGAGCTTTGGGCGGCATACAGCGGTCTTGCCCCAAATCGGCGCCGCGATTTCCTGCAGGCTGCGAGGAAATGGCAGGAGGCGCTATCGCAGTGCGAAATCGATGGCAGCACGCTCAGCTACGCGCTGATGGTCGTCGCCTGCGAGGCGCTCAAGCCGCCGGGACGCGAGTATTGGGACCACAACATCTACCATGTGGTTGAGGCGCTACTCGGCCAGCCCATCGCCCAGCAGCTCAAGACCCACCAGGTTCGTCCGCAAGATGTCCGCGGAACCCATCTTCACCGCGGTGAGTTCCGCGACGACGAGATCGCAGTGGCGGCGTTCATATCGAGCTTTCATGATCCGACCTTTGGCCAAGCCCGCCGGGACTTGGCGCCGATCGTGCAGGCCTGCATCATTGAATGGCTCAGGCGCGGCGGCAATCTGCAGATGCCGGCGATCGCCAAGAGGAATACGTGGCGGCGGTGGATGAAGGCCCACGCGTTGACGATCGTGCCCTTCGCGCTCGCGTTGGGCGCCGGCATCGGCTGGCTGCTCGCGAGACTTGCAAGGTAGGCCCATCGGGGAGATGGCCCGCCCCTGCCCGACCGGGAGACGCGTCGAGCGAAGTCGCATGAGCGTGGCGTTCCGGTGCTCCCGGTGGCTGCCGCGAGGGCCATCGCGCCCTTTCTAGCAATCCGCCCTTGTTTCGGCAGCATTCGCTATCGACCATAGGTTATGTCTATCGAAGCCATCAAACTTCGCATGGAGCAAGTCGGGCTCACGCGGAAGGCTCTCGAGGCGGCCATCGGCAGCGAGAGCCGCATGTCTGAAATCCTCAACCGGCACCGACCGCTCACGCTCGGCATGATTCGCAAGCTGCATGCGAGGTTCGGCATCCCGCTCGAAAACCTTCTCGGCGAGGATGAAACGGCATAGCGCTGCGTGACGAGCGCTGCGCCAGCGGCCGAGTGACCGCGCCCGCACCTATTGCCGGTCGTAGACGTCCGTATAGGGCGCCGAATGGCCTTTGCCGTCGTTGTCCGTGCCCTTGCAGGTCAGCTTCTGGCGGTCGGCGGAGAGCGAGCAGGTCGACCGGTCGGTGCTGCCGTCAGGGTTGGAATAGACGGCTTCATACGACGTCGCGCTGACGGTGAGCGCGCCCGTCGTCCCCTGCGGCGCGCCGGACACCGGCGCGGGCTTGCCGTCGCCGCTGCCGCTGAAGGACTGCACGTGCCGCGCGCCGGCGGAATCGACGATCGTCAGCTCCCATTGCACGCGAGCGGGGCTGGCGCTCTGGATCACCATCAGCACGTCGCGCGGCGGCGTCTCTCCCGGCACCGACGTGGATTGCGACGGGTTCCAATGCCATCGCCCGACCAAGCCGGGCGCGTCGGCGCGGGTGGAAAGCGGCGCGCTGACGGCGGCCAGCGCCAGGGCGGCGGCGATCACGAGACGTTGCATCGGGTGGTTCTCCTCTTTCCGCAGGCGTCCCCCGGCGCAGCAGGGACGACGATGCCGTGCCAGATATACGCGCCGGCGGCGCCGAGCGTCCACCGGCAACGCGGCGGGCGCCGGCCTCTCGCGCTCGGCGTGATCCGCGCGCCGCACGCAGGGAATACTCGGGAAGCTCCAGGCCGTCGCGCGCGATCCGCGCCGTGCGGGCGCCACCCGTGCCGGGGACGACCGGCAGGCACGGGACAGGCGCCGGTGGTCAAAATCGCCGCGCGCGCCCCGGCACGCCCGGAGCCAACAGAAAATAGGAGAGTGGCAAAGGCTGGACACCCCTTTTTGCAGTGATAGAATTCTGAAATAAAGTTCTAGGGAAACATGTCCGTGCCGCACCGCCTTCCGTTCGAGGTGTTCTGTCACGACGATGACCGTCACCGCGCGCTCGGCTTGGCGCCCGGCTGGTATTTCCGGCTGCTCGATGCCCCGCGCGGCCCCGCATGCACCAGGCCGGGAGGACCCTATAAGAGCGCGGCGCTCGCGCTCGAGGCGGCGGTCAACGCAACCATGCCGCTTTACGCGGGACAGGCATGAGGCGGAGCGCGCGGCGGGCGCTGATGCGTCACTGGATGCGGGTCGCGATGTGGCTGTGGCTCGCCTTTGCAACCTGGGCGGTCGCCGCCCTTGGCGTCGTCGTCGCCTGGCGCATGTTCCTCCACCCGTGAGCGTTCGCTCTCCGGCCATCGGCGCTTGCGCTCTCGGCTGAACCGCGGCAAGGCTTTCTGATTTCGCGAGAGGCGGCGGGCGCGTCCGCCGCCTGCGCCCGGAAACCAGCGAGTCGCCGCTCGCGACTTCCTCCGCCGACGCCGTCGTCATCGGCGCCGGCCGGCGCAAGCGCCGGCGCCGCGATCGACAATCGCGCGGTTTCGGCTTCCAATCCCGCCGGACTCACCGCGTTTTGCCGGAAAATTTGCCGTGCCATGTCATGATTCCGTCGCTAGCGCTTTACGAAGCCGCGCATATCTTGCATTCTAGACGCGATCAACGAATTGACCTCTATATCAGGGGGGACTTGATGGCGCGCATGGGACGCAAATCGAAATCCAAGCGGTCAAAACGCGGCAAGGCGACGAAACCCGCGAAGCGGCGCAGCGCCGCGACGCGGGCCGGCGCCCGCAAAGGCAAGGCGGCGAAGCGCACGGCCGCTGCCAAGCGTAAAACCACGGCGAAAAAGGCGGCGCCCAAGAAGGCGCGCAAGGCGCCGGCGAAGAAGGTAGCGCCCAAGAAGGCGGCGGCGCCGCGCCCAACACCGACGCCGACACCGACGCCGACGCCCACACCGACGCCGCGCCCGCCCGCCCCGCCGCCGCGCCCGACGCCGCCGCCGGCGGCCGCGGCGCCGCCTCGGCCCGCCCCGCCGCCGCCGCGCCCGGCACCGCCACCGCCGCCCAAGCCGCCGGCGCCTGCTGCGCCGCCGCCGATGACGCATGGCAGCTCGCATACGCCGCCCAAGCCCGCGGAGAGCACGCCGCCCTCCCCGCCGAAGCCGCCGGGATCAAGCTGGGGCGGGTCGGGCTCCGGACTCTAGGATCGACCCCACCTGTCGCCCGCCGCCGCAAAACTGCGGCGGCGGCTTTTCTTTGCGGGACGCGCCGGTCGGCTGCGAGCGGAGGCTATTCCGCCGCTTCGCGCCGCGGCCGCGCCAGGCCCGCCCCGGGCCAGAGATCGGCGCGGCAGCGCTCATATTGCCGCGGCATCTCCGGCTTGGCGCCAAGCGCCTCGGCCGCGTGCCAAGCCCAGCGGGGATCGTCGAGAAAGGCGCGCGCCATCGCCACCATATCCGCCTGGCCGCAGGCGACGACCGCTTCCGCCTGGCGCGGCTCGACGATGAGCCCGACCGCGCGGGTGAGGATGCCGGCATCGCGCCGCACCCGCTCGGCGAGCGCCAGTTGATAGCCGGGGCCGAGCGGAATCGGCGCCTTGGGAAGGATGCCGCCGCTGGAGACGCAGACATAATCGCAGCCCGCCGCCTTCAGCGCGCGGGCGAAGACCACCGCCTCCTCGATGCCGAAGCCGCCGTCGAGCCAGTCGGTGCCGGAGATGCGCACGCCCATCGGCTTTTCCGCGGGCCAGGCGGCGCGCAGCGCGGCGGCGACGCGCAGCGGCAGGCGCATGCGGTTCTCCAGGCTGCCGCCATAGGCGTCGCCGCGGCGATTGGCGATGGGCGAAAGGAACTCGTGCAGGAGATAGCCGTGCGCGCTGTGCAGCTCGATCAGGTCGAGGCCGAGCCGAGCCGCGCGCCGGGCCGCGCCGGCAAAGCTCTCCACCACCCGGTCGAGCGCCGCAACATCGAGCGCCTGCGGCGGCGGCCAGCGCTCATCGAGCGCCAGCGCCGACGGGGCAACCGTCTGCCAGGCGCCTTCCGCCGGCGCCAGCGCGCGGATGCCTTGCCAGGGCGCGGTCGCCGACCCCTTGCGTCCGGCATGGGCGAGCTGAATGCCGAGCTTGGTGTTGCCGTAGCGGCGGCAGGCGGCGATCACCCGCGCCAGCGCCGCCTCGTTGGCATCGCTGTAAAGGCCGAGACAGCCCAGGGTGATGCGCCCCGCCGGCTCGACCGCCGTGGCTTCGATCATCAGCAGGCCGGCGCCGCTCACCGCCAGCGAGCCCAAATGCAGCAAGTGCCAGTCGGTGGCGTTGCCTTCCTCGGCGCTGTACTGGCACATCGGCGAGACGACGATGCGATTGGCCAGCGTCAATTGGCGCAGCGCAATCGGCGTGAAAAGCGGGCTCGTCATGTCTGATCCATTCCCCGGGAGCCTCCCTGCACTCTATCGTCCGCGGCGCCGGCGCCGCAACGTCGGCGCCGGAAAGAGCACGCCGCGCGCACGGGCGGGATGAGGCAAGAGGGACCCCGCCTGCAGCTTTGGAGGAAAAGGGATGCAGGCGGGGCTCACCCAGGGGTCTTCGCCCGCCAAGGGGGTTGAGCGGGCGGCGCGGCAGAGCCGCTGACCCCCATTACCGCGCAGCGGGGCGGGAGAGCCAAGTTAAACCTTTGTCATTCTTCCGAGCATCGCCGAAGCTTCGGAAACGACGTGCGGAAGCTCCGTCAACGCCTTGTTTTTCCGCACGACGCAGCGTGCGCGCATCCCTGCCGGCGGCAGGCGCGAGGGGCCGCCGGCAGCGGGACCATCCGCTAATCCCCAAGTCCCGCCCGCGGCGCGAGGCTGTCGCCGAGCCGCCGGCACAGCAGGAAGAACGGTCCGGCGAACAGCAGCACGATCAGGATGCGCACGAGCTGGAAGGCGGTGACGATCGGCACCGCGATGCCCAGCACGCGCGCCGTCACCGACATCTCGCCGATGCTGCCGGGCGCGGTGGCGAGGATCGCCGCCGCGGCGGGAATGTGCAGCAGCCGCGCCAGCCCCGTCCCCATTATCGCGCACAGCGCCACCATGATGAGCGCGCACAGCACCGCCGCCAGGCTGAAGCGCGGCGCCGCCATCAGGAAGGCGCGGTCGAAGCGGGCGCCCAGCGCGATGCCAAGCAGCACCTGCGCCACGGCGACAAGCCAGCCCGGCACCGCCGACAGCGGCAGCGCCAGCGCGGCGATGGCGATCCCGGTGGCAAGCGACCCCAGCAGCCAGGCGTTGTTGAGGCGCAGCCGGGCGAAGACCCAGCTTACCACCCCTGCCGCGGCCAGCATCGCCAGCAGCAGCGGCCAGATGACGGCGCTCAAGGCCGGAGCATAGGCGAGCCCGCCGCCGCTGCCGCCGATGGCGCTCACCGCCGGCGGCACCGTCAGCACGATGGCGGCGATGCGCAGCGACTGCGCCAGCGCGATCGGCGCCGGCGCGGCGCCGTGACGCTCGCCGAGCACCGCCATCTCGGCGGCGCCGGCCGGCATGGCGCAGAAATAAGCGGTCTTGAGGTCGACGCCGCCCAGCCGCGCCAGCAGGAGCGCGGTCATCGCCCCCAGCAGCAAGGTGGCGCAGCAGGCGAGCAGCATCGCCGCGGCATGGCCGGCGAGCTCGCCCAGCACTTCGGCGGTGAAATAGAGCCCGACGGCGAGACCGATCACCGCTTGCCCCGCCTGGCGGCCGCCCGGCACCGGATCCGCCGGCGCGGCGATAAGGCGCAGCGCCGCCATGGCAAGCAACGGCCCGATCAGCCAGGGCAGCGGCAGGTGCAGCGCGCGCATGGCGTAGCCCGCCGCGGCGCCGCCGGCGAGGCCGGCCGCCCAGCGGCCGAGGACCGCCGCGCCGGGAAGCCTCATGGCATATAGGCGCCGCCGTTGACGTGGATCGTCTGCCCGGTGATGAAACGCGCCGCGGGTCCGGCGAGATAGCGCACCATGGCGGCGATCTCGGCCACCGTGCCAAGGCGTCCCAGCAGGGCGGGGTTCGCCGCATGCGCCGAGGGCGTATGGGCGCGCGGCGTGTCGATGAGGCCGGGCACGACGCAATTGGCGGTAATGCGGTCGGGCGCCAGTTCGCGCGCGAGGCCCTTGGTGAGGCCGACCAGTCCCGCCTTCCCGGCCGCGACATGGAGGCGGTCGGCGCCGCCGACATGGCCGGTCATGCCGCCGATGCTGATGATGGCGCCCTCGCCGCTGCGGCGCAGATGCGCGAGCGCCGCCTTGGCGCACAGGAACGGCGCCTCGAGAATGAGGGCGAGCACGGCGCGGTAATCGGCAAGGCTCAGCGTCTCGAGCCTCTGCGCCGGCCGCAGCGCCGCGTTGTTGACGAGGATGTCGAGCCGGCCGAAGCGCTCGACGCCATGCTCGATCATGGCCGACACCGCCGCCTCGTCGGTCACGTCGGCGAGCGCCGCCATCGCCCTGCCGCCGGCCGCCTCGATCTCCGCCGCCACCGCTTCCGCCGCCTCGCGCGAGCGGCGGGTGTTCACCACCACCGCGGCGCCGCCCGCGGCAAGGTCGAGCGCGATGGCGCGGCCGATGTTGCGCGACCCGCCGGTGACCAGCGCCACCTTGCCGGCCAGTTCCTGTTGCTGCCGCACGACGCTCCCCTCGCCTGCTTCGGAGGGGCGAGCATGCCGGGCGGCGCGGCGGCTGGCAACGCCGCCGGCGAGATGTCAGGACAGCAGAACGGCGATGACGCACATCACCGCACCGGCGGCCAAGGTCAGCCAGGTGAGCCATTTCGCCTGGCCCGGGGGCGGAAGGTGCTCAGGGTCGCGAACCATTCCTCGCACCGGCGAAAACCTGCGTTCTGCCCGGTCATAGGCGGCGGCGCGCCGATTCATCCCCGGCGCTCGATCGAGCCTGGGACGGCTCCCGGCGCCCGGCTACGGATTGGCCAAGAGATGAATGAGGCTCGACGTGTCCCAGCGCCGGCCGCCGCGCTCCTGGACGCGCTGATAGAATTGATCGACCAGCGCCGTCACCGGCAGCGCCGCCCGGTTGCGCCGCGCCTCGGCGAGGCAGATGGCGAGGTCCTTGCGCATCCAATCGACGGCAAAGCCGAACTCGAACTTGCCTTCGACCATGGTATGGGCGCGGTTCTCCATCTGCCAGGATTGCGCCGCGCCCTTGGCGATGGTCTCGACGACGAGCTTGGGATCGAGCCCGGCGCGCACCGCGAAATTCATTCCTTCCGACAGCGCCTGCACCAGCCCGGCGATGCAGATCTGGTTCACCATCTTGGTGAGCTGGCCATTGCCGGCCGGACCCATCAAGGTGACGGCGCGGCCGTAATGGGCCATCACCGGCTGCACCTTGTCAAAGACCGCCGTCTCGCCCCCCACCATGATGGTGAGCTTGCCGTTGACCGCGCCCGCCTGGCCGCCCGAGACCGGCGCGTCGAGAAAGCCCAGCCCCTTCTGCCGGGCGAGCGCCGCCATCTCGCGCGCGAGCTCGGCCGAGGCGGTGGTGTGATCGGCGAGGATGGCGCCCGGCGCCATGCCGGCAAAGGCGCCGGCCTCGCCCGCCACCACGGCGCGCACGTCGTCGTCATTGCCGACGCAGGTGAAGACGATCTCGGCGCCGGCCGCCGCCTCGGCCGGGCTCGCGCGATGCTGGCCGCCATACTCCTTCACCCAGGCCGCCGCTTTCGCCGCGGTGCGGTTGTAGACCGTGACCTGGTGGCCCGCTTTGGCGAGATGCCCCGCCATCGGATAGCCCATCACCCCCAAGCCCAGGAATGCCAGCTTCATCATCGCCCTCCCGCCGATATGCGGGCGCTATGCTACCGGGGATTCGGGCGACGGCAACCCTGATCGGCCCGGTTGGCCGGCGGCCGTTGGCGGCGTTGCCCCGACTTGGCGGCATTTCGGGCAATGGCGAGGATGGCAGGCGCGGCAATAGGGCTTGCCGCAGGCGGCGCAGGGAGCAAGCCCGGACGCGCCGACGATATGGAGCGCGTCATCGCACACCAGGCGGAGGCGATCGGTGGCGTGGCCGAATTCGCACGGCAAAGGCTCCAGCCGGCGCGCCAGCGGGTTCCAGTCCATGGGAACCAGCCGTTCGCCTTTGCGTCGCCGGATCAGCACCTCGAGCCGCTGAACCGGCATGATCAGCTCGAGCGTCTGCACCCACTCCGCCGTGACCCGGAGCGCGTATTTGCGGCCGAGGTCGTCGAGCCGGGCATGGTATTCGCGCTCGATCGCCGCCGCCCGCTGCCGCTCGCGCTGGCGCCTGTCCTCGCCCTCGGGCAGCGCGGCCAGGCGGCGGGCGGCGTCCTGGAAGAGCCGGTTGTGATAGTCGTGGAGGCGCGCCTGGTCGCGCGCCAGGCGCCGCTGCAAGCTCGCGGCAAAGGGCGCGACCTGGCGCTCGACCAGCGGCCGCAACGCCCGGCCCACGCGATCGAGGACGCGCTGGCGGTCCCAAGGCGGCGGCAGATCGGCGTCTTCCGGCGGGCTTGCCTCCTCCTCCGCCTCCGTCTCCAGGCGCGGCAACAGCCGCTCCAGCACGTCGTCGATCGCCGCTCCGGTCGCCAGGTTGACGCCGAGCTTCAGCAGCCCCTCGCGCTTTTCGTCGGAGAGCGCGGTGAAGCGAAAATCGAGGATCAGATAGCGCGTCCAGGCCGCCTCGATGTCGCGCAGCCGATAGGTCGCGTTGGGCAGCGCCAGCTCGTGCTCCAGCAGGCGCTCGACGCCGGCGAGCGGCGGATTGTTCGGGCGCAGCACGCGCCGCATCCATCTGCCGCGCTCGCCGATCACGCCGGCGAAGCGGGCCAGCCAATCGGCCTCGATGCCGACCCGCCGCGCTCCCGCCGGCAGCGTGCCGCCGAAGCCGAGACGGCACAGGTCGGGAATGCCGATGGCCCGTTGCAGCCCCGGCGGCGCGAGCACTTCGAGCCCTTCCGGCTCGATCGGCTCGACCAGCGCCCCCTCGCGCTCGAGCAGATCGGCCGCGAAAGCCTGGAGCCGGCTCATCTCAAGCCGCCTCCAGCCCGTCGCCGAACAGCGCGTCGTCGAGCTGCTTCACGTCGTCGTATTGGCGGCGCGCCGCGGTCAGCCGCTCTTCCAAGGCGGCAAAGGCGAGCTGCGGCGCGTCGGCCGTGCTTTGCAGCCAAGCCTCGAGCACCAGCGTCGAGAAATCCTGCTCCTCGTCGATCTCGCCGAGGATGGCGCCGACTTCTCCGACGACCAGCTCGAACATGTTGATCTTGTCGTCGAGGATGCGCAGCACCTCGTCCTCGATCGTGCCGCTCGTCACCAGGTTGAAGATGAACACCTCGCGCGTCTGGCCGATGCGGTCGATGCGGCCGATGCGCTGCTCGATGGCCATCGGGTTCCACGGGATATCGAAGTTGATGAGCGTGTTGCAGAATTGCAGGTTGCGCCCTTCCCCGCCGGACTCGCTGCACAGCAGCACCGGCGCTTCGTCGCGGAAGGCGTCGACCGCGGCGTCCTTTTCCGGCCCGGTCATGCCGCCGTCGAAGGTCGCCAGCGCAACCCCCTGGCGCCGCAGCAACCCGGCAAGATGCGCGAGGCTGTGGCGGTGATGGACGAACACCATCTTCTTCTCGTCGGGATTGCGCGCCAGCAGCGCGCAGAGCGTCGCTTCCTTGGCGCCGGCGGCGATCGCCTCGTAGCGCCGCTGCAAGGCGCTCCAGCGCTCGTCCCGCGCGTCGCGCGCGGAAAACCGGGCAAGCGCCGCCGCCGCCGCCGCCGGCGATGATCCGGCGGCGCTCAGCAGGTGTTGCAGCGACAGCCTGTGCCGCTTGTCCGCGCCGAGTTCCCGCGCCAGCGCCGTCAACTCGCGATAGCAAAGCGCCTCCGCCTTGCTCGGCTGGGCGCGCAGCGTCGAGGCGTGGCGCGGCGGCAGGCGCAGGTCCGCCAGGGCGCGCGTGTTGCGGATCATGACGCCGCGCATCAGCTCGCGCAGCCGGTCGGAGTTCGCGGGCTCGCGCGGCTTGCCGGGCGTCACGTAAGCAGCCTTGAAGTCCTTCTGCGTCTTGAAGATGCCCGGCTGCAGCAAGGTCAGGAGATGGTAGAGCTCGAGCAGGTCGTTCTGCACGGGCGTCGCCGACAGCAGCAGCAGGAAGCGCTTCTGCAAGCGGTCGACCAGCCGATAGCTGGCGCTCGCGGGATCGCGCATGTGGTGCGCCTCGTCCACCACGACCACGTCGTAGCCGGTTCCGGCCAGCAGCGCCGCATGCTCCTTGCGCCGCGCCGCGGCGATCGAGGCGATGATCCGCGGCTGGGCCCAGAAGCCGGCGGGATCGCTGCGCAGCAGCGCGTCGTGGCTGGTGGCGCAATCGATGCCGAATTTTCCGGCCATCTCGTCCCGCCATTGGCCGACCAGCGCGGCCGGTGTCAAGATCAGCATCCGTTCCGCCATCCCGCGCAGCGCGTATTCCTTGAGCACCATGCCGGCTTCGATCGTCTTGCCGAGCCCGACCTCGTCGGCGAGCAGTACGCGGCCGCGGAACTGCTTCAGCACCTTGCGGACCGTCTCGATCTGGTATCCATGCGCCTCGACGCCGCGCAGCGTCGGCAGGCAGAGCAGCTCGTCGAAGCCTTGCAGCAGCCCGAGCTGGCCCAGCTCCGCGCGCAGGCGAAACCATTCCGGCCCGCTGCCGTCGCTTTCGATCAGCAGCGCCTGCGGGTTGACCAGCTCGAACTGGACGTCGAAGCCGGTCTCGGTCCGCGGCAACGGCGGCGGCGGCGCCGGCGCGGGCGGCGGTGGCGATGGCCGCGCCGCCGGGCGCGGCGGCGCGCGCTTGCGGGCGGCTTCCGGCCGTGCCGCGCCCTTGTGCAGCCGCTTGCGCTCGCGCGCGAGAGCCTCGAATTGGTCGCGCAGCCAAGGGTACATCTCGTGGCCGCCGACGAAGGAGGGCATCGCCGCCCAAGGCGTCGCCATGTCGTGCCGCTGCAGCAGGCCCCAGGCGCGCGTCACCTTCCCTTGTTGCGCGAGCGCGAGGGCGGTCAAGAGAACGGTCGCCCCGACCGTGTCGTAACGCTTGTGAAAGCGCTTCACATAGGCGAGGGCGCGGACCGGAAGCTCCGCGACGAGCGCCGCGAGCGCCGCCAGCAGCAGCAGCTCCAGGGCGCCGGGAAAGCGGCGCAACCCCTCTTCGGCGAGCGCGACGGCCGTCGGCGAGCGCTCTCTCAAAGCCGCGCGCAGCCGGCGCAGGTGGAAATGCCGCTCGTCCTCCCCCGGCGCAAGCTCCAGCGCAAGCTTGGGCTTGGGCTTGGGCTCAGGCTCGGCAACCCGCTCGGGGATCTCCATCTCCGGCAACTGAAGCTGCGCGGTCCCCTCTCGATCAGCGTGCATGATCTCTTCCCGCTCGGCCCCGGGAATTAGATCGCAACCACGGCTTGGGCGCAACAACTTGCGTGCCGTGCTGGTCGTTCACTCAATATATAGCGTTAAACCAGAGCATGAAGAATTTGATGCGACGCGCAAATTCGGCCGCGCGCCGCTCGGGCGGGGCTGGCAGGGACGCGGCGGCGGCGAGAGCAAAGCCCGATTGACACCCGTTCGGCGCCGGCGGAGGATGGCTCATGCGCCGACTCGTCGTCATCGCCGCGCGAAAGTCCGGGCCCAGCGGGACCGGGGATCGTCGCTGGCGCTGAGCGCGCGCGTTTCAGGCATCACCCAGGGCCCCGCCGGTTCGGACGGGGCCTTGTCATGTCCGGCCTTGCTCCCTCCGGCGCTGCCCGCAGAGGAGGAGCATCGCATGGAGGGGACATCGCCGAACCTGGCGCCGCTTGCCGGCATCTTTCTGCCGCTGATCACGCCGTTCCGCGACGGCGCGCTCGACGAGGGCGCGCTCGAGCGGCTCTGCGCGCATTACGCCGCAACGCCGCTCGACGGCTTCGTGCTCGCCGCCACCACCGGCGAGGGTCTCGTGCTCGACGAGGACGAGACCCGGCGCCTCGTCGCCATCGCCGCCGGCGCGCTGGGCCGCGCGCGACCGATCTATCTCGGCCTTGCCGGCAGCGACACGCGCGCGCTGCTGCGCCGGCTCGCCGCCACCGCCGACTGGCCGGTCGCGGGATATCTCGTCTCCTGCCCCTCCTACACGCACCCCTCGCAGGATGGGCTGCGCCGGCATTTCACCGCGCTCGCGGCGGCCGCGGCAAAGCCGATCCTCCTTTACAACATCCCCTATCGCACCGGCGTCAATCTCGGCAACGAGACGCTGCTGCACCTCGCCGGGCTGCCGCGGATCATCGGCGTCAAGGATTGCTCGGCGGATGCGGCGCAGAGCTTCGACCTGCTGCGCCGAAGGCCGCCGGGCTTCGCCGTGCTCACCGGCGAGGACGCCTTGTTCTACGGCGCGCTGGCGCACGGCGCCGATGGCGGCATTCTCGCCTCGGCGCATGTCGATCCCGCCGCCTTCGTGGCGGTGCGCGCGGCGCTGCTGGCGGGCGATGGCGCCGCCGCGCTTCAGCGCTGGAGCGCGCTGGTCGATCTCGTCCGGCTGCTTTTCGCCGAGCCCAGCCCGGCGCCGATCAAGCACTGGCTCTGGCGCGCCGGCCTCATCGCCTCGCCGGAGCTGCGCCTGCCGATGACCGGCATCAGCCCGGCGCTGGCCGGCCGTCTCGACCGCATGCTCTGGGCGCGCCGGGCGGCTTAGGAGCCGGCCTGCGCAGCGATGGCGATCGCCCGGCGCGCGTGGGAGAATGAGCGCGGCGGCGGTTCTTCGCGCGAAGGAGGGATCCATGGCCGGCGACCAAGTGGACAAGGCACGGCGCTTCCAGGCGCTTCACCGGCGGCCCGGCGCCTTCGTCATCCCCAACCCGTGGGATGCCGGCTCGGCGCGGCTGCTGGAGCAGTTGGGCTTCGAGGCGCTGGCGACGACGAGCGCCGGCTTCGCCTTTTCGATCGGCCGCCCCGACGGGCCGGGTCCGACTTCGCGCGATGAAATGCTGGCGCATGCGGAGAGCATCGTCGCCGCCACCGCGCTGCCGGTCTCGGCCGATCTCGAGAATTGCTTCGGCAATGCGCCGGAGGTGGTCGCCGAGACCATCCGCCGCGCCGGCGCCGCGGGGCTGGTCGGCGCCTCCGTCGAGGACACCACCGGCGACGCGCGGCGGCCGATCCATGAGTTCGGCCTGGCGGTGGAGCGCGTCGCCGCCGCCGCCGACGCCGCGCGCCAATTGCCGTTTCCCTTCACCTTGACCGCGCGCACCGAGAATTTCCTGCATGGGCGCCCCGATCTCGACGACACGATCCGGCGGCTACAAGCCTTCGACAAGGCGGGCGCCGACGTGCTCTACGCGCCGGGCCTGCCCTCGCTGGACGCGATCCGCGCCGTCTGCGCCGCAGTGACGAAGCCGGTCAACGTCATTGCCGGCATGCGGCTTTTCACCGTGGCGGAGCTGGCCGAGGCCGGCGTCAAGCGCATCAGCGTCGGCTCGCTGCTCTCGCGCGCCGCCTATGGCGCCTTCCTGCGCGCCGCGCGCGAGGTCAAGGAGCACGGCACCTTCACCTTCGCCCAGGACGCCGTGCCCTTCGCCGAGATCAACGCGATGATGGCATCGGCGCGGCGGTGAGATCCCGTCGCGTACCGCTATCTCATTCACATGTTTCGTTGACGACACGCTCGTCATCGAGGATCCGCCATTATCTTCCCCTCTCCGCCCCATTGGGGCGGAGAGGCAGGGTGAGGTGGGGCTTGTGATGCCCTTGAAGTCCGGAACAGAGATCGCGCGCCACCTCCGAAAAGAGGCCACGGATGTCGAAAAGATACTTTGGCGAGCTTTGCGCGAGCACCTTGTGTCCTGGAAGTTTCGCCGACAGCATCGACAGCATCCGATCGGACGGCGCTTCGCCGACTTTGCTTGTCCAGCACGTAAACTGGTCATCGAACTCGACGGTGGTCAGCATGGCGAACGGATCGCGGAGGATGATCGACGCACCATCGAACTTGCACGTCACGGATATCGCATCATCCGGTTTTGGAACAATGATGTGCTGGCCAACCTTGATGGTGTTCTGGAAAATATCCGCCAAGCGCTCGAAGCACCCCCCACCTCACCCAACCTCTCCGCCCCGAGGGGCGGAGAGGAGCAGATTGCAAGAACGAAACCATGGATTCGAGGCGGTTGATCGGATTGCGAGAGTGCGACGACCGCATGTGCGCGCGAGACTACGATGACGCCGCGCGCCGGCTCCGGAACCGTTCGAGGTCGGCCGCGCTGAGGCGAACGTCGACATGCGCCTCGCGCTCGTCGTCGCGCCGGCTCACCACCTCGCCGTGGCGATAGAGCCAGGCGAGCGCGGCGCCGTCGCTCACTGGCACGTCGAGACGGACGAGGCGCCTGTCGCTCTCCAGCCGGCGGTCCAGGAGATCGACCAACCCATCGCAGCCTTCGCCGGTCGCGGCCGAGATCGGCACCGCGTCGCGGTTGCGTTGCGCCTGATTGAGCAGCGCGGCGCGGCGCTCGGCGTCGAGCAGGTCGATCTTGTTGAGCGCCTCGATCAGGCCGCGCTCCACGGTCTCGCCGAGCCCGAGCGCGCCGAGCACGGTCAGCACGTCCTCGCGCTGCGCCTCGCTGTCGGCGTGATGGATGTCGCGCACATGGACCACGAGATCGGCCTCGGTAACCTCTTCGAGCGTGGCGCGGAAGGCGGCGACGAGATGGGTCGGCAGCTCCGAGACGAAGCCCACCGTATCCGACAGGATGGCGTTGCGGCCCGAAGGCAGCGGCAGGCGGCGCATGGTGGGATCGAGCGTCGCGAAGAGCTTGTCCTCGGCGACCACTTCGGCGCGCGTCAGCCGGTTGAACAGCGTCGACTTGCCGGCGTTGGTGTAGCCCACCAGCGCCACCACCGGATAAGGCACGCGCTTCCTTGCGCCGCGATGGAGCGCGCGGGTGCGCTTCACGTCTTCCAGCTCGCGCTTCAGCTTGGCGATGCGCTCGCCGATGAGGCGCCGGTCGATCTCGAGCTGGCTCTCGCCGGGGCCGCCGAGGAAGCCGAAGCCGCCGCGCTGGCGCTCGAGATGCGTCCAGGAGCGCACCAGCCGCGATCGCTGATAGCTGAGCGCGGCAAGCTCGACCTGAAGCTGGCCTTCGCGCGTGCGGGCGCGTGCGCCGAAGATCTCGAGGATGAGGCCGGTGCGGTCGATGACCTTGCACTTCCACTGGCGCTCGAGGTTGCGCTGCTGCACCGGGCTCAGCGCCGCGTCGAGCACGGCGACGGCGACGGCGCCGTCGCGGATGAGGTCGGCATAGGCCGCCACCGCGCCGCTGCCGATGAGCGTGGCCGGCCGCCAGCGCGCGACCCGCGCCACTTCGGCGGCGACGACCTCAAGCTTGATCGCGCGGGCGAGGCCCACCGCCTCCTCGAGCCGCGCCTCGGGCGAGCGCGCGTGCTCTTCCCGGGCGCCCGGGGCGAGCCTCAGGACCGGATGAAGGACGAGGCAGCGCCCGGTCGAGACGCTGCGGCCGTCGCGGGCTGCCGCCGTCATCCGCTCAGGCTTCGTCGCCCTCTTTACCGGGCTCGAAAAGCTGGATCGGCTGCGCCGGCATGACAGTCGAGATCGCGTGCTTGTAGACGAGCTGCGAATGGGCGTCCCGCCTCAGCAAAACACAAAAATTATCAAACCAGGTGATGATCCCCTGAAGTTTGACGCCGTTGACGAGGAATACTGTGACCGGCGTCTTGTTCTTCCGGACGTAGTTGAGGAATACGTCCTGAACGTTTTGCGACTTTTCCGACGACATGGGGGTTCCCCTTCTTCAGTTCTTACGGTCGGTCGGAGCCTGGGGCGCAATACCCCCCGGACGGGGTACGGCATCATACGCTCGCTCGATTCATAACAAATTGGCGACGGCGAGGGAATCACAACCCCCTGATATGGCGGCGGAGGCCGGCGTAGTCGCGAAACAGCAGATCCGGAGGAAACCGGGCGAAGGTGTCCTCTTCGAGCGCGCGCGCGCCCAGCAGCACGGCGACGCAGCCGGCGTTGCGCGCGCATTCGACGTCGAGCGCGGTGTCGCCGACATACCACGCCTCGGCGCAGGCGATGCCGCTGCCTTCGAGCGCCAGCAGCATCGGCGCGGCATGCGGCTTGTCGAGCGCGGCGTCGCCGGCGCCGACGAGGCGCTTGAAATGCCCGGTCCAGCCGAGATGCTCGGCCTCGGCGCGCAGCACCGCGCCGGTCTTGTTGCTGACGACGGCGAGATAGAGGCCGGCGCGCGCCAGCTCCGCCAGCATCTCGCCGGCGCCCTCGATCGCCTTCAGCCGCTCGAGATGCATGGCGACGAAGGCGTCGAGATAGCGCCGGCGCGCCTCTTCCCAGCGCTCGCCGAAGAGCGCCGGGAAGCTGTCGCGCAGGCTCTTGGCGACGCGCAGCTTGGTCTCCTGCAGCGTCCAGGGCTCGCGCCCCATCGCGGTGAAGGTGACCCGGAGCGCCTCGTGGATGGTCTCCCAGGTGTCGACCAGCGTGTTGTCCCAATCGAAGAGGAGCGCGCGCGGGCGTGGCGCCGCGGTCGTCATCGCCCCCTCCCCTGCGCCGCGACATAGGCGTCATAGGCCCGGCGCAGCCGGCGCGCGATCGCGCCGGGATGGCCGTTGCCGACGGGCGCGCCGTCGATCGACACCACCGGCAGCACGAAATTGGTGGTGCTGGTAAGGAAGGCCTCGCGCGCCGCCTTGGCCTCGGCGACGCTGAAGGGCCGCTCGATGAGGCGCAGCCCCTCTTGCCGCAAGAGGCCGATGAGGCCCTGCCGCGTGACGCCGTTGAGGATGGCGGTGTCGGCCTGGCGCGTTACCACCTCGCCCTCCGGCGTCACGATCCAGGCATTGGTCGAGGCGCCTTCGGTGACGTTGCCGTCGCGGTCGACCTGCCAGGCCTCATAGGCGCCGGCCGCGCGCGCCTGCTGCTTGGCGAGCGCGTTGGGCAGCAGCGACACGCTCTTGATGTCGGGCCGCGCCCAGCGCCGGTCGGGCACGGTGATGACGCCGACCCCTTCCTCGATCAGCCGCGCGGCGAGGCGATGGCGGCGCGCGGTCATCACTAGGCTCGGCTTGGCGCGCTTGGGGAAAGCGAAGTCGCGCGGCGCGCTGCCGCGCGAGATCTGGAGGTAAAGCAGGCCGTCGGCGACGCCGTTGCGCCGGACCACCTCGCGCATCACCGTCCCGAGCGCGCCGTCGCTCATCGGCAGCGCGATCTCGAGCGCCGCCAGCGAGCGGTGCAGCCGCTCGAGATGCAGGTCCTCGTCGACCGGCTTGCCGGCGCGGATCGCGATCACCTCATAGACGGCGTCGGCGAATTGAAAGCCGCGGTCTTCGACATGGACGCTCGCCCGCTTGTGCGGGAGATAGCGGCCGTTGACATAGGCGATGCGCGACATGGGGCGGCGGGTAAGGTGCAGAACGCGAGGGGCGCACTATAGGGGCCGGCGGGGGAAAAGACGAGGCACCCGCCTGCCAATCTCTCATCCGCCGGATCGGTCCATAAAAACACGGACCAGGTCAAGGAAGGGGGGTGAGCTTGTTGGTCTTGACGACGCCGTTGGCGTCGATTTCCTCCTCGACTTTGAAGAACTTTTCACACTTCGTGATGTCGGGGTCCATCCAGGCCCGAAAATAGGCCTTGTACGTCATCCCCTTGCTGATGTCGGCGCCTGCCCTCAGGGTCTCCAGACCCGGCTGGTCGTCCCAGATGATCCGCCGCGTATTGGGTGGCGTGAGATGCATCCCTTTCATCTTGATGTCGAGCCAGGCGTCGGGCTTGTCGCCGAAGTTTTGCGCCTGCGCGTTGATCGGGTGGAACGAATAATCGTCTTCGACCATCTTGTTCCAATCATCCGGCGGGCTCGGCGAATCGGGGAACGGGGCATCTCGCTTGGTGCCGTCCAAATCCGAGGAGGTCCGGCTCTTGCGGCCTTCGCCATTCTTGTACTCGGGCTTTGAATGGTCGCCGGACGATTGATTGTAGTTCAGCGTCCGCGCCGCATCCTGGCCTTCCTGAAGAATTTTGTCTCCTTTCATGATATTCGCCCGTACCTCGAAGCCGAAATAGAGCGTGTAGTCCTTCGCAAGCGTCTTCTTGTCGGCCTTGAGCTCGAGCTGAGTTCCTTCCTTGAGAGAAGGACCCAGCTTCAGCTCCGGATTCAACAACGAGATTCCACTGTCGATCACCTCCATCCCCGTGCAGGTGAGATTCTCGTCCTGAACCGCCGTGGCCGCTTTTTGCTTCTTCGGCTCCTGCGGGAAATAGACGATGGCATCCCTTCCCCGCAGGGTCGTCGCTTTGACGACGACTTGCGAGTCCCGGACGATCGTGGCCGGCACGGAAATGCTTGGACCGGTTAAAATGCCGTCAGGCAGATACCATTCGAGCTTCAGCGGACCGCCTTCAGGGTCGAAAGAAGCGCTGGCGTCGAGCTTGAGCATTCCCGGCTCGCCGGCGATTGGTGCGCTCTTGACCCGGATGACGGGAAGATGTGCGATCGCGTAAGTCCGAATGATTTTTGGAACGTGACTGTCCGGCGTAAACTCAACGGCGACAGTGACCTTCTTCGCCCGGAGGCATTGGGCGCAGAGAATGACGCTGTAATGGCCGGGATCGTATCGCAGCGGATTTTCCGTGGTATCGAGGCGCTTGGCCCCGTGGCCGTCATCGTAGGTCACGGCCCGAATCGCCAGCTTCCTGGTGAAGTCATAGCGAATCGACAGCACCTGATAGCCCGAGATTTCGGTGCCCGGATCAGGTTGGAGGATAACGTCACGCCGGGTTTCTATCGGCTCGCCACCATGAGCCTGCATCGCGACGCCGGCAACCAAGACCACGGCGACCACAAGCGCTCGCCCCATCGCCCTGCCCCCCTTGAACGTGCATCGATCTCCCGCTGAAGATCGCCCCGGTCGACTTTCAAACAGCGCGGTCACGACATCAAGCAATTTCTTCTTTTATGGCTTCTCTTTGAGCTTGTTCTTCCGCCGGCAAAGGGCATAGGCGGCCAGATGGGCTTTCTTGCGCTTGGCCTCATCCTTGGGATCGGCATCGGAATCGTCCTTGGCCTTTTTATAGGCGGATTTGAGGTCGTCGATCTCCTTTTGGGTCGCGCCATCGAAGCCGTTTCGCCGGCCATAGACCTCCCAATCCGTGCCGTAGTCGTCGGGAGGATGAGCCCACAGCCGACCGAGATCGCCGTTCTTGCCGATGACCATCGACGGCTTGCCGTCATCGCCGACCTCGACAACAAGCGCCGAATGCTTGGGACCGCCTCCCCAGACGATCACGTCGCAGACACGAGCTTTCTGCCCCGCCGCGATATTCACCTTCAAATAATTGTCCAGAAGGATTTTTCCGACGCTGTTGATATCGATATAGAACCCGCCGCCCCCGAAGGTCGTGCCGTGACAATTCGCGGTGGTATCGTTGACCTTGGGTTTCTGGTCGTCGGTTTCATCGACCGGATAGGCCGGCGGCTTGTGTTTTGCATCGTCGGTCTTGCGCCAGTCGGCGCGACGGCTTCCGTCGGGATCGTTGCCGATGGGCGTCGCCGGCGTGCTGACCACGGCGCCACCGTCATCCGTCACCAGGCTGTACAGCACCTGCGGCGTGTCGGGCGGCGGCACGGGAAAATCTTTTCCCGCCTTGGCCCGCATCGCCGCCGCGAGCTGTTCAAGCAGTTGAGCCATCTCGACAGAGCAGCAGCATGAAGCGTCCGTTGGCGACATGAGAGCACCGATCTGCGAGGGGGAAAGCGCGATCCTAGCAGTTGAGCGAGGATTTGGCGATTAAAGTCTTTTCCCGTGATCTCGGATCGGGATGACGTTTGCAGCGGCGGCTATTGGCCACCCACATGCGCTCGGGCTTTGCCGCCCTCAGAGTTTATTGCGGCCGCCCGCTCCGCCACTCCCGCCACTCCACCAGCGTCGCCTCCGCCATCCGGACCGCCGCGTCGTGCAGCCACCGCCCTTTCCGCCGCTTCAGATCGCGGCGGATCGCCGCCACCGCGTCCGGGCTTCCCAGATGCACGTTGGCGGTCTCGCGGCCCATCGCCTTGAGGATGATGAGATGCGCGCGCCGCCGGGGAAAGTCGGCAAGCTCGATCTTGGAGCAATGGGGGCCGAGGCGGCGCAGCATCCAGTCCTTGCGCGCGCGATAGAACGGATCGGGCGCGCGGATCGAGGCGGCGGCGAGATCGCCGCAATAAAAGCGCTCGGCCGCGATCCCGTTCGCCCAGGCATAGGCCGAGGGCAGCATCGCCTTCGCCTCGCGCGCCACCATGCCGCCGGCGCAGAGGCCCAGCGCGACAAAGCGCGGCCGGCCGAGGCTGCCGAGGCCGGCGACGCGGTGGGCGATGCGCGGCTTGCCCGCCGCCTCCGGCATCGCTTGGCGCAGCAGCTTCACGACCGCGCGCGGCGCCGGCGCGGTGCGGACCATGCCAAGCTTCGCCCAGAAGCGGACGGGATCGCGCTCCTCGCCCAATGCCAGCGCGCGCAGCGCCGGGTGCGCCTCCTCGAGCACGAAGGGGTGGCCGGTGCCCCCGCCGATCGTCTCGGCATAGCCCGCAAGCACCGCCGCGCAAGCCTCTTCGGCGCCGAGCCGCACCTTCTCGTGCCGCAGCGCGAGCAGCGCGCTCGTCGCCAGCCGCACGAGATCGATGGCGTAAGGCATGGCGAAGGCTTCGTCGAAATCGTTGATGCCCCAGGCGAGCCGCCCTTCGGCGTCGCGCCAGGTGCCGAAATTCTCGACATGAAGGTCGCCCACCGCCAGCAGCTTCGGCGCCGCGGCAAGATCGGGGCACGCCTCCTGCCACAGCGGGACCCAGCGATAGAAGGTGGCGCGCAGGAAGAAGAACGGCGCTTCGGCCATGCGCTCATGCTTCAGCGCGAGGTCGCGCTCGACCACGGCGATGCGCCGGCGCATCCAGCGTTCATAGGCCGCGCTCGCCGCGACCACGTCCTTCATGCTCAGGCGCCGAGCTTCGCCGGGCGGTCGGTGTTGAAGACGCCGAGCGATTTGAGCTTGCGGTGGAGCGCCGAGCGCTCCATGCCGACGAAGGCGGCGGTGCGCGAGATGTTGCCGCCGAAGCGCGTCACCTGCGCCACCAGGTACTCGCGCTCGAACATCTCGCGCGCGTCGCGCAGCGGCAGCGCCATCATCTCGCCGCCCTTGTCCCATTTCACCACCGCCGGCGCGATCGCGCCGATCTCGGCGGGCAGCATGTCGGCGCGGATCGGCTCCCTGGCCTCGCCCGGCGCCATGATCAGCAGCCAGTCGACGACGTTGCGGAGCTGGCGCGCGTTGCCCGGCCACTCATAGGCCTGGAGCGCCGCCATCGCGTCCTCGCCGAACTCGCGCGGACTGAGCCGCGCGCCCTCGGCCGAGCGCGCCATGAAGTGGCGGGCGAGCAGCGGGATGTCCTCGCGCCGCTCGTGCAGCGGCGGCACGCGCAGCGGCACCACGGCGAGGCGATAGAAGAGATCCTCGCGGAAACGGCCGGCGGCGATTTCGAGCGCGAGGTCGCGGTTGGTCGACGCGATGACGCGCACGTCGACCTCGACCCGGCCGCCGCCAACGCGCTCGAAGGTCTGCTCCTGGAGCGCGCGCACGATCTTGCCCTGGGTCTCCAGCGGCATGTCGGCGACCTCGTCGAGGAAGAGGGTGCCGCCATGCGCCTGCTCGAAGGTGCCGACCTTGCGCGGGCTGTCCGGCGCCGCGGCGCCGGTCTCGGCGCCGAACAGCTCGATCTCGAGCCGCTCCGGCCGCATGGTGGCGCAATTGAGCACCACCAGCGGTCCCCGCGCGCGGCGCGAGCGCAGGTGAAGCTGGCGCGCCACCACCTCCTTGCCGGAGCCGGGCGGGCCGGAGATGAGGATGCGGCTGCCGGTGGGCGCGGCGCGCTCGACCTGCTGGCGAAGCTGGCCGATGGCGTAGGAGACGCCGACCAGCTCCTCATCGCCGCCGGCGCGCAGCCGCAGCTCCTCGTTCTCGCGCCTCAAGCGCGCCGCCTCGATGGCGCGCTCGGCGACCAGCAGCAGCCGGTCGGATTTGAACGGCTTCTCGATGAAATCGTAGGCGCCGATCTTGATGGCGGCGACCGCGGTCTCGATGGTGCCGTGGCCGCTGATCATCACCACCGGCAGGCTCGGCAGCTCGCGGCGGATGATCTTGAGGATCTCGAGCCCGTCGAGCTCGCTGCCTTGCAGCCAGATGTCGAGCACCACCAGCGTCGGCTGGCGCGAGTGGACGGCGGCGAGCGCCTGGGCGCTGTTGCCGGCCTCGCGCGTCTCATAGCCCTCGTCCCTGAGGATGCCGCACATCAGCATGCGGATGTCGGCTTCGTCGTCGACGACTAGGATTTCATGTGCCATGGACGGCGGCCCTTGCTACGGCGTCGGGAGCGTCTTCGGCCGCGGCTGTCGCGGCGCGCGGCTCGCCGCGGTGGAAGACGAGCATCACCCGCGCGCCGCCCCCCTCGCGGTCTTCCAGCAACAGCTCGCCGCGGTGATCTTCCATGATCTTCTTGACGATGGCGAGGCCGAGCCCGGTTCCCTTGGCGCGCGTCGTCACGTAAGGCTCGGTCAGCCGCTCGCGTCCTTCCTGCGGCAGGCCGCGGCCGTTGTCCTCGACGACGAGCGCGGTCTGGCCCGGCCCCTCGACGATCCTGACGGCGATCTCGCCCGGCGGCGCGTCGGCCTCGCGCGCCTGGATCGATTCGGCGGCGTTCTTGAGCAGGTTGATCATCGCCTGGCTCACCTGGCGCGCGTCGCAGGAAAGCCGCAGCGCCGGCGGGATGTCGAGCGTGAAGCGGATCTCCGGCGCCGCCGTCCGTTGCAGGAACACCGCCTGGCGCACGAGGTCGACGAGGTCCTCGTCGCGGATGACCGGCGTCGGCATGCGCGCGAAGGAGGAGAACTCGTCGACCATCCGGCCGATGTCGCCGACGTGGCGGATGATCGTGTCGGTGCAGGTGGCGAAGGTGTCGGGATCGTTGCGGATGTCCTTGGCGTATTTGCGCTTCAGGCGCTCGGCCGAGAGCTGGATCGGGGTCAGCGGGTTCTTGATCTCGTGCGCGATGCGCCGCGCCACGTCGGCCCAGGCGGCCTTGCGCTGCGCCAGCAGCAGCTCGGTGATGTCGTCGAAGGTGACGATGTAGCCCCTCACATCGCCCTCGGCGCGCTCGGCGGCGATGCGCACCAGCAGCGTCTGCGCGCGGCCGCGGCGCACCACCTGCACCTGCGATTGCGCAAGGCGCTCGGGGCGGCGGCTCGCCTCCTCGAACAGCGCCGCCATCTCCGGCACCGCCTCGGCGAGATCCTGGCCGATCGACTGGTCGAGATCGGTGCCGAGCAGCAGCGAGGCCGAGCGGTTCGGCAGATTGACGCGGCCCTGGTGGTCGAGGCCGATGACGCCGGCGGAGACGCCGGCGAGCACCGTCTCGGTGAAGCGCCGGCGCTCGTCGAGCTGGCGATTGGCCTCGATCAGCTCGCTCTGTTGCGCCTGAAGCTGATGCGTCATGCGGTTGAAGGCGCGCGACAGCGAGCCGAACTCCACGTCGTCGCCGCCCTCCGGCACGCGCGCGGCGAGATCGCCCGAGCGCACCTGCTCGGCGGCGACGACCAGCGAGCTGATCGGCCGCGCGAGCTTGGTCGCGAGGCTGAGGCCCACCCAGACGGCGCCGGTCAGCAGCAGCACGCCGACGGCGAGGAACAGCAGCGAGAAGGCGATCTGGAAGGAGGAGCGCTCGCCTTCCATGCGCTCGTATTGCGCGACGGCGCGCTGCGTCTGCTCCATGTGATTGAGCACGGTGGGATCGACGAAGCGGCCGACGTAGAGATAGACGGCGCCGAAGGCCGGCAGCCGCATCAGCGCGCGCACGCGGTCGTCGTTGTCGCTAGTCATCACCGCGACGTCGCCGGTATCCGCCTGGCGCATCGCCCAGTCCGGCACGGGCTCAAGCAGCAGCGACAGGCTGAAGCCGGTGCGCGCCAGCAGCCTGCCGTCGCGGTCGAAGACCATCGCCTCGGTGAGCGAGCGCAGCGCCGCCTGCGCCGCCACCATCTGGCTCAGGCGCTGCGGGTTGACGCTGAGAAAGACGGCGTCGCGGTCGAGGTCGTTCGCCATGCTGACGACGTCGGCGCGGATGGTCTGCTGGTGCTCGTGGAGATAGGCCTCGGCCACCGCCAGCGAGCCCGAGAGCGCGGTGCGGACGCGCTCGCTGAACCAGGCCTGGACGCCGAAATTGAACAGCAGGTAGGAGAAGACCGCGACGACGATGGTCGGGATCACGGCGACGACGCTGAACAGGATGACGAGCCGGACGTGCAGGCGCGAGCCCGCGAGGCCGCGCCGCCGCTCGGTCCAGACCTGCACCACGCGCCAGACGACGATGGCGCAGAGCGGCAGCACCAGCAGCAGGTTGAGCAGCAGGAAAAGCTGGTCCATCGACGGCGCGCGATGGCCGCCGAACGGCGGCAGGCCGCGCAGCGCCAGATAGGACGCGACCACCGAGGCCAGCGCCGCCCCCGCCAAGGCGAAAGCGACTTTGCGCACCAGGCTCACCCGGCCGGCCCAGAGCATCAGCTTCCGCGATACGCTCATCGGCGCTTCATTGGCGCTTCGGTCTCCCCGCACGCAAGCGCATGCGCATGCAATGTCATTTTAGGCTCCGGCCAGCGGCGATGTCCAATCAGCGCCAGACTCGCATTGACGGCGGCAGTCGAGAGGTTCAGACTGGCGCCGTTGTCAACCTCGTGGAGGATGCCCCAAGAGCATGACTCCGCCCGGCTGTAACGAGGTGCCGATCACTTGGCGTCGGTAACCTTACGTCAAAGCCCAAGACAAGGCTCGGCATTCCGAGCGCGGACAGTACGCTGTTCCGCAATGGACCCCCGCGAGTCACGCCGTGGCGCTGAGCGGGGGTCTTGCGTGAAACGGCGTCGAAGTATTTGGCATCCGCCGCAGCCTGATATTCCGCCCCCCTCTTAAGAAGCTTTCTTAAGAAGCTTCCAGAATCTTCCCCTCTCCGCCCTTGGGGGCGGAGAGGCAGGGTGAGGTGGGGGCTTCGCGGGCTTGGCGGATAACCTTCAGGACACCATCGAGATTGTCGAGCACGTCGCTGTTCCGGAACCGGGCGACGCGATAGCCGTGACGAGCAAGCGCAAGACATTCCCGGCAAAATATGTGAATGCAACAGCCTGCGGCGGACAGAGCCGGCTCTACTTCAAGCTGCGCGCCACGTCGATGTCCAATTCGCGGATCTTCTTGCGCAGCGTGTTGCGGTTGAGGCCCAGAAGCTGCGCCGCCTTGAGCTGGTTGCCGCGCGTGGCGCCGAGCGTCAAAAGGATCAGCGGA
>Ga0187781_10000111_pt1 | contig 53701 bp, 41 predicted proteins | sample 0715_SJ02_MP02_2_FD_132447 | JGI IMG/M metagenome (GOLD analysis project Ga0187781, IMG submission 132447) | Tropical peat soil microbial communities from peatlands in Department of Meta, Colombia - 0715_SJ02_MP02_20_MG | ecosystem: Environmental > Terrestrial > Soil > Wetlands > Peat | place...
GTTACTCACCCGGTCGCCACTTTACTCAGGGATTGCTCCCCTTTCTCGTTCGACTTGCATGTGTTAGGCACGCCGCCAGCGTTGATTCTGAGCCAGGATCAAACTCTCGTTTGAAACCTGATTCGCCTACCGACGGGTAGAAGGTAGGCTTGCCAGCCCCATCGCTCGAAACGATGGGCTGGCGACCACGCGAATCTCTCGCGAGATTCCGTGGCCTATCTTGTGAGATCGTTTCGGACTTGCGCCCGAATCCGCTCTCTCACGACTGGCACGTTCAACCTAGTTGTCAAAGACCGAATCAGCACCCCGCCTGAGCGGCGCGAATTCAGTCCGGCCAGATGCACACACTACCACCCAGCCGTCCTCGAAACCCTACAAACATACCGTGCCGCGAAAAAGACTGTCAATCAGCCCTCTCACAGAATTTCCACTGATTTTCCACAATGGGAAAGCGGGGCCGGGGAGCGCAGCTTTCGGTCAGAACAAAAAAGCTTTTGTCATTCCGAACCGGCTTCAGCCGGTGAGGAACCTGCTCTTTGGCCCCTGCCAGGCGCTCAAAACCGCGCGCAACGGTATGGTCTCCCGCCTCCCCTGGCTTTTTGGGCCGCGCGAGGGCGGAAGACAGAAAATTGAGTAAAGAACTTGCTTTGGAGGTCCTTGCTTTGAAGGTACCCTTCAGAGGCCTGAGGCTTCCGAATCGCATCCCGTGGCCGGGACAATTAAGGGCGAAAGCCCTCTAAACACATTAGATGCCGGACGAGCGACGAGAGTTGCGACAAAAAGCGTCCGGCTAGCCACACACTGCTCTCGGTTCATTGTTTATACCAGATGAATGCAAACCAGCGCAAGCCCTTAATTTTTCAACAGTACGAAAGTTTACTGGGTTGGTTCTCGCGGGCTCGATTTCATGACCCCTTGCCTTCATGCCGCTACCTCAGTACTCTTCCCGCGTGACCCTTATCCACTCTTCCATCTGATCCAGATATTCGGCCAGGGCGCGGCGGCCGGCCGCGGTCAGGCGGTATTCGGTGCGCGGGACGCGTCCTTCAAAGAATTTCACGCAGGAAATGTATTGCGCTTCCTCGAGTTTGCGGGCATGGACGCTGAGGTTGCCGTCGGTGGTCTTGAGCACGCGCTTGAGATCGTTGAAGCTGAGCGAATCGTTGGTGGCCAGAGCACTGACGATGCCCAGCCGGATTCGTTCGTGAATCAGGCGGTCGAGTTCGGGGAGTTCGTGCGTGCGAGCAGGCGCATGCTCACGCTCACGTCCGCGAGTCCGCGGACTCGGTTTATCGTGCTTGCGTGCTGGAACGGCTCGAGCCACCGCGCGTCTATCCTCCGTGCCGTCTGGCAATCAGAAATCCGAAAACGATGTGCAAGCCGCCGAAGCCTCCAGCGAGAAACCAGTTGCCCCAAACTGGGGGCGCGAGGACGGCGAAACCGCCAAGGAGCATGAAGCAGAGGCCCATGACCGGAACGATGGCCACTGAGAATGCGCCTCCGGTCATGATGCCGGCGCCGTAGAGCAGCAGCCAGGTTGCGGGTAAATCAGATGTCGGACCAGAACGGAACAGAAGAAAAGTAAGAAAGGCGCCCGCAACCAGCGGCGGAGCAAGGCCCAGGGCAACTTTGCGAGCCGGACCAGAAAACAACGGCAAACCGCGGCGGTTCGCTTTCCATGTGCAAGAGAGCAAACCTATGGCGGCTGCCAGCAGGCCTTCTGCGAGCCAGACGCGCAGCCAGGCAAAGGAAGAAGTTTGATGCGCGGCAAGCCAACCTGCAGCTATCGCGGTAAGGCCCAGAAGAATGTATCCCCAGCCGGAGACGGCCGTAAAGGCGGTGGACCGCTCCATGGTGTCGCGAATGAAGCGTAGGTCGTCGGCGGGGTTAGGGTCGGTCGAACCGGCTGAAGCGCCGGGCGTGGCGCGATCCCACAAGCCGGCGCTGGAGCGATGGATGCGCCGGATGCGATGCGGCCGGTCAAACATAAGGACGAGGATACGGGATGCCGATTGCTTATGTCAAGTACTTTGCATTGAAAAGTGTAGATGCCTCAACCACAGAGAGCACAGAGTTGCACAGAGGAAGGCGAATTCTCGCGGTCGCAGAAGCGACGGGCCGGGTCAAGCGTTCGCTTCTGCTACTTCAACAAACCAAAGACGCCGACGCTGTCGGTCGTGCCCACGTACACTTTGCCGTTGGTGATGGTCGGGGTAATGAACTTGTTGCCGTCGCCGAAATGGTCGCGGCCGTCGGCTGCCTGGTTAGAGTTGTAGAGTTCCTTCAGAGTGATCGCGTTGTAGGCATGCAGGACGGCAGGGCTGGTGTTTTCCGCCGCCCAGACGATGCTGTTCTGGCTGCCGTTCGAGGAGACGCTTGGGGAAGCTCCCGGATAGCCAAAAGCATTTGCCGTTTTAGCCACGGGTTTGGGAAGAAGCTTCGCATTGTGGAACTGAAAAGCGAGAATAGGCGAACCGACCGGGCCGTAATACACATATTCCAGGAAAAACGCAGGAGTGGACCAGATGCCGCCGGGCAGGGCACCCTCCAGCTCTTGGTAAATCTCGTTGCTGTCAGGGTGAAATTTGCCCATGTTGGTGCGATCAACGACGTAGAGATTGCCGTCTTTGCCGGCGCCGATGCCGAGCTGCCAACTGTTGCCTTTGAGGTCTTTCACGTTGACCAGTAAAGGCCCGCCGGAACCAAGATCCTCGTCCGTGTCGTTCTCCGCGGCTTGGTTGTCCATCACGAAGTAGTCGGCTACCTGAAGACCATGGCTATTGATCAGCCGTACGAAACCGTTACCGTAATCGCCCTCGCCTGGGAACCCGGAGGCGTTGAGGGTGGTATCAAAGACGCCATTGGCAGCGAGCGCGAAAATGTTGCCCTGATCGGCGGCAATGGCACAACCAGAGCCCCAGAAAGCTCCTTCGTTGCCGTTCGGAGTTATGTTGAACACAGTGGTCTGCACCAAGCTCTGGCTGTAGCCCATGATCCAGCCCGTGTACGGGCGGAAATCACAATGCGACGCCCATGAAAGGTAGATCGTGCCGTTTGCCAGGAGAAGTGCAGCGCGCTCCTTGTATTGACCGGGTTCGAAGATGACGAAGCCGTTTTTGTTGCTGTCACCTGTGCCGGGGTATTTGGCCTGGATTTCAACGGGGCCATTGTGAAGTTCGCTGCCCGTGGTGGCATCGAGGGCGTGCAGGCGCTGATGGTAGTTGCCTGAACTGTCCTTCGACATGGCCACGACGTAAATGACGGGATTCGAGCCTGTGGGACGAGTAATAACGGGCGTGGCAGTGACACCAATCTCCGGGACGACTTGGTCGCAGCCACGAGCATCCGAGGTCGTTTCGCCAGACTTGAGGGCGCTGACTTGCCAGATTTTCTCGCCTGTTTCGGCGTCAAGAGCGTAGACACTATCGTGTTCGGTGGCGACGATCAGCAGGTTGTGAACCACACCAGAAACGAATACCGCGGACAGGTAGAGTGGTTGAGCGTCGACTTTGCCGTCCACCGGAATGGTAAACAGCCGGCCGAATGTGGCGGAGTTGACGTTGGCCGGAGTCAGGATGGTCTCGTTGTTATTCTGTCCAGTGCGCGTGGTGCTGTTGTGGTAGGTGAGCACATCCTGGGGAAGAGCAGGCGTCGATAGAACGAAGATCAGAGTGAAGCATGAGAGGATGGTCAGATTCTCGAAGCGAGAGCGGACTGCAGTTATCTGGCAGAAATGCATCGTCATACCCCCAGTGATCTAGTGCGTAGATCGTTACGATGATTGGCCGCGAACTGAGAGACCAGCCCAGGATTTCCTGCGCCCAAGTTTGTCAGAATCTCGCTGCAGGCTCAAAATCGTTAGTGCAAGGGGGAGAAGACGCTAAGCCGTTATTCCCGGAAGGGTAGTTCTGGGAACCCCACAGACTTGGCATAGTATAGCAATATGACGGAGGTTGGTAAATTACTGATTTTCCCAGGTGGGGTCCTGTTGGTAGCAGGGGTCGCGCTGGTCGTGTTAGGGCGAACGCATCTGCCACTTGGGAAGCTGCCGGGAGACATCATCTACCGGGGCAAGAACACAACCGTTTATTTTCCCCTGGCGACATCTTTGCTCCTGAGCCTGGTGCTGACGATCGTGTGGTACGTGGTGGGAAGGTGGAAGAAGTGAAACTCGGACTTTTCTGATGCTGCCGAGAATCACCCGGGCAGTTGTCCGGACCCAGAAGTCATCCTGATTGGGACATTTGACTTTTACAGAGGCCAGCCCTTAGATTCTACGCAGGTCGTATCCGTTCTTTCAGAGTTCATTTTGGAGCGCGCGTCTTTGCCGCTCGGCAAGGACTGGGAAGCGGGTGCAAGTCCCGCGCTGCCGCGCAACTGTAAGCGAGGAAATTGCCTTCGGCCACTGGGAAATCCCGGGAAGACCGGAGGCGTCGTCGGACGCAGTTCGTCCTCACTCGCGAAGCCAGGAGACCGGCGCGTTCTGTCACCGTCAACCTCTTTCGCGTGCAAAGGAGGATGGTATGCGCTCGGCTTCTTGGATTTTTCCTTCGCTGATACTTTCGCTGCTTCTCTCTATCGTCTCGTCTTCGCCTGCGTCGGCGGCCGATCTCAAAGTCAAAGTAGTTGATCCGCAATCGGCAGCCGTTGCTGGAGCTGAGGTTTCTCTGGTTTCGACAGGCCAGAGAGTTCCCGCAACGCAAACAACTACGGCTGAGGGTATTGCGAATTTTCATGTTTCCACTGGCGGACATTACCAAATCAGGGTCTTAGCGCCAGGATTCGCGGCTGAGACGGTTGATGTTCCGGCGCATGCTGAGACCTTCACTGTGACCCTGCGTCTCGCGACCGAATCGCAAACCGTGGTGGTGAGCGCGACCCGGACTCCGGTGCCGGGGGAAGCGGCCGGCGCGGACGTAGACGTCCTGACCACTGCGCAACTGGCGACCATGCAGCCGGTCGCGGCCAACGACGCGGTCCGCTTTCTGCCGGGCGCAGTGGTCAACACAGCCGGACAACGGGGTGGATTATCTTCGCTGTTCGTGCGCGGCGGAGAATCGAATTACAACAAAATCATCGTGGATGGCGTGACCATCAACGAACCCGGAGGGACGTTCGATTTCGGGACGCTGTCGCTGGCGCAGGGCGACCGGATGGAATTTGTGCGCGGAGCGCAGAGCACCTTGTACGGATCGGACGCGATCACCAGCGTGGCCCAGGTCTGGACGCGGACGGGTAGCACGCCAGTTCCTGAGTTGCGCCTCGGGGCAGACGCGGGGAATTTCGGGACGGAAAGCGGCCACGCCGCACTGGCCGGAGCTCGCGGCCGCTTCGATTACAACGTCTTCGGAGATCAGTTCAACGTAACTGGTTTGGGCGTAAACGATTCCTACTCCGATTCTCTGGAGGGCGCGAATGTGGGCGCAGCTATCAACGGTTCCGTTTCTCTGCGCGCTCGATTCCGGCATTCCAATAGCCACACTGGCTTGCCTGGAGAATGGAACTTCAACGGGACCGATCCGACCGTGACGCCTGCGAGCGGTCCGCCATATGCCTTGCCGCCGAACTCCTACGACTGGTCGCAGCTTAACAATGTACTGGGCAGCTTGGAGCTGGATGTGGCCGTGCCTTCGGGATGGCAACACCGCTTCTCTGGATTCGACTACCTCTATCGGTATAACGAACAAGAGCCGGGTGACCCCGCTCGCATTAGTCCTCTATATGGGCAGTTTGACTTCGCGTCGCATGAAGTGGATCGGATCAATCGCGCCGGGTTTGAGTATCAGGGCGATTACTCCGAGAGGAGCTGGGCGCACACGACGTTTGGGTATCGGACTGAGAATGAAAACGGATTCGTTGGACAGGTGATTGAAGGTGAGACACAAACGCACGGACAACGGCTGAACAACGATGCATATGTGCAGCAGCAGATTAGTTACAAGACGCTCTCGGTGATCGCCGGCGGACGGTTGGTGCACGACAGCGCGTTCGGCAGCACGGGCGTGCCGCGCGTCGCTCTGACCTGGCAGGCTTTGCGCGGCGGCGAGATTCTATCGGGCACGCGGCTGCGCTTTGCCTATGCCACCGGATTCAAAGAGCCGCGCCTGGAAGAGACTTTTGCCGGACCGCCGTTTTCGCAGCCCAATCCGGGGCTTCTGCCGGAGCGGTCACGATCATTTGAGGGCGGATTCCAAGAGGACTTTTTCCGCGGCCGGCTAGATTTGAATGCCACTTACTTCAACAACTTGTTTCACGATCAGATCAACTATGTAACCGTGAATCCGACGACTTTTGTGGGAGAGTACGTAAACGTGAACAAAGCCTTTGCGCAGGGAGCCGAAATTGAGCTGCAGGCGAAGCCACAAGCGCGGCTTCTGCTGAATGCCGCTTATACATACACCTCATCGCAGTATTTGACGAACCCGGCGCCGTTTGACCCGGTTTTCGATCCGGGCCAGCCGCTGCTGCGGCGCCCGAAACACTCGGCGACGCAGATGCTTTCTTATTTGGGAAATCGCTGGGGCGCCAGCTTGAGCAGTAGTTTCGTTGGCCGTCGCTCAGACGACGATTTCGACGGTTTCGAGATATATCACGCAGCAGGATATGTCCGGGCCGATGTCGGCGGATGGTACGCGATGAATTCGCGCATCACGGCGTATTTGAACGTCGAGAATGCATTGGATCGGCGTTATAACGAAGTCGTCGGATATCCTTCGCTACCGATCAATTTCCGCGCGGGAATGCGGTTTCGGGTTGGAGGGGAATAACGAAGCGAGCCAAGCGCGCGCTAGTCGCCTCGCAAAGAACACTCTTTGACATGTCGCTCAGATGAGCTTAACTAACTGACTTTCTGCGGGACCTGCGGCATGGGCATCGCGCCGGCGATTTTCGCGCCGAAGTACTTGGAGCGGGCGAGCAGCAGCTTTTCCACCTCGACTTCCTTGAGCGGCTGCTGGCGACCGAGCAGATGCGTGACCATGGCGATCTGGGCAAAGTGCTCGACCGTTTCCATCTTCATGTAGGCGTGTTCCAGAGTATCGCCATAGGTCACGACCCCGTGGTTCGACATGAGGATCGCGTCGTAATCGGGAACATAAGGCTCGAGCGTCTGGGTTACTTCGGCCGTTCCCGGCGTGCCATAGCGCGCCAGAGGAATGCATCCCAATCCCATGATGACCTCGCAAACCAGCGGCTCAGTCAAGGGCACGCCTGCGGCGGCGAATCCGGTCGCGGTCGGTGGGTGGGCGTGCACAATGGCTTGCACATCGGGGCGCAAGCGATAGATCAGCAAGTGCATGCCGAGCTCGCTGGTCACGTTGCGGCGACCCGAAACACGTTGGCCCTCCATGTCAACAATGACCATGTCCGCGGGCCGCATGTCGCCCTTGCTGAGACAGGTCGGAGTGACAAGGACCCGGTCTTTCTTCAAACGCACCGAGAGATTCCCGTCCATGGCTGCAACGAAGCAGCGGTTGTGCAGCATGCGGCCGTAGCGGACAATTTCCTGCCGGTGTTGGCGTTCCGTAGGCACGATTACCCTTCAGGTGAGACGGGATTAGCAGGCTGCGCTGCAGCCTGTCGATACTACCAGCAGTCACTGCGCTGAAACAACCGAATTCTGGAGTGGTCTAGCAAATTTCCCAAGCGGTGAGCGGCCGGATCGCTGACTCGTCCCTATAATCGAAAGCGGTGCTGGTTTCTGACTTTCGCTACGACCTTCCCGAGGAGTTAATCGCCCAGGAGCCGCTGGCCGACCGGGCTGGCTCGCGTCTGCTGCACTTGAAGACGGGCGGCAGAGGCCTGGGTGCTAGCTTCTTTGACCGCCAGTTTCGCGAGTTCCCTGACCTGCTGCGGCCCGACGATTTGTTGGTTCTAAACAACAGCCGGGTGTTTCCCGCGCGGTTGTATGGGAGGCGGGCAGGACTACGGGCACAGGCAGTCAGCCCGCGCAACCCTGCGGCACGGGATTTTCTTCACGGGCGGGTGGAAGTTCTGCTCACCCGGCAACTGCGGCAGGATCCCAATGAATGGCAATGCCTGGTGCGGCCGGGACGAAAGATAGGAGTGGGGGAGCACTTGTTCTTTGGTGAGCTCGACGAACTTCAAGCGGAAGTGACCGGGCGCGGAAGTTTTGGGGAACGAACGATTCGCTTTGCACCCACTTCTCGCGCCAAGAAGGCGGGAGAAATGGGGCACCCGCAGCTTACCCCATCCGATTCTGCGGCGGAGGACTTCTTTCGATTGGTGGAAAAAATCGGGCACGTGCCCCTTCCGCCGTATATCGCGCGGCCGGATGCGGTAAGCGATCGCGAGCGCTACCAAACGATATACGCGCGCGCGCGCGGTTCTGTTGCGGCTCCTACGGCGGGGCTCCATTTCACGCAGGAGATTCTAGGTCGCATTCGGGACCGTGGGATCGAAGTGGCCGAGATCACGCTGCACGTGGGGCTGGGAACGTTTCAGCCAGTGCGCGTGGAACGGGTTGAGGAACATCAATTGCATGCGGAGGCGTATGCCATTTCAGCCGAGGCGGCAGAGAAGATTCGCCGTGCGAGAACCGATGCGCGCCGAGTGGTTGCCGTTGGGACCACCACCGTCCGCACCCTGGAGCATGCCGCGCTGAGCGGAAGTTCCCTTCCTTCGAAAGGCTCCGGGCAGGCGTTCTCGCACCCAGAAGGTGCGGGACATGGGGTGCCCGCCGCAGGGGAAATGCGCGCGGGTGGGGGCGAGGCGAATTTGTTTATTTATCCCGGATACAAGCTTCAGGTCGTGGACGCCCTGCTGACAAATTTTCATTTGCCGCAATCCACGCTGCTGATGCTGGTGTGCGCGCTGGGTGGAAAAGAGAATGTGCTTCGTGCATACGAGCACGCTGTCGCACAACGGTACCGGTTCTATTCTTATGGGGACTGTATGTTTGTGGAGTAGCGCCGCGCGCTATAATTCTCGGTCTTGGAGCATGTGATACGACCCAATTACCGCGGCAAAGGACTTTTTCCTATGAACACCTCGTTATTTGATAAAGTCTCCGTTTTTCCCGAGCCAGCAAGGAACCGGCGCGTTCTGCCTCTCGGCGCACTTGCGGTCATCGCGTTGCTGGGAGTGACGCTGGCGGCGCCGGCTGGCGCCCAATCGAAGACTAAGGTGACGGTAGAACCGGCGCAGCAAAAAGCCGTGCTCTATACGACGTCGCTTGGCGCCGCTGCCGACCGTTGGGACCTTAACGCCTACGATGCGGCGACGATTCGGTTACTCCAAGACGCGGGAATCACCAACCTGAAGGTTCCTGGCAATAATGGCGTCGACTCGTTGTATCACTGGTCCACAGGCACGATTACGAATCCCTACACCGACGACCGAGCACCGGCCTTCCCACGCGAAAAAATGTTCCCGGCGGTCGTGCCCGTGATCGACCAACTGGGGACGGCAATCGTCTCCGTCAACTACGGGACCAATCTCGACGGCAGCGGCGGTGGCGAACCGGCCGAGGCGGCGGCCTGGGTCGCGTATGCCAACGGCAGTCCGTCCAATGCGCAGGCCATCGGGAAAGACTCCAAAGGCAACGACTGGAAGACCGTGGGTTTCTGGGCCGGCCTGCGCGCGAGCAAACCGCTGGCTGCCGATGATGGCTACAACCATCTCCGGATCGGACACCCAGATCCGTTAGGCATCATGCTGTGGACCGTCGGCAATGAGCCGTGGTGGAACGGCTTTTACGGTGAGGCGCGGACGGTCGGATCCGACGCGGATGCATCGGGCAAATACGGCGAGAGTCTGTCGCCCGAAGCCGACCTGCACGCCGGAAAGGTGCCGACTTCGAAGGAATGGGGCCGTCATCAACACAACACTGGCGTGGGGCCAGCGACCTACGGAGCGGCGGTAGTGCAGTACGCCAAAGCGATGAAGGCAGTTGACCCCCAGATTCTGGTGGGTGCCTTTGTGACCCAACCACCTTATTCCAGCGACGCCGACCAGATCGGGAAGAACTGGAACGCCGATGTCCTGAAGGCCGCCTGCGGCAGCATGGATTTCAGCGCGGCTACTTTCTGGGAAGGCAACATCCAGCCGGCTACTACCGACACCATGGACGAGGAGGACCTCATCCTGCTGGCGAGGGATCCGATGGACGCGACCCGGTACTTTCCTGGCGGAAACCGGCTCCACTATGACTTCAGCCAGTTGGCGCGTGATCTGCTGGAGAAATACAAGAAGTTCTGTCCCAGCAATCACCAACCGCCGTTGGCCATTACGAACCTGGGCGTACAACCGTGGGCGCCCTACAAGAATCCTGCCGCAGGTGCCCTGTTTTCCGCCGATGCCGTGACCTCGCTATTGGAACTGGGCGCGTACACGGTTGTCTGGGCGCCAATTCACGCCCCCGTTCATGCCCTAAGCCCCAGTTTCCTGGATAGCAACGACCAGCCGCAACCAGCCTACTATGGCATCAAGATGCTGCATGAGATCGCGCGGCCCGGCGACGCATTTGTCACCGCGACCTCCGACGCCGACCCTGCGAAAGTGCCCTTGGTGGTCTACGCCGTGAAGCGCCGCGACGGGGGAATTGGGCTGCTCTTGATCAACAAGGACCTTGTGCACTCCGTGACCGCCACGGTTTCAGTGAATGGCTGGAGCTACGCCTCGAAGGGAACACGTTACGACTACGGCAAGCTCACCATCGATGCAGGCAAGCAGATCACGGAGGCGCCGATCGAAAACTTAGGGCCGACTTTTGCCGTAGAGGTGCCCCGCTACGGCATTACTGCCATAGTCATTCCCAAAGCGCCATAGCGTCGAGGAAAACCCCAGCGAGACGTGAAGCGAGCGACAACTCGCCAGCGGAGGACGAAGGACTGAGCTCGTCGTTGACTGCAGTCTTCCCCCAAAAACCAGAACGGGCATCCACGGTGGATGCCCGGTGAAAAAAACCTGCAACAACCTTGTGATCGGCAACTTCTGCAGCGCAGAACGCTGCCCTGATCAATGCAAAACCTACGCTCTTGCGCCGACTGCGGCCGGCTCGGAAACTGGAACTGCTTTGTCCTCGCCGTTGGTTTTTTGCTGCTGTTGACCACCCTTGCGGATGTCAATGCCGCCCTTAAAGAACGCGCCGTCTTCGATGGAGATGCGCGAGGCGATGACATCGCCGGTGAGCGAGCCGTCGCTGCGAATATCCACGCGATCGCTGGCGGTGAGGTTGCCGCGGACTTTGCCGAGCACGACGATCTCGCGTGCATTGATATTGGCCGCGACGACACCGTTGCGGCCCACGGTGACGCGGTTGCCAGAAAGATTGATCGAGCCCTCAACCCGGCCGTCAATATAAAGCGACTCGGAGCCGCTCACCTCGCCCTTGATGACAAGCGATTTGCCAATGGTGGCCTGGTCGGCGGTGGTGGTCGCGACTGGCCGGGGAGCGGGCGCTGGCTCCGCGGTCATGGCAGGCGCACTGGGAGCGGGTGCTACGGGACGCTCCGGCTCGGGACGGGCTGGAGTCTGAGGCTGATTCGTCGGCTTCCACATGGGATATTGGATTCCTTTCCTCGTGGCTTAGGTGTCACCAAAGCATGTTCGTGACCAAGCCGATTGTACTCCCGCGTCTCAAAGTGATCCCTGTGGAAAAGCCTTTATTTTCTAATCGATAGTTCCTCTTGTGGTACGGCCTTTGGTGCCAGATTGCGGCCGAACACGCGGGGGTTGGCAAGTTCTTTTCTTCCAGCCGCATGCAAACACTCCAAGAAAAGGGTCGCGGACCCGTATCCTTCCACAGGCTCCCGGGGTTATGCTCTTTGAGTCGAAGATTTATCGAAAACGGAAGTCGAACAGAAACGTCTAAGTTCCATAATCTAGTGCCCAGTGGATTCAAACATAGTTCTGTCTTGACTTGGAGCCGAGGATGTTAGAACCGAACGTTGTTATGCCTCCCGTATTGATGATCACCCGCCCGGAGCCGAGCGAGTATGCGCCGTATTACGACCGCTACATCTCGCTGATTCCGGGACCCGACATTCTGGGGGCGCTCGAGGCGCAGCGCCGTCAGATGCTGCTCCTGCTTTCCGGCCGCAATGAGAGCGACGGCGATTTTCGCTACGCGTCCGACAAGTGGAGCGCAAAAGAAGTGCTGGGACATGTGTGCGACACCGAGCGCATCTTCGCGTATCGGGCGCTGCGCATAGCCCGCGCCGACCGAACGCCGATCGAGGGTTTTGAACAGGACGATTACGTCAAGAACGGGCCGTTTGCCCGCGCTCCGCTGGCGGAGATCATCGAGGATTACATCGCGGTGCGTCGAGCCACGCTGACGCTGCTGCGTAATCTGGACGAAGCCGCCTGGGTGCGGCGCGGCGTAGCCAACAAGAACGAGATCAGCGTGCGGGCGCTAGCCTACATCATTGCCGGGCATGAGCTGCATCATCGCCGCATTCTGGAGGAGAAGTACTTTTCTGCGCATCGGGGATGATCTGTTCGGTCAAGGTCTTAGAATCTCGCTCTTAGGCTTCGGAGATTCGGGCTTCAGCGCCGGCACCTCCGACAGGCCCTGTTTTCCATCGCCATGATCGCGGCGGCGCTCCGGCGTATGCTGAGAGCTACGGCTGATCGCTGACAGTTCTCATGCTCTCTGACTCCACCATTCTCAAACACATCACGCGCCAACCAAAGCGCACCGCCGGATTCAAGCAGCTCGTGCGCGAACTCGGCCTTCATGGGGACGAGAGGCGCGAACTCGCTGAACACTTGCAGAAGCTAGTGGCCAACGGCGCGTTGATTGCGGTCGGCTCCGACCGATATGCGCTGCCGCCAGCGGCCGACAAGAGCCTGGTCGCCGGCCGCCTCACCATGCACCGCGACGGATTTGGCTTCGTCGTCCCGGACGAGAATTCGCTACCTGCGGCCCTCAAGTCGCGCATCACTGGGGACATTTTCATCGCGCCGCATCTCATCGGGAGTGCCATGCACGGCGACCGCGTGTTGGTCGAGATTACGAGTGTGCGACCCGATGGCCGAGCGGAAGGCCGCATCATGCGGCCGGTCGAGCGCGCGCATCCCACCGTTGTCGGGACTTTTCATTACGGCAGACGGCGAAACTTCGTCACGCCGATGGATGCGAAGATCATGCAGGAAATCGCCATCCCGGCGGGGATGGAACGGCCCGAGCGCGATGCTGCGCGGGAGATTCCTCGCCCCGCCGGTGAGAGCGCGGGGCTTCGGAATGACGCAGGAAAACTGGATCAGGCAAGAAGGAAGCAGCAGCACAAATCTGTCGATCGGGTGCTGGGCGAGGAGGCCGCGCACCGGAGCGAATGGAAGAACCTGGAAGGCGTGGTTGTGGATGTGGAGATCACCGACTGGCCATCGCCCACCGATAGTCCGCGGGGGCGGGTGATCGAGATTCTGGGCCGGGAAGATGATTTCGGCGTCGATGTCGAAATCACGATCCGCAAGTTTCATCTGCCGCACCGGTTTCCGGCGGAAGTGATTGCCGAGGCGCAGGATGTGTCGGCGGTCATTTCCGCGCGAGAGCTCGGACGCAGGCGCGATTTTCGCGCGCTGCCGATTGTGACCATTGACGGCGAAACCGCGCGCGATTTCGACGACGCCGTCTACGTGCGCACGCTCGAGAACGGCAACTTTGAATTGCAGGTGCACATCGCCGACGTGGCGCACTATGTCACGCCGGGATCGGCTCTCGATCAGGAAGCGCGGTTGCGCGGCACCAGCGTCTATTTCCCCGATCGCGCGGTACCCATGCTGCCGCTGGAGCTTTCGACCGATATCTGCAGCCTGCGGCCACAGGTGGACCGGCTGGTCATGTCGTGCGTGATGGAAATTAACCATGGCGGCGAGATCGTGGGCTACGAATTGTGCGAGGGCGTGATCCGGTCGGCGGAGCGCATGACCTATATGGCGGTTAATGCGGTGCTCGAAGGCGATGCCGCCATGCGCTCTCGCTATGCACCGCTGGCTGCGGGGTTCGGGCTGATGCGGGATCTGGCGATCATCTTGAACCGCAAGCGCGAGCGACGGGGATCGATTGACTTCGACCTGCCGGAGCCCGTCATCGAATTCGACGAATTTGGGTTGATGAAAAGCATTGCGCGTTCGGAGAGGAATATCGCACACCGGCTGATTGAAGAGTTCATGCTGGCGGCGAACGAGTGCGTGGCGCAGCATCTAGAGTCGAAGGGCATTGCCTCGCTGTATCGGATTCACGAAAAGCCTGATGCGAAGCGGGTTTACGACTTTGAGGTGATTGCGGCGACGTTTGGGTATTCGCTCGGCGTAGGTGCCTTGCCGATTCATCGCGTCCAGATGAAAGCCGATCGCCGAGCGGCCCACGGGACCGGCCGGCGCGTGCGCGAGGTCGAAGTCCCGCAGGAAGTACACATTACGCCGAGAATGTATCAGAAGCTGACGGAGAAAATCGCGGGCAAGCCGGAGGAGCGAATTCTGAGCTATCTGATGCTGCGCTCGCTGAAGCAGGCGCGGTATTCAGAGGAAAATCTTGGTCACTTCGCCCTGGCGACGGACTGCTACACGCATTTCACGTCGCCGATCCGGCGATATCCGGATTTGATCGTGCACAGAATCTTGAGGGACGTCCTGTCCACCGCCGTGGAAGAGCGGCGCTTTAGCGCCGCGTCGAGCGCCTCAGGCGATGGGGCTTCAGCCCCTGGATGCAACAGCCGATCGCAGCTGGACATGCCGTCTCCCTGGTCAAAGCGGCGGCCTGAAGCGCCAGTGCCACACGATCTGCGCGGGCCGATTGCGCTGAAGGAATTACACGACATCGCCGAGGAATCGAGTCACGCGGAGCGGCGCGCCGATGACGCCGAGCGCGACCTGATGGAATGGAAGAAAGTAAAGTTCATGCAGGACCGCGTGGGTGAAGATTTTGACGGCCTCATCATCAGCGTGACCAAGTTCGGATTCTTCGTGGAGTTAACCGATTTGTTCGTCGAGGGATTGGTGCCGTTGAATACGCTGACCGACGATCGCTACACCTATCATGAAAACACGCGAGAGATTATCGGGCAGCGGTCACGGAAGACTTACCGGCTGGGACAGAGGATTCGCGTGCTGGTGGACCGCATCGATCCGGTGGAGAAGAAGATTCAGTTTGCGGTGGTAGAGGAGGTTCCAACGCGCCGAAACATTCGACGCAAGTATAAGTGAGAATCTACACTCCCAGCGCTTTCTGAATCTCTCCAGCGATCGTGGCCGTTACTGCCTTCATTTTCTCTTCTGACTCAGCCTCAACCATGACGCGCGCCAGCGCCTCCGTTCCCGAATAGCGCACGACGACACGGCCGTTGCCGTCGAGTTCATGCTGGGCAACTTCGATGGCCGCTTGCACTGTGGGCACTTGCTCAAAGGGAATCTTCTCCCGCACCCGCACGTTCTGAATCTTCTGCGGGAAAACTTTCAGATCAGCGATTAACTCTGCCAGCGATTTCCGGCTGCGCACCATGATGTCCATCACTCGCAGCGCAGTGAGCAAACCGTCGCCGGTGGTCGAGTCGCCATCGCGAAAGATGATGTGGCCGGACTGTTCGCCGCCCAGCGTAGCGCCGGTCTCAAGCATTTCCTCGAGCACGTATTTGTCGCCGACGTTGGCGCGCAGCATGCGGATTCCCGATTTCCGCAACACGATTTCCAGGCCCATGTTCGACATGGTGGTCGCGACGACGGTATCGCCGTGCAACGTTCCCTGCGCACGCAAATCGCGAGCCGCCACGAGCAGCACAGCGTCGCCGTTGACCACGCGGCCTTGGGCATCACAGAAAAGGGCACGGTCGGCATCGCCGTCGAAGGTGACTCCCAGATCAAACTCTCCCGGCAATCGTGCCACGGTCGACCCCAGATTCTCGGGATGAAGCGCGCCGCAGTTCTCGTTGATGTTTCTGCCGTCGGGAGAAATGTGAATGAAGGTCGCCCTGATCCCCAAATCACGAAACAATTCGGGCGCCTCCGCCGTGGCGGCGCCGTTGGCACAATCCACCAGCACGCGCAGCGAGCGCAGGTCGGACGCGATGCTTGAGCTCAGCGACTGGATATAGGCGCGGCGCAATCCGGCCTCGCCGGGCAGGGACGGCGGGGCAATTTTCAGCGCGGTATCATCGACGGCCATCGGATTCTGCAGCAACGAGAAGATTTCCCTCTCGATGGCCAGTTCGCGCTGATCGGTCAGCTTGAAGCCGTCGCCGGAAAAAACTTTGATTCCATTGTCGGTCCAGGGATTGTGGGAAGCGGAGATGACCACGCCCGCGGCCATGCCCCGGGAGCGGGCAAGATAGGCGACGCCAGGGGTAGTGATGACCCCGGCGCTGTACACTCCGACTCCAACCGCAGCGAGACCTTCGGCCATGCGGTCGGCGATCCATCGGCTGGATTCGCGCGTGTCTTGGCCGATCACGGCCTGGGCTTTAGGTGTCGCGCGCGTCAGGTCGTGACCCAAGGCACGACCAATGAGGTACGTACTCTGTTTGGTTAGCGGAAATTCTCCGGCAACGCCACGGATGCCATCAGTGCCGAACAGTTGCCGCGTTTGCTGGGTCATGAGAAGGAATTAGCAAACCTGGCCAAGATGAAGCACACAGCATGATACTCGACGGAAAAGTCGTCAGTCATCAGTCGTTACAAGGGCGCTTGGCTCATAACTTGCAGAACCACCGACAATATCCGTGAAGGGACGTTGCGCAGCGCGTCACCGCGCGGGAGCGTTGCCCGCTTTCTGAAGGATCACCGTCACGCGGACTGAAGTTGGCTCGACCACTTGCACTAGCGGGTCCCCTACATAAGCATTGGTGGTAAACACGGTGTTGGTCCGTATAGCGCTCGCATCCACGGGATCAGTTTTGGCTGCGTCCACTTCTTCCACGTGACCCCGGGGCCCGGTGATAGTGATGCGGGGCGGATCGACTGCAAAGGTGATCTGCTCGCCGTCGGCAGGGGGAATGACCCGAGGATGAATCTCGACTTCTCGCGTCAGCCGCGCGTCGAAGGCGAGACGCAATTGACTGGGCACGACCTGCACAACAGCCACGTCACGGGGATGGCGAACCTGCTGCGAGGTCAGATCAAAAGTTCGTTCACCCGGCTTGGCATCGGCGAGGTCGAGCTCGGCGCGGACTTCATCCGCCTGCAATTGCCGGATGATCCGCTCCGGTCCGCGGACGCGGATTTGAGCTTCCGGAATCGACTCGGAGCTGATTTCGAGATGCCGAGGAACATTCTGCAGCACAACGGGAGAGCGCAGAGCGACTTCCGCCTGTTCTTCGTGAGAGATCATGTACCAAAGCCCTGCGGCCAGCAGTAAGGACAGGAGCTTTAGCCAGAAGTCATGAAAGACGTAGCGCTGGAGGAGACTGATCATGAGCGCGGCTCCGAGCCGGAAGCTGGTTCCGGACTCTGTTGCGGAGCAGGCTCTCGCAGGGGCAAATCGAGAGCCGCATTCGCTATATCTTCACTGTGCACGATGGGTGTGGGCAGAGTCACGGGCGCCATGTAGCGTCGCAACTCGCCGCCCAGGCGCTCGCGCAGCTGGTTGACGGTGAGGTCACGCTCGATCTGACCGCCAACGGCGAGGCTGATGGCTCCGGTCTCTTCGGAAACAACGACGGCGATCGCATCGGTCTCCTCTGTGATCCCGATGGCGGCGCGATGGCGCGTGCCGAGTTGGGTAGAAAGCAACGGATTCATAGATAGAGGCAGGAAACAGGCAGCCGCGGCGATGCGATCCTTCTGTATGATCACCGCGCCGTCATGCAACGGGGCGCTGGGCCGGAAGATAGTGGCCAGCAGGTCGTAGGAGAGGCGCGCGTCAAGAGGCACGCCGCTTTCGATGTGCGTGCGTAGTCCGATTTCGCGCTCAATCACGATGAGAGCGCCGGTTTGATGCTGCGAAAACAGATTCGCGGCCAGCACAATGTCGTCGTAGGAATCGCCGTTGGCCGTCGAGCCACGCAAAAAGCTCAGGCGGCGCCCAAGGTCTGCCAGCGTGTGTCGAATCTCGGACTGAAACACCACGATCAGCGCAAAAACGATGTAGGGGAGCACACGGTTCACCACCCAGTTCAGGGTCGTGAGTTCGCCCATGCGCGCGAAGTAGAAGATAACGCCGACGATAACCAGTCCGGCCAGCATGGGCGCGGCGCGGGTGCCGCGGATCATGACCAGCAGCTGATAGATGAGCAGGCCCACCAGAAGGATGTCGAGTGCTGCCCATGCCGCTTGCGACCATGTCGTGAAGACCGGGGTCACTCGAGTTTCTCCTGATGGAGCGTCAGTGTTGAGTGTCTATTGTAATGCAGGGGGTTATCTCTGGTTCTTGGTTACCGTCGCCTGAATCTCGCCGTGCGCTAGGCGAGCGGAAATCTCCTCCCCAGCCTTGACGCGGCGGGCGTCCTTGAGCAGCTTGCCCTGGGAATCAAAAACCAGCGCATAACCGCGCTCGAGAATCGCCAGGGGAGAGAGGGATTCAAGGGCCGTGTGCAGGCGTTCGCTACGAACCTTGTGTTGCAAGAGCAGATTGCGCATGGCTGCCACCAGCGCCGCAGTCCCGCTGGCCAGCTCTTTGCGCATGCCGGAGAGCACCAGGCGCAGGTCGTAATGCCGCACCATGGCCGAGATGGTCTCCCAGCGGTGCCGCATTCGCGTAAGCAATTGCCGCTCGGCAAGCTCCAAACGGTGAGCGAGGTCGTCCAGCGCCTGCTGGCGCTGATGGACCATTTCCATCATGCGGCCAAACGCTCCATGCTGCGCGAGCTCGGTGAGAGCCTGGCGACCGATCAGCAGGCGATAGCGCATCGACCGCGCCAGCCGTTCGTGCAAAGAAGCCGCTCGCTCCTCGATTTCCTGACGAGAGCGGATCACGAGTTCAGCCGCGGCGGAAGGCGTAGGCGCGCGGAGATCGGCGACGAAATCCACGATGGTGAAATCGGTTTCGTGTCCAATGGCGGAAATCACGGGAATGCGGGAAGCAGCGATCGTGCGGGCTAGCGCCTCATCGTTGAACGAAGCCAAATCCTCTGCCGAGCCGCCGCCGCGGGCGACGATGATCACTTCTACATTGTCGTTGTGATTGAAATAACGCACCCCAGCGGCCACTTCAAGGGCGGCCGCGTCTCCCTGCACCTGCGCGGGATAAATCAAAACGTTCACCGAATGATGACGCCGCTCCAGAATGTTCAGAATGTCGCGCAGGGCTGCGGCTTGTGTGGAAGTCACAATGCCGATGCCCGCAGGCAGAGACGGGATCGGCTTCTTGCGCTCGGCAGCGAACAGTCCTTCGGCCTCCAGCTTCGCTTTGAGCTGTTCGAACGCCAGCTGCAGCGAGCCGGCTCCTTTGGGCTCGATATACTCAGCGGAAATCTGCAACTCGCCGCGCTCTTCGTACACGGTCACCCGGCCGCGCAACACGACTTGCATGCCATCTACCGGCCGAAACCGCAGCAAGCGGGCGGATGAACGAAACATGACCACCCGAATCTGGGCGTTGCCGTCTTTCAGCGTGAAATAGACATGGCCGGAATCGGGGGCGCGAAAATTCGAAATCTCGCCCTCCACCCAAGCATCGGAGTACTCCCGTTCGATGTGCGTGCGCACGGCGGCGACCAGGTCGCGGACTTTCCAGACGCGCCGCTCCGGCGCGCGGAAGTTGAATCCCATCTGGTCGGCAAGGGAAGACATTGAGGGAAGTGTACCGCACATGAGGGATACGAAGCGGTGTCTGCTTCTTCGACCAAAACCAATGTGGGCACTACAATTACGGAGTTCGAACCTGGAGGAGCGCAAGGAGGGCACCGTGTCGAGAATTTTGAAATCAGCGGTCATCGGCTTGTTCGTTGTGAGCTCACTGCATGCCGTTTCTGGATGGGGACAACAAGTTCCGGACCTGACCGCAGCTCCAATTCCTCCGCAGATCGCAAATGCCAAGAGGGTTTTCATATCCAACGCTGGAGAGGAGACCAACTTCCGGCTGCCGAAAGACGCCTGGTACAGCGGCGGACCCAATCGGACTTACAACCAGTTCTACGCTGCCATGAAGAGTTGGGGGCGGTATGAACTGGTTTCTTCGCCAGCCGATGCCGACCTGGTATTCGAGATCGGCTTCACCGACAGGCCGCAAACACCGATTGCGTTGACCCAGATCAAGCTGGTGCTGCGCGATCCCAAAACTAATGTCCGGCTGTGGACGCTCACCAGCTACGTTGATTTCGCCGGCACGCCTAAGAACCGCGAGAAGAACTACGACACCGCCATGAGCGCGCTCATGGATGACCTCAAGAGCTTGGCTTCACCACCGGGAGCGTCCGCAACGAAATAGAGGTTTATCTTGGCCGAAGACCTGCTGAGAGACGCCGCGAGGAGCTCATAACGTCGTTTCCGGTCACCCGCTATAATTTCCGCCCATGGATCTCGAACAAAAAGTCGCCGAATTGAAGAAAAGCAACCAACTCGCCGAGGACGGCGGCGGGGCCAAGCGGCGCGAGCGTCAGCACAAAGAAGGCAAGATGTCGGCCCGCGAGCGGATCGAATTTCTGCTCGACGAAGGCACTTTCGAGGAAACCGACAAGCTGGTCACCCACCGCTGCACCGACTTCGGCATGGCCGAGCAGAAAATCTACGGCGATGGATTCATCACCGGCTACGGCCGGATCGACGGACGGCTGGTCTACGTTTTCGCGCAGGATTTCACCGTCTTTGGCGGGTCGCTTTCGGAGGCGAACGCTGCAAAGATCGTCAAGATCATGGACCTGGCCGCGAAGATGGGCGCACCGGTCATCGGCCTGAATGACTCGGGCGGCGCGCGCATTCAGGAAGGTGTTCTTTCGCTGGCAGGCTACGCCGACATTTTTCTACGCAACACGCTCTATAGCGGCGTAATACCGCAGATTTCAGCCATTATGGGACCGTGCGCTGGCGGCGCAGTCTACTCGCCCGCGATCACCGATTTCGTCCTCATGGTCGACAAGACTTCCTACATGTTCATCACCGGGCCAGACGTCATCAAGACCGTGACGCTCGAGGAAGTCACCAAAGATCAGCTTGGCGGTGCCATGACGCACAATGAAACTTCCGGCGTGGCGCACTTTCTCGCCCACGATGACGCCGAGTGCCTTTCCATGGTGCGCGAGCTCCTCAGCTTTTTGCCCTCCAACAATCTGGACGATCCACCCCGCAAAGCTTCGAACGATCCCATCGACCGCGCCGATGCGGCGCTGGACACGATCGTTCCGGCACAATCCAGCCAGCCTTATGACATGAAGGATGCGATCCTCGCCGTGGTGGACGACCGATATTTCTTCGCAGTACACGAGCACTACGCAAAGAATATCGTGGTAGGATTCGCGCGGCTGGACGGGCGAAGCGTGGGCGTTGTGGCCAACCAGCCGGCGGTGCTGGCAGGCACGCTGGACATCAATGCGTCGGTGAAAGGCGCGCGCTTCGTGCGCTTCTGCGACTGCTTCAACATTCCGCTCATCACGTTTGAAGACGTGCCAGGATTTCTGCCGGGAACGGCGCAGGAATATGGTGGCATCATCAAGCACGGAGCGAAGCTGCTTTTTGCGTTTGCCGAGGCAACCGTGCCGAAAGTCACGGTCATCACGCGCAAAGCGTATGGCGGTGCATATTGCGTAATGGCGTCGAAGCATATCCGCACTGACGTGAACTACGCGTGGCCGACGGCAGAGATCGCGGTCATGGGGCCGGAGGGCGCAGTGGACATCGTATATAAACGCGAACTGGACGCCGCCGCCAACCGCGAGCAGGTTCGCCAGCAGAAGATCGCAGAATTTAGCGACCGCTTTGCGAATCCGTATGTTGTGGCCGACCGCGGCTTCGTGGATGCGGTCATTCAGCCGAGCGAAACGCGCAAAAAGCTGATTCAGGCGCTGGCCATGCTGGAGACGAAACGCGACAAGAATCCGCCGAAGAAGCACGGAAACATACCGCTGTGAGTTTACGGGCGGCTGAGAAAACGCTGAGCCGAGGGCCAATTGTTGGGGCTGGGGCTGCCTTGGTTACCGCTTGGAAGCCTCGGGTTTCTTGAGCACATCCAGTTCTGCCAGCACCTCCTGACTATGCTTCGCCGGGTCAACACTCGTGTAAACTCTGGCAATCTTGCCGTCTGGATCAATAAGGAAAGTGTGCCGGGCTGCGAATTTCACCAGGCCAAGATTGATCAGTGATCCGTATGCCCCGCTCACTTTGTAATCGGCATCGGCGAGCAGCTTGAAGTTCAGACCTTCTTTGGCGCAGAACTTCTTGTGCGAATCGACGTTATCCACGCTCACGCCCAATACGACTGCATTTCGCTCTGCGTACTTCGACTGGTCCGCCTGAAAGTTGTGAGCCTCGCGCGAGCAACCCGGCGTCTGATCCTTGGGATAAAAGTAAAGAACCACCCATCTGCCGCGGTAATCCTTCAGGCTGACGGGCGATCCATCCTGCGAAGGCAGAGTGAACTCGGGAGCGGCTGTTCCTTCCGCCGGAGTTGCCGAGCGCGACGTCAACCAAAACACCAGTACAGCCACGATCACGACGATTACCAGCAACACGATACGCAACATAGAACCCTCTGGGGCCGCATCCGGCAGGATGTGATTCTAACTCAGCCTCCGCCCCCCAAAAGCAGAGGAAACCACGAAGGACACGAAGTCGCGCGCAGGCCCTCCCTTCCTTCGTGTTACTCCGTGTCCTTGGCGGTTGATTCCTACTCCCGTCAGCAAGAATCCCCGTGATTGCCTTATGATGGAATATTGCGCCTTCTACTGGGGAGAAATCAGACGTGGCTCAGACCGAAACCGACGGCTCAGAGGTTTTAGAAACCAGGGAGTGGGTAGACTCCCTCGATTATGTTTTGACAAAGAGCGGCCCCAACCGGGCTGGCCGCCTGCTGCAGCAATTGGCGCTGCATGCCCGGCGCGAGGCCGGTATCAACTTGCCGTTTTCGGCCACCACGCCCTACCAGAATACGATTCCCTCCCGGCAGCAGCCTCCCTTTCCCGGCAGCCAGGAGATGGAGCGTCGCATCAAGAGCCTGGTGCGCTGGAACGCGCTGGCGATGGTGGTTCGCGCCAACAAAATTCAGGAAGGCATCGGCGGCCACATTTCGACCTACGCTTCTGCCGCCACGTTATACGAGGTGGCGTTTAATCATTTCTTGCGTGCCAAGACCGAAACCGGCGATCGCGACATAGTCTATTTCCAGGGCCACGCCGCGCCGGGGATGTACGCCCGCGCCTATCTCGAAGGCCGCATCTCCAAACAGAAGCTCGAGAACTTTCGCCGCGAACTCAAACCCGGCGGCGGACTCAGTTCCTATCCCCATCCCTGGCTGATGCCTGATTTCTGGGAGTTTCCCACGGTCTCCATGGGCCTGGGGCCGATTCAGGCTATCTATCAGGCCCGTTTCATCAAGTACTTGGAAAATCGCGGACTCAAGCAGTCCACCGGCGGGAAAGTCTGGGCGTTTCTAGGTGATGGCGAAATGGACGAGCCCGAATCACTCGGCTCCATCACCTTGGCTTCGCGCGAAAAACTCGACAACCTGATCTTCGTGGTGAACTGCAACCTGCAACGCCTCGATGGCCCGGTACGCGGCAACGGAAAGATCATTCAAGAGCTGGAAGCAATTTTCCGTGGCGCGGGCTGGAACGTCATTAAGGTGATTTGGGGCACGGATTGGGATAGCCTGATCCAGAACGACCGTGACGGCTTGCTGGTGAAGCGCCTGGGCGAGGTCAGCGACGGCCAATATCAGAAATATTTCGTTGAGAGCGGAGCTTATTTCCGTCAGAACTTATTTGGCAGCGATCCACGCCTGCTCAAGATGGTGGAACATCTTTCGGATGAGCAACTGGCGCGCATGCGCCTCGGCGGCCACGATCCCATCAAAGTTAATGCCGCTTACGCCGCCGCTGTGAAGCAGACCGGGACGCCCACAATTATTTTGGCGAAAACGATTAAAGGGTACGGCCTGGGCGAAGCGGGCGAAGGCAAGAACATCACCCACCAGCAGAAAAAGCTGAACGACGACGAGTTGCAGATGTTCCGCTCGCGTTTCGGCGTCCCGGTTCCCGACGAGGAATTGCACAACGCTCCGTTCTACCGCCCCTCCGACGACAGCGCCGAGATCAGGTACCTGCAGGCGCGCCGCCAGCAACTCGGCGGATATACGCCGCAACGCAAGGTGCGCGCCTCCGCTATGAAGCCCTTTCCAGATTCGCATTTCGAGGAGTTTCATAAGGGCACCGAGGGCCGCGAAGTCTCCACCACCATGGTTTTCGTGCGCCTGCTGGCGAAGTTGCTCCGCGATCCCGAACTGGGTAAGTTCATCGTGCCTATCGTTCCTGACGAAGCCCGCACCTTCGGCATGGAAGCGCTGTTTCGCCAGGTTGGGATTTACTCGAGCGTTGGCCAGAATTACGAACCGGTGGACATGGATACGCTCCTCTATTACAAAGAAGCCAAGAACGGACAGATTCTGGAAGAAGGCATCACGGAAGCAGGGTCGGTATGCTCGTTTATCGCGGCGGGCACGGCTTACGCGAATCACGGCATCAACACGATTCCCTTTTTCATTTACTACTCGATGTTCGGCTTCCAGCGCATTGGCGACCTGATCTGGGCCGCCGCCGACATGCGCTGCCGCGGATTTCTGGTCGGCGGCACGGCTGGCCGCACCACTCTTGCCGGCGAGGGCCTGCAGCATCAGGACGGCCACAGCCACGTGCTCGCATTACCCGTTCCCAACCTGATCGCCTATGATCCTGCATTCGCATATGAAATCGCCATCATCATTCAGGACGGGATCAAGCGCATGTATGTCGATCAGGAATCGATCTTCTATTACCTGACCGTCACCAACGAGCCTCTGCCCATGCCGGAAATGCCCGCTGGGCCCGGCATTCGTGAGGGCGTGCTAAAGGGACTATATCGGTTCAAGGCATCGGCCAGCACGGACGTCAAAGCTCGAGCGCAGCTGCTCGGCAGCGGCACGATCATGTACGAAGTGCTGAAAGCGCAGCAGATTCTGGAAGAGAAGTACGGCGTGGCCGCCGATGTGTGGAGCGTCACCAGCTACAAGCAACTCTATCGCGACGCCAACGATTGCGAGCGCTGGAACATGCTGCATCCGGCGGAGACAGCGAAGGTTCCCTACGTGACGGCTACTTTGAAAGATGCGCCCGGGCCGTTTATCGCGGCATCGGACTATATGAAGGTCTTGCCCGAGAGTATTGCTAAGTGGGTGCCTGGTCAGCTCGTGTCCCTCGGGACCGACGGGTTTGGCCGCAGCGAAAATCGGGCCGCGCTGCGAGACTTTTTCGAGGTAGACGCCAAGCACATCGTGCTGGCAACACTGGTGGCGCTGGCGCGAGAGAATCAAGTCGGCGCGGATGTTGTCGAGCGCGCGATTCAGGAACTTGGGATCAACCCGGAGAAGCCGAACCCCGCGACCAGTTAGGGTTTCGTATCAGGGCACGCCTTCAGGCGTGCCGAAGACGACATTTTGAAGAATTGCGCCTTCAGGCGCTGAGGGATCGAACGCGGTGATCGAATTCAAGCTTCCCGAGCTGGGAGAGAACATCGAACAAGGTGACCTGGTCCGCCTGATGATCGCGCCAGGCGCGACGGTCAGCCCCGGTCAATCAGTAATGGAGATAGAAACCGACAAGGCCGTAGTCGAAGTGCCCTCATCGGTGAGCGGCGTCGTGCACGATATTCGTGTCAAGGAAGGCGAGAAAATCAACGTCGGGCAAGTGATCTTCACCGTGGACGGAGCAGAAGGCAAAGCTTCCGCCACGCGTGCCGCAGCAGCACCAGTTTCGGTTCCACAGAATCCGCCCGCGGCTCCGCCGGTTGTATCGCAGGCCTCGCCTCCCTCCCCCGCAGCCGCCATTTCAGAAACGCCCGTCTCGGCATCCGGCGCCAGCGAATTCCGGCTTCCCGAACTTGGGGAGAACATCTCGCAAGGAGATCTCGTGCGGCTGATGATTAAGCCCGGCACGAAGGTTTCCGAGGGCCAGCCGGTGATGGAACTGGAAACCGACGAGGCTGTGGTGGAAGTGCCTTCCTCCGTCAGTGGTGTGGTGAAAGAGGTCAGAGTCAAAGAAGGAGAGAAGATCAAGGTCGGCCAGGTGATTTTCACCCTTGAAGGCGGATCTCCTGCGCAGATCGAGCCCGCGCGCATCCGCACCGCGCCCGTCGAGCACGTTTCCGGACAGCATGGGGCGCGTCTAGCCTTCCAGGCCGCGATTCGGGCCGAGGGCAAGACTGAAGAACAAGCGCTTCCTCCCGACCAGCCGTTGCCCGCGCCGCCAGTATTCAGCATGCCTGTGCAACTGGGCAAAGTCGCCGGCACCGAACGCCAGCCGATTCCCGCCGCGCCGCACGTGCGCCGTCTGGCCCGCGAAGTCGGCGTGGACATTTACGAGGTAAAAGGCTCCGGCCCCGGCGGCCGCATCAGCGAGGACGACGTCAAAGCCTATGCTAAGTCCCTGCTGCAAGCCGCGTCCGCAGCGGCTCAAGCGCCGCCCCGCGCCGGTCACTTCGCCACGCCTCAGCTCCCCGATTTTTCGAAGTGGGGCAAGATCGAGCGCGTTTCTATGCGCGGCGTTCGCCGGAAGACGGCTGAACATCTCGCCGAATCATGGAACACGATTCCCCACGTCACCCAGCACGACCGCGCCGACATCACCGAACTCGAGCAACTGCGCGCCCGCTTCGCTCCCAAGGCAGAAGAGGCCGGCGGCAAGATGACGGTCACGGCAATCGCTCTGAAAGTCTGCGCCGCCGCGCTGAAAGTGTTCCCACAGTTCAACGCCTCGATCGACATTGAGAAAGAAGAAATCGTCTACAAGCAGTACATTCACATCGGCGTGGCCGCCGACACCGACCGCGGGCTGCTCGTTCCCGTGATCCGCGATGTGGACAAAAAGAACATCGTCGAGATAGCGGTTGAGTTGGCGCAGCTCTCGAAGAAGGCGCGCGAGAAAAAACTCACGCCCGCAGAAATGGAAGGCGGTACGTTCACGATTACGAATTTGGGCGGCATCGGCGGCATCGGCTTTACGCCGATTGTGAATTATCCAGAAGTCGCGATCCTGGGCATTTCGCGTTCGCGCATGGAGCCGGAGTGGATCGGAGGCAAGTTCGAGCCGCGGCTGATTCTGCCGCTCTCGCTTTCTTACGACCATCGCCTGATTGATGGCGCCGATGCCGCCCGCTTCCTGCGCTGGATCGCCGAAGCGTTCGAGCAGCCGTTCTTGCTGTCGGTGCAAGGATGAACTTTCTTGCTTGTCATCCTGAGCGAAGCGAAGGACCTATGCAACTCGTCCACAGCGCCGATGCTGCTTGCAAATTACACGGGTCCTTCGCGGCAAAGTGCGCCGCTCAGGATGACAAATTGGCCTTGATCCTAAATGCTGATCTCAAGAATGTCTGATACTTCCTCCCTTCACATCGCTGTCGTCGGCGCTGGCCCCGGAGGCTACGCCGCCGCGTTTCTTGCCGCGGACCTGGGAATGACCGTCACGCTGATTGATCCCGAGATCAATCCCGGCGGCGTGTGCCTTTACCGCGGCTGCATTCCGTCAAAAGCCCTACTCCACGTGGCTAAGCTGCTCGAAGAATCCGAACAGGCGAAGAACTGGGGGATTGAATTCGCTGCACCGAAGATCGACCTGGCACGCCTGCGCTCGTGGAAAGAAAGCGTCGTCAAGAAGCTGACCGGCGGACTCGGTGTGCTCTCCAAACAGCGGAAGATCATTTACGTTCAGGGGTGCGCGGCTTTTGACGATTCCGCCACGTTGCGCATCACGAAATCTGACGGCTCAGAGGAGAGGCTTTCCTTCGATCACATTATTATTGCCACCGGCTCGCGCCCTGCGATCATTCCATCCCTCAAGCTGGACACGCCCCGCATGATGGATTCCACCGGCGCGCTGAATCTCGAAAACATCCCTGGCACAATGCTCGTCGTCGGTGGCGGATACATCGGCCTCGAACTTGGCTCTGTCTACGCCGCGCTGGGCACGCGCGTCACCGTGGTCGAAATGCTTTCTGGCCTGCTTCCTGGCGCGGATCGTGATCTCGTCGCCCCGCTGCACAAGCGCCTGGAGAAGATGTTCGCAGGAATCCTGCTGAACACGACCGTCGCTTCGGTCAAAGATGAGGAGACTGGCATTCGCGCCACATTCGAAGGCGCGGAGGTCAAAGAGCGCGAGAAGGTTTTCGATCGCGTGTTGGTTTCGGTCGGCCGCAAGCCAAACTCGGAGATTCCCGGGCTCGAAAAAACGCGCGTGCAAGTCGGACCGCGGGGCTTCATCCAGGTCAACAAGCAACTGCGGACCGACGATCCTTCGATCTCCGCCATCGGAGACGTGGTCGGCGAACCCATGCTGGCGCACAAAGCGTCACATGAAGGCCGCGTCGCCGTTGAGGCGATCGCTGGACACAAGGTCGCGTTCGAACCAAATGCGATTCCAGCGGTCGTTTTCACCGATCCGGAAGTGGCCTGGTGTGGCCTGACCGAAACCCAGGCGCAGAGCGAAAGCCGCGAGATCAAGGTCGCCAAATTCCCCTGGGCCGCCTCAGGCCGCGCCATCACGCTCGACCGTCCCGAAGGAATGACCAAGCTGCTCATCGATCCGCAGTCGGAGCGCATTCTCGGTGTTGGCATCGTAGGCCCTGGGGCTGGCGAAATGATCGCCGAAGGCGTGCTCGCCATCGAGATGGCAGCTCTGGCCAAAGACGTGGCTTTGACCATTCATCCACATCCCACACTCTCGGAGACCATCATGGAATCGGCCGAGGTCTTCTTCGGCACCAGCACGCACATCTACCGGCCTAAGCGCGGATAGCGACGGGAGGCGTCGGGATGAATCCTCACTACTACATCAACTCGCTGGTCTCGACCTTCAACAAGATCACTCGCGAATCGCGCCTCCTGTTCGCTGGAATGCTGCTTGCCGCTTTCTGCCTGCCGGCCGCTGCCCAGACGCCTCTGAGCCAAGTGCTCCAACCCTCCTCGACCACGAGCGCCCCGAACGCTCCCATCGATCTTTTGGGGCGCACCACGCCCTCGGGTACCGTTCTAGGATTCCTGCAGGCCGCCCAATCCGGCAACAACAGCATCGCCGCGCAATATCTGCAGATGAGCGCCGCCCATCGCCAGGCGGAAGGCGAGCAGATAGCGATGCAGCTTAAGTTCGTCATGGACCGCGCGTTCGTTGGCCGTCTGGGCAACTTCACGCAGCCGGAAGGAACTCCGCAGGAGGGCGTTCCGCCGGACCGGCAGAGGCTTGGCACGATGGCCTCAGGCGACGTCGAAGTCGACTTCGAACTGGTGCGCGTATCCGACCCCAACGTCGGCAAGATCTGGTTGATCTCCTCCGACACGCTGGCAAAGGTTCCCGAACTCTACGATCAAGTCGAAGCGCGCCAGGTGGAGTCGCACCTGCCTCCCGCTCTGGTGAAACACCAGTGGGCCGGGATGCCCGCGTGGCAGTGGGTGGCGCTCGTGCTGGCGCTGCCGTTGGCGGCTGCGGTTGGCTGGCTGGCGCTGGCATTACTGGAATTTCCTCTGCGATGGTGGGCGCGGCGACGCGGCCAGACGGATGTCGCCCGCTGGCGTTCCGTCTCGGGGCCTGCATGGCTCCTCGCCGCCACTCTCGCCCACCAAATCTTCGCTCGCTATTTGGGCATGCCCCTGCTGGACCGACACTATTACTTCCAGCTAACTTCAGTTGCTCTCATCATCAGCGTTACTTGGATCTGTTGGCGAGTGGTGCGCTGGCTGCTGCACCGCGTTCGCAATCGTGCACTGGCCCGCGGACATGCTGGCACGGGCTCGCTCATGCTGCTGGGCGAGAGACTCGTCAAAGCGTTGATCTTCCTTGCCGGCATCTTCACCGTGCTCGGCAGTTTAGGCTTCAATCTGACCACCGCACTCGCCGGCCTGGGAATCGGCGGGCTGGCCATTGGCTTCGGCGCGCAAAAGACGATTGAAAACCTCTTCGGTGGCGTCTCCGTTCTAGGCGACGAGGTCATCCGTGTCGGCGATTACTGCCGCTTCGGCGATCGCAGCGGCACGGTGGAGGATATCGGCTTACGCTCTACCCGCATTCGTACCGATCACCGAACCCTGGTCGCCATTCCCAACGGTATCGTTGCGACGATCAACGTCGAGAACTTCAGCCGCCGCGACAAGATTCTGTTCAAGACCAATCTCGGCGTGCGCCGCGAGACAAGCGCCGACCATCTGCGCTGGGTGCTGGCGGAAATTCGCCGTCTGATTTACAGCCATCCTAAGGTGGAAAGCGGGACGTCGCATGTGCGGCTCACCGACATCGCGGGCAGTGCGCTGAACGTGGAGGTGTGGTCGTACATCGTGACGCGTGATTACGAGGAGTTTCTGGCCATCCGCGAAGACCTCTTTCTGCGCATGATGGCGATTATGGAACAATCCGGCAGCAGTTTGGCTCTTCCTTCCCAGACTCTTTATCTTGGCCGCGACGCCGGGCTGGAAAACGCAAAGGCTGATGCCGCTGTCCAGAAGATTGCGGAATTGCGCGACGAAAAGCAGCTGCCCTTCCCGGACTTCAACGAAAAAGAGATCGCTTCTTTCAAAGGATCGATCGAGTATCCGCCGGCGGAATCAGCGGTACGGAAGAAGGAACCGCAATGAGAAGATCGCCCCTGGCAGCGGCCGCGGAACAGCAGCCCTTTGAGCCGCGTTAAGCCGGGTGCCCCATTTCTCGCGCGTTCTTTGCGCGAGAAGTGGGCTTATATGAGCTCCTTCTCGCGCCCATTTCGTAGCTGCCACCGTCTCGTCGCCCACTTCAGAAACAAATGCGTGGGGAGATAAATGCAGAGCGGCACCACGATCAAATAGCTCAGCAGATAGGCCCATCCGGGCATGACATGCTGCTCGTGAAAGAACAGCCCGCGCGCCCAGTTGATGTCCAGCTCCGGATGCCAGAAGTAGTTGATTGGCACCACAATCCACGCGGTCAGCGTCTGCAGCTTCCACCCGCGCGGATCATAGCCCAGGCGCCAGATCGCCCAGAGTAACAGGGGCGGCGTCACCACATGAAAAAGACTTAGGAGGCGAACGAATAGAGGCAATCCCGGATCGAACATGTATTCCGTGCCGCCGATAGGATGACGCCCCGTCAGCAGGGCCCCCGTGAGATCGACAATATAAAGCGACTGGAACAACAGCAGTCCGCAGGCTGCCCAGGAAAAGATCAGCGCACTCTCCAGCCACAAGCCAACACCGATCAACACATTGCCGATGTCGCAGAAAAACAGAAAATCTTGTGGTCCGTATTGCCGCCAATAGATCGGAGCCCAGAGGAAAAGCCAGATCGTCCAGCCGATCTTGAGCCACAGCGGCATTCGCCGTTTCATCGTCCGCCATTGTAGCTTTATCGCACGGTCACTCACAGAATCTCATCTGTGTGGCAACTGCGGACAATGGCCCAATGGCAGGCTGATTCTAATTACCAGCGTAACTTGCTGGCCCTTACGCCTGTACCTACGATGACGTTGATATGGGTTTCCAAGCTCTTCTCTTCTGTCCTGAGGAAAAAGCCGCTCGAGCGGTAACACAAGTGTTGAGCGAGCTCGAGTTCGACGTCGAGTCCTGCAGTGAACCCTTTGCCACGGTCAAGAAGATGATGAGCGCGCATTTCGACGCTATCGTCGTAGACTGCGACAATGAACAGAACGCCTCCCTTTTATTCAAGAGCGCACGCAACTCGACGTCCAACCAGTCGTCGCTGGCAGTAGCTGTCGTCGAAGGCCAAGCCGGAGTGGCCAAAGCCTTTCGCATCGGGGCCAACCTGGTTTTGACCAAGCCCATTAACATCGAACAGGCCAAGGGAACCCTGCGCGTCGCCCGCGGACTGCTGCGGAAGGGAGATGGGTCCAAGTCGGCCGCGCCCGCAGCGGCGGCTGCGCCACCTGCGACTTCGGCTGCTTCTCCGGTCAAGTCATCGGCCGCACCAGTGGCGCGCGCAATCGCTTCACCTGCAGCTAAACCAGCCGCGGCCCCAGCGAAAGCCGCCTCGGCAAGTTCTGCCGCAGTTGCCCGAGATCAGGCAACACCCGCAATCAAGGATTCGGGCGCGCCTGCTGTTTCCGCAACCTCTTCGGTTTTCCCACCTGCGGTCAAGAAAGTCGCCGCGCCAGTTACGCCGGCGGCAAAGTCGCCTGTCGCGGGCGCTCCAGCAGTGCCATCGCCGGCTATCGAAGCGAAACCGGTAGTCAAAACTGCCGTGCCGCCTGCGTCCGTTCGGATCAGCGGCGGTGCAGCCAGTGCGCCCGCACCTGCGCGTGAAGAGAAAAAGCCGACGGCCGAAGTGGCGCCGGCCAGTCCTGCCAAGGGAGATGACGACATTCTTGAGAGCCCGGCAGCAGCACAGCCCGGCGCGTCAACCGAGCCGGTCAAGGAGGTTCAGCCGCCTTCGTTCACCTTCGGCGGAGCCAGCGCTTCCGCCGAGTCTGGTGGAACAAAGAAGATTCTTTTCGCAGTAGCTGCAGCTGTAGTCGTCGCCGCTGCACTATACGGTGGCTGGACGTTCTACCATGGTCACACGACCCAGTCTGCCGGCGCCACGCTCGCGGCGAATGTCGCGGCGCCAACCGGGCCCGCCGTCCAGCCTGCTCCTGCCGCTTCAGCAGGAAAGTCAGACTCACAACCTATCGCGCAGCCAACGACAACCGCGCCACGGGCGACCGCCACGCCGACTGCGAACAACGCGGCCACGGCCAGCGCTGCAGCGCATTCTGCAGTTACGACATCCGCCGAGCCTGCCGATTCCGATTCAACTGCAACAAGCAAACCAACCAGCACCACGAAGCAAAAGAGTGGACCACTTGTGGTCAAGGGCGGCGCAGTTCCTGCGAAAGCATCCGCAGCGGAGCTTGATACTGCAGCCCCCAGTCTGATTGGTATCGCAACGCCGAGTTCGAGCGGCCTGCCCAACCTCGGAACGACCAACGCCACTAAGCCCGTTCTGCAACGCCTCAGCATTTCGCAAGGCGTATCAACTGGCTTGCTGATCAAGCGAGTGGACCCGATCTATCCGCCAACCGCTGTGACCATGCGGATCGAGGGGACAGTTCAGCTGCTGGCCACGATTTCCAAAGACGGCGACATTACCCGGGTAAAAGTGGTGAGCGGCGAGCGCCAATTGAGCGCTGCGGCCGTGGATGCCGTCAAGCGATGGAAGTACAAGCCTTATCTTCTTAATGGCGAGCCCGTCGAAATTGATACCCAGATCAGTGTCAACTTCAAGCTGCCTCACTAGAACTCCACGTTTCACAAGACTGCGACGCCCGGGATTGTCACTCTCGGGCGTTCTTGACTGAAATCTCACTGCTGAATACGGAGTACTGGCCTTCGATGTGCTCAGCGCTTAGGAGCAACTCGGAGTTCTCATTACCCAGTTTTCAGTAGAGGTGGAAGTCGACTTCCACCATGATTTCGACAGCGACGGGCTGGCCGTCCTTCTGGGCAGGGTTGAATCTCCAACGTTCCACAGCCTCAACAGCTCTGGCGTCGAGGCCGCCCCCGAGGGGATTGACGACCCGGATGCTTGTGGGAAGGCCTTCCTTGCTCACGATGAGCCCAAGAGTCGTCGTCCCCTGGTACTTCGCCTGTCGCGCTCGATCACTGAACTCTGGTTCCGGCTGAGAGATTGCCTTTGGAGGACTGATGCCTTGCCCAAGACGAGACACTGGGTTGTTTGACCGTTCCTGTGGCAAAGAACCTGTTGCTGCGTCCCTTTTCGAGAATCCCAGTCCGGGTATTGTCTGTAGCTCGTGAGAAAAATGACAGTTTGCATCCTTGCCGAGTAACCCGGCTGCAACACAGGGCTTCCAATAGTCGGGAACCAAGTTTGGAAAATCGTCCTCCGGTGTGAGAAAGAGCCTCGAAATCGCGGAATCAGCATGCTGGGCGGTGTCCAGTTCGGCCTCGATCTTAACAATAGGCGCCTTTTTCGCAGGTTTCCTCGCCGTTTCGGCGAGGAACCGGAATTCCCGTTGCTCCGAGACCACCATCAGTCTTCTTGCTTTGATGGCCAGGCGATGCTTCGAGAGCTGAAGGTCGGTCACCACCACGAATCCATCCGCAGTCCAGTCGCCAGGGGTCGCCCCGCCAATGAGCGCACCTTTGGAGTCGTAGTGCAGCTTCTCGCCGGAATAAAAGCCGCGCAGCAGTAAAGTCTTGCCTTGGTACTGATCGCGAAGATGGTGCTTGAGGTCCCCGGTTTGGCAGGTGGCCGGGAACGCAAAAAAAAGAACCAAGGAAAACACAGGAACTTTACGAAGGTGCGGAAACGGGCTCTCCATAGCCTTCACATTGTAGTCTTTCGACCCGAACAAAGATGTGCCCGGGATCACTCCCGGACATTCTTGGCTGCAAGCTGAAGGCTGCGGGTTGCTTATCCGATGTGCTTGTTCAGAGCTTGCGCGATGGAGTCCTTGGGGCGATATCCGACAAGTTGCTCGACCACCTGTCCGCCCTTGAATACTAATAGAGTGGGGATGCCGGTGACTTTGTAGCGCATAGGCGTGGCGCTGTTGGAGTCCACATCCATTTTGCCGATCTTCACCTTGCCCTGATATTCGGCAGCCAGTTCTTCGACGATTGGGGCGATAGCGCGGCAAGGGCCGCACCATGTCGCCCAAAAGTCTAAGAGAACGGGCTTGTCCGATTTCAAGACATCCTGGTCGAAGTTTGCATCCGTCACTTCGACAATTCCGTTGCCTGCCATGTTCCTCTCCTCTTCTCGCATGAAGTCGCACGCTGCAAAGGTCCAACGAAGTATTCGCGCCGCGTGCGATCCGAATAAGTGCTTCCGGTTAAAGGGACCGGACTCGCCTATTTTAACACCGGGTATTTGATGCACGTGCCAGAGGGAAGGTCGCAGGCCGCGGCGCATTCCAAGCCCCCCGGCTAGTAAGAGAATTTGACTGCAAATTGCATCAGTCTTGGAGGTACCGCGCTCACCACTTGCCCGAAAGTCGATCCGTTAATGTTCCCGTCAACCGAAGCCGGGCCGTAAAACTGGGCGTGGTTGAAGACGTTAAAAGTCTCCACCCGAAACTGTAGCGCCTTCGACTCCGTCAGTGGCAGCTCCTTGAGGAACGCAAGATCATAGTTGTCCATGCCCGGCCCGTAAAAGAACCGGCGCCGCGCGTTTCCCGGCTGACCGAGCGGCTGCAAGCTGAACAGAGCGGTGTTGAAGTAAGCGGGCCCATGACGCGGATTCGGATTGAGGGCGAGAGGACCGGGCGTGAATTGCGGTTCGTCCACGCCAAAGTTGTTGACTCCATTGGGTTCGGTCCCGAGCAGAGAGTTGTCGCCATAGTTATAGAGGGTCACCGGGAACCCAGTGCTGAAACGGATAATCCCTGAGAATTGCCAGCCTTTCGTCCAGCGACTGTTGCTGCCGAGACGATCAAAGGGAAGCTGGTAGCGGTAACTGGCGACAAGATTATGCCGCACATCAAAGGCAGACAAAGCTCGGCTTAGCGCGGGAGTGAAAGGGTTGACTTCTTCGCCTAGATTCGAGGATTGGTCCAGGGACTTGCCGTAAGTGTAGCCGGCAAGCAACTGCAAGCGTCCGCTCGTATGGCGCAGGCTCAGCTCGAAGGCATTGTAATGGGAATTGCCAATGGTAGCCTGCTCGGTATCGCTGCCGAAATTCGGCCCCAGCGGTCCGCGGGTGCCGTTCACCGTCTGATTCGATGCGGCGATGAAGACGTTATTTTCACCAAACGGCCCGCAAGTGGGCGAACCGGGAGCCACCTCGTTCATTTGGCTCAAACTGAGGCAAAGAGCCGGATTCCCCGGATTCGCCTCGACCAACACCAGAAGACGGTGCGCCTGGGTCCCTACATAGCTTATGCTAAGCAAGGTATTCGCTCCCAGCTCCCGCTGCACAGAGAACATGTATTCCTCGGTGTAGGGAATCCTGTTCGTGGTGGAATAACCCGGAATGCCGCTAATCGGCAGATATTGCGACCAATTCACGTTAGCGTCGGGATGGCTCACGGAGGAATTCAATCGCGCCAGGTTAACGGGAAAGTATTGGCCGAGATTCTGCCCGCTCGAAGCGGTGATGAACGGATCGCTGAACAAAGGCGGCGCCGGGCTGCTGTACGTGGTTCCGTACGGTGCATTCGCGGCCAACACCCCAATGGTGAGAGCTTCGATGGCGGCATAGTACATTCCGAAACCAGCGCGAAGACTTGTCTTATCGGGGCCGCCCAGGACTTTGCCCAACCCGGTACCGGGATCGGCTTGAGGCGAATAGGCCAGGCCAATGCGGGGAGAGAATTCATCGCCAGGGGGAGCCAGAGTTCGGCGTATTCCGGGGTCAGTCGGATAGAGAATGCCCGCGGGAGCGCCCGGAAAGACCACCGATTGCCGCCCTGGTTGAAATGTTGAAATCTGATTGTACTTTTAGTACCAGGGCTCGATGCGGTCCCAACGCGCCCCGTAATCGAGAGTGAGGTTCGGGCGCACGCGCCAGCTATCCTGTCCGTAGACGCCCACGTATCGGTTCCTGCCGTAAAAAGGATTCAATTGGCTCTGGTTGTACTGACTCGGGATGCCTAGCAAGAAATCCGCGAAGTCGAGGCCGGTCTCGCTCCCGGAAAACAGAAAGTTGCCATTGAACTGGGCGATTGGATTGCTATTCACTTGATCGTAATGAAACTCGGCCCCCGCCTTAAAGGTGTGATTGCGAACGGCTTGAGAAAAGTTATCCAGCCACTGGTAGGTGTTGTTGGCCTGCGTCAATTCGTTGCTGTTGGTTCCGAGGGAGAAATTATTGAAAACAACGTTTTCCACTCCTTCCGTCTGAGGAGAAAGAGCCACGATGCTCGGCGTTCCTGCCGGCGTGACAAAACCCTGCGAGACCAGGCTGACGCCGACTCCGCCCTCGGGCATTCCCACTACCGTCCGGTCGCGGAGATAGCTGGCGTGAAATTCGTTGACCGCATTGGCACGCAGCGTTTTGAGATCGCTCAGGCTGAGAAGCTGCGCCCGGCCCGCATTCTTCGCGCTGAATCCGGGCACGCTTGCGCCCCCCTGGGCGACCGGGTAGGGATTGTCCTGCGAAAACTCGTCGAGAAAATAGTAAGCGGTGAGCATACCCCAGCCGGTATTAGCGTCCAGCCGGTAGGAGCCTTTGTCGTCGCGCAGGGTTTCGTTGAAGGCCGAAGTCGAAAAGGTTCCATTCGCGTTGTTGGGGGCGGGGATGTACTCGAGCAGATGAGTTGCGGGCGCGGACCAAGCCGACTGCCGGATGGCGAGCCCGGGCAGCACGCACTGCGCGCTGGTTGTACACGCCGCCGAGTATGTCAGGGAAGGATCGGAAACTTGCCGCTCGCCCGCAGAAAAATAGTAAGGCTCACCCGCGGAAACCGTATAGCCGAGCCGCTCCGAGAGCAAACTCGCCCAGTAAGGGCCGCTGACGGTGGTGGGTGTTGAGCTTCCATTGGCGGCAGTCGTTGTGAAAGATGCGGCCATGGCGGAGAGATTGCCGGCGCGTTCCTGCACAGACGGGACGGGAATTTGCCCCGTGTCGACGCCCTCGGTGAGTCGAGTGCCCTGATAATCGGCAAAGAAAAATGCCCTGTTTTTCCGAATCGGTCCGCCCAACGTCGCCCCGAATTGGTTTTGATCGAAAACCCCGCGCGCCGGCGAAAAGTAGTTGCGCGCATCGAGGCCGGTATTGCGCAAGAATTCGAACACATTGCCGTGAAACCGGTTGCCGCCGGACTTGGTGATCACATTGATTTGGCCGCCGCTGAACTCGCCGTACTCGGCGTCAAAATTGTTCGTGAGAATGCGGAACTCAGCGATGGAATCGAGGTTGGGAATGATCGCGGCGCCCATGTTGACGTCCTCTTCCACGTCGCTTCCGTTCACCATAAACGCGTTGGCGAACTCGCGCTGGCCGTTGATCGAGATCGTTCCCGGATTCAAATCCCCCGAGGGAGATAAGGCGCTGACCCCGACATCCTCCACGCTGACGGCGGTCAGGGAAGTGGCGGGCGCGACGCCGGGCTGAAGGGCCAGGAGATCGGTGTAGCTTCGCCCATTCAGGGGCACGGAGGCCATCTGTCCGGCGGTGATGACCTCGCCCATCTGTGAGCTCTCGGTTTCGGCATGTACTGCGCTGTCGCTGACCGTGACGGAATCGGTTCTTCCTCCCGGTACAAGCACCGCCTGAACGAGGATTGCACTGTCGCTGTCGAGCGATATCCCGCTGCGGCGATAGGGTTTGAATCCGGGGCGGGTGATCTCGACCTCGTAGCGCCCGACGGGCAGAAGCGGAAACGTGTAGACGCCACGGCTATCGGCAGCGGCAGTTATGCGAACCCCGGTTTCGATGTTGGTCGCGGTAACGGCGGCATCTGGAATCACCGCGCCGGTTGAGTCGCTGACCGTACCTGAAATGCTTCCTCCGGTGCCGCCCCAAGTGAGCACAAGCGGAAAGGTAAGAAACAAGATTATGGCAAGCCCCCTGCCCCTGCCTTGCTGATACCGCTTCATCAAGAACTCCCGTGAAGAAGTCACTAAGGTTCGCAAGAGGGGTCAACCCGTCCCCACATTGGCCACCCCGGAAACCTGCTCGCGGGTCGGACGCGCGAGAACTTGAGAGATTTGTAGTTGCAACTCAGTCGCATCTGTGATTACATGGAAGATAATGCCGGATCGCGCGCGGATTTGTCCAGTTCCGGCAGAAAAATTCGTCGCACCCGGATTGCGACCAGTTGCGACAGGACGTACGAACCAACCGAGCCCTTTTGCGCCGCTAAGAACGCGGGCGCGTGGCGGGGCCGCCAATGGGTCCTTTTGGCAAGAAGAGAACTCCTCAGGGGATAAGACATGCCTCTCCCACAGACTGAAATGCCGGGCCGTTTGCAGGCTCAGTTGGCCGAACGCGGCATTCGCATGACCGAGCAGCGGCGCGCGATCCTCAGCGTTATGGAGACCGCGCGCAAGCATCTGGACGCCAGCCAGATTCTGCGTAAGGCTCAGAAGCTGGATGCCAGTGTGGACCGCAGCACGGTTTACCGCACGTTGCGCCTATTGAAGCGCCAGGGCCTGATCGACGAACTCGATCTGATGCACCTTAACGGCGAGGGACACTACTATGAGCGTAGGCTAGAGAGAGACCACATTCACATGGCGTGCCTGCGCTGCGGTAAGATCGCGGAATTTGTGAGCGATGAATTCGAAAAGCTTAAGCGCCAAGTCGAGAGAGATTGCCGCTTCCGAGTGCTGGTCTCACGGCTGGAGATTGGCGGATACTGCGCAGCCTGCCGCGGATCAGCATGAGCTCCGCGCAAACTAGTCGAAGAGACCGCGCAACTTCTTCCACACGAAGCGAGCCGGAAAGAACAGAATTCCGCCCCAAAGCAAAAGGCTCGGCCCATAAGAAAACAGGAACAGCACCACGCCGACAACGCCCTCGACCATCGCGCGATATCCCTCGACGGCCGCGTTGCGCATCCGGCCGGACGTGGAAACCGGCAGTTGGAGCTGCTCTCGATATTCTTCCGAAACGGTCGCGCTAATGGTGGCGAACTCCACCTGGTTGGCGAGATTTTTTCGCTCTGCTTCCATCTGCTCGATCTCCCCGCGGACGCGGTCGATCTCTTTCTCGAAGGCGAGTACGTCGGAGAGTTTCCCAGTGCGCTGGCGCTGAAGATCGGTCAGCCGCTCTTCCGTGTGCCGGGCGTTTGCCAGCCGTGCTTCGAGGTCGACATATTGGGCAGTGACTTCCTGGCCGCTTTGCGACTCTGATTCGACACGGCCGAGTTTTCTCAGATCGGTAATCGTGGCGTCGAGTTGATCGCCAGGGACGCGGAGAGTCGCGGTGAAACTCCGTCCCGAGCCGGTGGGAGTGCTGACGTTGAGCTCGCCAATGTAGCCATGATGGCGCTTGAGAATTTCATCCAGAGCGGCGCGGGCACGGTCGAAATCGTTGGTGGTGAGAGTTACTCCGGCGGTCCGGATGATCATCGGGCCGGCATTCGCACCCAAGACTTTGCTCTGCTGATCGCTCAGCGGCTCGCCGTCCCTAGAGAAGTTCTCCGCGTGATCGCCCAGGCCGTGGAAAAGGCCGTTCGAGTCGGCAACGGCGCCTGGCGTGGTAAGCGTAACCTCGGTTGCTCGTCTCGCCTTAGCGGCGCCCTGCGGCACGCTGAACCTGCTAAGCTTGTCCATCTGCATGAGGTTGGGAGAAGCGAGCCTCATGCTCAATCCCACAACCACGCACAGGATCGCGAACGCTCCTGCCCAGGCCCAGCGGCGTGTCATCACTCTGCTTCGCGGAATCGGCGAGCTGGTTGTTGGCGTTTGCGGTTTTCGGTCGCGCTCCTCAAGCTCTGAGACGATCTTCGCGGAAATGTGCGAGTGTGGCGTCTCGACTTCCCAGGCCATCAGCTGCCGGGAAACGTCTCGAACCTCAGCGGCGAAGGCCTGGCAATCCGCGCAGCGCTCCAGATGAGCGACCGCTACGGTGGCCCGATCCGCGGGCAATTCTCCGTCGAGATAGGCCATAAGTTCTTCCGTTTCAATGGGATGCTTATTTGTCATTGCATGCCTCGTCTTGGGCGCGGCTGGCCAGTCGCGTTCGCAAACGTGAGTCCGACCCCGCATGGGGCTCCAGATGACTCTTCAAAGCCAGACGCGCTCGAAAGAGCCTCGAACGGACCGTATTTACGGGGATTCGCAAAAGCTCCGCGATCTCGCAATAACTCAGCTGTTCGTATTCCCGCAGCATGAGGATTTCGCGCTCCGATGCGTCGAGTCTTCCGAGCGCTTGCTGCACCCACAGCGCAACGTCCGGGGCCTCGTCGATCGCTGGATCAGGCACAAATATGATCGCTGGGCCGTCTCGGACTTGCTTGCGCCGTTCGGCCGCCACCAGCTTCAACGCGATCCCGTAGAGGTAGGTTCGAACCAGCGCCCGCGGCTCATAACGGGAGTTCGCCCGGATCACGGCAAGGAATGTCTCCTGCGCCAGATCTTCGGCCCGCTCCGGGCTGTCCAGTCGCCGCCGGAAGAATCCATAGAGCGGCTCATGGTAGCGGGCAAACAGTTCGTCAAACGCCGCGCGCGATCCGCCCTGGAATTCCAGCATCAAGGCTTCATCGCTAGTCATGACCGGGGCGTGAAGCTAAGTCTGGAGTGTTGTTCATACCTCTGTAATGTCGCAAGGAGAGAAAAAGTTCCGGAATGCTGTTGAAAAACACGGGTAAGCAGGAGAAGAAAAAGGAAAAGCGTCCTCGACTTTTCAGTCCAGGACGCCTCGGCAGCCCTCCCCCAGAACTGCCAAACCACGAAATGGATATTAAGATTCTCCTCACTTTCCGTAAACGTCACTTTGGTAACGCTGTTTCCTAAAAGGTGAAGTTGGCATTTGACGAAAGTAACTGGGTCGCGGCGGGCTTGCCGCGAGGGCTTGAAGCTGAAGTCGATTCGACTCCGTCTACTGTCTCTGCCAGTTTTGGCCGTTGTCGCTTGTGACCCAGACTTCACCTGTGGATGTCGTGATTTTCCCGTGTTGAGTCTCAGAAAACTCCACGGAGACTATGTCGCCGGTGAGGCTCGCCCCGCCGAATGACGGTGCAACCCGGGTCCAGTGCTGGCCAGCGTCAGTCGAATGATAGAGGACACCATTGGAACCGGCGGCCCAAACCTCGAATCCGAACGCAGATACGGCGCGGAAAACGACGCTGGCAGCCGGCTGTTTCGAATCTTTCTTGTCTGCATTGTCGGCTTTAGCAAGCGGTGTCTCGGGCATTATTACGAAACCGGTGAGGCTACTTTCGGGCGCAATACTCGCACGTATCTCGACATCCTGCCAGGTCTTACCTTGGTCGAGGGAACGTTGCAGCGAGCCAGTCGAACCTATGTTCCAGCGCGGCATGCGCCCGGATACCAGTTCGGTGAGTTGCGTGACGTTGCGCCCGTTCAGACCCGCGACGTTCGCTGCAGCCGGAACCTGCTGCGCATTGGCATCCACCGGCACCGGCCCGCCGACAGCCGCACCCTGTCCGCTCACAGGCGGCTTGGCTTTGTCTACGCGTTTTGACTGGTAGTCGAACTGGTCCGTCGTCGGCTGGGCCTGAGCTTGGAGTTGAGACTGCTGATCAGCCTGAACCTGAGCTTGGACCTCGGTCTGAACCTGCTGCGCTTGAACCTGCACCTGGATCATTTCCGACGCGGCGGGGATCTTCCTATCTGTGGCCATGTCGGCTTGCTGCTTCGGCGGTGCTGAGAGCGCCAGCAATGGAACTGTCTTTGCTCCAGCGGCTGGCTGCTGCCACTGCGCCGGCATCTGCAAACCGCGCTGAAGTTGGCCTGCGGCCGCGCCCGCAACCGCCCCTCCGAACGTCGATGGCGTCGCTGCTCGCCCTGGTGCGGCACGGGCGATCAATTGCTTCTCGTTCATCTGGAAGCCGGCATAGCCCGCGGAAGTGGCACCAGCGGAGGGGGTCACGGGTAGGGACTTCTTCCTGCTCTCCGCAGTCGATTCAGCGCTGGATGGCGCCGCATTCTGGCTCAGCGGGCTGGCAGGACCTTCGAAGCGGGCAACTTGTTTGGTTTCCGTTAGGGCGTGACGCCGTTGCAGTTGCACGACACCAATCGCAGCGATTGCGACGACGCCGGCTGTCACAAACGCCCAGCGAAACGTGGGCCAGGTCAGCCAGCCGCCACGGGCGGGAACGAAGACGGTTTGTTTTGCTTCCGGCTCGGGCAGAGCGAGCGCCAGCACGTCGCGGCAGTCGCCGCAGCGGGCGAGATGTTCCAACACGACGGTGCGCTCGGTCTTCGGCAGCGAACGTTCGGCAAAAGCCGTCAGGACGTTCGCATCCAGATGGCCGACCGTCGGCGCTGCCGTCCGCAGCCTCTCGCGCACGATTTTGGGGACGTTTTGCATTTCAATTACTGGCTCAATAGCCCGTCCTGGCTTCGCCGAGAATACCGTTCTAAGAAAAGCCTGATGAAGTCAGTTTTGTCATTCCGAGCGGGATTGCCCGTTTTTCGGGCAATCTCGCGAAGTCGAGGAACCTGCTTTTGCTTTTCTGCATTTAATCAGAGCTTCCCTAAACCCTAGCCCGGTCCTTCCCGGACTCTAGCCTCCACCCTCTTGTCAGAGAACGCCGGCACTTCCGATTCTTGCGCCAAACTGCGCCGAATATCTACTTGCAGGTCGCGCACGTCGACCTCCAGAGCTTCTTCGGCTTGTCGGCGGGACATCCCGCGACGCACCAGCGCGGCCAGAATCTGCTTGCGCAGGGTCTTCGCCAGCCGGTCGAGTTTACGGCTAATGGTCGACTCATGAACGCCCGACATTCGTGCAATCTCGGCCAGGGTGCGCCCATCCAGATAATAGGCGCCGAGTATCATGCGGTCCTCAGCGGAAAGGGAGGCCAGTACTTGGTCGGTTGCCTGGGCCAGACGCGGGTCAGCCGACCCGGGAGGCTCAGGGTCGGGAGCGCGAAACTGCACGCCCTCTTCCGATTCCTCGTCCAGACTCACCAGGCGCTTGGTGCGCCGGTAGCGGTTGACGTATTCCTGCGCCAGCACCGTGCGCAACCAGCCCTCCAGAGAACCCCGCCCGGTATAGGAAGCCAGCTTGGAAACCCGCACACCTTCGCGGGTGCTCATGCCGTAAAGGTCGGCGTAGAGGGTGTCGGCCAGCTCCCGCGCGGCGGAGTCCTCGCGTGCAATGCGCAGCGCGCACTGATAGAGCTTCTCGCGATAGCGGGTGAGGAAAATCTTCCAGGCGGAGTTGTGCCCAGCAGCACAGGCACGGGCGAGAGCCAACTCCTCAACGCGAAGGGCCAGAAAAAAGGCGCGAAGCTCGGCCTCTGACCCGCCTGCCGTCACGTGTTTCGAACCGATCTCACAGAGGATCGCGCTGAACGATTCGCGGTTCAGACCGACACTCTCGCAGGCGCTGCGGGCATGGAGATCCGCCAGCAGGTCGTTCAAGACCGACTGCACGGCGGAGATCGGTTTGGATGAGCTCATTGCCCGACGAAGCGGCCCCATCTGGCTACAACCCTGATCCTACCAATTTGTTAGACGCGCGGAGAGGGAAATTTGTCCGCAAGGTGGGTCGACATTTTCGTTCTTCCCATGAGCCGAGAGCGCAACACAGAATCCAAGATTCGCGACGACAGCGAGACTTGGAACTGCCGGTTCTTCCGGTAGGCGAGCGTTCGTCTGGCTCGGGGGAGCGTCTATGAATCCGAAGGTCTTCTTAAGCTTAACTGTTCTCGTCGTCGTGGTTGGGCTGGTAGTCGCCGGCCAGCGGCAGGCGCGGGCGGGCGAGGTAATTCCCGCATCCGGATACAAGGTGCTGGAACCGATTCACCATGGCAATCTGACGGTATTTCCGGTGATCGCGTCCAAGAGCTATCCCACGGCTGAGTTTCTGACCCTGGATGAAGGATTGCGATCGGGAGAAGTAGTTGTTACGGAAGCTGGAAGCGTCCAGGGGCTGATCCGGCGGCGTCCGGTGCCTGCTATTCGCCACGACGGGGCGCAGGTCAACCGGCTGGTTCTAGTCAACAACTCGACACGGCCGCTCCTGCTGCTGGCAGGCGAAATCGTTACCGGCGGTAAACAGGATCGCGTGATCGGCAAAGACCGCATTGTTCCTCCGGAGAGCGATCCCGTTGACCTGAGCGTATTCTGCGTGGAACCAGGCCGCTGGGTGGCCGCCAGCGAGCATTTCGGAGCTTCGGAAGCGATGTATGGAGGGGCTGTTGGCGGGGCAAACGGCCATGTTCCTATGGCAATGATGGCGCAGCCATCGGTGCGCGCCAAAGCGATGGCCGACAAAGATCAGAATGAGGTTTGGGCGGAGGTGCGGAAACAGCAGGCGGCGGTCGTCGCCGGTGATCTGGCAGTCCCGGCGCCCGCTGCAGTCCCCGAAGCCGCGCAGATCAGTTCATACGCCCGGTTGATGGAGAACGAAGACGTCAAGAAACAGGTGGACGAGGTCGCCAGGCCGATCGAAGTCAACTACGAAAGCCTGATCCGGCAGTTGCGCGACCGCAACGCCGTCGGCGTGGTGGTTGCAGTGAACGGACGCATTATCTGGGCCGATGTTTTTGCCAGCACGAATCTGCTGGAAAAGTATTGGCCGAAGCTGGTCCGCTCCTATGCTTCCGAGGCGGTGGTGACTCGGGCAAAAGATGTTGAAGTGACCGTCGCGCGGGCGCAGGAATTTCTGCAGGACATGGAAGGGCGTAAGGAGACCATTGAGCGCGAACCGGGAGTCTATCAGCACACGGAAGTGACTGGGGATGGCTTCAGGGCCTTTGAGTTGATGTCACTGCTGCCGAAGACTGGCTTCGAGGTGCACTTGGCGAAGATGGCGGAGTAGCAAAGCAGGGCCTAGGGAAACTGTGATTAAGTTCAATCTTGTCATTCCGAGCGGAGCGGAATTGCCGTATTTCTGGCAATTCCGCGAAGTCGAGGAACCTGCTTTTCTTCTTCTTGGACTTAGTCAGAGTTTCTCTAGGCGTCAGGTGTCAGTATGAAACGCTGGTGAGGTCGCAGTATCGATTACTGGCCCCTGGTCCCTGGTCCCTGATTTTCGTACCAACTCCGCCAGGCGGCAGGGGCGTTGGGCAGGCGCTGGTGTGTGATGTCGCCGAGCGCTTGGAAGGCCAAGGCGTTGGTCTGGCTATCGAGGGAAGGGTCATCTGTGTAACTCAACAGCAGTGGAACGGCGGTCCACCGCTGCTGGGGTGTGAACATTCCTGACTCGGCCAGACCGCACGCCGCCCGCTCGCGAACGCTAGGCGCAGGATCGTCGCGCATGACTGCGAGCAAAGTCGGAATCGTTCGAGTCGCCCCCGTCAGCGCCAGCCCTTCCACTGCCCAACGGCGGGAGTCCTCGTCGGAATCCTTCAGATGGGCATTCAGGACATCGAGCACGCGGTTGGTCTCGACCCCGCGATTTCCCATCAAGCCAAGCGCCCACAAGGCCCAGACCTTCCGGGCATGATCACGGGAGTCAGCGGTTCTTACCAGAGAGTCAAGACTGGCCGAGTTTTTTTCCAGAGCATAAGCGGCCAGCTCCACCTCGACGCCGGATTCCCGGACTCGAGCGTCGCTGGAGTTCAAGGCAGCCGTGCTGAGGGTTGCGAGTTGCGAATCCCACTTCAGCTTTCCCCGCCAGCGGTCTGCCCGCGACGAGATCTGTTCTACGGCTCCGTCGGACCGGCCCACCGCTTGCTCGAGCAGAGTCTCGGCCTGTTCTTGTGGCTGAAGAAGATCCAATTCATTCGAGCCCAGGCCGGGAAGTCCAGCAACCTGACGCGGCGGCGATGCCGAGAAAAGCCCGGCAAAATGAACCCACGCAGCATGGGCGTTGCCGATGCCGGCCACCAGAACTGCCAGAACTACGCCCATCGCGATCGCGAAAAGAGGCCGTGCGGCGCTGCTGTTGCGCGAGATCGAACTTGATTGCGCGTCCCTGCCACCGGTTGCTACGTCAGATGCCGGACCGAGTGTGCCGTAGTCCGGATTCGGCTGCAAGCGCGAGTCTGCTATGGGTGAGGGCGAAGTCTCTGACGACGGCCGGGAAACGTCCATGTGATCCTGAGTGTAGGTTCATGGCCAAAATAGCGTAAAGTTACTTCGGTTTGAACCCGTAAGTTCTTAGATGCAGAATAAAGAGTTCCTGACGGCCAGACAGCGCAGCTTGGTTTGAAATTCATCGAGGAGCAGTCATGGAAATCAAGAGCATGCGGTGGGTATGCATGATGATATTTCTGGTCGCAGCGCTGGATCTGGCGGCGGCTGGTCCTGGCTATCACGTCGTCACGACGTACAAAGTCGGCGGCGAGGGCTGGTGGGACTATCTCACTGCGGATTCCGACGCCCGCCGCGTTTATATTTCCCGCGGCACGCACGTGATCGTGCTCGACCCGGATTCGGGCAAGAGTGTTGGCGACATTCCCGATACTCCCGGCGTGCACGGCATCACCCTGGCGCCGGAATTCGGACGCGGCTTCACCAGCAACGGCCGGGAAGGCACGGTCAGCGTTTTCGACATGGAGACCCTAGCCCCAACCAGCAAGATCAAAGCCGGCGACAATCCAGACGCGATTCTCTACGATCCGTCGACCAAACGCGTATTCACCTTCAACGGACGAAGCCAGGATTCGACCGCCATTGATGCCGCCAGCGGCAAGGTTCTAGGAACAATCAAACTCGATGGCAAGCCCGAGTTCGCGGCCAGCGACGCCAGGGGCCAAATATTCGTGAACATCGAAGACAAGAGCGAGCTGGTTGCCATTGATCCCGACAAGCTGGAAGTGAAGGCGAAGTGGCCGCTCGCCCCGTGCGAAGAGCCGACGGGACTTTCGATGGATCGCAAGAACCGGCGTTTGTTCGTCGGCTGCCACAACAAGATGATGGCGGTGGTCGACGCCGATAGCGGCAAAGTCCTGGCAACCCCGGCGATTGGCGAAGGGGTAGATGCGACCGCGTTCGATCCTGAGACCGGCCTGGCGTTTGCCTCGTGCGGCGAGGGCGTGCTCACTGTGGTGAAGGAGGAGTCACCCGACAAATTCACTGTGGCGGAGAATGTCCCCACAAAGCGCGGAGCGCGCACGCTGGCGCTCGACGCGAAGACTCACAACGTTTTCGTCGTGACCGCCGATTTTGGTCCGCCTCCGGAACCAACAGCGGACAATCCGCAACCCCGGCCGGCGATGTTGCCCGATAGCTTTGTGGTGCTGGTGGTAGGGAAGTAGGCAACGAAATTGCCTGCGAAAAGGGCAACTTGCTCCGTTCGCGCGACCGGGAATACTATATGGCCCATTTTACGGGAATCCTTGAAAGGAGACTGCCAAGGAAACCCCACAGGGGGCTCCTGATTGTGTTGTTTCTTACACTGTGTGTCCCTGTGTTGTCGCAGGACAGAAAAATGCTCCTCGCCGCATCCACGGGATGGGTGTTCGACAACGGGAATCATCTGTTCTGGACAGAGGATAACGGTGGTCATTGGAAAGACATTTCACCAGATCCAGCCGTACAGCCCGTGGATGTCTTTTTCCTGGATACGCTACATGGCTGGGTGCTACTGACAACTGCCGACGAGGAGAAGAGCCTCGTTTATTTTCAGATTGCCGCTACAAGCGATGCAGGTCAGACCTGGTCAAAGTCGGTAATCAACGTGCCCAGCCAGAAGCCCGACGAGCTGGATGGCACGGCGTGGCTCGACTTTGTTGACCCGGCACATGGCTGGGTACTGTTGCATGTCCGCTCTAACTCAGCGTTTAGCTGGGGACTTTTGCTGACAACGGACGACGGAGGCAAGAACTGGCGGGAGTTACCCGGAGGGGCACCAATTGCCGATGTTCCCGTCTTTGTTACTCCGAAGGATGGCTGGCTTTCAGGGATTGGCGGCGGTGGTGGAACCTTTCGTACCCGCGACGGAGGCAGGACTTGGGAGGGAGCCGGGCCAGCAGATCCTGTAATGGGAAGCAGCGTTGACGGAAAGCTGCACTTTGTCGATCCGAAGCATGGATTTATTTCTGAAACATTTGACAGGAAAACCGGCACAGAGCTGGTGCTGTATGCCACCGAGGATGGCGGGGACACGTGGAAGCTTGATCGCAGCATAACCGACCAGGCTACAGATCCAGAAACGGGCACGCACCCGTACCGGTTTGGCCCAACATGCCTGGTTCCAGCCTCCGGTGGCGGAACGCTGCTGCTGACAACCCTTGACGAGGGCCACGGGACGCTTTCCCTGGAGACGGTCAACCACGGCGGGGAGGTTTCCGTTAGCACCTCTAAAGGATTATTGGAGGAACACGAATGGGCGGTTGGGCTTAGCTTCAGCAGCAGCACGCACGGCTGGCTGCGTACCTCTTCTGGCAGGACGTTCACAACCGATAACGGCGGCGCATCCTGGAGGGACATCAGTCCAATTAAGCGCTCGTTTAAGCCGCCCTCAATTCCCGCTGAACCATCGTAGGGTCGCCTTCAGGTCCCGACCCGCGCGCTGCGTCGTTCCAGCAGCAGCACGTTTCTCCACATGTCGCCGAGTTTCCCGATGCGGCGTCGGACGCCGACCTCGCGGAATCCGCAGGATTTGTGGAGAGCGATGCTGGCTGCATTTTCAGGAAAAATCCCAGCCTGCAGTGTCCAGATGCCGTTGACTTCTGATTCTTCAACGAGCGCCTGGAGCAGCGCTTTGCCGACGCCACGCCCTCGCGCCGAGGCCGCGACGTAGACTGAGACTTCTGCGACGCCACGGTAGACGCGCCGAGTTGAGACCGGGCTAAGAGCGGCCCAACCCAGCACTCCCTGTTTTGCGGGCGATTCCGAAAATGCGACGCTCCCTTCACCGCGCGACTCAAGTGCCACGAGCCGGCAGGTCTTGAGATGGCTGTTGTCCCATTTTTCCCACTCGGGCAACTCGGTTTCGAAAGTCGCGTTTCCGGTGGCGATGCCCTCGCGATAGATTTCTCGAACTGCCGGCCAAAGCGCCGGAAACATTTGTATAATCCGATAGTCCATTGCGGAGTCAGGCTCGACTAGGTTCCCTTGCGCTCTGACGGCTCGCTCAGCTAGAGCCGTTCCTGAGAGGATGCGTAGCGTTTCGCTCTCGGAATAACCGTCACAAGCTCAGCAATCCAAACGTCCTGTGGCGTGAATACCAAGCCCATAAGCCCATTGAGCGCCTTCAAGACAGAATCCCTCCCAAGACCAGGCTGGTGAATTGCGGCGCCAGGTTGTGGGTCTGCAACTCGCCCTCCGGCTTATGCCACTGGTAAATCCAGTTGATCATTCCGAGCAAGGCAAAGGCGGCGGCGCGCGCGCTGACGGCGCCTTTCGCCTGGTGCACACGTTGCACTTCCGAAATCAGGCTCTCGACGAAGTGAATGTATTCCTTCTTGCGGATGTTGATTCGCTTGCGCAGCACAGGCGCAAGAGGATGGTTCTCGTGCAGCATGACGGTAATCTCGCGGTCTGCCGGGCTGAGCACAACTTCGATATGCAGGCGAATCAGGGCGCGCAGGCGCTGCTCGGGATCGGCAATGCCACGCACAGGCGCCAGCACGCGCTCCTCGGTGATGTCCATGGCGTGGTTCATGATTTCGAACAGAATCTGGTCCTTGCTTTGAAAATGGTGATACAAGCCGCCCTTGCTCAGCTTGAGTGCGGCGGCGACATCGTTCATGGAGGTAGCGTCATACCCGCGCTGCTGAAACAGACGGGCAGCAGTGCGCAGGATTTCCTGCCGGGGATCGACCTCAGTGTCACGAGCCATCGCCGACATAGTAACGCGGAATGGGGGTGTTCCGCTCGGTGAGCTTTCGGGCTGCTCCCAGGACTGCTCCCAAAACTGGCGGAAGGCTCAACCTGCCGGAGCTGAAAGAACGCTCTCGCAGGGCCGCCGGGCTGCCGCACAGGGTCAGAGACCGGGCGGGAAGGAAAAAATGCATGTACGGGGCTGGGAACCATGTTCCCGGGGCGCCAGAAACTGCGACGGCGGATGATCATCAGCCTCCGGAGGCCCGGATTGCATTGCGGAATTGCAATGGAAGATCGGCCTCAGTGGTTCTTGACGTACACCTCGGGAACAAAGTTCTGCTCGTCCATGGGCGGGCGGACATACTTGGTCTTGTCGAGCGGAGGCAGCTTGAGCGGCTCGGGAGTGAGGTCTTTGTAGGGAATCATCGAGAGCAGGTGCCGGATGACGTTGAGGCGGGCGCATTTCTTGTCTTCCGCATTCACCACGTACCAGGGGGCCTGCTTGATGTCGGTCACGGCGAACATCTCGTCTTTGGCGCGCGAGTACTCCGCCCAGCGGCGTCTCGATTCCAGGTCCATGGGGCTGAGTTTCCAGCGTTTGGTGGGGTCCTTCATACGATCCTGAAAACGGTGCTCCTGCTCCGCGTCGCTGACGGAGAACCAATACTTGATCAGCGTAATGCCGGAGCGGACCAGCATGCGCTCAAACTCGGGACAACTATGGAGAAATTCGGCGTACTCGGCTTCGGTGCAGAATCCCATGACATGCTCGACGCCGGCACGGTTGTACCAGCTGCGGTCGAAAAGCACCATTTCTCCCGCAGCGGGTAAATGGGCGACGTAGCGCTGAAAGTACCATTGGGTCCGTTCGCGCTCGGTGGGCGTGCCTAAGGCGACCACCCGGCAGACGCGGGGATTCAAAGTCTGAGTGATGCGTTTGATGGCGCCACCCTTGCCGGCGGCGTCGCGGCCTTCGAATAGAACCACCACCCTCAGGCCCTTATTCTTGACCCATTCCTGCAACTTCACCAACTCGATCTGCAGGCGGCGGAGCTCCCGGTCGTAATCGCAGTCCTTGCCCAGGCGTGAGGCTTTAAGCGACGTGCCGTTGCCACTGCTGGAGCGCTCGTGCTTCTGCAGCGGCGTGCTCTTCGGGTGAGTTTCTCCGGCAACAGGAACTTGTGTGTGGGACATCCGGCCTCCCCCGCGGCGAGCTTTCAACGATTGCGATTGAGCCGCCATCGGTATCATCGGAAAGGCGGGCGAAAAACTTGAATCCTCCCGCTTGGTAGGAACAAGGACTGGCGGGCGGGAGCACGAGTATACTTCACGTCGTCGGACGCGAAAGGCTTCCAGAAGGGAGGGGCCCCCACGAAACTGAAGGCGACGGTGAATAGGGTCGCTGTCGAGATTGACTTGCCGGGCGTGAGTGAGGAGGTCTACACCCGGACCGCCGACCTCCTACGCGCAAGCCTAGCGATTCCTCAGGTGAAAAATCGGGAGGCGATTTGCGAAGCCTTTCTGTACGCACTCGGGAACTGCGTCGGTGCAAATGCCAGCGACCTGTGGCATCACGTCGTCTATCGACTGTATTGTGAAATATTGCCCGAATTTCGAAACCAGGATCCCGGCCAGAGTTGGAAGCGGGCTTCAGGTGACGCCCTGGAGATTGCCCTGGAGAGGATCTACTCGCCAGTTCTGGCACCTCACAACGTAACGATCGCCGCGCTCATCAGTCGTAGCAAGGCGAGGGCAGTATTGCGAGAGATTGGGCTTGAGAACAAGGTCGGGGACTCGAAGCTCGACATGGTTCTCCACGTTCGCATGGCTGAACGGGCTTGGTCAGTGTTTGGGGGCGTCCACGTTAAGGCCAGCCTGGCCGAGCGGGTTTCAGATGACGTACCTTGCAGCAGGGCCATGATGGGCGCGGGCTACTTTTCACCACTCTGGACCCTGGATGTGAAGTCGTTTCCACCACCCGGCGATCTAGTTAACAAGGGAGAGCTGGGTACCCCTGCCGCCCCGAGCGACAAGCGCAAGTACGTGGAGGTACATGGGGATTTCGACCACTGCTACAGCGCGAATACACGAAGCGTACCGTCCATGCCGCCAACCGAGTCTGGAAAACTCGTGGTCAGCCTTCAGGTAGCCGCACAGCCGGACGCGTTTGCCACCGAGGTGATCAGGCGGGCCGAACGATGGGTGAGGGATTTGGACGGCCGCTCACATCGCGTCGGCGAATAGCTGGTCTTGAGGAGAATCCCCGCCGAAAATATACTCCTGCGCGACACGGCACATCCGAGAGTTCAACTCAAAGCCCAGAAAGTCAAGGCCAAGCGTCCGGGCCGCTCTGCCGGTCGTTCCGCTCCCCATAAAAGGATCGAAAACGACCCCCCGGTTCCCAAGCCCGCTCGCCCGGATGCACTGAAGTGGCAGGTCCAACGGGAAAGTCGAACAGTGTGAAGTGAGGTTAGGGGTCTGAATGAGCTTAAACACTGAGCCAACGGGAGGCTTCAGTCTGAACAGATGGCGTTCGTCCTTGGCGAAGACGTAGATTCCTTCGTGCCTTCTGTGTGGCCTCCGGCACAGACCCTCGGGCATTGGGCGAGATTTCTCCCAGATAATTTCGCCTCGAAACAGAAATCCTCGGTCACACATGTCAACAACCACGCGATAAGGAATCGCCAGAAGGTTGCCGTACCTGAGCCAGCCGACGTCATCCCTGACGAACGCTCGCCGACGGCCCCGGTTCTTTGTATACGCCGAGTTTTCTGGGGATAACCCGTTGCCCTCCTTCCCCAGCGAGCTGTAAACATAGTCGTCCGCCCGCCAGTTGATCGGAGTGTTATAGCTATCGCCGATATTCAGCCAGAGCGTCCCCGAAGGTTTGAGACACCGCATCGCCTCTCCCAAAATGGTCACAAGGTTCCCGATATAGTCTCGCGGATCGAGTTCTGACCCCAAGCCTTCGTTCCCCCTTTGTCCCCAATAGGGAGGCGATGTGATAACGACGTCAAAACTATCGTCTGGAATATGCTTAAGGCCCTTAAGGCAGTCTTCGTTATGAGTGGTGTTTAGCGCCCAAGGGCCAAGAAACTTTGAGTCGGTACTGCGTGGAGTGGTTTCTACACTAGCCATAGCGCCGAATTAAATTGCAAGCCTAACGCCAGTTCTAGGAAGTGTACCAGCACGAAGGTAGCTGCGAGCATTAGATTAGAAAGGCTGGCTACCTGTCGTCGGTGACGTAAATTCGGTTGTGTAAAAAGCAAGAGGGTGTAAGTTGGCTTTGGCCTCGCAAGCTAAAGCCGATCCTGGAAAGGAGACCTACACCCGATGGCGAAGATAATCCCGATCAGTGAA
>Ga0187781_10000112_pt1 | contig 53614 bp, 56 predicted proteins | sample 0715_SJ02_MP02_2_FD_132447 | JGI IMG/M metagenome (GOLD analysis project Ga0187781, IMG submission 132447) | Tropical peat soil microbial communities from peatlands in Department of Meta, Colombia - 0715_SJ02_MP02_20_MG | ecosystem: Environmental > Terrestrial > Soil > Wetlands > Peat | place...
CTGGCAGGGCCGCGCCGCCGATCCCGCCGCGCCTTGGCTTCGTCTCAGCGTCGCCGAGGCGTTCCAGCGCTTCTGCGGCATCGACCTCTTGGCCACCGCGCCCGATCCGCAGGCGCCGAGCCTCGCGCTGCTCGCCGACGCGGCACGACCGCTCGGCCTCGCGCCCCATCCCGGCGATGACTGGGAAGATCTCTTCTTCCGCCTTTTTCTGGAGCGCATCGAGCCTCATCTCGGCATCGGTGCGCCCACCATCCTTTACGACTATCCCGTCTCGATGGCGGCGCTGGCGCGGGCGAAGCCGGAGGATGCGCGGCTCGCCGAGCGCTTCGAGCTTTATGTCTGCGGCCTGGAGCTGGCCAACGCCTTCGGCGAGCTGACCGACGCCGCGACCCAGCGCCAGCGTTTTCTCGCCGATCAGGAGGCGAAACGCCGGCGCTACGGCGAGGCTTATCCCATCGACGAGGATTTTCTCGCGGCGCTCGCCCATGGCATGCCCGAGAGCGCCGGCATCGCGCTCGGCCTCGATCGCCTGGTCATGCTGGCGACGGGCGCCGACGCGATCGAGGACGTGCTCTGGGTGCCGGTGGGCTGAGGCCCAAGCCTTACCCGCCGCCGGCGGCGGCGATCGCGGCGATGAAATCCTTCACCGCCTGGCCCGGCCCCTGGGGATAGCTCCACACCGCGGCGATGACGGCGAGGAAGTCGGCGCCGGCGGCGACCAGCGTCGCGCAATTCGCCTGGGTGATGCCGCCGATGGCGACCGAGGGCACGGTCATGATCTCGCTCCACCAGCGCAGCAGCTCGGGATCGGCGCGGTGCGTCGTCTCCTTGGTGCCGCTCGGGAAGAAAGCGCCGAAAGCGACGTAATCGGCGCCGGCCTCGGCCGCTTCGAGCGCCAGATGCCGGCTCTGGTGGCAGGTGACGCCGACGATGCGGTCCGGTCCCAAAAGGCGCCGCGCCTCGGCGTAGGAAGCATCCTCCTGGCCGACATGGACGCCGTCGCAGCCGGTGGCGAGCGCGAGGTTGGGCCGGTCGTTCATCAGGAAAGCGACGTCGCGCTGCTGCGCCACCGGCCGCAGCACATCCGCCGCGCGGCGGATGGCGTCGTCATCGACGTCCTTGAGGCGGAGCTGCACGCAGGCGACATCGCCGGCATCGAGCGCTTCGGCGAGACGGTCGGCGAAAGCCGCCGGCTCCAGCGCCGGCGGCGTGACGAGATAAAGGCGCGTGGTCACCGCGATGGCACGACGGGGAAGCTCAGCCCTCGCCCCGATAGACGCGGATGATCGCGTCGAGCAGCTTCAGCGCCTGCTCGCGCGGCCGCTGGAAGGTGTTGCGGCCGATGATCGAGCCGTTGCCGCCGCCCTCGCGGATGGCGCGGGCCTCGCTTATCACGCCGTCGGCGTCCTTGGCCTCGCCGCCGGAGAAGACGACGATGCGCCGGCCGTTGAAGCAGGATTGCACCACGTGGCGGATGCGCGCGGCCGGCGAGGCGATGTCGATCTTCTGCTGCTCGTAGACTTTCCTCGCCGCTTCCAGCTCGAGATGCTCGGTCGGCGGCTTGACCTTGATGATATGCGCGCCGAGCAGCGCCGCCATATGCGCGGCATAGGCGCAGATGTCGATCGCCGTCTCGCCCTGCTTGGAGAGGCTGCCGCCGCGCGGATAGGACCAGATCACCACGGCAAGGCCGTGCGCCTTCGCCTCGCGCCCCATCTCGGCGATCTCTTCCATCATGCCGTAGGCGGCGTCCGAGCCGGGATAGATGGTGAAGCCGATGGCCGAGCAGCCGAGCCGGAGCGCGTCGCGCACGCTCGCCGTCACCGCTTGCGACGGCGCCTCCTTGGCGCGGGCGAGCGAATTGGCGGAATTGACCTTGAGAATCGTCGGGAGGACGCCGGCGAAGCTCGACGCGCCCGCCTCGATGAAGCCCAGCGGCGCGGCATAGGCCGAAAGTCCGGCATCGACGGCGAGTTGAAAGTGATAATGCGGGTCATAGGCGGGCGGGTTGGGCGCGAAGCTGCGCGCGGGACCATGCTCGAAGCCCTGATCCACCGGCAGGATGACGAGCTTGCCGGTGCCGCCGAGCCTGCCTTGCATCAGGATGCGGGCGAGATTGGCCTTGGTTCCGGGCGTGTCGCTCTCATAGCAGTCGAGGATCTTCTTGACCTGGTCGCTGACCATCATGGCGGTCCGGCTCCTCGGGCGCGGCTGGAAATCGGCGCGGGTATAGCAGAGGGCCCGCGCCGCGGCAAAGCTCGCCGCCGGTTTCGCGTCGCCGAAACCATCTTAGCCCGAAACGCGCCGGGCCGCCGCTTTCTTCTCGCCGAGAAAGGCGCGCAGCGCCGCTTCGGGATCGCGCTCGTCCAGCAGGTCGAGCGCCGGCTCGGCGCTCGCGCCTTCCACCGCCGCGCCTTGCGCCGCGGCGATTTCGGCAAGAACCCGGCGCCGCTCCTCGGGGCCGGTGAAGCGCACCCGCTTCAGCCCGGCGCGCAGCGCCGCGAGCGTGGTGCCCGCCTGCTCGGCGCAATCGAGCACCTCGGTCACCTCGACCTCGGGATGCGCCGCGCGCGCTTCGGCGATCAGCGCCTTGAACCACAGTGGCCCGGCGTAAGTGCCGGCGCCGGCGGCGCTCTCGATCGTCACCGCCACGCCCAGCGCCGCCGCCGCGTCGATGGCGGCGCGCGCCTGCTCCAGCGAATGCACGATGACGCGCCGGCTCACCCGAGCCCGCCGACCAGCGCGGCCGCTTCGACCATGCGGTTGGCGAAGCCCCATTCATTGTCGTACCAGGCCAGCACGCGGCAGAAGCGCCTGTCCAGCACCACCGTCTGGGTGAGGTCGAAGACGGCGCTGTGCGGGTCGTGGACGAAATCGACGGACACCGTCTGGTCGCGGTTGACGGCGAGGATGCCTTTGAAGCGGTTGGAGCGCGCCGCCTGGACCATCAACTCGTTGATCTCCTCGGCGCTGGTGTCGCGCGCCGCGTCGAAGGTCAGGTCGATCACCGAGACGTCCGCCGTCGGCACGCGGATCGAGGTGCCGTCGAGCTTGCCCTTGAGCGCCGGCATGACGAAACCCATGGCGCGCGCCGCGCCGGTCGAGGTCGGGATCATGGACAGCGCCGCCGCCCGCGCGCGCCGGAGGTCCTTGTGCAGCGTGTCGACGGTGTTCTGGTCGCTGGTATAGGCGTGGATCGTCGTCATGTAGCCGCGCTCGATGCCGAGCCCCTCGTTCAGCACATAGGCGACCGGCGCCAGGCAGTTGGTGGTGCAGGAGCCGTTCGAGATCACCCGATGATCGCGCGTGATCTGGTCGTGGTTCACCCCCATCACCAGGGTGAAGTCGACGCCGTCGGCCGGCGCCGAGACGATGACGCGCTTGGCGCTCGCTTCGAGGTGCTTCGCCGCGCTCTCGCGCTTGGTGAAGAGCCCGGTGCATTCCAGCGCGACATCGACCTTGAGATCCTTCCACGGCAGCTTTGCCGGGTCGCGCTCGGCCAGCACCCGCACCTTGCCGCGCCCGGCATCGATGAAATCCGCGCCGCAAACGATCTCGCCGTGGAAGCGGCCGTGGACGCTGTCGTATTTCAGGAGATGCGCGTTCGCCTCGACCGAGCCGAGATCGTTGATCGCCACCACCTGGACGTCCTCGCTGCGTTCCTGGATGGCGCGGAATACCAGGCGGCCGATGCGCCCGAAGCCGTTGATGCCAACCCGAACCGCCATGCCGTCCTCCGCTCAGAAGCCCTTGCCGTAAAGGCTGGAAAATGCGTCTCGATCCCGCGCCGGCGCCCGCCTCCCTCTAGGACAGGCGCCGCGCCACCGCCGCCGCCACCGCCTCGGCGGTGAAGCTGAAATGGCGAAAGAGATCTTCCGCCGGCGCCGAGGCGCCGAAGCCGGTCATGCCGATCACCGTGCCGCCCGCGCCGACATAGCGCTCCCAGCCGAAGGGCGAGGCCGCTTCGACCGCGATGCGCGGCGCGCCGCCCAGCACCGCGGCGCGATAGTCCGGCGCCTGCGCGTCGAACAGCGACCAGCACGGCAGCGATACCACCGCCGCGGCGATGCCGCGCGCCGCCAGCATCTCGCGCGCCGCCACCGCCAAGGCCACTTCCGAGCCGGTGGCGATGAGCGTCGCCTGCCGCCTTCCCTCGGCCTCGGCCAGCACGTAGCCGCCGCGCGCCGAGCGGTTCTCCGCCGCGGCCTCGCGCCGCAGCGCCGGCACCGCCTGCCGCGTCAGCGCCAGCACCGAGGGCGCGCGGCGCGAGCGCAGCGCCAGCTCCCAGCATTCCGCGGTTTCCACCGCATCGGCCGGGCGGAACACCTGCAAGCCCGGAATGGCGCGCAGCGCGGCCAGATGCTCGACCGGCTGATGCGTCGGCCCGTCCTCGCCGAGCCCGATCGAATCATGGGTCATGACATAGATGACGCGCAGTCCCATCAGCGCCGAGAGCCGGAGGGCCGGGCGGCAGTAATCGCTGAAGACCAGGAAGGTGCCGCCATAGGGGATGATGCCGCCATGAACGGCGAGGCCGTTCATCGCCGCCGCCATGGCGTGCTCGCGCACGCCATAATGCAGATAGCTGCCGGAGAATTTGCCGGCGGCGATCACTTTCTGGCCTTTGGCCTTGGTGTTGTTGGAGCCGGTGAGATCGGCCGAGCCGCCGACCAGCTCCGGCATCACCGGCGCCAGCGCGTCGAGCACCATGCCGGAGGATTGCCGCGTCGCGAGCTTCGGCGCCTCGGCGGCGAATTTGGCGCGGATGCCGGCGATGGCGTCATCGAAGCCCGGCGGCAGCGCGCCCGCCACGCAGCGCTCGAACTCGGCGCGAAGCGCCTGCGGCGCTGCCTCCAGGCGCTGGCGCCAGGCCGCCTGGTGGTCGCGGCTCCGCGCGCCCACCGTCCGCCACCAGCGGACGACGTCGCCGGGAAGGACGAAAGGCGGCTCCGTCCAGTCGAGGCGGCGGCGCGTGCCGGCGACCTCTTCGGCGCCGAGCGGCGCGCCATGGGCGGCGGCCGATCCCGCCTTGGCCGGCGCGCCGAAGGCGATGGTGGTGCGGCAGGCGATGAACGAGGGAGCCTCCGTCTCGCGCGCCCGCGCCAGCGCCGCCGCGACCGCCTCCGGATCGTGCCCGTCCACCCTGACGCTGTCCCAGCCCGCCGCGGTGAAGCGCTGGAGCTGGTCGTCCGAGGTCGCAAGCGCGGTGCTGCCGTCGATCGAGATCGAATTATCGTCCCAAAGCACGATCAGCTTGCCGAGGCGCAAATGGCCCGCGAGCGAGATGGCTTCCTGGCTGATGCCTTCCATCAGGCAGCCGTCGCCGGCGATGACATAGGTGTAGTGGTCGACCAGATCGTCGCCGAAGCGGGCGTTGAGCAGCCGCTCGGCCAGCGCCATGCCGACCGCGTTGGCGAGTCCTTGGCCGAGCGGACCGGTGGTGGTCTCGATGCCGGGCGTGTGGCCATATTCGGGATGTCCGGCGGTGCGGCTGCCGAGCTGGCGGAAGTGCTTCAGCTCGGTAAGGCTCATATCGATGTAGCCCGTCAGATGCAGCAGCGCATAAAGCAGCATCGAGCCGTGCCCGGCGGAAAGCACGAAGCGGTCGCGGTCGGGCCAGTCGGGATATGTCGGATCGAATTTGAGGAACCGGCTCCACAGCACGGTCGCCGCATCCGCCATCCCCATGGGCATGCCGGGATGGCCGCTTTTCGCCTGCTCCACCGCGTCCATGGCGAGCACGCGGATGGCGTCGGCCATACGCCTGAGCTGCGGGTCGCGCGGCGCGGGGAGCGGTAGAGCGGTCTGGGCGGGGGCGGGCGGGGGGGCGCTCATGGACCTACTATCGGCAAATTGGGGGGCGGACGGCGCCGCGTCAACCCGCGATGTCACGGCCCCGCGTTCGGTTGCGGCTCGCGGGGTTTGCCGGTAAGGTCGCCGCCACTTCCGCTGGGGCGTAGCCAAGAGGTAAGGCAGCGGATTTTGATTCCGCCATTCCCAGGTTCGAATCCTGGCGCCCCAGCCACTCCGGCCAATGGAGCGGACCACCGCGCGAAGATGTCAGGGCCGTCAGACCGCCCAGGGATCAAGCACCGTCACACCGGTAGCCGCAAAATCATTCACATTGCGCGTGACGAGCGTCATTCCATGCACGAGGGCTGTGGCCGCGATGAGGGCGTCCCGCTCCGCTCTTGGATCGGGGACATGCAAATGGGCGCAGCGTTGGGCGACGACCGCATCCACCGGGAGAATACGATCTGCGAATTCCGGGATGACATGGTTGTCCAGCCAGAGCCGCAGGGCTCTGCCCTGCCTCGCGTCCCTGCGTTCTACCAGCAGAACACCGAGCTCCAACTCCAGCACGGTGATCGCTGAGATGTAGAGCGTGACTGCCTCGACCGTATCTGCCCAGCGTGCGACCTGTGCGTTGGCTTTGCCGAGCCGCACCTTGCGCAATTCGGATACGACGTTGGTTTCGAGCACGAACATCAGGTCAAATCGGCGGGGCCAATCTTGATTTCGGCGCGCGGCGCTTCGAAGTCGATATCCTCATCGCCCGGCATGGCCAAGGCGTCGGCAATCTTTCGCTGACCGCCCGCGAGCCGCTGATAGTCCTCGATCGTCAGCAATACATGCGCCGGCCGTCCTCGGTCGGTGATGAAGACCGGCCCCTTGCTGGCCGCCTTCTTGGCCCCGCTGGCGTCCTGATTGAACTCTCGGCTTGTAAGCGTCGTGATCGCCATGAGGTGCCTTAAATGTAGATATGTGTCTACATTTAATTCATGAACCGGTCAAGGATAAGATCTTCGACCGGGAACGCCGAGAATCCATCCTTCGACCTGCGCCACCGTCCGCTCGGCTGGCGAAAGGTCCGGCTTCAGGAAACCCGCGAGCGTTCCCTCCCGGTCGGCTCGCCCGAGCCAGGCGGCAATGCAGAAGGCATCGTGCGGATCCGGCGTGCGCCCCTCCGGCGCAAAGCCGCGCCGCCACAGCGACGGATAGACCTCGGCGATCGCGGAGCGGCCGGTGGCGATGTCCCACCCGTCGAACGGCCAGAAATGCACGCGTGAGCCGAGGCGCATGCGGATGGACCGCAGCCAGGGAATGCCGGCATGGGTCGATTTCGCCACCGTGCCTTGCACGTCGAAATGAAACACCGATTTGGCGCTGCCGGCCCGCTCCTCGGTCAGCCGCCGCCAGCGGGCATTCCCGGTACGCGCGGCATCGGCCTTGCCCCGCTCAGGCGCGCTCAAATCTCTCCGCTGCCCGGTCTGCGATGAAAGTCAGGCGACCGCTGCGTTTCTATTGCGCCTGGGCCGGGACGGCCTGCCACGGCACCACGCAGGTCCCGACATAGGGATAATAGGCGTTCGACGCCGGGCAGTAATACCAGACCGGCGGTCCTGCGACCGCGGGCGGCGGCGCGGGATAGGGATAGGCGTAAGCGTAGGGGTCGATGTAGAGGTAGGGATAGCCATAGGCGTAGGGAAATCCCAACACGCCGCCGAAGAACACGCCGCCCCGGAAGCCGTATCCGCCATGGTGAAATCCGCCACGGTGACCGCCGCCATGTCCACTATGTCCGTCCGCCGAAGCCGGCGAAGCGGCTGCCACGGCTGCGGCGGCGAAAAGCGCGACCGCCAGCCGGCTGGCCGTTTCCCATCCGCTTCGGCGCCGTCCTGCTGCCGTGCCGGCCATCTTCGCCTTCCCGCGCGCTGCGCGACCTGATCCTCAGAAAATGGGGATGGCACGCCGGTGCGCCAACGGGCCGGCGGGCGCGTTCGGAGCACTCTGTGCCGCCGCCCGTGCGAGGGTGAGATCAATTTCCTGTTACGGGCGACGAGCCGAACAGAGCTCCATTAAGCAGCCGGCGCGCCGTGCCGTCGCCGCCATCAAGCGGCAAGAGCAGCGAATCGGCGAGGCGATGGTTCTTGTTCACCGGGCGCAGCGTCGTGCGCGGCCGTGCCCTATCGCCGCGTCCGGCTGTCGATCAGCTCGCGCACCTTGCGCTGCTCCCAATCCTGCGTGGTCCAGGGCAGCATCTCATAGGCATGAAGGCCGTGCAGGCAAACCAGCATGCCCCAGCCGATCAGCGGCGCGTAGAACCAGGCGGGTCCCGGCGTCGTCGAATCGATCATGAAGAGCACGAAATTGATGATGACATAGGCGGTGAGGTGGCTGTAGAAGCCGCGCAGCGCGCGCACCCGCCGCCAGGCCCATTGCTCGACCTCGGCTATATGCGCCGCCTCGCGCGCGCTCATGCCGGGTCGCAACTCCACCGGCTCGCTGCCCTGCCCACGCATCGCTCTCGCCCGCTTAGGGGAATGCCCCGCGGCCTCTTTGGATGAAGCCGCCAGCTTACATCCAATCGTCCGCGGAGTAAAATGCGCGGCGGTCAGTGGCGCGCCGGGCTTTGTTCCGAGGAGATGAAGGCCGAAGGGCGGTCCAGCGTCAGCAGATCCTCCGTCGCCCGGATCCACGCGGTGAGCGCATAGCTCTCCACCCATTGGTGGAACTCCGCCTCGCGGTGGTCGAGTTCGGCGGTGGCGCGCCGGCGCGCCTCGGAGACCGGGCTTTGCTGCTGGCCGCGGAAGCCGTGCTCGAAGAGGCGGGCGATCTCGCGCCGCATCTTCGCCTCGCGGCGGCGGTGCCAGGCCTTGAAGGCCTCGACCCGATTTTCGAATTCCTCGCGCGGCAGGAGCTGGGCGCGGACCTCCGCGTCGCGCAGGATGAGGCGGGCGGCCGCGCCGAAGGCGCGCTCCATCTCGGTGGCATTGGGCTGCTCGCTGGCGTCGATGAAGGGCCGGGCCATGTCGCTGGCGCGGCGCTTCAACGTGTCGATCAGGGCTCGTGTCGCCGTCATGGCAGGTCACTCCGCTGGTCCGACCCGGCGCATTCCAGGCTAAACCCGGAGATTCTGCGCTGTCCAGGGGGCATCGCGCCCGGCTCCGGCCGGAATCCCGTTCAAATGCCGCTCAAATCCCGGCCAAGCCCCGCCTCCTTCTGCAACGATAATACGCCGCGGAAATTTCACGCTGCTGTGCTATCCTGTTAAACCTAGGCCCCGGAAGGTGCGGGGTTCACTCACGGAGAGCGAAGGCAGAGCGCGAGTATGGGTAGAGGAAGGGATTTCCGCGGCCCGAGACGACGCGGATTCAACGACGACGACTTTCCGCCGCCAGATATGCCAGATTTCGCGCCGCGACGGCCCTTCGGGTCCTTTTCGCCGCCTCCCATGGCGGAAGGGCCCGAGGTCGACGCGGTGGTCAAGTGGTTCAACGGGCAGAAAGGATTCGGCTTCGTCGAGCTTGGCGACGGCTCGGGCGACGCATTCCTTCACGTCGCCGTGCTGCAGCAAGCGGGGCGCCAATCGGTCTTGCCGGGATCGAAGATGCGCGTCGCGACCGCTCAAGGCCCCAAAGGCCGTCAGGTGGCGCGCGTCATCTCGGTCGATGAGAGCACGGCCACGGAAGCGCCGCGACGACCGCCGCGCGAGGGAGGCGGGGGCGGGGGCGGTTTCAGCCGCGGCCCGCGCGACCTCTCGAACGCGGTCGAGATGACCGGCACGGTGAAGTGGTTCAACACCGACAAGGGCTTCGGCTTCATCGCTCCCGAAGGCGGCGGCAAGGACGTGTTCATTCACATTTCCGTCCTCGGCCGTTCCGGCATCGCCGGGCTTAGCGAAGGCCAGCAGGTGTCGATGCGCGTCGTCGAGACGCCCAAAGGGCGCGAAGCGGTGTCAATTTCACTGGCAAGCTGACGGGCAACGGCGGGCGGCTTGGCTGCCCGCCGTTGCCGGCGGCTATCGGACTCAGTCGGCCGGCTGCAGATTGCCGGCGGCTTCCTTGCCGCGATCGACCACGACCTCGTAGCGAATCTTCTGTCCCTCGCGCAGCGAGTTCATACCGGCGCGTTCGACCGCCGAGATATGGACGAAAACGTCCTTGCCACCACCGTCAGGCTGGATGAAGCCATAGCCTTTTTGCGCGTTGAACCATTTGACAGTGCCGGTAGCCAAGCTGGCCTCCCTTTGATGTGGTTGGATCGGCGCCGCGCAAAATGTGCGGCACCGCGCAGTTCTCGGCCTCTAGGCATCTTGAAGTGACGCCCGGCGGGCGATCGGCAAAGCCGCCGAAGCTGAAACTGGCGTGACAACCTTCGCACTTCTCCCGCCAGGGCACAATCGGTAAACCCGGCACCCCCTCCCTAAGGGGGAATATATGGATTTATCACAATTAATTAGTGCGAATGCCGAAATACGCGGCCATGGATTCGCGCTGTCATCGCCGCATCGCCCCGGCTGCCGGCGGCGAGCGCAAGGGCGTCTCGTGGAGCGATGTGCTTGCGTCGCGGGCGGCCCCGTGCGCCTTGGCGGCGGTGCACGGTGCATGCTCTCGCGTCCATGCGCCATGACGATGGGGCTCACGAGCGGCGCGCCGGCCGCGGCGAAATATCCGCTGACCTTCTGCCGAGCAATCGCCGCCGCGCGCCTTCCCGCCCCATCCGGCGCCGTTTCCGTGCCGGAGCGCGATCGATCAACAAATCGCGAGCGAGTCCCAATTCCAACCGGGCGGGACATGGTCTAGACTGCCGCCGGCAAACGGGGATGACAGGCTGCGGGGGATGCAAGGACGATGATTTCGGCACTCCTGGGCTCGGTGCTGAGCCTGTTGTTCTTCTCGGCGGTGCTCGCGGCCGAGATTCGCGGCGGCGATCGGCACCGCATCCGTGAGCTCGCCATTCTCGTCGGCATCCTGACCTTGGTCGCGGCCTATGCCAGCCATGTCGTCATCGCCGGCGGCTGGCCCGAGATCGCCAGCCTCTCCTCCCTGATCCTCCGCGGCGGCTGACCATCGCGCCCCGCGCGAGCGCGCAGCGCTCGTCGCGGGCGGCGTCAGCGCTTGCGCAGCAAGCGCGAAAGCCGCACCGTGCAAGCACAGATTCTTTTGCGAAAGCCGCACCGTGCACGCACAGACGCCGCCCCCTCCGGCCTCTCCTACACCTGATTGATCGCCCGCACGACCCTGCCCTCGAGGAAGGCGCGGATGTTCTTGACCGTCTGGCCATAGGCGAGGCGATAGCCCTCCTCGATGACGTAGCCCAGATGCGGCGTGATCACCACGGTATCGAGCGTCAGGAAGGGATGGTCCTTGGGCAGCGGCTCCGCCTCGAACACGTCGAGCCCGGCGCCGGCGATGCGCCCCGCGCGCAAGGCGGCGATGAGCGCCGCCTCGTCGACGATCGGCCCGCGCGAGGTATTGACCAGGAAGGCGGTGGGCTTCATCGCCGCGAGCTCGGCCTCGCCGACGAGGCCCTGCGAGCGCGGGCTCAACACGAGATGGATGCTGACGACGTCGGCGCGGGCGAAAAGCTCTTCTTTCGACACCAGCGCCGCGCCGGCCTCGGCGGCGCGCGCGGCGGTCAGGTTCTGGCTCCAGGCGATCGTCTCCATGCCGAAGGCCCTGCCGATCCGCGCCACCTGGCCGCCGAGCCGGCCGAGGCCGAGGACGCCCAGCGTCTTGCCTTTGAGGCCGCGGCCGAGCGTGGTCTGCCAGCGCCCTTCGCGCACCGCCCGGTCCTCGCGCGGGATGCGGCGGAAGAGCGACAGAATCAGCCCCCAGGCGAGCTCCGCCGTGGGATAGGGCAGCATGTCGGTGCCGCAGACCTGCACCTTGCGCTCGCTGGCGGCGGCGAGGTCGATCGCGGCGTTGCGCATGCCGGTGGTGACCAGCAGCCGCAAATTGGGCAAGCGCTCGAAGAGCGCGCGCGGGAAGGGGGTGCGCTCGCGCATGGCGACGACGACCTCGAAGGTGTGAAGCCGCTCGGCGAGCGCGTCGAGCCCGTCGAGATGGTCGGCGAAGGCCTGCATCTGCGCCTGTGGATGGAGGCTCTGCCAATCCGCGAGCGCGAGCGCCACGCCCTGGTAGTCGTCCAGGATAGCCACGCGGATCATTGCCGGATCTCTCCCCGTCCGTTATCAGTGCTCCGTTATCGGTCGTTGTTTCCGGACTGACAACCGAGAACTGACAACGGACCGCGTACAAGCGAGGCTGCATGGCCGAACTGACCTGCGATGTGGTGGTTGTGGGCGCCGGCAACGCGGCGCTCTCGGCGGCGCTGTCGGCGCGCGAGCAGGGCGCCTCGGTGGTGGTGCTGGAGCGCGCGCCCGAAGCGGAGTGCGGCGGCAACAGCCGCTTCACCGCCGGCGCCATCCGCACCGTCTATAACGGCGTCGAGGATCTGAAGAAGCTCATCCCCGACCTCACCGAGGCCGAGATCGCGCGCACCGATTACGGCGCCTACACCCGCGAGCAGTTCTATGACGATCTCGGCCGCATCACTCAGTATCGCAGCGACCCCGACCTCGCCGAGATCCTGATCGAGCGCAGCCTCGAGACGCTCGTCTGGCTGCGCGGCAAGGGCGTGAAGTTCCTGCCCGCCTATGGCCGCCAGGCCTTCAAGATCGGCGACAAGACGCGCTTCTGGGGCGGGCTCACGGTCGAGGCCACCGGCGGCGGTCCCGGCCTCGTCGCCGCCGAGCATGAGGCGGCGCGGCGCAACGGCATCGCGATTCATTACCGCACCCGCGCGCTGAGCCTGCTGCTCGACGAGCGCCGCGTCATCGGCGTCCATGTCCGCCAGGGCGAGCGCAGCTTCGACATCGCCGCAAAATCGGTGGTGCTGGCCTCGGGCGGCTTCCAGGCGAACGCCGAATGGCGCACGCGCTATCTCGGCCCCGGCTGGGATCTCGCCAAGGTGCGCGGCACGCGCTTCAACACCGGCGACGGCATCCGCATGGCGCTAGATGCGGGCGCCATGCCCTGGGGCAACTGGTCGGGCTGCCATGCCGTGGCCTGGGACCGCAATGCGCCGGAATTCGGCGACCTCGCCGTCGGCGACAATTTCCAGAAGCACTCCTATCCCTTCGGCATCGTCGTCAACACCACCGGCCGCCGCTTCCTCGACGAGGGTGCCGATTTCCGCAACTACACCTACGCCAAATACGGCCGCGCCGTCCTCGAGCAGCCGGCGCAGACCGCCTGGCAGGTCTTCGACGGCAAGGTGCTGCATCTGCTGCGCGAGGAATATCGCATCCGCCAGGTGACCAAGGCGCGCGCCGACAGCATCGAGGCGCTGGCGCAAAAGCTCGAAGGCATCGACCGCGCCGCCTTCATCGCCGAGGTGGCCGCCTTCAACCGCGCCGTGCGCCAGGACGTTCCGTTCGACCCCACGGTCAAGGACGGGCGGCGCGCCGAAGGCCTCCCCGTGCCCAAATCGAATTGGGCGAACACGCTCGATACGCCGCCCTTCGAGGCCTATCAGGTCACTTGCGGCATCACGTTCACCTTCGGCGGCTTGCGCATCGACGCCGCCGGCCGCGTCATCGACACCGAAGGCGAGCCCATTCCCGGCCTGTTCGCCGCGGGCGAGCTGGTCGGCGGCCTCTTCTATTTCAACTATCCCGGCGGCACCGGGTTGCTGTCGGGCGCCGTCTTTGGCCGCATCGCCGGCGCCTCCGCCGGGAAGGCAACGGCGATCGCCGTCTGAGCAAAGCGCCCCGCCGCCGCGCGCGATTGCCCCGCCGGCGGCGATTTGTTACCTAATCGCCGTCCGCCGCTGTCCGGTCGCCGTCGATGCCCGAGGCGCCTTCCGCGAGCCGTCCGCTGTTCAAGCCGCCCTTGGCGGTGGGCGACATCGCGCCCGGCTGCGCCTTGAAATCGCTCGAAGGCGAGATCGTCGATCTCCGCGGCGACGCCGTCGCCGGCCGGCCGCTGGTGCTGGTCTTCTGTCCGCGCTTTTCCGCCGAGACCGTCGCGGTGCTCGACGGCTTCCGCGCCGCGCTCGATGCCTTTGCCGCCGCGGGCGCCCGGCTTTTCGCGGTGACGCTCGAGCCCGCCAAGGTGGCCATGGAGCAGGCGCTGCCCTTCGCCGTGCTGCTCGACCGCAGCGGCGAGACGTTCCGCGCCTTCAACGCCGGCAGCCGCGCCGCGCCGACCACCATCGTGCTGCGCTCCAACCATCATGTCGCGGCGATCGCCAAGGAGGCGCCGGCGGCGCAACCCGGCGCGGCGCTGGCCGCGGTCGAGCGGCTTGCCGCCGAGCGCCAGCCGGTGCTGATGGCGCCGCACCCGCCGGTGCTGATTGTCCCCGAGGTGCTGAGCCGCGGCGATTGCCAGCGGCTGGTCGGCGTCTACAAAACGCGCGGCAACGTCTTCGTCGAGCCGCGCCACGGCGATGACGGCATCGCCACCGACTACAAGATGCGCATTCCCGAATACGGCCGCGGCGACCGCATCGACCATTGGCTGGTCGAGCCCGACACCATCAACGTCATCGACACGCGGCTCCGGGGCCGGCTCTTCCCCGAGATCCAGCGCGCCTTTCAATATCCGATCACGCGGCGCGAGCGCATGCGCATCGCCTGCTACGAGGGGGCGCGCGGCGGCGAGCTGCACGGCCATCGCGACAATTCCGAGGCCTTCGTCGCCTATCGCCGCTTTGCCGTCTCGATCAATCTCAACACCGAGGAATTCGAAGGCGGCGAGCTGCGCTTTCCCGAATTCGGCGACCAGCGCTACCGGCCCGAGACCGGCGCCGCCATCGTCTTTTCCTGCTCGCTGCTGCACGAGGCGCTGCACGTGACGGAGGGCACGCGCTACGTCCTGCTCGCCTTCCTCTTCGGCGAGCGCTAGCGCGAGCGCGCCAGCGCTCGTCGCGCGCGGCGTCAGCGGTTGCGGACAACCCGGCCGACCGCTTTGCGGTCGGCCCCGGAGGGTTCGGTCGCGAAGCGACCGAACGGGTTGTCCCGCGAAAGCCGCCAGGCGACTGCGCGAAGCGCGTTCCTTCGTCAGCGCGCCCCTGCAGCGCAGCCGCGGCCCCGATCCATGGCTGGCGGCGCTGTCAAGGGCGCGGCGGCTTGCTAAGCTCTCTCGCGGGATGAACCGGCGGCGGAGATCGCGCATGGACGGGGTGGCGGCGGAAGAGGCGGGCGGCTCGGCGGTGGAAACGCGCCGGCGCATTCGGCGGGGCGAAATCACCGGGCAGACCAGCGGTCTCGCTCCGGGCAAGGTGCAGGGCAATGTGGCGATCCTGCCGGCCGATTGGGCCGACGAGTTCCTGCGCTTCTGCCTGCAGAACCCCAAGCCTTGCCCGGTGCTCGCGGTGGGCCGGCCGGGCCGGCCGGAGCTGCCGGGCCTGGGCGGCGGCATCGACATTCGCACCGACGTGCCACGCTACCGCGTCTTCGAGGGAGGGCGCGAGATCGCCGCCCCCACCGACATCGGGGCTTATTGGCGCGAGGATCTCGTGACCTTCGTGCTCGGCTGCTCCTTCTCCTTCGAATGGGCGCTGCGCGAGGCCGGGCTCAGCCTGCGGCATATCGAGCGCGGCACGGTCGTGCCGATGTACCGCACCAATATTGCCACCGCCGCGACCGAACGCTTCGGCGGGCCGATGGTGGTGTCGATGCGCCCCTTCCGCCCGGCCGACGCCATCCGCGCCATCCAGGTCAGCGGCCGCTTCCCCGGCGTCCATGGCGCGCCCGTGCATATCGGCCTGCCGGCGGAGATCGGCATAGCCGATATCGACCGGCCGGATTTCGGCGAGCGCACCGAGATCCGCGGCGGCGAGCTGCCGGTCTTCTGGGCTTGCGGCGTCACGCCGCAAGTGGTGATCGAGACGGCGCGCCCGCCCTTCTTCATCTCGCATTTCCCGGGCTCGATGCTGATCACCGACCTCGACAACGCCGCGCTCGCGCTATGACGGCGCGGCCGCTGGAGGGGCTGCTGGTGGTGGCGCTGGAGCAGGCGGTGGCGGCGCCGCTCGCCAGCGCGCGGCTGGCCGATGCCGGCGCGCGGGTGATCAAGATCGAGCGCCCCGACGGCGATTTCGCCCGCTTCTACGACCGCGTGGCACTCGGCCAGAGCGCCTATTTCGTTTGGCTCAACCGCGGCAAGCAGTCGATCGTGCTCGACATCAAGCGCGAGGCCGATTGCGCGCTGCTGCACCGCATGATCGCCCGCGCCGACGTCTTCCTGCAGAACCTGGCGCCCGGCGCCGCCGCGCGCGCCGGCTTCGCGCCCGAGGATCTGCGCCGGCGCCACCAGCGGCTGGTGGTCTGCTCCATCACCGGCTATGGCGAAAGCGGGCCTTACCGCGACATGAAGGCCTATGACCTGCTGATCCAGGCGGAGACCGGGCTCGCCGCGCTCACCGGCCCGCCCGAGGCGCCCGGCCGCGTCGGCGTCTCGGTCTCCGACATCGCCGCCGGGCTCAACGCCTACAGCGCGATCCTCGAGGCGCTTTATGCGCGCCAGCGCACCGGCGACGGCGCGGTGCTGTCGGTCTCGCTGTTCGACGCCACGGCGGAATGGATGGCGGTGCCGCTGCTGCATTACGATTACGGCGGCAAGGCGCCGGCGCGCGAGGGGCTGCGGCATCCCTCGATCGCGCCTTACGGCGCCTTCGCTGCCGCCGACGGCAAGGCGATCGTCATCGCCATCCAGAACGAGCGCGAATGGTCCCGCTTCTGCGCCGAGATCCTCGGCGACGGCGCGCTCGCCGCCGATCCGCGCTTTGCCGACAATCCCCGGCGCGTCGCCAACCGCGCCGCGCTCGACGCCCTCATCGCCGCGGTTTTCGCCCGCCAGAGCCGCGCGGCGCTGGGCCGGCGGCTCGAAGCCGCCGACATCGCCTTCGGCAATCTCAACGGCGTCGAGGATTTCTCGCGCCATCCCCAGCTCCGCCGCCTCGCCGTGCCGACGCCGGAGGGCGAGGTCGCCGTCCCCGCGCCGCCCGCGCTTTTCGCCTCCCGCGCCCCGTCCGGCGGCGTTCCCGCCATCGGCGAGCATAGCGACGCGATTCGCCGGGAATTCTCCGCCCCCTGAACGCGATAGCACGCCGCGGGGTTTGCCCGGCCGCGGTTTCCGCTGCCTGCTCGCCCCGGCGGCGGGGGTGCAAAGTCGATTGTGCAACGCAATAGAAGCGAGTGCGATCGGTTAAGAATATGGCTAAATGCCGCAAGATTTTGATTTTTTCGCACCTGCGTTTTTGCCCTTGATTTGTCGCCCCGGCGAGCGCATATTGTGCAGTGCGGCATCGGTCGTCGCCCGACGGCCTGCCGTACGTCTTCTAGGCGTTTCCTCCCTAAACTTGGGCCGTGCTTTGCAGCACGGCCCATTTTTTTGGTGCCGTCGCCGCGTTGCAGCGATTGCGCCGCACCAACGGCCGGGTCAAGGCAGGTCGGCGGCGCCGCTTCCGAGCGCGCGCTGCATCAGCACGCAATCGACCCACCGACCGTGCTTGAAGCCGATCGCCGACAGCGATCCGACTCGGCGGAAGCCCAGCCGCTCATGCAGTCCGATCGAGGCGAGGTTGCCGCTGTCGCCGATGACTGCGACCATTTGGCGCAAGCCCAGCGCGGTGCAGCGCTCGATCAACGCCGCCAGCAGCGCCGCGCCGATCCCGCGCCGCCCGGCCTCGGGGGCGACGTAGATCGAATCCTCGACGCTGTAGCGATAGGCCGAGCGCGACCGGTAGGGCGCGGCATAGGCATAGCCCAGCACCGCGCCGTCGGGCGCCGTGGCGACGATGTAAGGCAATCCTCGCGCCAGCACCTCGCTTCGCCGCCGCCGCAGCTCATCGACCGCCGGCGGCTCCTCCTCGAAGGAGCCGAGGCCGAAGCGCACGTGATGGGCATAGATCGCGGCGACCGCCGGCATGTCGCTGTCCTCGGCGTCGCGCACCAGGAACGCCGGGACCGCCGCCGCGCGCTTCCTCATGCGGCGGCGAGGACCGAAAGGTCGATGCGGGCCAGCGCTTGCGCCGTCTCGCGCATGTCCTCGGCGAGCTGGCTCAGGAAGGTTTTGCGCTCGAAGCTGCGCTCGTCCATGTAGAGGCCGCGGCTGATCTCGATTTGCAGGCAGTGCCCTTGCGCCCCGGGCTTGCCGTAATGGGCGGTGGTGAAGCCGCCGGCGTAAGGTGAATTGCGCGCCACGGCATAGCCCTTGGCCGAGAGCGTGCGGTGCGCCGTCTCGACGATCAGCGGGTGGCAGGCGGCGCCGTGGCAGTCGCCGAGCACGATGTCGGTGCGCGAACGCCGCACGCCCCGCTCGCCCGGCGACGCGCCCGAGGGCATCGAGTGGCAATCGATCAGGAGATAGCTGCCGAAGCGCTCGCGCGTCGCCGCTACGAGCTGGCGCAACGCGCGATGGTAGGGGCGGTAGAGCCGGTCGATTCGCGCCATCGCTTCGGTAAAGCGCAGCTTTCCGGCATAGATGTCCTCGCCGGTCGCGACCACCCGGGCGATGGTGCCGAGCCCGACGCGCACCCGCGGCGAGCGCGTGTTGACGAAGGCGGGCAGTTCGTCCTCGAACATGGTGGGATCGAGCTCGAAGGGCTCGCGGTTGGGGTCGAGATAGGCCCGGGGGAAGCGCGCGCGCAGCAGCGGCGCGCCGAGCGCCGCGGCGGCGGCGAAGATCTCGTCGACATAGCTGTCTTCCGAGCGCCGGAGCGTCAGCGGGTCGAGGCGCGAGGCGGCGAGGAAGGGGGCGGGATAATCGCTGCCGCTGTGCGGCGAGGCCAGGACCAGCGGCAGCGTCTGCACTGCCGGGGCGATCACCTCGATCGGCGGCTCGACGGCCGCTCTTCGCTCAAACGGGCCTTCCATCCCTGGAATTTAGGGGCAAGCCGGTGCTTCTGTCACGCGCTTCCGGCGGGTTAACCGTGATTTCCATGGCTCCTTCGACGCACGCCATCCTGCTATCGCGGCGGAGAGCCAGCGGCTAAACTGCGGCACTTGCCGGGAGAGATCATGGCGCGCATTCTGCTTGCCGAGGACGACGACAATCTCAGGGTTTTTCTGGCGCGCGCGCTGCGCCGGGCCGGGCATGAGGTGCATGCCGTCGGCGACGGCGAGGCGGCGCTCTCCTGGGTGAACGAGCGGCCGATCGACCTGCTGCTGGCCGACATCGTCATGCCGGGCCTCGACGGCATCGAGCTTGCCCGCCGCGCCAACGATCTCTGGCCGGATCTGCGCGTCATGTTCATCACCGGCTTTGCCGCCGTGGCCTTGCGCCATCGCAGCGTCACGCGGCGCGAGGCCGCGGTGCTCGCCAAGCCCGTCCACCTCCGCCAGCTCGTCGACGAGATCGACCGCTTTCTCGCGGCATAGCCGCGAGCGCGCCGCGAGCGCTCGTGCGCTCGTCGGCGGTGGCGTCAGCGGTTGCGCAGCAACCGCGAAAGCCGCACTCCGGTAGGCAATTCTCCGCAACCCGCGGCGCCTTGCCACCGCCGGCGAAATCGGTTACACCGCCCGCTCATCGGGCACGTAGCTCAGCGGGAGAGCACTACCTTGACATGGTAGGGGTCACAGGTTCAATCCCTGTCGTGCCCACCATTCCCCGGCGGGACTCCTGGCGCGTTTTCCGCTGCCGCGGTCGATGTCGCGGGCGCGATCGCCTTTCTCCGCTATGTGACCAGCTCGACTTTTTTCGAGAAGACCTGCGCGCCGTTTCGGATGGTCACTTCCGTATATTTGTTCCGCGCCGGCCTTTCCTCGTACTTCAAGTCGATTTGCGTGACGTGCTGGGCGACGATGCCATCCGGCGCTTTCGCCACCACGTCGAGAATGAGAATGAGCGGATTTATCCCTTGCGGCTTCGCCGGCTCCAGCTTCGCCGTCCAGCCCGTGGTGGGCGCTTCGCCCTTTCCGGAAACAAGAAGCGCGGGCGGGCCCGGCGGCATCATGTCGAGGCGCGCGTAAAAGCTCTTTTCGTCAAGTGTGATCGGCATGGGTTCGCTCCCTCTTCGATCCCCGGCAGTCATCCCGCGCTTTAGATACCAGCGCGACCGTTCAGGGTAAAGCATTTCATCTCTTCTCCGGCGCGCTTCCGCCTAGATCCGGTGGCAGGAGACGAGATGGCCGGGCGCGGCTTCGCGCAGGCGCGGCGCCTCGACGCGGCAGCGGGCCTCGGCATAGGGGCAGCGGGTGTGGAAGGCGCAGCCGGGCGGCGGGTTGATCGGGCTCGGCACGTCGCCTTGCAGCAGGCGTCTCGGGCGCCTGAGCTTGGGATCGGGCACCGGCGCCGCGGCCAGCAGCGCTTCGGTATAGGGATGGAGGGGCGCCGCGAAGAGGTCGCGCTTGTCGGCGTATTCGACGATCTTGCCGAGATACATCACGGCGATGCGCCGGGCGATGTGCTGGACCACGGCGAGGTCATGGGCGATGAAGAGGTAGGAAAGGCGCTTCTGCTGCTGGAGATCCAGCATGAGGTTGGTGACTTGCGCCTGGATCGAGACGTCGAGCGCCGAGACCGGCTCGTCGGCGACGATGAGCAGCGGCGACAGCGCCAGCGCGCGGGCGATGCACAGGCGCTGGCGCTGGCCGCCGGAGAACTCGTGCGGGAAGCGGCGGCGCTGCGCGGCGCGCAGTCCCACCTGTTCGAAGAGCGCGGCGACGCGCGCCTCGCGCTCGCGCGCATCGCCGATGCCGTGCACCAGCAGCGGCTCGGCGACGATGTCGCCGGCCGTCATGCGCGGATTGAGCGAGGCGAAAGGGTCCTGGAAGATGATCTGCATCTCGCGCCGGTGCGGCCGCAGCGCCGGCTTCGCGAGATGGGTGATGTCGGCGCCGTTCAGCGCGATGGTGCCGGCGCTGGGCTCGATGAGGCGCAGCACGGTGCGCGCCACCGTCGACTTGCCGCAGCCGCTTTCGCCGACGAGGCCCAGCGTCTCGCCGGCGGCGATGGCGAAGCTGACGCCGTCGACGGCGCGGACGTGGCCGAGGACGCGGCGGAAGAGGCCCTTCCTCACCGGGAAATGCTTGACGAGGTCGGCGACGGCGAGCACCGGCGGCGCGGGCGTCATGGCGCGGCGAGCCCTTGCGGATGCCAGCACGCCGCCCAATGGCCGCGGCGCTTTTCCTCATAGGCCGGCGCCTCGCCGCGGCAGCGCGCATCGGCGAAGCCGCAGCGCGGCGCGAAGGCGCAGCCGGGCGGCAGATCGATCAGCGACGGCACCATGCCGGGGATCTCCTTGAGCCGGCGCGGCGCTGCCTCGCCGGCGGCGAGCGTCAGCCGCGGGATCGATTGCAGCAGCGCCTGGGTATAGGGATGGAGCGGCGCTTCGAACAGCGCCTCGACCGGGGCCTCCTCGACCTTGCGGCCGGCATACATGACGACGACGCGCTGCGCCGTCTCGGCGACCACGCCGAGATCGTGGGTGATGAGCAGGATGGCGGTGCCGAGCCGGCGTTGCAGCTCCAGCATGAGGTCGAGGATCTGCGCCTGGATGGTGACGTCGAGGGCGGTGGTGGGCTCGTCGGCGATCAGCACCTTGGGATGGCAGGCGAGCGCCATGGCGATCATCGCGCGCTGGCGCATGCCGCCGGAGAGCTGATGCGGATATTCATGGACCCGCTGCTGCGGCTCCGGGATGCGCACCAGGCGCAGCATCTCGACCGCCTTCTCCATCGCCGCCCGGCGCGAGAGGTCCTGATGCAGCCGCAGCGCCTCGGCGACTTGCCGGCCGACGGTCAGCACCGGGTTGAGCGAGGTCATCGGCTCCTGGAAGATCATCGAGATCTCGTTGCCGCGCACCGCGCGCATCGCGTCCTCGTCGAGCGACAGCAGCTCGCGGCCCTCGAGCCGCACGCTGCCGGCGACGATGCGGCCGGGAGGGTCGGGCACCAGGCGCAGCAGCGACAGCGCCGTCATGCTCTTGCCGCAGCCGCTCTCGCCCACCACCGCCAGCGTCTCGCCGCGATTTAGCGAGAACGACACGCCGTCCACCGCGGTGAGCAGGCCCTGGCGGGTGAAGAACACCGTCTTCAGTCCCGCGACCTCGAGCACCGGCGCCTCGCTCATCCGCCGCGCTGCCGCGGATCGAGGCTGTCGCGCAGCGCGTCGCCCAAAAGGTTGGTGCCGAACACCGCGAGGCTGATGGCGATGCCGGGAAAGACGACGAGCCAGGGCGCGGTGCGGACGTACTCCGCCGCCGATTCCGACAGCATGCGGCCCCAGGAGGGATAGGGCTCGGGAATGCCGAGGCCGAGGAAGGAGAGCGACGCCTCGGTGAGGATCGCCGCGCCGAGCTGGGCCGTGGCGAGCACGATGAGCGGCGCCAGCGTGTTGGGCAGCACGTGGCGCAGCGCGATGCGCAGCTCGCTCATGCCCACCGCCTTCGCCGCCTCGACGAAGGGCAGCTCGCGCAGCGCCAGCGTGTTGGCGCGGATGACGCGCGCGACGTAGGGGATGAGCGGGATGGCGATGGCGATGATGGTGTTGCGCAGCGACGGGCCGAGCGAGGCGGCCATCACCAGCGCCAGCACCAGCAGCGGCAGCGCCTGCAGGATGTCGACCACCCGCTGCGCCAGCAGATCGACCCAGCCGCCGAGATATCCCGAGGCGAGGCCGATGACGACGCCCAGCCCCGAGCCGAGCAGCGTCGAGGCGAGCCCCACCAGCAGCGAGATGCGCGCGCCATAGATGATGCGGGCCCAGACGTCGCGGCCGAGGAAGTCGCAGCCGAACCAATGCGCCGCCGAGGGCCGCGCCAGCGAGAGCGCGGCGCTGGTGGAGAGCGGATCGCCGCGGGCGATGAGAGCGGCGAAGAGCGCGGCAAAGACGAACAGCGCCATGACCGCCGCGCCGGCGGCGCCCAGGGGATGGCGGCGCGCGAAGAAGCCGAGCCCGCCGAGGAGGCTCTCGCGTCCCGCTTCGGTCCTTGCCGGCCCGGCGTCGTCGTCGAGCTGCATGGCTCAGGCCGCGAGGCGGATGCGGGGGTCGAGCACGGCGTAGATGAGGTCGACGAGGAAATTCACCGTCACGACGACGACGGCGATGAGCATCGCCAGCGTCTGGACGACGGGATAGTCGCGCCAGCGGATCGCCTCGACCAGGAAGCGGGCGATGCCGGGGATGTTGAACACGGTCTCGGTGACGATGAGGCCGCCGATGAGGAAGGCGGCCTCGATGCCGATGACGGTGATCACCGGCAGGACGGCGTTGCGCAGCGCGTGGTGATAATTGACCGAGGCGCGCGAGGCGCCCTTGGCGCGCGCGGTGCGGATGTAGTCCTGGCGCAGCACTTCGAGCATCGAGGAGCGCGTCAGCCGCATCACCAGCGCCGAGCTGCGGAAGCCCACCGCGGCGGCGGGGACGCTGTAGACCAGCACCTGGTCCCAGAAGCCCGAAGGCTGCTCGGAATAGATCGGGATGGTGCCGAAGGCGGCGACGAAGCCCATCAGGATCAGCAGGCCCAGCCAGAAGGCGGGCAGGGAGAGGCCGCTCAAGCTCGCCACGCGCAGGAGATAGTCGATGGCGGTGTCCTGCTTCACCGCCGAGACGACGCCGAGCGGCACGCCCAGCAGCACCGAGAACAGCAAGGCCAATCCTGCGAGCTTGGCGGTGATCGGCAGGCGCGGCGCGATCTCGTCGATGGCCGGGCGATCGGAGATGTAGGAATGGCCGAGATCGCCTTGGAGCAGCCCGCCGATCCAGGCGGCGTATTGCACCGCGATCGGCCGGTCGAGGCCAAGCTCCTTCTCGAGATCGGCCTTCTCCGCCGGGCTCACCATGCCGGCGGCGTCATAGAGGATGTCGGCGACGTTTCCCGGCACGAGCCGCAGCAGCACGAAGATCACCACCGAGATCCCGACGAGCGTCAGGATCATCAGCGAGACCCTACGCAGCAGATAGGCCGCCACGGCGTTTCTCCTTCACGCGCCGGCGCGCGGCTTCAGCGGTCGAGCCACACGTCCTCGAAGCGATAGCCGTTGTAGCCGCTGTTCACCATCATGGTGAAGCCTTTCACCTCCGGCCACCAGCAGGTGCCGGCGCGCTCGTGGTAGATGATCGGCCGCGCCACGTCCTCCTGCAGCCGCTTGTCGATCTCCCAGACGAGCTGCCGGCGCTTCTGCACGTCGCTCTCCATCGACTGCCGGTCGAACAGCGCCTCGAGATCCCGGTTGCAGTATTCGGTGTAGTTGCGCTCGGAGCCGCAGGCGTAGTTCTCGTAGAACGCCTGGTCGGGATCGTCGACCGCGTTGCCGGTGAGGTTGAGGCCGACGGCGTAGTCCTTGCGCGCGACCTTGGAGAACCAGTTGCCGGTCTCGACCTGGTCGAGCTCGCCGTCGATATAGATCTCCTTGAGCTGGTCGATGAGGATGACGGCGGGGTCGCGATAGACCGGGATGTTGCGCGTCGACACCTTGACCGGCAGGCGCTTGTCGGGCCCGTAGCCGAGCTTCGCCATGATCGCGCGCGCCTCGGCGCGGTTCTTGGCGATGTCGGGGCCGTAGCCGGGGATGGTCTTGAGAATCTCCGGCGGCAGGCCCCAGACGCCTTCGGGCGGCGGCAGCAGGGCGCCGCCGATATCGCCCTTGCCTTCGGCGAGGATGTCGATGAAGGCCCTGCGGTCGAGCGCCAGCGCCATGGCGCGGCGCAGATCGGCGTTGTCGAAAGGCGGCTTGTCGCGGTTGACGATGAGGTTGACGTTGACGTTGTTCGGCTTCAGCTCGCAGATCGCCCGCGGCGCCTGCGCGGCCACGTCCTTCAAGAGCGGCACCGTCACCTCGGTCGGGAAGGTCATGTCGAAGGTATGGGCGATGAAGGCGAGGATGGCGGTGGAGCGGTTGGGAATGATGGTGAACTCGATGCCGTCGAGATAGGGCCGGTCCTTGCGCCAGTAATCGGGATTGCGCGCAAGCTTGATCGATTCGTTCTGCCGGAACTCGACCAGCTTGAAGGGGCCGGTGCCGATGGGATGGCTGCGCATCTCCGCCGGCGGGACGTGGCAGGGATAGACCGGCGAATAGCCCGAGGCGAGCAGCGCCAGCAGCGCCGGCTGCGGCCGCTTCAGGTGGAAGACGGCGGTGAAATCGCCCTCGGTGGCGATCTCGCTGACGTTCTCGTACCAGGTCTTGCGCGGGTTCTTGCGCAGCTTTTGCGCCGACTTGTCCATCAGCATGTCCCAGGTGCATTTGACGTCGGCGCTGGTGAAGGGCTTGCCGTCATGCCATTTGACCCCTTGGCGCAGCGTGAAGCGGAGCGCGCGCCCGTCGGCGCTCCACGACCACTCGGTCGCCAGCTCCGGCACGATCGATTGCAGGCTGTTCTGCGGCACGTCCTGCTTGTAGAGGACGAGGTTGTTGAAGACGCCCATGAACGGGATGTTCGTCGAATAGGTCGCCTCCTCGTGGATCGAGGCGCTGGCGGGGCTGTCGCGGTGGTAGATGCGCAGGATGCCGCCGTGCTTCGGCTGCTGCGCCGAAGCGCCGTCGAGCAGGAGGGCAAGCGTCAATCCGGCCGCCGCGGCCGTCAGGAGTGTGCGCAGCATCGCGGTTCCGCCTCCCATGCCGTCCGGGTATCGAGCGCCCCGGTTTCTGCCTTTGCCCGCGTGCCAGGTGGCGCCGCTTCGCTCGCTCGGCGTCGCGGGCTCGCCACAGGCTAGCACACTCCCACCGCCGGGAGAGGGGGCTTGCGTCGGGCGCTTGTCTCATCACGCTCTGGCACCCTCACCCGACGAAGCATGATCCTTGGGGTATCCCGGCCTGCCATCAGCCCTCACAGACGCGCTCATGTCGCGCCAGATGACACACCTGCCGGCGCTGCCCGAGCAAGCACGCAAGCGGCGTTATGGGTTCATTTTGGCGAGCTGTGCTTCCAATTCGGTGACGCGCTTTTCGGCGACGGGGCGCCAATAGTTGTCTCCTGCCTGTCGATAAACTTCAGCGGCTCCGCGCATGCAGGTGAGTGCTTCTTGCATGCGGGAGGGGTCTTTCAGTCGCATCGCCAGCATTGCCATGGTTTCTGCCAGCCCATGCTGGGAATAGGCCCAATCGAGCGGCACCCGCGCGCGCGTTCTTTCTTCCAGCGCGGCGCGGAAGGCGGCAACCGCTTCCTCGAGCCGCGCCGTGCCGCTCTCTCGCTCTCCGAGCGCCGCGAGCGCGTTGCCGAGATTGTTCTGCGTCATCGCCCAGTAGAGCGGCACCCGCGCGCGCGTATATTCTTCCAGCGCGGCGCGGTAGGCGGCGACCGCTTCCTCCAGCCGCGCCGTGCCGCTCTCCCGCTCTCCCAGCGTCGCGAGCGCCAGGCCGAGGTTGTTCTGCGTCATCGCCCAGTCGAGCGGCACCCGCGCGCGCGTTCTTTCTTCCAGCGCGGCGCGGTAGGCGGCGACCGCTTCCTCCAGCCGCGCCGTGCCGCTCTCCCGCTCTCCCAGCCTCAGGAGCGCGTTGCCCAGATTGTTCTGCGTCATCGCCCAGTCGAGCGGCACCTGCGCGCGCGTTCTTTCTTCCAGCGCGGCGCGGTAGGCGACGACCGCTTCCTCCAGCCGCGCCGTGCCGCTTTCCCGCTCCCCCAGCCTCAGGAGTGCGTTGCCGAGATTGTTCTGCGTCATCGCCCAGTCGAGCGGCACCCGCGCCTGCGTATATTCTTCCAGCGCAGCATGATAGGCGGTGACAGCCTCTTCCAGGACAGCGCTGTCTCCCGCCTGTTCCCCATAAATTTGGAAGCCCCAAGCCGCGGAAAAGAGCAGCGCGCCCTTGGCATCCGGGATCAGGCCGGAAGGCAGGTCGGCCACGAGATGATGCAGCCGCGGCAGCAGCGGGCGCAGCAAATCTGCAACCGCATGCCCTTCGCTCTGCTCCGCGGCCGGAGCCAGGGCCGCCAAGGTGATTGCTTGCAGTGCCGCGGCGAAGCGTCCTTGAAACGCTGGTTCGAGGAGACCCTTGTCGACCGTCCAGGGTCGCGCCTTCAGGTCCGGGAACACCGTCGGGCCGGTCATCCAGATGCGGAGCGCGCCTCGGTCGGCGACCTCGCCCCAGAGGATGAGGTCTGCGCCGCGCGCGATGCGAAGCCGCTCCGCTTCCGCCTCCGCCCGCTCTTCGGCCGCGATCTGGTCGTCGCCGTGTCGCGCGACGACGCGGCAGGTCGTGAGCGATCGAAAGCCGCGCTGGCCAAGGAATGCGTCCACGACATTGGCGGTCTGGGACCCGTCGGGATCTCGATTCAACCGCGCCACGAGCACGGTGAAGCGTGCGGGGTCCGGGCGGGGAACGCCGCTGACGGCAGCCTTCCAATGCTCTTCGACCCAGCATCGGGGCGCTTCGGTGCCGGGCAGCAACCCACTGACGAGCCCCTTCAGCCAACCCGCCGCGGCGCCGGTGAGCGCCGCCAGCAGAACAGCCTCCAGAAGATGCTTCCTCAGAAATGCCAGCATCGCGGCTCGACCTCCGGTCGGGTCCGGCATCGCCGGCCCCGCCCTTGCTTTGGTCTTTTCCTGAAGAGTTGCAGAGCGCCGGTGGGTTGCGCAACTTATTTGGGCAGTCGTGGAACCGATTCCTCGACGCGCCGCTCACCCCGACGCCGCGCGCCTTTGCATCCCCGGCCGCTCAGAAGAACGGCACGCCGAGCCCCTTGCTCGCCAGCGCGTTGGCCGCGGTCTCGAGTTCGGTCATTTTTTTTCGCGCATCGAGAATGCTGCTGGCCTCTTCCATGTCGCCGAGCTTGTAGGCTGCTTCGAGATCCCCGAGGATGCCGGTGTAGAGATCGATCGCCGTCTTCGCTTCTTCGCTGCTGGCGGGCTTGATCGGGCGAAGATAGGGCGGCGGGCTCTTTCCCGCCTTGGCGTCGTAGGGTTTCAGGATGAGCTGGATTTCACAGAAGCGGCTGTAATGGTCCATGCCGTCGGCGGCGATCTGGCGGGCGAGTTGGAGCAGAACTTCCGGATATCCCGATCGCAGCGTCGAGATCACCCGCGCATAGGCGCCGTCCAAGGTTCCGCTCGGCCGCTCGATGGCGATGAAGTCCGCGAGAACCTCGGGCGTGAGCGGGCGCAGCGCGCGTGGGCGCGAACCGTTGGGGCCCGGCACGTTCTCCGCCGGCCGCAGCTCCGGGCCGACCCGGTTCTTGACCATGCCGCGCTGCTCCAGGCTCCAGATCAGTTGATTGGCCCAGCGCAGGTGCCGCATTTCGCTGATCGCGACCCCCAGAATCTCGTGACGCGCGTAGAGCAGGTCGTCCGACAGCTTCCGCGCCATGCCCCGCTCGTCCGGCTCGCGCAGCGAGAAATAGGCGTAGAGGTATTCGAGCGCCACGACATGCTCGAGCTGGCAGAGCGATGCCAGCTCCTGGACGAGGTCGTCGGAAGTGTCGAACGGCTTGGCGAAAGTCTCGTCGCGCGGCGCGTAAACCGCCGATATCTCCTTGCCTTCGAGGACGAAGGCGAGCCCGGCCCATTCCTGGTTGATCTGGTAATGGCGAAGGCGGCGCTGATCGTTCTCGCCGTCCACCGGCGATGCAATGACGCGGCTGCTGCGGTCGGCGCGCAGCCAATCGAGCGGCTGCGTCGCGAGCTGCGGATCGGCGGAAGCGCCGGAAGGCAACTCGCCCGTTCCCAGGGGATCCTCGGCCAGCACGATGTCCGGATGGTTCGATGCCCAGTAGTTGCACGAGCAATCGCGGAAATCATGCTGCCATGGCGAGCACAGGCTCTGGGTAAGCTCGCCGGGGCGGTAGACCGGCGAAATGGTTCCGCGGTCGGGATCGATGAAACGGCGGCGGTAGTGCGTCAGCTCGATGGTCTCAGCCGTGGCCTTGCGCGCGCGCGCCGTCGCGCCGTCGGCCGCCCATTTGAGCGTGATCGTCACTTGATCGCGCTCGAGGCTGCGCACGAGCCGCCAGACATTGCCGCCGTCGCCGTCGAAGACCTCTTGCGAGACCGTGTCGATCTTCCGGCCGCCCTGGGCGAGCCTGACCAGCTCCCAATGACCGCCCGCGGCGCCGAGCCTGTCGAAGGCCCGCCGCACGGCGCTCGACAGCGCCGGAATCGCGCGCCGCGTCGCCTCGTCGTCGCCCGGCTGCGGCTCGAGCGCGGGATCGTCGCGCTCGATGGCGTAAAGCACGACGGGCAAGGTCCCGAAATTGAAGACCAGGCCGGGGAAGAAGCGCCGGTCGAGATTGCGGACGTCGAATTCGAGGCCCGGAAAGCAATTCCCGACGCCGCTTTCCAGGCGCGTATTGACCGGGTTTCCGGCGATGACCGCGGCGGCCCGGGCGGTGAGATTGCGTGGGAAAATCTTCTCGGCCATCGATGCCTCTCACGACAGGAGTTCGGGGCGTCGTCGCAGAACCCGGTCATAGATCCGGATGCAGTATTCCAGCCAGCCGCGGATGTAGTCGCATCCCATGCGTCCCGCCGAGACGACCTCGGCATGGCATCCGCCGCCGCACAGATAGCGCGCCCAGCAGGAGGCGCAGGGCTCCTGCCGGTCGACGTGACGCGACCGGATGAAGTCGAGGCGCCCGGCGCGGTCGGGCCCTTCCCGCGTCGTGCCGAGCGCGAAGCGGCGGTCGTCGATCGTGCGGTGGCAGCTATAATAAGTGCCGTCGGCGCCGAGCGAGAGGTAGGAGACCGCGGAGCCGCAGGGCAGCGGCCGCGCGCTGCCGCGATGGATCTGCGTCACCGCCGACCACAGATTCGAGAAGCGCCGCTCGCCGCCGGCGGCGACGCGGCGCCATTCCGCCTCGGCCGCGGCGATCATCTCGCGCAGGAAAGGCTGCCAGTCCTGCGCCTGGAAGACCAGCGAGGGATCGGGGCCGGTCCGTACCGGGCTCACCCCCGCCTCGCGGAAGCCCAGCGCCGTCAGCCCGTCGAGGCGCGCGCGCACCCGCAGATCATCGCGCGTCACGCTGGCGCGCGCGGCAATCTTGGCCTTGCCGGGAGCGGCAAGCAGCGGTGCCATGGCCTCGGCGATCCCGGCGAAGCTGCCCGCGCCGTCATGATGGCGCCGATGCCGGTCATGAAGGGAGGGGCCGCCGTCGAGGCTGACCGTGACCGCGAAGGAGTGGCGGCGTATCAGCTCATGATCGGCCGCCGTAAGCATTGATCCGTTGGTCGTCACCGAAAAACCGATGGCGATGCCGGCCCGGGCGGCGCGCGCCGCGGCGTGCTCGACCGCCTCATGGATCAGCGCGCGGTTGAGGAAGGGCTCGCCGCCGATGAAGCCCAAGGTGACGCGGCGGCCGTCTGCGCCGTCGATCAGCCGATCGACCGCCGCCAGCGCGACCTCCCGCGGCATCATGCGCGCCCGCCCGCCGAACTGCCCCTTGTCGGCATAGCAATAGCCGCAGGCCAGGTTGCAGGCCTGGGCGACGTTGAGCGATAGCGCGGTCGGCGCGCCGACATCGTGAAAGTCGTCTGCGCCGGGCGGCACGCTGCCGATCATCGCCTCAAGGCGCGCGGCCGCGGTCGCATCGCCGCCCATGAGCGCGTCATGGAGATCCCGATCGATCGCGTAGAGCCGGGAGCCGTCGAGCGCGAGCGCGAGCGGCGGGTCGCCCGCCAACAGGTGGAATCGTCCCGGCTCGCCGGCAGGTCTGGCGGTCGGCATCCTATGGTCCCGGCTTCCCAGGCTTGGCGCTTTGCCCGCCCGCCTGCCCGGCCGATTTCGCCGCCGCCGCCCTGCGTCGGCGCGCGACGATGCGGGCGGCACGCGACAGCACGGGACTGAGCGAGGCCAGCTCCTTGGGCCCGGCCGCCTCGACGCGGGCGATGAAGTCGATGACGGCATGATATTGCCGCCAGCTCAGCGACAGGGGAGAGCCGTCGGCATCGGTCATGTAGGGCGGCATCCGCATGTCGGCCTGGTGGTCGCGCGCAACCCTGGGGTCGCGCTCGCGCGGCTTCAATCCGGTGCGGTCGGTTGGCAGCGCCTTCGGCGCCGTCGCCGGAAGGTCCTTGAAGCGGGCATAAGGCGGGCGCAGCAGATGACGCAGCCGTTCGCCGGAGGTCTTGAACAGCTCGAGCATGCTGTCGATGTTGGCGAGCTGCTGGTGCGTGGTGGTGGCGATGGGCCAATAAGCGAGCCGCGGGCCTTGAGGCCCCGCTTGCAGAATGGTCTGCGTCTGGTCGGCCAAAGGGGTGTCGGCCTTGGTCATCGTGCCGGCGCCGACGACCGGCACCGGATTCGGCTTGGGCAGCCTGCCGCCGACCGCCTGGCCGCGCAGCGCGTCGAGATTGGCGAGGCTGACGGTCTCGAAGACCCGCGCCAGCAGGTCGGCGACCTCGTCGACCGTCTCGGGCGCGCTCACCTCGAGCGGCGGCAGCTCGCGATCTGCGAGATCGTCGGCCAGCGAGAGGAAGGGGCGCCGGTCGGGCGCGAAATCCGGCGGCGCCGCGGTGGCTCTTGCCAGCGCGACGAACTGCCGGCCCCGGACCTCGACCGACGCTTCGATGACCATGTCGCAGGTGTCGTCGACGACACCCCAGCTACGGCCGCCGATTTGCCCATTTGAAAGATCCACGGCACCGTCATAGGTATCCGGGGGCTCGGGATTTTCGTCGACCGTGGCGACGTCGAACTTGGGCCATGCGGCGCTGCCGTTCAGGATGCGGTTCGCCGCGGGCACGATCACATAGTCCGGCCCGTCCGAAACCGCCGGGTCCTTGGCGCTTGTCGCCTTGGGCGGGCCATAGACCTGGCCCCGGCCGGGCGTTATGCGCAGGCGCAGCGTGTCGAGATCGACCTTGGCGCTGGTGCCTGGCCGCGGCCGGATGACCTGCACATGGCCGAGGAGAATGGGGTTGCTCGAGAGCACGAGCGGCTCGTGGTCCGGGATGTTCGGACTCGAGGCAAGCAGCGGCGTCGGCGTGAAATCGTCGCCCCGCACCGTGATCTCCGCGCCGAAGCCGCAGGCGGGATCGCCGCAGCGGCGCGTGGCTTTCAGGTTCGCGGCGCTCACCCGATAAACGACCTGGCCGAGGCCGCTGCCCAGCGCGGTCAGCGCCGTCGAGGTGAGCGGTCGCAGCGCCTCGCCATCGTCGAAGCGGGCCCAAAGCTCGAAGAAGGGCGCCGTCGGACGGATGAGAGCCTCCGGTCCGTCGCGGAATCGAATCGTCGACGGCGTATAGGGCCGGATGCTGGCATCGCCGAGAATCTCGAGGCTGACGGCGGGTTTGATGACGGTCTTGCTGCCGCCATGCGTCGTCTCGTCCTCGACCCATTCAAAGGCCTCGAGCGGCGTGTCGCTCGCTCCGAGCCTCGCCACGGCGAAAGGCGGCAGGAGATAAATGCCCACGAGCTCAGCCATCGATCCCCCCGAATCGCATCGATTTACTTGTGGCTGTACTGATAAGCGATATTTCTACTATGATACCGGCCGGATTTTCGTCACGCAATCGGCAATTTCGATGGATGAGGTGCTCATCGCGGGAGGCGGGTTCGCTGCCTCGATGGCGGCGATGAGATTGTTGCAGCTTGGCTTCCAGCCCCGCCTCCTGATCGGCGGCAGGCCCGATATCGGCGGCATCGAGATACTGCCCGCCGCCGTCCACCCGCTCCTTGCGGCGCTCGAGCTGGGGCCCGCGCTCGCGGAGCTCGGCCCGTCCTGCGCGATCGGGCTGGTGCGGCGGTGGACGCGCTCGGGACCAGAGTTTCGCCCGGGACACGCGCTGCATGTCGAGCGGCTCGCGCTCCGCCGGCGCATGCTTGACGAGGCGACAAGACGCGGCGCGGCCATCGAGCGCGTGGAGCGGTTGTCGCAAGCGCCTGAGACGCGCGGCGGCGGCGTGCGATATGAAGGCCGCGACTATGTCGCCGCTCTCGACGCGACCGGCCGCCGCGCCGCGTGGTCCCGACCGATCCTTCGCTATGCCCGCACCCGCGCCGATGTTTTTTCCGTCCCGGTCGCGGCCGCGCTGCCCTATGGCGTGGTCACGCAATTGCCCCGTGGCTGGGCTTACCGCGCCGACCATGAGGGCGCCGCGACCATCGGGATTATCGGTTCGCCGGGCCCGCCCTCCGATCGCCTGCCGGATGACGTCGCCGCCGCCTTCGACTTGCCGGACGCGCGCTCGGCGGCCTATCTCGGCAGACGTCCCGCCTTCGCCCAAGCCGCGGGCTCGCCGCTCCGTGGCCGCGTCGTCGCCATCGGCGATGCCGCCTTCGCTCATGACCCGATCGGCGGACGCGGGCTCTCCTTTGCGCTGGGGTCGGCGTTTGCCGCCGCCGCGGCCGTGAGAACGCTGCGTGAGCGGCCCGAGGACGCCGCCGCCGCGATGCTCTATTACCGGCGCTACGTCGAGAGCGAGCAGGCGCGCCATCTCGCCTTCCTGCAGGATTTCTACGCCGGCGCCCCGGTCAGGCCGCCGCTCGCCCTGCCCGATACTCTCGGCTGGCGGGGCGCCGTCCAGAGCACCGCGCTGAATTTCGACGACGGTGTTCGCATCGGCGACGCGGTCCGTCTTTCCGACGGCGGATGGGCGCGATGGCTCGGCCGGTTCGATTTGCTCCGGCTGCGCGACATCTGTGGCGGCGGGCGCCCCCTCGCCGAGGTGCTGGCGCGGCTGACCGAAAGCGGCCTCAGCGCCGACCACGCGAAGATGCTGCTGCTATGGGCCTTGGAAAAGGGTCTTGTCGGGCGCTGTTGATGGCGCCGCGCCACCTTCCGGGATGCCCGCAAGCCGCATGCCGTCGCAGACGCGCTCGCGCTGCGCCAGATAGACGGGGTTGCCGCTGGGGGTGTCGCGGCGGAAAGTGGCGATGGTGAAGTGGGGCAGCAGGCGGTGGCCCGCGGCCCAGGCTTCCGCGGCCTCGGCGCCGTTTTCCTTGAGCGCGAAGGCGGTCGCCAGGAAGACGAAGGTGAGGCCGAAATTCGGGTTGAGGCCGGCCGATCGGCGGAGCTGCTCAACCGCGCTCACGAGCCGGCCGAGGAAGAGATCGGCGACGCCGATGACGAGGTGCCAGGTGCCGAGCGCCGGCTCGCGCGGGCTGAGCCGAATCGCGTTCGCCACGTCGGCCTCGGTCTCCTCGGCCCGGCCGAGAAAGATCTTGCTCAAGCCCGCCATGGCATAAGACCAGACGAGATTGCGGTCGAGGGCGAGGGCAAGCTCGAATTCGCGCAGCGCCGCTTCCGGCGCGCCCTGCGCGTAAAGCACCTGACCGCGGCAATGATGCGCATAGGGATGGTTGGGCGCCAGCGACACCGCCTTGTCGATTGCCGCCTCGGCCTGCGCAACCTGTTCCGGCCGGTTGTCGGAGATGAAGCCCATGACATCCGTCAGATGCGTGCCGGCAAGGCCGATGAGCGCGTCGACATTGCGCGGGTCCAGCGCAAGCGCCGCCTCGAAGAGGCGCCGCGCCTCGCGGATGCGGTCCGACGACGGCGGCTGGTTCCAGATCGCCCAGCCGCGCAGGTAGAGGTCGACGGAATCCATGGCGTTGGGCCGCTCGCGCTCCGCCCGGCGCCCCTCCGCCGCGATCATCTCGAGGTCGAGGCTGCGCGCGAGCCTGGCGGTGATCTCGTCCTGCATGTCGAAGAGGTCGGCGCGCGGCTTGTCGAAGCGCTCGGCCCAGAGATGCGCGCCGGTCTCGGCGTCGATGAGCTGGGCGTTGACCCGGACGCGGTCGGCGCCGCTCTGCACGCTGCCTTCCATGACGTAGCGCACGCCCAGCTCGCGGCCGATCTGGCGCGCGTCGCGCGCCTTGTCGCGATAGGCGAAGGCGGTGTTGCGCGCGATGACGAAGGCCCCCGGCACCCGCGAGAGGTCGGTCGTCAGTCCCTCGGTGATGCCGTCGACGAAATAGTCCTGCGCCTTGTCGCCGCCGAGATTGGCGAAAGGCAGCACGACGATCGATTGGCGCGGCGCGCGCGGCGGGCTTTCCGGCGCGGCGGCGAAAGGCGCGCCCGGGCCGCCGCCCGGCGGCGCCACGGCATAGACGTGGACGGGATCGGCGATGTTCTTGAGCGCGCGTTCGCCGAGATCGGTGAAGTGCTCCGCCACCTTGCCGCGGCTCTGCTCATAGGCCGCGCGCGACAGGCAGATGCCGCCGGGCTCGGCCATCCCTTCCAGCCGCGCCGCGATGTTCACGCCGTCGCCGAGGATGTCCTCGCCCTCGACCACGACATCGCCGAGATTGATGCCCATGCGGAAGTCGATGCGCTGTTCCGCCGGCAGCGCCGCGTTGCGCTCGGCGAGCGCGCGCTGCAAGCCCACGGCGCAGCGCACCGCGTCGACGACGCTCGCGAACTCGACCAGCAGCCCGTCGCCCGTGGTCTTGACGACGCGCCCCTGGCGCGCGCCGATGCCGGGATCGATCAGTTCCTCGCGCAAGGCCCGCAGCCGCGCCAGCGTGCCTTCTTCGTCCGCCGCCGTCAGGCGGCTGTAGCCGGCAATGTCGGCTGCCAGGATGGCGGCGAGCCGGCGCTGGACGCGCTCGGAGGCCATGGGCGCCTCAGCCCGTCCGGCGCTTGCGACGACCGCGCCTGCGCCGCGCCGGTTGCAGGAAAAGACCGCGAAAGGCCGAATTCATCCCGCGAGGATACCGTAGATGATCTCGCGCTGGGAAGAATGGCGGCGAAGCGCTCCAGGGGCGGAGCAGGCCCTACGCGGCGCGGGCCTCTGCCATGAAGCTCGCGACTTCCTGCTTCAGCCGATCCGCCTGCTCCGTGAGCTTCGCGGCGGCGCCGAACACGCCGTTGGCGGCGTCTCCGGTCTCGCTCGCCGCTTGCGTCACCGCGACGATGTTGCCGGAGATCTCTTGCGTTCCGGCCGCCGTCTGCTGGACGTTGCGGGCGATCTCCTGGGTCGCGGTGCCCTGCTCCTCGACCGCTGCGGCGATGGCCGCCGCGATGCCGTTGATCTCGCTGATCGTGGCGCCGATATCGCGGACGGCGCCGATGGCGTCGCCGGTGGCGGCCTGAATGGCGCCGACCTGGTCGGTGATGTCCTGGGTCGCCTTCGCGGTTTGCAAAGCCAGGTGCTTCACCTCGCCCGCCACCACCGCGAAGCCTTTTCCCGCCTCTCCGGCGCGCGCGGCCTCGATCGTGGCGTTGAGGGCGAGGAGGTTGGTTTGCGAGGCGATGTCATGGATGAGCTGCACCACGGCGCCGATCTTTTGCGCCGCGTCGGACAGGCTCTGGACCGTCGCGTCGGCCTGGCCGGCCTTGGCGACGGCGGCTTGCGCGATCTCGGTCGAGCGGGCGACCTGCCGGCCGATCTCGGAGACCGAGGTCGAAAGCTCCTCCGCGGCGCTGGCGACCGTTTGCACGTTGGCCGCTGCTTCCTCGGTCGCCGTCGCCACCGCGGTGATCTGCGTCGTAGCCTCCGCCGCGATCCGCGACATGGCCTTGGCGCCTTCATGCATCTCCGTCGCCGCGGTGGAGACGGCGGCGACGACGCTCCCGACATTGGTCTCGAAATTGTCGGCGAAGCCGTTGAATTTGCGCACCTTCTCCGCCATCGTGTCGGTCGCGGCATTGAGCGTCCCGGCCGCGTTCTGAAATGCGCCCGGCAGGCCGCGCAGCAGGACTTTGCGGAAATACTTTCCCCGGCTCACATAATCCGCCGAATTCATCGCCTCGCGCACGAAGGCGTCGGCGATGTCGAGCATGTCGTTGATGCCGAGCTGGATGCGGCCGATCGCCCCGGGCTCCGGCAGCTCGAAGATGCGCGTCTCGAGATTGCCCGTGGCGGCGGCCTCGCACACCTTGGCGGCGCGGCCCAGGGTGGCGGCCATGCGGCCGAGAAAGAACAGGCCGGCGACGATGAGCGCCGCCGCGACGCCGCGACCGGCAAGCGCGGCGGCCCAGCCATGCTCGCCCAGCGCCAGCGCCGCGGCGCCGTCGACGGCCAGGACCGCGACGCCCGCCCCGCTCAGGACGATCGCCTTAGAGAGAGAGGACGAATTCATCATACTCGAGGCCCCTGTTCCTGAGTTCCGCCATCAGTCTGTCCGAGGCCCGGCGCATGCCGGCCTTGCGGTCCTCGCCGCGCCTTTCCTCCTCGAGCAGCATCTTGTAGAGCGGAACGACCTTCGCGAGCTTGTCGGCATCGGGCTTGCGGCGATTGGAGTGGTAGCCGACCACCTTGCCGCCGGCGTCGAAGCTCGGCGTCACATGCGCGAGTACCCAGTAATGATCGCCGTTGCTCGCGAGATTCAGGATATAGGCGAAGAGCTCGCGCTTGGCCTCGATGGTGTCCCATAGCAGCTTGAAGACCGCGCGCGGCATGTCCGGGTGGCGGATGATGCTGTGCGGCTGGCCGATCAGTTCCTTCGCCGTAAAGTGGGAGACCCGCTGGAAGACCGTGTTCGCGTAGATGAGACGTCCCGTGAGGTCGGTCTTGCTGACGATGATTTCGGTGTCCTGGAAGGGACTTTCTCGTCCCGTGGGTCGCGCGCGATCCCTCGCCATTGCGGCTCCTTGCTGTCCCAATTGCCGGCACGGGCGCGCGATGGCGCATCGGCTTCCTCATACCGGCGATGGTATGATCGCATGAAATTGCTAAATTGAGTTGAACCCGCGATTACGTAGGACTACGTATACGGCCGGTCCGCTCGTTCGCTTCAGCGACCTCCGGCTTGCGACGCCCGCCCGCCTCTCAGCGCGGCGTCGAGCCCGCCAGCAATTCGTCGAGCTGCTGGTCGCTCGGCTCCTGATGATAGAAGAGGCCGTAGAAGCGGCGTGTCTCGGCCCGGAGGTCGGCGGGGAACAGCGCCGGATACAGCACTTTCGCCAGCCACCGGATGCCGATCAGGCGGTTGGCGGCAGGCGGCGAGTCGATCCAGCCGAACGGCAGATCCGGCGCAAGATAGACGCGCTTGTCGCGCACCGCCTTCACATCCTGCCAGAGCGGGTCCTTCCAGACCGAGGCATAGAACTCGCGGTTGAAGGTCACGATGGCGTCGGGCTGCCAGGCGAGAACCTGCTCGGGCGAGACGGTGACGATGCCGCCATTCCCGAGATTCTCCGCCGCGACGTCGTGGACGGCGACGAAATCCAGCGCTTCGGTGTTGATCGAGCCGCGGGCGCCGGTCTCGAGCCCTTTCGGGCCGCGCGCGAAATAGACCTTGAGCCGCCGCTCGGGCGGAATCTCCGCCGTGCGCCGGCGCATCTCGCTCAGCGTCTCCTCGGCATAGCGCGCCAGCGCCTCGGCCTGCTCGCCCGCGCCGAGCAAGGCGCCGATCTTGCGGAAGGTCGCGGCGGTGTTCTCGAGCCTGCCGTCGATCAGCACGTCGGGAATGTGCGTCTGGTCCTGCACGCGGTCGGCGAGCGAGACGTAGGTCGCCGTCGTGCTGCCGACGTCGAGCACGAGGTCCGGCGCCAGCCGGACGACCTCCTCGAGGCTCGTCGTATTGCCGCGGCCGGTGAGACGGCCCACCTCCGGCAGCCCGCCATAGCGCGGCGGCAGGAAAGCGCGTTCGGCCGCGCTGGGCGCGCGGGTCCATCCCACCAGCCGGTCCGGCGCCAGCATGTAGAGGATGATGGCGGCCGGCGGTCCCGCGGGCAGCACATGGGCGATCCGTTCCGGCACCTCGACGGTGCGGTCGGCGGAATCGGTGAAGGGTCGCGCTTCGGCGGGCAAGCCGGCGAGCAGGAGCGTCAGCGCCAGAACCGTCGCGGCAGGTCTCATGGGGGGCAGGCTCCCGAGGCAGGAGGAGCGCGGCGCAACGCGGCGCCGCTATTGACACAACTCCGCTATCTCCGATTAAATACGACGATCGCTATATCTGTAAAGATATAGCGCAAACGCGGCGGCTGGCATAGGGGCGACGGTGCTTCCGGAAAGGCGATGGCGGGCATTCGAGGGCGTGAACGCGGCGATGCCCGGCGTGGCTCGCGCGCCGTCTCCGGTCCGGCCGGCCGCGGTCGATGACGGCGATCTCAGGGATCTCCTGCAAGCCACGCGCCGGCGCAAGATCTGGGATCTCAGCGAGAGCCTCCATTGCTCGATCGTCGGCACCTGCCTGTCGGCCGGCGAATTGCGCCAATTGCTGGTCAAGATCGGAACCGATGGGGCCGAGACCGCCTCGGACCACGATCTCCACGGCAAGGCGGTGCTTTGCGCGCGCAACCGCGACGACGCGAGCAGGCTCCTCAACAAGGCGCTCGACAAGCGGCACCGCGTCGCGCTCCACCAGTTCGCCAAGGCGAAAAGCGAAGCGGCGGTCGCCGGCTTGTGGAGCGAAGCGGTCAAGCGCGGCGACATCCCCGGCGCCTATTGGGCGGTGCTGACCCATCCCGCCGCGACGGAGGCGCTCATCCGCCGCGCCTTCGGCGATGTCCATATGCTCTCGCATCTGGTCGGGACCGCCAATCGCGCCGACATCCGCCGGCTGCATCGGCTCGAGCAGGAGCAGGCGGCGTTGCTGGCGAAGATCGAGCGCCAGCAGGCGCAATTGCGCGAGGCGGTCATGACGCGGGACGCGAAGCTGCGCGCGCTTGCCGACGAATTGTCGCGGCGGATCGAGGCGGAGGCCGCCGGCGGCAAGCGGGACGAGGCGCCGTCGCAGGCGGCCGCCCTCTCCGCCTTGGTCGCCGACCGCGAGCGGCGGCTCGCGGCGGAGGCCTCCCGGCGCGAGCGGGCCGAGCGCCGGCTCGAACAGGCGACGGCGGCGCGCGGCGAGGCCGAGGAAGCCTGCCGGCGGGCGCTCAGCGAGCGCGACGCGCTGCGCCGGGAGCTGGCGGCGGCCGAAGAAAATCTGGCGGCGCTGATCGATGGCGCCGAGGGCGCGGGCGCTCTCGATCTCGGCGGCCTCTCGGTGCTCTATATCGGCGGCCGGCCGAGCCAGGTCAGCCATCTGCGCGCGGTCTCCGAACGCGCCTCGGCGCGCTTCCTGCACCATGACGGCGGCATCGACGAGCGCAGCGGCCTGTTGCCGGGGCTGATCAGCCGCGCCGATGTCGCGCTCTTTCCGGTCGATTGCATCAGTCACGAGGCGGCGCTGGCGGTGAAGCGCCTGTGCCGGCAGTCGGGCAAGCCATGGATCCCGCTGCGCAGCGCGAGCCTCGCGGCGTTTCTCGCGGCGATCGCGCCGCTGCGCGCGATGGCGGACGAGGCGCGCGATCCGGTGCCGTCCTCCTAACTTTCCGCGTGCGGCCGCGCCGGCAACCGGCTAGGCGTCTTCTTCTTCTTTTTCCGCTGCCCGCTTGCGCGCCGGGCGGCGGGGGCGGGCGGCCGCCAGCTCGACCTGGAACGCTCTCAGATGCGGCGCCACCGCGGCGTGAGCCTCGATTTCCATGTCGCGATAATGGCGCACGAGGCTCTTGCCGAAGGGCGTGAGCTCCGCCCCGCCGCCGGCGTTGCCGCCGAGCCGCGTTGCCACCAGCGGGTTCCTGAACAGGCGGTTCAGCTCGTCGATCAACAGCCAGGCGCGGCGATAGGACATGTTCATGGCCCTGCCGGCGGCCGAGATCGAGCCCATTTCGTCGACGTATTCGAGCAGCCGGATCTTGCCCGGCCCGACGGCGCCGCTCGGCGCGAGGTCGATGCGAAGGGTGAGCTTGGCCATGGCGCGATGCTAGCGTGCGCGGGAAATGCCGGCCAGCCGCTTCGTCCGATCGGCGAAGCTTCCGCGGCGGGACCACCCGTCGAGGCTAGGGCAGGACGGTGAAACCCTGCTTCTCGAAGAACGGCTTCGCCGCCGGCGATTCCAGAAAGGCGAGGAAGGCCGCGGCGCCGGGGTTCTTGCCGGCGGCGGTCAGCGCGATGGGATAGACGATGGGCGGGTGCGTGTCCTCGGGGAAGGCGGCGGCGATCTTGACGCCGGCGTCCGCGGCGGCGTCGGTCTCATAGACGATGCCCAGCGGCGCCTCCCGGCGCGAGACGAAGAAGAGCGCCGCCCGCACGTTCTCGGCGCGCGCCACGCTCGCTTCGACCGAGGCCCAGACGCCGAGCTTCTCGAGCGCCGCCTTGCCGTATTTTCCCGCCGGCACGGCGTCGGGATCGGCCATGGCGAGCCGCCCGCCGCCGAGCAGCGCGGCGAGCGGGAAGCCGGGCTTGATTTCGACCTTGAGATCGCTCGATGTCGGCGCGATCAGGACGAGGCGGTTGCCGAGCAGGTTCTTGCGCGTCTCCGGCTTGATGAGATGGCGCTCTTCGGCATAGTCCATCCAGTCGAGATCGGCGGAGATGAAGATGTCGGCGGGCGCGCCGCTTTCGAGCTGCTTGGCCAGCGCCGAGCTCGCCGCGTAGGAAACGCCGACCTTGTCGCCGCCCTGGCGCTGATAGGCGGCGGCGGCATCGTCGAGCGCGTTCTTGAGGCTCGCCGCGGCAAACACCAGGATCTCCTCGGCGCGCGCCGCCGGCGCGGCGCCGAGCGCGATGATCCCCAGCAGCGTCGCCGCTGCCGCGGCGCGAAAGTGGCGCACCGGCGTCATGGTTCTCCTCCCCTGCGCGAGCGTCGCCGCGCTATATCCGCCAAAATACGATGTGGCGCAAGCGCCTGCCGCGCGGGCGAGGGTCAGTCCTTGAAGATCATGATGTCGGTCGATTTGATGACCGCGGTCACCTTGTCGCCGGCCTTGAGGCCGAGATCCTCGGCGCTCTCGACGAAGATCGCCGACATCACCTTGTTGCCGCCGCCGATATCGACGGTCACTTGCGCCATGACCTGGCCCTTCTTCACATCGGTGACGGTGCCGGCAAAGTGATTGCGCGCGCTCATCTTCATGGCACTCTCCTCTTGCTCGTCGCGTGCTCGATGAAAGCCTCCCCCGCGCCGCCTTGGCGCGCGCGAGGCGCCGGTCCTCGGTCCATCATGCTGCTTGCCTTCGCTATATATTTTGGAATATAACGCAACGTGAAATTATAGTCGGGATCCGGCGCCTCGTCCACCGACGGTGCCGACCCATGATCGTGCCGGAAGAGGCGAGGGCGAGGAACCCGAGGCGAGGCCATGGGCGTGGCGAGCGACCGGGATATCTGGCGCAAGGCGGGCGCGCTGATCACGAGGTTCGGCAGGCATGCGCCGGTCTATGCGATGCATTCCATCGGTCTCTGCATCGAGCGCAGCGATTGCGCCGGCGCGGCGGAGTGGCGCCGCGTGTGGCGGGCCACCGAGGCGCTGCTTGAGACCGCGGCGCCGCCGCACAAGCTTCACTAAGCCGCGCCGGCCTATTCCGCCTGCGCCGCGACGCCGCCGTTCTCGATCAGCAGCACCTGCTGGCGCTGCTCGGAGGTGAGGTCGTTCTCGTAGATGATCGCCTGGTTCCGGCGCGCTGCGGCGACTCCGACGCCGGCGGCGACGCCATAGAGCAGATAGGCCTGGAGCGGGTCGCGCGCCACGCCCAAGCCCCTCAGATTGCACCAGGCAAGCAGCTCCAGCGCCCGCTTGTCGCCGGCTTCCGCCAGCCGGCGCAAGGCGGCCGGGTCCTCGGCCGCGGGATGGCCATTCTCGATCCGGTGGGCGATCTCGCGCAGGGGATCGGCGGCCTCGGCCTGCCGCGGCGCGGCGTCCGGCTGCGGCGTCTGGCGCTGGCGCGGCGGGCGGCGGGCGGCGGCGGGGGTTGCCGTCCCGCTCGGCTTCGCCATCGGCCCGTCCGAGGTCGCATCGAAGCACACCGCTTTGGGGTCGTTGAGGCACTCGAAGCGCCCCTCGAGGCTGTAGAACTGCGCCGCGGCGGGCGGCGCCACGGCGCACCACGCCAATACGCCAAGCCCGGCAATTCCGATCCGGCTCATGATCCCACTCCCGGCGGCGACCTCGCGGTCCGATGATCCGCTGCCGGCGCTCGCAAGCCGCGTGCCACGGCAAAGGGCGCCGAACCGCGCGGGATTTCCCGGCGCCGGCCGGCGCGGCGGCAAGTCTTGCCGGGTCAGGTCTGCCGCATCGGGCGCTTCCTCTATCAAAAGGTTCTAATTAAAGAAAACTTCCCTGAAGGTGGGCATGGCCGGGGATCGTCATGGTCCTGCCGCCCGGCGCCCGGCCGGGACTGCGCCGTACCGCCCCCGTAACCATCTTGAGCAAGCCTTAACCAGGGCTTGGTAAGGATAAGGCATCACGGGTCTTCCACAGGACGGGCGCCGCCTGCGGCGCGGGACATCATGTCGGTCAAATATCTGAAGCCGATGCTGGACGCCGGCTCCGCCAGGGTCTTCAACTGCAACGCGCTGACGCGCAAGCTGCTGGAGAAGGACGCCAACGCCCAGCGCTTCTTCCGCAACCCGCCGCTCAACAACATCGTGCTGATCAAGGACGCGGTGCCGGAGGCCGAGCGCAAGGGGCCGCGCTGCCCGCCGGTCGGCACCAAGCTCTATTTCCCCTTCAACGAGCACGATATCTACGAGGGCGGCCGCACCATCTTCCTGCACGATCCGCATCTCCAGCAGAGCATCATCGACAATTTCGGCCAGAACCCGTCGGTGACCCAGGAGGCGCTTGCCGAGGATCTGCGCATCCTGGAGACGCTCGATGGCCTGCCCTCCCTCGATCCCTTCCTGATGAAGGACGTCTTCCAGCGCGTGGGGATCGCCGTCAACGAGGCTTATTTCGAGATCAGCCCCGAGCAATGGAAGGAGATCGAGATTTTCATCCTCCAGCGCTTCGAGCCGCTGGTGAAGGCGGCGTTTCCCGACGCCATGTCCTCGGACGAGAAGACGCGCCGGCTGGTCGAGAAGATCTGGGAGGCGAAGGACGTGGCGGCGCTCGCGCCGCTGATCGACGCCTTCCGCCTGCCCGAGAACAAGGCGCTCGAGATCTTCGCCGCCTGGAAGGGCATCAATTTCTACGCCTTCCAATACGCGCGGGTGCAGTCCCTCCTCGTCGCCCTCGCCAAATGGCTGAAGGGCATCGAGGTGCCGTTCGGCGCCATCCCCAATGACGAGCGCACCAAGCTGCTGGCGACGCTGGAGCTGGTGAAGGATCAGCTTCGCCGCGAATGGCACGGCGTCGACACGATCCTGCGCGAGTACACCGACGCCTACGACAAGATGTTCAAGCACAAGGCCAGCTCGAGCGAGTTCCTCGGCTTCCTCAGGAATTGCGGCAAGGCCTATTGGAGCCTCGGCAGCGGCCTCGGCAAGGGCAGCCACGCGGTCTATTGCTGGCAGGTGCTCACCGGGCGCTATCAGTCGGGCAAGCTGCCCTGGCCGGTGATGCATCAGACGATGCGGCTGCTGGCCGAGATTCTCCAGCCCGAGAAGAAGGCCGCCACCAGCGTCGCCTGGGCCTGAGCGCGCCGCCCGACCATCCTCGAGCCTGAGCCGCGCAGGGCCGCGGCGGCGTGGGACGCATCCCACGCGGCGGCGCGCCGGCGCGGCGCGCCGAGCCGCTTGGCGTTTCCCCGGGGATGTGTCATGGATAGGCATCTCCACAACGAACCTGCGAGGGAGGCGCCGACATGAAGCTCTACATGCACCCGGCCTCGACCACGAGCCGCCCGGTCATCCAGTTCATCACCGACAGCAACATCGCCTGCGAGATGCAGGTGGTCGATCTCTTCACCGGCGAGCATCTCAAGGAGCCCTTCGCCAAGATCAACCCCAACAAGATGATCCCGGTGCTCGAGGACGGCGATTTCCGCCTCACCGAAAGCTCGTCGATCCTCAAATACCTCGCCGACAAGATCAATTCGCCGGCCTATCCCAAGGACCTCAAGCAGCGCGCCCATGTCAACGAGGTCATGGACTGGCTCAACTCGAATTTCTATCGCGACTACGGCTACGGCCTGATCTATCCCCAGACCTTCCCCGGCCACAAGCGCCGCTCGGACGAGGCGCATGCGGCGACGATCGAATGGGCGAAGGAGAGGACTCAGAACTGGCTGCGGATCCTCAACGACCACATCATCGCCGGCAACAAGTACCTCTGCGGCAACGAGCTTACCATCGCCGACTATTTCGGCTTCGCCATCGTCCAGGTCGGCGAGCTCATCCGCTGCGACTTCAAGTCCTATCCCAACGTCGCGCGCTGGCTCGACACCATGCACAGCCGGCCGAGCTCGGCCAAGGTCTACGAGGTGATCAAGGGCTTCGCCGAGCAGATGAAGGGACAGCCCTTCATCACCTTATGAGCAACCGCGGCGCGCGGCGGCCCGGCCGCCGCGCCGAGAAGGGAGGTCGACCGTGATCAAGGGTCTCCACCACAACGCCTATCGCTGCCGCGACTCCGAGGAGACGCGGCGCTTCTATGAGGGCTTCCTCGGCCTCAGGCTCGCCGGCGCGCTGCACATCAAGGAATCCATGACCGGCCGCCGCACCGACGTGCTGCACACCTTCTACGAGATGGGCGACGGCTCCTACCTCGCCTTCTTCGAGGCGCCGGACCGGCCTTTCGAGTTCAAGGACCAGCACGACTACGATCTGCACATCGCCGTCGAGGTCGACAACGACGAGCTCCTGCGGATGTTCGAGCAGGGCAAGGCCGAGGGCCGCGAGGTCCGCGGCATCTCCAATCACGGCTTCATCCACTCGATCTATTTCCGCGATCCCAACGGCTACGTCATCGAGCTGACGGCAAAGCAGCCCGGCACCGAAGGCGCCATGGATCCCGCCAGGAACGGGGCGCGGCGCATCCTCGACGCCTGGCAGAAGCAGAAGGCGGCCGAGACGGTCTGAGCCCGGGCCGCGGTGCCGGGGTTGCCCGGCGCCGAGGATCGGAGTTCCGTCAGTCGCTCCGGCGCCCCTTCGACCGCGCGGCGATCGAGCGGGGCGCCCGGGCCGCGCCGGGAGAAAGGTCCGATGGCGACGTTCATCATCGCGCCGCATATGCGGCTTCAGGAATGGGTCGCGGAGGAGAAGGGCTACTTCGCCGCCGAGGGGCTCGATTACGCCTTCCGCGACGAGCTCGTCTCCAAGGACGGCAAGCGCCACGATCTCGGCGACAGGGTCGGCGCCTATCAGACCTTCGAGCAGGGCCGCAGCAGCGACGTCTCCTGCGCCTGCCACTGGACGGTGAGCGTCGCCGCCTCGAGCGGCCACGGCAAGCTCTATGCCGACGCCTATTCGGTGGCGCCCGCCGGCATCTTCGTGCCGGCGGACTCTCCCCTGCGCCAACCGGCCGATCTCGCCGGCGTGCCGATCTCGGTCGGCTACCAGTCCGGCAGCCACTATTCCACGCTCCAGGCGCTGGAGCAGTATCTGCCAGCGGCCGAGATCAGGCTGTCCTTCGCCGACGGGCTCCTGTTCCGGCGCATGGAGCTGCTGCTCGAGGGCCGCGTGCCGGCGGCGCATCTCTTCAACGGGCCCTACTACTTCGCCGAGCAGTTGGGCTTCCGCAAAATCATCGACGCCACCTTCATGATCGCCGCCATGCTCACCGGCGCGCCCGATCCCGAGGACGTGCGCAAATATTTCCGCGCGCTCCGCCGGGCGCAGCGCGATATCGATCTCCGTCCCGAGCGCTATACCCGTTACTACGCCAAGGAGTTTCCCGAGCGCTTCCACGCGGCCATGGATACGCGGCGCTGGGGTCCGGGCGAGCGCCTGGTCTTCGAGCCCTACACGAAGGAGGCGTTCGAGGACTCCTTCGCCTGGATCGCCCGCCACGGCATTTTTGCCGAAGGCGGCATGGGCTCGGGCCGCTATGAGGCGGCGGCGTGCTCGCTCGCGCCCGCGGCGTCCTAGAGCGCGGGCTTGCGCGGCCGGAGCGGGAAGACGCTCTCCCGTTCCGGCGGCCGCTATGCTAAGACGACCGGCAATAAAACCAATGGAGGAAACGCCCATGCAGAGGAGACGCTTCGCTTCCGGCCTCGCCGTCCTTGCCGCGCTCGCGCTCGGCCTCGTCGCGCCGCCGGGCGCCGCGCGCGCCGAGGAGCCGATCAAGATCGGCCTCCTCCTGCCCTATTCCGGCCCCTTCGCCGGCGGCGCGCGCCAGATCGACAACGGCGGCAAGCTCTATATGCAGCAGCATGGCGACACCGTCGCCGGCCGCAAGATCGAGATCCTGCGCCGCGACACCACCGGCGTCGCCCCCGATGTCGCCAAGCGCCTGGCGCAGGAGCTGGTGACGCGCGACAAGGTCGATTTCCTCGCCGGTTTCTTGCTCACCCCCAACGCGCTCGCGGTCGCCGACATCGCCACCGAGGCCAAGGTGCCGATGGTGATCATGAACGCCGCGACCTCGATCATCACCACCAAATCGCCTTATATCGCCCGCGTCTCCTTCACCTTGCCGCAGGTCACCGAGCCGCTGGCGCAATGGGCGGCCAAGAACGGCGTCAAGCAGGTCTATATCATGACCTCGGACTATGGGCCCGGCCATGACGCGGAAGAGGCGTTCGACAAGGCCTTCACCGCCGCCGGCGGCCAGATCGTCGGCAAGGTGCGGATGCCGGTGAAGAGTCCGGATTTCGCCGCCTATGTGCAGAAGGTGGGCGATCTGAAGCCGCAGGCGGTCTTCCTCTTCGTGCCCTCGGGCGAGCAGCCGACGGCTTTGATGAAGACCTTTGCCGAGCAGGGGCTGACCCGCTCCGGGCTCAAGATCCTGGCGACCGGCGACGTCACCGACGACGACGAGCTGCCCGCCATGGGCGATGCCGCGCTCGGCATCATCACCTCGCATCACTACTCCTACGCCCATGACAGCCAGCTCAACAAGGCCTACGTCACGGCCTATGAGGCGGCCTATCCCGGCATCCGTCCCAATTTCATGTCGGTGGGCGGCTATGACGGCATGGCGGCGATCTACAGGGTGATCGAGGCGCTCAAGGGCCAGATCGATGCCGACAAGGCGATGGCGGTGCTGAAAGGCATGAAGATCGACAGCCCCCGCGGCGCCATCGAGATCGACCCGGCGACGCGCGACGTCGTCCAGACGGTCTATATCCGCCGCGTCGAGAAGGTCGACGGCAAGGTCGTCAACATCGAGTTCGACAAGATCCCGAACGTCAAGGACCCCGGCAAGCCGAATTAAAGGCGGTCGGCGCCGGCCGCGGCCTCGTCGGTGCAGTTCACGCGGGTGAAGGCGCCGGTGGCGGGATCGTCGTAGGAGAGCGCCGCGGCCATGACCGTGCAGAGGCTGCGCGAGGTCTCGGTCGAGAGCACGCGCGCCCTCCCGCCGTCGTCGCTGCGGAAATGCACTTTCATCCGCGCCGCGCCGTCGCCGGGAAGATGGAGGAAGGGAAGGGCGAGGGCGAGGGTGACGAAGACGCCGGCGGCGAGATCGCGCAGGGTCGTGCGCTTGTCCTGCATGGAGCACCTCCCGGTCTCCGGCCGGGGGTCCAAGACCCGGCCGGGCGCTGCGTTGCACCTGATGTTATGCCGCGGCGCGGCGATGCATCCCTCTATCCTCGAATAGAGGTGGATTGTGCTCTTTCATCTATTGCGAAGCTGCGTTGGGACGGAGAAAGCGTCCTAAACGAGAGTATGGCTGTTAATTTCCATTAACAATAGATATACTGAAAAACCGACGGCGGGGAGGCGCCGCTGCGCCGGCCGGCGGTGCCTGCGGGGGGGGGGGCAGGGAGGGAACGATGAAGGATCAAATCCAGAAGCTGTGGCCGACGATAGCGCTGCTCGCGGTCATCTTGCTGGTGGCCCTTTTGGCCCGCGTGCCGCAGGAGCAGCCCGAGGCGCCGAAGGCGAGCCCAGCCACCGTCCACGCCTATCCGGCGAATATGAAGGTGTCGATCGATCCGACGACGCATTGGCAGCCGCGCTCCGGCGCGGTCAAGATCATTCTCGAGAACGCCAATCCGGAGGACAAGACCACCCTCGCCGACGCCCTGGTGGCGGTCCAATTTCGCTGGCGCACCAGCGACGACAAGGGCGCGTGGGTGCAGTCGCCGGACGTGCGCACCCTGGAGATCGTGAACGCGAAGAAGCTGGTCGTTTCCGCAGCCGTGCCGGAAATGCCGCCCTCGCCCTCCGACGCCTTTGTCGGCCTGTTTAAGGATGAGGCCGGCATCCGCACCTTCCTTACTCTGGTGCCGGAAGCGGAGGTCTGGGTCACTGCCACGAATGCGAACAACGCCGCTCTCATCAACGCGGTTCGCACCATAGGCGTCACGAGCTGGTGGGTCGGGTTCACGGCGGCGTTGGCCGTCGTGGCGCTGCTCTTGCTGTTCCTCTACTTGAACAACAAGCCGGCAGGGCTCAGGGCCATCGGCCTCATGCTGAAAATCATCGAAGCGCCGGACGGACGCGCCAGCTTGTCGCAGTTCCAGGTCATGTTGTGGACGCTGCTGGTGGGCGCGGCTACCGCCTATGTCATCGCGCTCTCCGGAAATCTGATTGTATTGACCCCGGGCACGCTGATGCTGCTCGGCATCAGCGGCGCGGCGAGCTTGGGCACCTCGCTCGCGCCGCCGGGCGCGGCGGGAGTGACGCCAAAACTCGCCCGTGGTGAAAAGCCGGCGTGGAGCGATCTCGTCGTCGCCGGCGGCCAGATCGACGTGACGCGGGTGCAGATGCTGTTCTTCACCGTGCTGACGGCGCTCTACGTTGCCATCCACGTCCTCGACGATTACGAGATTCCCGCCATTCCCGAGACGTTTCAGACCCTGATGGGACTCAGCAACGGCGTCTATCTCGCCAACAAGTTCGTCGCCGGCTCGCTGACCGAACAACAGGCGCGCCAACGCCTGGCGGCCGCCGGTTACGCGACGATTACGGCAATCGCGCCCAAGGGCGACGGCGCTTGGACCGCGACGGTCACGGACAAGGCCGGCACGGACAAGACCGTCACCGTCGCCAAGGACGGCACGGTCGCCTGACCGCGCGCGGCGCCGCTCACCCGCCCTTGACGCGGCGCGCGATTTTGAGCGCCGGGCGCCGGTTCAGGGTCTGGAAGACGACGCAATAGCGCTCGGTGAGCTTCATCAGCGTGTCGAGCTGGTCGGGGCTGGCGTCGCTGTCGAGCTCGAAGCCCAGGCGGATCTCGCGAAAGCCCACCGGCGCCGTCTTGTCGACGCCCAGCGTGCCGCGGAAATCGAGCTCGCCCTCGGCGCTCACCGTGCCGCCGCGCAGCGGCAGCTCGAGCGCCGTCGCCACCGCCTTGAGCGTCACCCCGGCGCAGGCCACCAGCGCCTCCAGCAGCATGTCGCCCGAGCACAGCGCGATGCCGTCGCCGCCGGAGGCGGGGTGGAGGCCCGCCTCGACCAGCGCCTTGCCGGTCTCGACCTTGCAGGTGACGCCGTCCTCGCCCAGCGCCCCCTTGGCGCGCAGCGTGATCACCGCCTGTTCCGGCGCCTCGCGATAGAGCGCCTTGAACGGCGCTTGGAGCTGGCGCAATTCCTCCGCCTTCATGCGATTTTCTCCGCCGGTTGATGAATGTTAAGGATTGCGCGGCAGCATCCGGGAACCGCGGCGCCTCTTGCCTCTCGCCTCCGGCCGCCCGACGGCCTAGAATGACCGGTCGCCCACTCTCGCGCTCGATGGTCACCATGCAGGAAGAATTTTACCGCATCAAGAGGCTGCCGCCTTATATCTTTGCCGAGGTCAACGCGCTCAAGGCCAAGGCGCGGGCGGAGGGCCGCGACGTCATCGATCTCGGCATGGGCAACCCCGACGGCGCCACGCCCGAGCACATCGTCAAGAAGCTGATCGAGGCGGTGCAGAACCCCCGGAGCCACGGCTATTCCGTGTCGCGCGGCATCGCCGGGCTGCGCCGCGCCTATGCCGCCTATTACGCCCGCCGCTTCGACGTGGCGCTCGACCCCGAGAGCGAGATCATCGCCACCTTGGGCTCCAAGGAGGGGCTCGCCAATCTGGCGCAGGCGATCACCGCGCCGGGCGACATCGTGCTGGTGCCCAATCCCTGCTATCCCATCCACGCCTTCGGCTTCATCATGGCCGGCGCCTCGCTGCGCCACGTGCCGCTGGTGCCGGGCGTCGACTTCATGCGCGAGCTGAAGCAGGCGGTGACCCATTCCGTGCCGCGGCCGGTGGCGCTGGTGCTCAACTTCCCCGCCAATCCCACCGCCCAGGTGGTGAGCCTCGACTTCTTCGCCGAGGTCGTCGATTTCTGCCGCCATCACGGCATCATCGTGCTCTCCGACGTGGCCTATGCCGAGATCTATTTCGGCGAGACGCCGCCGCCCTCGATCCTGCAGGTGCCGGGCGCGCGCGACATCGCGGTGGAATTCTCCTCGCTCAGCAAGACCTATTCCATGGCCGGCTGGCGCATCGGCTTCGCCGTCGGCAACAAGCGCCTGATCGCGGCGCTGGCGCGGGTCAAGTCCTATCTCGATTACGGCGCCTTCACGCCGATCCAGGTGGCGGCCACCGCCGCGCTCAACGGGCCGCAGGACTGCATCGCCGAGATCCGCCAGCGCTACAAGGCGCGGCGCGACGTGCTGATCGAGGGGCTGCGCCAGGCCGGCTGGGACGTGCCGAGCCCCGAGGCCACCATGTTCGCCTGGGCGCCGCTGCCGCCGCGCTTTGCCGAGCTGGGCAGCCTCGCCTTCTCCAAGCTGCTGCTGGAAGAGGCCAATGTCGCGGTCTCTCCCGGCGTCGGCTTCGGCGAGCATGGCGAGGGCTTCGTGCGCATCGCGCTGGTCGAGAACCGCCAGCGCCTGCGCCAGGCGACGCGCAACATCAAGCAGTTCTTCGCCGGCCGCGCGCAGGGGGCGAAGCCGCGCGAGCGCGCCGTGGCCGCTTCCGCGGCGGAGTGAGCGCGCGCTTGACCCGACTCGGTCGGGTGGGGAACTCTGAGGCCGGCGCGGTCTTCCGGCCGCGCCGGCCGACCCCAGGAGGATGATGGCCGACAGCACCGACCTTGCTGCCGCCCGGCCGTCGCTGCTCGCCCGGATCATTGCCCGCTTGCGCGGCGAGGGCGAGGCTCAGCCGTCGACGGTCGAGCCGCAGCTCGACCTGCATCCCCATGCCGCCGGCGAGCCGGTGGCGCCGCTCGATCCGCTGGTGATCCGGCAGTGGTTGTGGGGGCCCGGCTTCCACCTGCCGGGCAATGCCGAGTACGTGCTGAATCTGGTCAAGCCCTTTGCCGCCAACCCGGCGATGAGCATGCTCGACGTCGCCGCCGGCCTCGGCGGCGCGGCGCGCGCCATCGCCGATGCCTTCGGCACCTATGTCACCGGCCTCGAGCGCGACCCGGAGCTGGCGCGGCGCGGCATGGAGATGTCGGTCGCCGCCGGCAAGCAGCGGCACGCGCCGATCAGCGTGATCGATCCCGAGACCTTCGAGCTGCGCACCGGCGCCTTCGACTGCATCCTCGGCCGCGGCGCCACCTACATGGTCCAGGACAAGGAGCGCTTCATGCGCGTCCTGATCCTCGGCCTGAAGCAGCGCGGCCAGCTCTTGCTGACCGACTACGTGCTGGAGCCGAAGCTGGCGAAGCGGCCGGAATTGGCGATGTGGCTGGCGCTGCAGCCGCACCCGCCCTCGCTCTGGACGCTGCGGCAATACACCGATTGCTTCAAGAGCCTGGGCTTCGACGTGCGCATCACCGAGGACATCACCCATAGCGTGAAGCTGCAGATCGTGCTCGGCTGGGACAATCTGGTGCAGACCGTCGACATCAAGGCGCTGCCGAAGCCGCACAAGCTGCAGATCGTCGCCGAGGCCGAGCGCTGGGTGAAGACGATCATCGCCTTGGACGGCGGCGTGGTGAAGGCCTATCGCTTCTACGCGCTCGCCGGCTCCGCCCGCCCGCCGCTCTCCTCGATCAAGAAGGCGAAGTGAGTTTCGGGGACAAGAGTTTGGTAGTTTCGCTAGTTTCGGGGACACAATACTTAATTCATGGTAGTTTCGGTAGTTTCGGGGACACAATACTTAATTCACTGGCTCGGAATTAAGTATTGTGTCCCTTCAATTCTCTTTAATTCCTTTCTGCGGATGACGCCTGCTATGGCGGGAGGGGTCGAGAACCGGCTATGGTCCCTAGAGGAACTGGTGAAACGGACTTCGTGATAGGAAGGGGCGCGCAATGACTAACGAAGATCGCTTCCGCAAAGATCTGAGGGAGATTTTGGATCGTCTCGCCCCTGGTTTGGTATTGCGGGTGGATGACCGTTATCCCAGCCTACTTGGCTCGGTTCCCGAAGCCGCAAAGGAATTTGCCCGGGCGAACGATTGTTCCTTCATTCCGGACAAAGCAGGTGGCGGCGACTTTATACGCGCGTATCCTAAAGGCATCGGCCCAAATTAGGACACTACCAACCGGCGGCGCCGGTTGACTTCCCTGCCGCGCCTCCTTATCTTGCGCGCCTTCCGGCCCGGCCGGTTGCGCGAGGATGCCGCCCATGAAGATCGCCAATTCGCTGAAGACGCTGAAGAAGCGCGACAAGAACTGCCGCATCGTGCGCCGCAAGGGCCGCGTCTACGTCATCAACAAGGTCAATCCGCGCTTCAAGGCCCGCCAGGGCTGAGCGCGCCCGCTTTCGCCGCCGGAGGCCTTTCCCCGGCCCGCCGCGGTCCTGGACCCCGATGGCCCGCTTCCGCCCCGCCGACGAGCGCGCGCTGGCCGAGGTCGTCGTCGCCGCGGTGGCGCGGGAGGAGACGCTGGAGCTCGTCGCCGGCGGCAGCAAGCGCGGCCTCGGGCGGCCGGCGCCGGCGCCGCACCTTCTCGACCTCTCGGCTTTTTCGGGCATCCGCGCCTACGAGCCCGCGGAGCGCCGGTTCACCGCCGGCGCCGCGACGCCGCTCGGCGAGATCGAGGCGGCGCTCGCCGCGCGCGGCCAGTGCCTCGCCTTCGAGCCGCCCGATTGGCGCGGCCTTCTCGGCGCCGGCGCCGCCCGTCCCACCTTGGGCGGCGTCATCGCCTGCAACCTCTCCGGCCCGCGGCGCGTCAGAGCCGGCGCGGCGCGCGACCATTTCGTCGGCTTTCGCGCCGTTTCCGGCCGCGCCGAGACCTTCACGGCCGGCGGTGCCGTGGCGAAGACCGTCGCCGGCCACGATCTCTGCAAGCTCGTCGCCGGCTCCTACGGCACGCTCTGCGCGC
>Ga0187781_10000113_pt1 | contig 53297 bp, 51 predicted proteins | sample 0715_SJ02_MP02_2_FD_132447 | JGI IMG/M metagenome (GOLD analysis project Ga0187781, IMG submission 132447) | Tropical peat soil microbial communities from peatlands in Department of Meta, Colombia - 0715_SJ02_MP02_20_MG | ecosystem: Environmental > Terrestrial > Soil > Wetlands > Peat | place...
CCGTCATTGGCCTGGCCGCCGGTCATCGCGACCGCATCGTTGAACAGAATTTTGTAGGTGATGTTGGTATTGGAGGCGATCGCGGCGCGGATCGCCAGATAGCCGGAGTGATTGTAGGTGCCGTCGCCGAGATTCTGGAAAACGTGCCGGCGCATGGAGAACGGGGCCTCGCCGACCCAATTGGCGCCTTCGCCACCCATTTGCGTATAGCCGAGCGTCGAGCGATCCATCCACTGCGCCATGAAATGGCAGCCGATCCCGGCATAAGCACGCATGCCTTCCGGAACGACGGTCGAGGTATTGTGCGGGCAGCCCGAGCAGAAATACGGAATGCGCTGCGCGATATCGCGCGTCTCGGCGGCGATGCGCTGGGATTCCTTGATTCGTGCAAGGCGCGCGGCGATGTCGTCGTTGCGGTGATATTTCAGCAGCCGCTCGCCGATGCAGATCGCGACGTCGTTGGGGTCGAGCGCGCCTTTGACCGGAAACAGCCAGTTGCCCTGTTCGTCACGCTTGCCGATGCAGACCGGCTGGTTGGCGCTGCCGTAGAGCTCCTCGCGCACCTGCACTTCGATGAGCGAGCGCTTCTCCTCGACGACGATAATGAGATCAAGCCCGGCGGCGAACTCGGCGAGCTCGCGACGGCTGATCGGCCAGGGGCAGCCGACTTTATAGAGACGCACGCCGAGCTGGCTGCAGGCCACTTCGTCGATGCCGAGCTCGTCGAGCGCCTGGCGGACGTCGAGATAGCTCTTGCCGGTGGTTATGATACCGATCTTCGGCTCGCGCCCGCCCGAGGTGATTGCGTGATTGATCTTGTTGGCGCGCAGAAACGCGAGCATGGCGTCGCGCTTAAAGTCATGCAGCCGCGCTTCCTGCGCCAGAATAGGATCGTTGAGGCGGATGTTGAGGCCGCCTTCGGGCATCGCAAAGTCGGTCGGGGTGACGATGTTGATCCGATCGAAGCTCGCGTCGATCGCGGCCGTCGATTCGATCGTCTCGTGCATGGTCTTGAGCGCCACCCAGGAGCCGGTGAAGCGCGACATCGCCCAGCCGTAGAGACCGTAATCCAGAACCTCCTGCACGCCGGCAGGGTTGAGGATCGGGATCATCACGTCGATGAAATGATACTCGGACTGGTGCGCGGTGGTGGACGACTCGGCGGTGTGGTCATCGCCCATCAGCGCCAGAACGCCGCCATGTTTCGCGGTGCCGGCCAGATTGCCATGGCGGAAAACATCGCCGGTGCGGTCGACGCCCGGGCCCTTGCCGTACCACATGGCGAAAACGCCATCGAATTTGCCTTCGCCGCGCAGCTCGGCTTGTTGCGTACCCCACACCGCGGTCGCGGCCAAGTCCTCGTTGATACCGGCCTGGAAACGGACGTCGCTTTTGCTCAGGAACGGCGCCGCGCGCAGGAATTGCGTGTCGAGGCCGCCGAGCGGCGAGCCGCGATAGCCGGTGACATAGCCTGCGGTATTGAGGCCGTTGCGGCGATCCAGCTCCTTTTGCATCAGGCAGAGCCGCACCAGCGCCTGGAAGCCGGTGACAAACACGCGCGTGTGGCCGAGATCGTATTTGTCGTCGAGCTTGACGTCGCGCAGCGGCATCGGCGATGGCCTTCCACACTGGTGTCCCGGCGGCAGCCAGTTTGCCCTTGCAGTCCTGATTCCGCCAGAGGGCAACTGTTTTGGCGCAAATATAGTCTCGCCGGCGCTCGGAACAATGCCGCGACAGCCGCGACTAGTTGGCCAAGCCGAACACAGTTTGCGGTGCGGCAAAACCGGCGACCGTGTGTTCACCGAGCCGGCTGAAGGTGTTCGGAACGTGGCCGGCGAATTCCGCGGACGCGACAATCGCTTCGCCGAGCTTGGCGGCGACCTTCTCGAGCCGCGCCGCAAGATTAACCGCCGGGCCGATGCAGGTGAAATCGAGGCGATTGCCGCCACCGATATTGCCGTACATGACCTCGCCGACATGGAGCGCAAGCCCGAACCGGATCGGCGCTTCGTTCTCGGCGGGAGGCGGCAGTTCGGCAATGCGTGTCTTGAATTCCTGCGCGCAGGAGAGCGTACGTTGGCACACCTCGTCGACTTCGCTCTCGGCGGCGATCGGGAAGATTGCCAGGAGGCCGTCGCCCATGAATTTGAGAACTTCGCCGCCGTGATCGAGCACCGCCGGCACCTGGCAGCCGAAATAAAGGTTCAGCCGGTCGATCAGCGCCTGCGGCGGCAGCCGCTCGGAGACCGAGCTGAAGCCGCGCATGTCCGACAGCCAGATGGCGGCGCGGATTGCCTCGACATAACCGCGCCGGATCTTGCCGGAAAGGATGCGCTCGCCGGTCTGGTGGCCGACATAGGTGTCGATGAGATTTTCCGAAGTCCGCCGCAGCGCGCGAATTTCCGCTACCCGCGACAAGGGAGCAATGATCGATTCCAGATCGGCAAATTGTTCGGGCGTGAACCCGCCAGGCTGTCGCGTCGCAAAGGTCGCCACATGGATCGTGCCGTCGGTGAAGACCAAGGGGAAGGCGACATAGTCGGTTGCGCCCTGCGACCGAATGTCTTGCAGAACCTCGAAGTCGGCCGGGCAATCGGAGGCGGCAAAGCGGCGCCGCAGCGGCTTGCGGGTCGCGTAGACCGTTGTGAACGGGCTTTTACGGTAATCGTCCTTCTCGACGAGACTGTGGAGCGCATTCGACGTGGTCACGCCGGACTCGGCTTGCCACAAGAATCTGCGGCCCATCACATCCGGATGCAGTGTCGTGACAAACACGGCCGTTCGCCACAGTGGTACGCCGGCGTCGAGCATGCGCTGGCACAATTGCGCCAGCACGTCGGCGGATTCTGGCCCCGATAGCGCTCCGCCGGCCAGCCAGTCCATGACTTCGCGGATGTCGCTCATCGGCGGCGCCTTTCGCGTTCACGCCTTGGCACTCGGGCGCGCGGAGACTTGCGCATACCAGCGGCGCAGATGCCCGCAGCTTTCCGGGATCGGCATTTTGGCCCGCTGGGCAAAATCGATGGTGATCAATGCCGTGATATCCGCGATCGAATAGCGCGGACCGGCGACGAATTCGCTCTGCCCCAAGCGGGCGTCCATCTCCTCCTGGAAATGTTTCACGCGCAGCCGTCCGCGTTCGGCCAGCGCCGGGATCTGCTCGTAATCGTGCGGGCCGGGCAGCGCGCGCCCCTTCAGGCCGGGCGTGGAATTACGAAAGGCCTCCATTACGGCGTAAAAGCCGTTGCGCTCCACCTCGCGCTGCCAGGCGGCGACCAGCGCCTTTTCTTCGGCGGTTTCGCCCATGAGCGCCGGCTGCGGATGGATCGCCTCGAAATAGACGCAGATGCCGATGGCGTCGTTGATGCGCGTGCCGTCGTCGAGTTCGAGCGAAGGCACGGTCGCGCCCGGATTGATCGCGCGAAACGCGGGCTTAAGCTGCTCGTTGTTGCGAAGGTCAACCTGTACGGTGGGCACGCTGATGCCCTTCTCGGCCAGAAACACGCGCACCCGCCGTGGGCTCGGCGCGGTGACGCAATCATAGAATTTCATGAGCGCTCCTCACCATTATGTTTCTGCATCTTATTGGCAAACATAGCACGCTGCTCGCCTCGCGCGGCGGCCGCCGTCGCGATCAGAAAAACGGCAAATGCGGATCGCGCTCCAGTCCGAGCGCAAGACGTCCGAAATGCGCGAAATTCTGTTCCCGATTAAGGGCAACATGCATTGCGGCGAAATGGATATCACGCCAGGCCCGTTGGAGCGGGTGCGATGCGCCGAAGCCGGCAGTGCCACTCATGGCGATCAAGGTATCGATAGCCTCGACGCACAATTCGGCAGCCCGCGCACAATCCCGCATGGTGCGGGCGCGCAATTGCATCGATGGTGGATTGGAGGCGCAGGCAACATCGACGGCCCGGCGCAGCAGCAATTCGGCCGCGTCGAGATCGGCAGCGACCCGACCCAGGCGGACTTGCACGTTCGTGATCTGCGCCACGGGGTGACTGCCTCGAACGGGCGGTCGATTCATAGTCCATTCGCGGAAGAACTCGTAGGCGCCTTGCGCCGCACCCAGCATCGGGGTCACGAAGGTTAGCGGCGCATAGCTGATCCAGGGCGCGCGATAGATCGGGTTATCGTGGAGCTTGCTTCCGGGCGTGTCGCCTTCGCGAAGATCAGACAGCGCCAAAGTGTGACTCTCGGGCACATAGACTTCGTTGCAGACGGCAGTGTTGCTGCCGGTGGCGCGCATGGCAGCCGTGGACCAGGTATCCTTGATCTCGAATTCCCTGGGCCCGACGAGAAAGAACTTCGCTTCCGAGCCGCCTGATCCCTCGGCAATGCTGCCGACAATCAGCCATCGGCTGTGATTGATGCCGCTGGCGAAGGGAAATTCGCCGGAAATCCGATATCCGCCCTCGACCGCGGTGACGCGGCCGACCGGCTGGATCGATGCCGCGATCGCGAAATCGACGCCCTCCGCCCAAACGGCATTCTGAGCGACTTCCGGGAAATGACTCAGGTAATGCGGGTGATGAATGATCAGGCTGGCGCACCAAGCATGCGAGGCATCCGCCTTGGCGATTTCGCGGACCACTTCGAACCATGTGTCGAGGCTCAACCCATAGCCGCCGAAGCGTGGCGGAATGAGAATGCGCGCAAGGCCGGCGGCCAGCATTGCATCGACCGTCTCCTGCGGCAGCGTCCGTGCTTCTTCAGCCGCCGCAGCGCCTGCACGGATCGTCGAAGTCAGGGCGCGCACGCGCGCCAGAATGGCGTCGTGCGAATTGGCCGCCGTCACCTGCTCAACCTTGCTCATCACGCCTGCCGCATCCCTCGTTGAGACGTTTATCGCATAATTTTTCATGCCAGAAAAAATCTTCCGGCATGAATGTATAGGACAAGAGCTTTGTTCTCACGCTCGACCATATTCGAGTAATTCGTTACACGGCACTTTTTGCCGTCGTCCCCCAAGCCATTGCGGCAAGGATAAAGCACCCTATTGTTGGATGGTTCGTTTGTTCTGCCAAATCCCGGCTCCGTGCGTATCCGTCGAGGCAAATGACTATGGCCAATTTCACTCCCATCTCCGCCGCCATCGGCGGGGCGTTGATCGGGCTCTCCGCCGTGCTTCTGATGGTGCTCAACGGCCGCATCGCCGGCATCACCGGCGTGTTCGCCGGGCTGATCGATCCGACCGGCAACGACCGCGCCTGGCGCGCGACCTTTATCGTCGGGCTGATCGCTGCACCGCTTTCCGCGGCGCTGCTCGGCCTGCCGCTTCCGCTGCCGCAAATGCCGTCGAGTCTCATCATTATTGCGGTCGCCGGACTTTTGGTCGGCTTCGGCACGCGGCTGAGCAATGGTTGCACCTCCGGGCACGGCGTCTGCGGCATCGCGCGGCTGTCGCCGCGTTCGGTCGCCGCGACCACGATCTTCATGGCCGCCGCCATTGTTGTCGTCGCGCTGACGCGGCACGTTTTCGGAGCTTGATGATGCGCGCGGTTTCGAGCCTGCTCTGCGGCTTTGTTTTCGGTTGGGGCTTGTTCATTTCCGGCATGATGCGGCCGGACAAGGTCTTGGGCTTTCTCGACGTCTTCGCGATAGCGAGCGGCCAATGGGACCCGAGCCTTGCCGTGGTCATGGCGGCCGCGCTCGCCGTCACCGGCGTCGGCTATGCGCTGGTGCGGCGGCGTGCGCCGGTTTTCGAGACAAAGAGCCAGTGGCCTACGCAATCAGCCATCGATCGCCCGCTTGTCGTCGGCTCGATCCTGTTCGGCGTGGGCTGGGGCTTGGTCGGCTTGTGCCCGGGACCGGCGATCGCGAATCTGGCGACGCTGTCGACGCCTGTGATCGTCTTCGTCGTTGCCATGGCAGTCGGCACGCTCGCGCATGATCTCTGGTATGCGCGCAGCACGGCGGGGAGCGCGCCATCGCTGGCGCCGGCGAACGCCGACGGCTGAGACCGCTGCAACCGACGGCGTCAGTGGTTGCGGAAGGCCTTGGAGATCGCTTGGAGCCGTCCCGGTTGGCCGCCGCCGTCGGCCGTGCAGTTGATCGGACCGGTATCGTTTCTCTGCCCCGTCGCGACGTTCAACTGATAGCGCCGGCAATCGTTGCTGTTGGGCGTCGATACGATGATGGTGGTCGGCATCTGATGACCGATGATCGACGCGACCGCCGACGGTTCGGGCTCGGCGTTGGCAGCGGCGCGCGGCTGGGCCGTCATTAGCCGCAATCCATACACACCCGTAAGCCCCGCTATGGCCCCGATGCCGACAGCGGCGATAAGCCCCGGCCATCGCGGCCGCGGAGAAGGTTTTCCGTTAGCGCTCGATCGCATGGTGGTCCTCATTTGAGAAGGAACTGCACGCCGGCTTTGGTTGCGGTCTGCCACACCGGCTGACACAAACGGCGCAGCGCGCCGTCGTGCGAAAGCACAAGAAAGAACCGGCTGGGCAGCGGATCGGTTGTCGCCAAGATGAGACGCGCGCCGCTCGTGGAGACGTCAACCATCGTGCATTCGCCGGCCGACGCACCGTCTACCGATTCGATGCGCGCATGCTGAATGATCGTGCGGCGAACGTGCGAGCGCTTCTCCTTGGTCATGACGAGCTCACTCGTTGTTTCGGCCGAACGCCTGTGGTCCTTCATCCGGCGGCCGGCCTGATGGAGGCGGCGGATGCCGCAGCGGGCGAAGTCCGCTCTGCGCCAGAGGATTGGAGGGCTCGTTCGCCACGGTGTGCCTGACCTGCCAGAAGCGCAGCACACGTTGCGCTCCGCTTGCCGACAATCGGAGAAAATCGGCGCGGGCGGTATCGACGTCGAGGTCGGGCATTTTCCCGGCGATCGCGCGACAGTTCAGCACAGCCTTGACCGTTGGCCATTCCAGTTCCGCGGCCTTGCACGCGATCAGAATCGCCTCACGGTGCTTGCTCTGAAGAAGCTCATCGACAAGCGGCACGGGCGCGCTGCACAGCGCCGAAAGTGCCGTTACGATGTGGGCGTATTGGCCTTTGCTTGCAAACTCGAACACCGCGGCATCATCGAGCCGCCCTTCCGCCTTCAGAGCAGCGACACCCGTCTGAGCCGCGGCATAATCGTGTTCGGTCCGCCGGCGCGCCTCGTGCTGTGCATCCTCCGCGATCGCCGACAAGACCCCTTGAATGTGGCGGCGGCTTTCCGGACCCGCCAGTTCGAACAGGCGCGTTCGCACGGCCTCGGTGGCGCGCGACAACAATTCGCGAAACAGACGCAGCGGGACGTCGAGGCGAAGCCCGACTTTTTCGGCCAGCCGCTCGTCGCTCTCGGCGCGCCGCACCAGCGTCTCAAAGCCGCGCGCAGAGAATCGGGCGCCCGAATTTTCCGCGAGAGTGTGGAAGACATCCTGGTTTCCGCGTTGCAGCAACACATCGGTGACTGCAATCCCGATCTGCGGGCGCGCGGAAATCGCCAGCAGGTGCGCCTGCGTTTTAGTGCTGGCGATTTCCACAAGATCGCTCTCGCTGAGCCGCGCCGAGGCGGTCAGGACCGGTTCGGCGACGGTGATGTTGTCGTCGCGGGCAAGCTGGCGCACCACCTCGAGGGGTGCGTTATGGATCGGCGCGAGACGCCGGCTGAGTTCGACCAGCGCTCTCGATTCGATCCTTTTGATCAGGTGGCTGAGAATGTCGTCGAAGACATCGATTTGCTGGTCGTTCAACCGATCGGCGTCGGCGACAAACAAATCGGTAATGCGCCGCAGCGCATCGACGCGTTTGTCTTTCGATCCGCTTTGGATCGCTTCTTCCAGCTCAATAATAAGCGATTGCCCCACGCTCACGGCGCCAGCATCTCCAGCACGCACGGCGGGGGATGGGGCCACCGTTTAGGAGGTAATACTTGCCCGTAAGGGTTGAATAAAATGTTAAGTTGCAACGGTGATACAACTGAACGCAGTTCGTGGCTTTTTGGGCGATTTCAGCGACTTGATGGTGGTTTGGCGGTGGTTTGACGGAACTTTGCAGCCGCCGCCGCGGGATCGCCCCTCACAAGCGTCCCTTAACGTAGGCCGTCAGTCCCGCGGCAAGATGGTCAAACAAAAGGCGCACGCGGCGCGTCGTTTTCAGATCCTCGTGCATGACCAGCCAGACTTCGAGCCCATACTGGATGGCGTTCGGCAGTACTGGCACAAGCTCGGGCGTACGGCGCGCGATATTTTCTTGGCAGCCTCCGATACCGACACCCGCGCGCAAAGCGGCAAGCTGCGCAAGGTCGCTGTCGCAGCGGAAGCCGAAAGCCTCGCGGGTGAGTTTGCGGGCGAAGTCACCGGCACCGCGAAATGACCGGTTGTCGCGATCGAATCCGATTACGCAATGCGTCGCCAAATCGGCCAGCGAGCGCGGCTCGCCGAAGCGCGCCAGATAGCTTCGATGCGCAAACAGCGCGATGCGCGACGCCCCGACGCGGCGGGCGAGCAGGCCGCTTTGGGTCGGGCGCACCATGCGCACCGCGATGTCAGCATCGCGGCGGGCCAAATCTTCGGTGCGATTGGTAAGCCCGAGTTCGACGGCGATGCCCGGATGCTGGGCGTGAAAGGCGGCGAGGATCGGCGGCAGCACCTCGCAGCCGATTATTTCGCTTGCTGTCAGGCGCACCGCGCCGCGATCGGCGGCGGCTTCACCGGAAGCGGCGCGCCCGAAAGCGGCCGCGGCAGCCGCCATCGCCTCCACATGAGGCTCCAAGGCGAGGGCTGCCGGCGTCGGCGTCAGGCCGCGCGGCGATCGCGTGAACAGCGTGAGGCCGAGTGCCGTTTCCAGCGCGTCGATGTGACGTCCGACCGTCGGCTGGGTAAGACCGAGCCGCCGTGCGGCGGCCGACAAACTGCCGTCGCGCGCGACCTCGACGAAAGTGCGCAACTCGTCCCAGTTCGGGGCGCGGGTCATACGTAAATGTATAGCTGCGGAAAGATAATATGCAATTACGTCGAACACGCGCCGCGGCTATATCGAAGCCGTTGGGACAAGGAGGCGGCAATGATGATGTCCACGCCGGAAGTTCCCTCGGCTTTTGGTCCGGTTCCCGGAGTAGCCGGCAGCCAAGCCCGATCGGTGGCGGGTAGCATCCGCCTGTTGCTGCGGCTCGAGGGCGCGGCCGTATCCGCCGCGGCGCTCGTGGCCTACGGTTACGGCGGTTTTTCCTGGGTGCTGTTCGCGGCGCTGTTCCTTGCGCCCGACTTGGCAATGCTTGCTTATCTCGGCGGGCCGCGCGCCGGCGCTGCGGGCTATAATGCCGTGCATAGTTACGCGCCGGCGCTTGTGCTTCTGCTCGCCGGACTTATTGCCGGCCTCCCGGCGGCCACGGCCGGCGCGCTGATCTGGATCGCCCATATCGGCATCGATCGCGCGCTCGGTTACGGCCTGAAATACGCGACCGGCTTCGGCGACACCCATCTCGGCCGCATTGGCCGGAAATAATGAACCCGCACGCGACGGGAGACATCATGCGCATCCACGCCATCCAAACCGGGCGCGTGCAAATCAAGCAAGCGCAAATCAAGGGCCGCGGACACGGTCTCTGGCGGCAGCTCCAACCGATCGTCTCGCGCGAATGGGCCGACTGGGCACCGGTCTATGCCTGGGCGCTCGAGCATCCGGAGGGCGTCATCGTCGTCGATACCGGATCGGGTGCCCATCTGAAATCGCTGCCGCGCTGGCACCCCTATTTCCAGTTCGCGGTCTATTTCGACATCGAGCCCGAACAGGAAGTCGGTCCGCAATTGCGCAGCCTTGGGATCGGGCCGCGTGACGTCAAAATCGTGGTGCTGACCCACTTGCATGTGGATCACGATGGCGGCCTCGCGCATTTTCCCCATAGCCGCATCTTCGCGGAACGAGGCGAGATCGCGCGTGCGGCCGCCATTCGCGGTGCGCTGCTTGGCTACTTGCCGAAGCGCTGGCCGTCATGGTTCGATCCGCAGCCTCTTTCCTGGCAAGAAGCGTGCTGCGGACCATTCGCGCACACCGCGCCGATCACGAACGCCGGCGACGTTATCGCCGTGCCGACCCCAGGCCATACGCCCGACCATGTCTCCATCCTCGCGCAGGACGGCGAGCGGCAGATCATGCTTGCCGGGGACACCTCCTATCTGGAAGAAACGATGCTCAGCGGCACGATCGACGGGGTGAGCCCGGACGAAACCACAGCAACGGCAACGCTGGCCGGCCTCCGCTCATACTGCTCCGCGCACCCGACCGTCTACCTGCCGACCCATGATCCGCGATCCGCCGAAAGACTCGCCGCCCGACGCACTGTGGCTGTACCATAGCCTGCTGGCGCTGCATGAGCCGCTGCGCTTGAATCGATGCGCCATCGGCGCTCAGTTTAAAGCGCAGCCCGCGCCACATCGTGGGCAACACTCGCAACCGGTTTTTCCATGTCAAAGCCGCTTGTCATTTCCATTCCGCACCAGCTCGGCAAGCAGGAAGCACGTCGCCGCCTGCAGGATGGCTTGGGCAGCGCCGGAGCAAGCTTTAGGCATTTGTTCAGTATCGATGAGCAGACCTGGACCGGGGATCACCTGGAATTTCGGGTGAGCGCCCTCGGCCAGTCCGTCACCGGCTCAGTCGACGTGGCGGAGGATTATGTAAAGCTTGAAGTATATCTTCCCTGGTTGCTCGCGATGCTCGCCGAAACTTTGCAGCCGCTCATCCGCAAAGAAGGCGCGCTGCTGTTGGAAAAGAAATAGTAACCCTCGTCGTCAAAACTCCGCGGCCTGAGTCTGGAATAGAAACCCGAACGTGCGATAACGAACCCGTGCTGAAGCACAGGCTCGTGTCTGCGCTTCGGACGTCAGCATGCGGGGCACGTGATGGAAAATCCAGTACCTTTGTCTCTCTGGTTCGGCATGGCGCTCTATGCGGCCATCGGCTTGTTCGGCGTTGTTGTTTTTCACGAGTTCGCCCCGCTCACGCAGCAAACGACCGAAGGTTACGGGATCGGCTACGCCACACTCGCTGCGACCGCCGAGCGCGCCAAATAACTTCCCGCCCCGCAGTTTGCACGCCCGCTTCGCCGCCTGTGGCTTTTGAGGAACCGAACCAATTGCCCACACCGGCCCTCGAAATCGGCCGCTGATCCATTTGCCGCATCGGCGCGCCCCATAGGCGCGATCAAGTTCGCCGCGCAAAACTCCGCGCCGCACAATCCCACGATCAGGTTCGGCAAGGCCTCTACCAAGGCTTCGCGCATGCTATAATGTCGCGCTCTCGAACGAGCAAAGGGAAAGGCGCACGATGGCGCGGGATCACGAGCACGATGACGACGGGCATCATCGCGGCTCCGAGCTGTCGGAGATGCAATTGCGCGTGCGGGCGCTGGAAACTGTTCTCTCCGAGAAGGGTTATATCGACCCGGCTGCGCTCGATTTGATGATCGAAGCCCACGAGACCAAGATCGGTCCGCATAACGGCGCGCGGGTGGTCGCCAAGGCCTGGAGCGATCCGGCTTTCAAGCAAGCGCTGCTCGCGGACGCGACCAAAGCGGTGCAAACGCTCGGGCTGATCAGCCGCGTCGGCGATCACCTGATCGCGGTCGAGAACACGCCGAAGCTTCACAACATGATCGTGTGCACGCTGTGCTCCTGCTATCCGTGGGAAGTGCTCGGCCTGCCGCCGGTCTGGTACAAATCGGCGCCCTACCGCTCGCGCGCGGTCAACGATCCACGCGGCGTACTCGCCGATTTCGGCGTCATGCTGCCGGCCGACACGCAAATCCGTATATGGGATTCCACGGCGGAGACGCGCTTCATCGTTCTGCCGATGCAGCCTCACGGCACCGATGGCTGGAGCGAGGAAAAATTGGCGACGCTCGTCACGCGCGATTGCATGATCGGGACCGGCCTGCCCAAGCTCGCGAACGAGGCTGCCTGATGGACGGCATTCACGATATGGGCGGCATGCACGGGTTCGGCAAAGTGGAGCCCGAGAAAAACGAGCCGGTCTTCCACGCCGCCTGGGAAGGCCGTTGCCTCGCGCTCAACCGCGCCATGGGCGCGATCGGAGCCTGGACGATCGACGAAGGGCGCGCGGGCATCGAAGAATTGCCGCCCGACGTTTATCTGGCCTCGTCCTACTACGGCAAATGGGCGCTGCGGCTGCAGAACATGGTCATCGCCCGCGGATTTGCCGGCGCTGATGAGCTTGCGGCCGGCCATGCGCTCCGCGAAGCCAAGCCGCTTCCGCGCAAGCTCACGACCGCCGACGTACCGCGCACGCTGACCCGCGGCTCGTTCGGCCGGCCGGCTCTGGCGCCGGCGCGCTTTGCGGTAGGCGACCGCGTGCGTACGAAGAACATCCACCCGAAGACACACACGCGGCTGCCGCGTTACGCGCGCGGCCATGTCGGCGTGGTCGAAGCCATTCGCGGTTGCCACGTTTTCCCTGATTCCACGGCGGTGGGCGGCGGCGAAAATCCGCAATGGCTCTACACCGTGGTGTTTGACGCCCGCGAATTGTTTGGCGAGGCGGCCGATCCGACGCTGAAAATCTCGATCGAGGCCTTCGAGCCTTATCTGGAGAGCCCGCAGCCATGAGCAGCGGCGCCACTCCCTCGTTCGGCCGGAACGATGGCAACGCTGGAGGCCCGGTGTTTCGCGAGCCGTGGGAAGCGCAGGCCTTTGCGCTTGCGCTATCGCTGCACGAGCGCGGCTTGTTCTCTTGGAACGAATGGACGGTCGTGCTTGGCGATGAGATTAAAAAAGCGCAAGCCGCCGGCGACCCCGACACCGGCGAGACCTACTATCATCATTGGCTCAACGCGCTCGAGCGCATCGTCGCCGCCAAGGGCCTTGCCGATCCACAAACTCTCGCGCGCACCCGCGATGCTTGGGCGCATGCCTGCGCACGCACGCCGCACGGCACGCCGATCGAATTACAGGCCGGCGACTTCATCGATTTTTAGTGGAGCATAATCTTTGCTGAAGACCGGCAGCCACCCCCGATCAAGTCCGGGGCAGGCTTTTCCCGGATCATGCTCTTAAGGCCAAACCGGCGGATCGCTGCCGAGCGGCACCGCCGGCCGCGTCCAGCCGGCGGGCGTCGCGGAAAGCTGCGCGGCATGCCGCACGCCCCGCATCAGGCCGAAAGGCGACTGGCCTTCCTCGAGCAAGTCGACGACATCGTCGCGGGAAGGAAGCGGGCACGAAAAACCATTTTCCAGGCGGCCCAGATTCCAGATCCAGCTCCCCGTCGCTGCGAGCGAAACACACACCAGCCAGCTGCCGCCTTCGCTCGCCTGGCGCATGCGCGCCATGAGCACGCCGAAAGCGAGCAAATAACCGCTCGCATGATCGAGCGCCTGGCAGGGCAGTTCCTTCGGCCCTTCGACGCCGGCGGCCTCGGCTTCCGCGGCGTTGAACCCTGTCGCCGTCTGCACCAAAGAATCGAAGCCGCGGCGCATGGCCCATGGCCCTGGATTGCCGTACGCTGATAGCGATCCGTAGACAATTCCCGGGCGAAGCGCGGCAACATTGGACGGACTGAATCCACGTGCCGCGAGCGATCCCGGCCGGTAGGCTTCTAAAATAATGTCCGCATCGCCGATGACTTGCCGCAGCGCGGCGCTGCCGCCGGGCGTTGACAGATCGGCGAACGCCGAGAGCTTGCCGCGTCCGGTGTCCTTCACCAGCCAATCGATGAACGGCAGATGCGGCGCCGAGATGCGCATCACGTCGGCGCCGTGCGCGGCGAGCGCGCGGCCGGCAACGGGACCGGCGATGATGCGCGTCAAATCGAGCACGCGAAGCCCCGACAGAGCTTGTGTTCCCCTGGAAAGCGGTCGCGGCGCCGCTTCGCCGATTTTTTCGATCTGCACGACAGGGCCGCCTGCGACCGCGGCCGCTTGCGGATGTCTAGCCCATTCGTCGCGCGAACGCATCGCGGCTACGACACATCCGCGCCGGTAAGCCTCGGTCTCGAACGCGAGCGCGTCCCAATTCTGCAACGCGGCTTCGATAGCGGCACGCGTTGGCGCGCAGCTCAGGAATTTCAGAACGTTGTCGCGATGATGCGGGAAATTCATATGCAGCCGCACAAAGCGTCCGTCGCCCGTACGATAGGCGCCGAACAGCGGATCGCCGATTGATGCCGGCGCGCCGCCGTCGATCGTCAGATATTGCTCGCTGCGAAACTCCACCGCGGCATGCCGCATGTCGACACTGACAGTCTGACGCGGCGCGCCGGCGCGATGATACAGTTCCGCCGCCGCCAGGCCGACCGTGGCTATGCTCGCTTGCGCAGCCGTACCGATGCGGAAGGACGACGGGAGAGCCGGTTCGCCGCCAGAAAGTTTCAAATAATCGAGGGCAGTCGCATCTCCGCCCGCAAGTCGCCACAGGTCGGCGACGGCGTCGGCGGGCGAAGGCGTCGCGCTCACAACATCCCCAGAAGATGCGGCAGCCAGAGCGATAGCGCGGGAATGTAGGTCACCATCACCAAAAAGATCAGCATGGTGGCAAGCCACGGCAACACCGCGACAGTGAGTTCGGCGATGCCCATGCCGGTAATGCCCGAGGCGACGTAAAGGTTGAGCCCAACCGGCGGATGGCAGAGGCCAACCTCCATGTTGACCGCCATCAGCACGCCCAGATGCACCGGATTGACGCCAAGCGCCGCGCCCATCGGAAACAGGATCGGCGCCATGATCAGGACGATCGCGGCCGGATCCATGAAATTGCCGGCGGCGAGCAGCACAATATTGGTGACGAGAAGGAAGCCGACCGTGCCGAAGCCCTGCCCGCTCATCCAGCCGGCCATGGATTGCGGTATTTGCTCCGAGGTCAATAGCCAGGAGAACACCGCCGCGTTGGTGATGATGTACAGGATCATCGCGCTCATCGATGCCGCTTTAAGCAGTACCGCCGGCACCTCGGCGATTTTCAGGCCCCTGTAGACAAACACCGCAACGACGAAGGCGTAGACGGCGGCCACCGCGGCCGCTTCTGTCGGTGTGAACAGCCCCGAATAGATTCCGCCGAGCACCAGGAGAATCAGCAACAGACCCCAGATGCTTTCGCGAAACGCGCGGGCGCACTCGCGCCAGCTCGCGCGCGCCATGCGCGGATAGTCCTGGCGCCAGGCGCGATACCAGGTGGTCGCGCCGAGCATCGCCGCGAGGATCAAGCCCGGCACCACACCGGCAATGAAGAGCTGCCCGACTGAAGCGGAATCAACCACAGCGCCGCTCGGGCCGCGCGGCTGCATGCCGCTCGTCGCCACCGCATAGATAACGAGATTGATCGACGGCGGGAACAGAATGCCGAGCGCGCCAGAGGTCGCAATCACGCCGGCGCCGAACCGCGGCGGGTAGCCGTTCTGCAGCAGCGCCGGCAGCATGATCGAGCCGATGCCGACAACGGTCGCTACCGAAGAGCCGGAGATCGCAGCAAACAGCGCGCAGGCGACGACACCGGCCAGCCCGAGTCCGCCATACCAATGGCCGATCAGCGAGGTGGCGAAATCGATCATGCGGCGCGCCACACCGCCGGTGGTGAGGAAATTGCCGGCCAGGATGAAAAACGGAATCGCCATGATCTCGAAGCGGTCGATGCTGGTGAACAGCTTCAGGCCCACCATCTTCGGATCGACGTCGGAGAGGATAAAGAGATACGTCAACACCGAGAGACCGAGCGCGATTGAGATCGGCATTCCGCTCGCCATCAACGCGAGCAGCAGCGCGAACAGGAGCTCGGCGCGTACGGTGTGCGACAGCTCGATGATGTGAAGCCGCGCGGCAAAACAGATGAGCGCGAGCGCGAGCGGTATGACGACGATCAAAGCCGCGGTGATCGCGTCTCCGAGCGGCATTGGTGGCGTCGGCTTTGAAGTTGGCGAGAGGACGCTCATCGCGACGCCTCGCCAAGCGCCGCTGCGGGCGCTTCGTGCGGCGCTTCATAATCGACGCCGTGACTTTGATGCGGCACGAAACCGGTGCGCAGAAAGCGCCACATCACTTGCAGGAAACGGAAACACATCAAATAGGAACCGAGCGGAATGCACAGATAGATGATCCAGCTCGGCCATTCGAGCTCCGGCGACACCTGGTCGGGATCGAGGTCGTGGACATAGATGGCGCCGAGCGTACCGATCACGCCGGTGAACAGTGCGCCACACAGCAGCGCGAACACGATCACCGGCTTGCGCGCCGGCACCGTCAATCGCTTCACGAGGACATCGACCCCGACATGGATACCTGTACGGACGCCAAGCGCGGCGCCGAATTTCGCCATCCATACGAACATGTAGGTGGCAAGCTCCTGCGCCCAGGAGAGATTGATGGCCGCCAGCATGACATAAGTCGAATCGGCCGCATGGCGAAGCAAAACGAAGCCGTGAACGCCTGCCCATCGGGCGAGCCCGGCCGAGTTGCTTGCGCCATAGCGATGCACGACGGCGACGAAGGTCAGCACGGTCGCCGCGCCGATGAGCGTAGCGATGATCCATTCCTCAAGCCGATCGAGGAAGAGGTTGAGGATTGAGCCGAGTCTGATCCCTTCCCCTTTGCCGGGAAGCGATCGGGAGGGAGGTATCGATGACACGGAGCTTCCACCCCTCCCTTATCCCTCCCCGCGAGCACGAGGACAGCATGCTTTGCATGCTGCAAACCTAGCAATCACGGCGCGTTGGGCAATCACTGCGCTTTACGACTGCGGCGGCGTGAAGCCGGAGGCCTTGTAGACGCTCTCGATGAAGTCCTTGCCGAAGCGTCTCTGCATTTCGTTATGCACGGGCATCAATTTGCTGATCCAGGCCTTTTTCTCGGCCTCGGTGAGCACATGAATTTCGGTCTTGCCCGATGCCCTGATCTTCTCGATGGCGTCTTCGTTGTCCTTGGCCGCGGTGGTGTTGAAGAAGTCGGTCGATTCGTTCACGGCGCGGTCAAGCTGCGCGCGCACATCCTGCGGAAGCGAATTCCAGAAGGTCTTGTTGGTGACGAGCGCATAAGTCAGCCGGCCGTGGTGAGAAATGGTCAGGTGTTTCTGCACTTCGTAGAATCTTTGCGTGAGAATGTTTGTGGGAACGTTGTCCTCGCCGTCGACCACGCCTGTTTGCAACGCCTGATACAGTTCGCCGAAGGCGATGATTTGCGGAATGGCGCCGAGTTCGCGCGTCATCGCATCCTGCACCTTGCTGCCCTGAATGCGCATTTTCATGCCGCGAAAATCGTCCGGCATGATCAGGGGTTTGTTGGCAGTGTAGTCGTGCGCGCCGTTGTCCCAATAAGCGAGCGGCGAAACGCCCTTGTTCTCAAGCTTTTTGTTGAGATCGGCCATCATCGGGCTCGCCATCATCTGGCGCGCCCGCGCCTCATCGCTCAACAAGAACGGAAGATCGAAAATGTCGAATTCCTTGACCCCGAGCGGGCTGAATTTCGAGATCGACGGCGCCAGCAACTGAACCGAGCCGAGCTGCAGGGCCTCGAGCTCCTCCTTGTCCTTATACAGCGAGGAGTTCGGATAAATCTCCACCCTGACGCGGCCGCCGGTGTATTTCTCGGCCAGCTCCTTGAAGAACAGCGCCGCCTTGCCCTTGGGCGCGTCGGGCGCCACCACATGGCTGAATTTGAGCACGATCGGTTCGTCCGCACGCGCCGCGTGGGCCAGCGTGAGGGAAAGGATGGCGACAAGCGCAACGGCCAAGCGTTTCATTGGATCTCCTCCCCGTCACCAGCGATCGTTCATTTTCAAAAGCCGAGTTTCGGCGATTTTTGCTGCGCCGGCAGCGCCGATTATCTTCGCTCTTCCAAGCCCTGTCACCTGCGGCATCTTGCTAGGCGTGATCCAATTCAATTGAATTGGATCACGTCCAGATTCTTCGTTTCGAGCATGATCCCGTCCGAAAATCGGTTCCCATTTTTCGGGATCATGCTCTTAATGCATGGCGGCATCTGCGCGCGGAACGAATGCGCCGTGATGGCGGATTACGTCGCCGGCGAGCCGGTGCGCGGCCGTCGCTGATTGCGCCGGTTCCGTACCGGTGAGCCGCGCAGCAAGATAGCCGGCGTTGAATCCGTCACCGGCCGCCATCGTATCGACCGGCACCATGACTTCCGGAACCGGCACGAATTCCTGCGCCCCAGCGGTGGCGACCAGCGCGCTGTTGGGGCCGTTCTTGACAACGATCTCACCGATGCCGAAGGCTTGCAGGCGCGCAACCGTCGCCTCCGGCGACGGATCGCCCCACAGGACAGCCTCATCGTCGAAGGTGGGCAACGCGATGTCGACGCGCTTGAGAGTTTCGATGAACACGGTGCGGGTGCGCGCGAGATCGCCTTTCCAACCGCGCGGACGGAAATTGCCGTCGAACGCCACCTTGGCGCCCTGGGAGCGAGCCGTTTCAAGCAGTGCGAGAAAGCGTCCGATGCCGTTGTTGGAATAAAGCGACAGCGTAATGCCCGAGAAGTAAATCAGCCGTGCCGACATCAGGCCTTCGGCGACGCGCATCCAGTCGGGCAGTTCGAACAGATCGCGCGCCGGCGCGCCCTCGCGCCAATAGCGGAAGCTCCGCTCGCCGGCCGGACCGTTTTCGATCAGCGCTAATCCCGGAAGCCGGCCGGGCACCCGCAGAATGAGTTTTCCCGAAACGCCCTCGGCGGCGGCCAAAGCCGTGATGCTGTCGGAATAGGAATCGTCACCGAGTGCCGACGCAAACGCGACCTCGATCCCGGCACGCGCCAGATATACCGCCGTGTTGAACGTATCGCCTCCGCAGGAAAGCGAAAATCTGCCGTCGGAACCGCGTGCCAGTTCGATGAGCACTTCGCCGACGCATACCGCGCCCCGCTTTTGCTCGGTCATGGTCTCGCTTCCCCGCTCAGCACAAGGTTGCCGCGGGTAAGGAAATAGCCCAGCGCGCTGAGCATGGCGATGCAAAAGCTGACGGGCCAATCGGTATGGTAAGCGATGACCAGGCCGAGCCAGGCTTCGGCAAGCGCAATGGCGGCGGACAAGAACATGCCGCTCCACAAGCCGGTGACCAGCCGTTGCGCGGTCGCCGGCGGACCCACCATGAGTGCGAACACGAGCAACACGCCGACGATTTGCGCGCTTTGCGACACCGCGAGCGCGACGATGACCAGGAACGCCGTGGAGACGAGGCGCAGCGGTACACCTTTGGCTTCGGCCAGTTCCGGCTGCAGGGTGGCGAAAATCAGCGGACGCATGATGACCGCAAGGCCGAGAACCGTGATGGCGCCGAGCACGATCAGCGTTCCGATCATCGACCGGTCAACCGCGAGCACATTGCCGAACAATAACGCCGTCGCCTGAGCGGCGAACGCCGTGTAGTAGTGGAGAAACAAGAGCCCCAGACCGAGCGCGAACGAGAGAACGACGCCGATGGCGACGTCGCGTCCGCTCAGGCGCTCGCCGAGCATGCCCATGCCGATCCCGGCGGCAACGGTAAAGCCCACCAGCCCCCAGACCGACGCGACGCCGATCAGCACCGCACCGGTCGCGCCGGCAAAGCCGATATGCGACAGCGCATGACCGGCAAAGGTTTGTCCGCGCAGCACCAGAAAATAACCGACCAGCCCGGAGACGACCGCGGCCACGCCGGCCGCGGCAAACGCGTAGCGCATGAAATCATAGTCAAGCATGGTGATGGCTGTGAGAATGACTGTGGCCATGCCCGTCGTCATGCGCATGATCGGGGCGCTCGACATCGCGGCCGCGGGAGAGAACGAAAACGTGCCCGCCGGCGTGCACGACTTCGATCTCCGTGCCGTAAAGCTGTGACAGCACCGGCGCGGTCGCGACTTCCGCCACGGTTCCGAGTGCGGCATGGCCGTTGCCGAGATAGAGCACGCGATCGAGGGTGCCGATCAGCTGGTTGAGCTCGTGGGCGCTGAACAGCACCGTGATGTTGCGCTCGCGGGCAAAGCGCCGCACGAGCTCGATCACCGCCTCCTGATAACGGTAATCGAGGCTGATGAGCGGCTCGTCGAGCAAAAGGAGCTGCGGATCGCCAAGCAGCGCCTGCGCCAGCAACAGACGCTGCCGTTCTCCGCCGGACATCTCCGAAAGCGGCCGGCGGGCGAGGTCCCCCGCGCCGACGGCAGCCAATGTCTTTTCGATCATGCCGCGGTCGGCGCCCGTGAGGGACGGCAGCCCCCAGCGCTCGCCGTGCACGGAACTCGCGATAAAATCGAAACCCCGCACACGCAGATCGGGGAGCACCGTTCGGACCTGCGGAAGGTAACCGATCTGCGGATCGCCGCGCCGCGGCGCGCGCCCGAAGACCCGCAAGGTCCCGGCCCGAGGCGGCAACAGGCCGAGAATGGCGCGCATCAGCGTCGTCTTGCCGGCGCCATTGGGACCGAGAAGGCCGATGAATTCGCCGCGCTGAATGGCGAAGCTGGTATCGACCAGGATGTCACGATCGCCGATCGCAATCGTCGCGCGATCGAGCTCGATCACATTCATGACGACGGCCCGGCCAAGGCGCGCTGCGTCTCGTCGAGCTGCGTCAGCATCCATTCCTGGTACGAGGAGCCGGCCGGCTCTGTTTCGGTGATGCCGACGACGGGAATCTTGGACGCGCGCGCCAGCTCAATGAGATGCTCGACGAGCCTGGTCTGCGCCTGCTTGTTGTAAAATAGCACGCGCACCTTGCGGTCTTTCAGGTCCCGCTCGAATGCGGCCACGTCGCGTGCGCTCGGCTCGGTGTCGTTCATGATCGCCAGCTGGAAGCGATCGTTGGTCATGGTCAGCTTCAGCGCTGCCGCCATGTCGCCGAAGACCGGCTCGGTCGCGGTGACCGCCGTGCCGGCATATTTGCCGCGGATGGCGGCGATCTTGTCATTGAGCGGCGTCAGCGAGGCGAGAAAGGTCGCAAGCCGCGCCGTGTAGTGGTCCTTATGCGCCGGATCGGCCGCAGCGAACGCCGTCGCCAGCGCGCGCGCAACTGCCGGCATGGTGGCCGGATCGTACCAAAGGTGCGGGTTGTCGCCGTTCTTTCGGTTCATCAGATCGGCCGCCATAATCGCGACGCGGCCCCGCTTGCCGGTGGCGCTGAGCACTTGTTCGACCCAAGGATCGTAGCCGGCGCCGTTGTAGATCACGACTTGCGCGGCTGCGACCTCGCGGATGACCGCGGGCGAAACCTCGAACAGGTGCGGGTCCTGGTCGGGGTTATTCAGGATGCTGACGACCGATACCTGATCGCCGCCGATCTGCTGGGCAACATTGCCGTAGAAATTCTCGACCGCCACGACCTCGATCTTGCCGTCGGCGGCGCGCGCCGCAGAAGCCGCGGCCGGCAGTGCGATTGACAAGGCAATGAGGAATCTCACCAAGGTCATCCGAAATTTACCTGCAAAATCAACGGACGCAGCAAGAAAAATGTAATATTATAACATTGCTTTTGCAACCGTATTGATCGTTATCCCCGTCGTCTCCGGCAAGCGCTCAGTTTCGGTCGGGCGAATTCGCAAACCCGGCATGCTGCGCGCGGCGGCGAATTCGCCTTCGGGCGCGATCGTTCGCCATCGATGCCGGATTGGGTTTTAGGCTTGAGCGGAAGCGCCTATATAGCCCGCCAGGAGGGCCTCCATGTCAGAACAGGTTACGTCAGAGAAAGTACCGGTCACGGTGCTCACCGGCTATCTTGGCGCCGGCAAGACCACATTGCTCAATCGCATTCTGTCCGAGCCGCACGGCAAGAAATACGCCGTGATCGTCAACGAGTTCGGCGAAATCGGTATCGACAATGACCTCGTCGTCGGCGCCGACGAGGAAGTGTTCGAAATGAATAACGGCTGCATCTGCTGCACCGTGCGGGGCGATCTGGTTCGCATCCTCGATGGGCTGATGCGCCGCAAGGGCAAGTTCGACGCGGTGATCGTGGAGACCACTGGGCTCGCCGACCCGGCGCCGGTCGCGCAGACCTTTTTCGTCGACGAGAATGTCGGGCGGAAGACCAGACTGGATGCGGTGGTGACCGTCGCCGACGCCAAATGGCTGAGCGAGCGGCTCAGGGACGCGCCGGAGGCGAAGAACCAGATCGCGTTCGCCGACGTGATCCTGGTCAACAAGACCGATCTAGTTTCAGCGGACGAGTTGCACGAGGTGGAGGGCCGCATCCGCGCCATCAACCCTTATGCCAAGCTGCATCGGACCGAGCGCGCGCAGATTCCGCTGGCCGAGGTGCTCGATCGCAACGCTTTCGATCTCGACCGCATCCTCGACATCGAGCCGGAGTTTCTCGAAGCGGACGAGGATCACGACCATCACCACCACGCGCATGGCCATGATCACCATCATGACCATGGTCACGATCATCATGATCATCACGTACACAAGCACGGACATAAAGGCCTCAAGCACTATCACGACGAAGAGATGCAATCGGTTTCGCTCAAGACCGACAAGCCGCTCGATCCCGACAAATTCTTTCCCTGGGTACAGAACCTGGTGCAGACCGAAGGCCCGAATATTCTGCGCTGCAAAGGCATCCTCTCCTTCAAGAACGACGACGACCGTTTCGTCTTTCAGGGCGTGCACATGATCCTCGATGGCGATCATCAGCGGCCTTGGGCCAAGGACGAGAAGCGCGACAGCCGCATCGTCTTCATCGGGCGCAATCTGCCGGAGGAGACCATCCGAAAAGGCTTTCAAAGCTGTATCGCGTGATGTTTTCTACTGGGTCATGCGCGCTTGACCCGTGCTCTACGCAGGCTCACCAAACCATGGATTGCCGGGTTCAAGCCCGGCAATGACACCAAGGAATGACCGACTCGCGGGCAGATACCGTTTCCATCGCCGACCGCACGCGTCCGGTAGCAGCCGGCGCGCCGGTCGTGGCCGCGCATTTTTTGCGCCACACCGCCGTGTTCGTGCTCGGCGAGGAAGCGATGCTGTTCATTGAGCCGGAAGGCGAGCCGCGGCGCGTCGCGGTTCACGACGGCGCCATTCTAGCGACGGCCGCCGACAAGCAGCACATCGTCACCGGCGGCGACGACGGCAAAGTGATCTCGACCAACGCCAAGGGTGAGACCGAGATCGTCGCCACCGACCGCAAGCATCGCTGGATCGATCATGTCGCGCTCGGGCCTGATCGCGCCGTGGCTTGGTCGGCCGGCAAGACCGCATTGGTGCAAAGCAAGGACCTGCGCGAATTCGAGGCGCCGTCGACCGTCGGCGGACTGGCCTTCCTGCCAAAAGGCTTCCGGCTCGCGGTGGCCCATTACAACGGAGCTACGCTCTGGTTTCCGAATGCGAAGGAAGCAACGCCGGAATTCCTGGAATGGAAAGGTTCGCATCTTGGCGCCACCGTCAGTCCCGATGGCCGGTTTCTCGTCACCACTATGCAGGAGCCGATGCTGCACGGCTGGCGGATCGCCGACCGCAAGCACATGCGCATGTCCGGCTATGCCTCGCGGGTGACATCACTCAGCTGGACCGCCGACGGCGATTGGCTCGCGACTTCCGGCGCGCCGCAACTCATCCTCTGGCCGTTCCAGGGCAAGGACGGCCCGATGGGCAAAGAGCCGCGCGTGCTGGCGCCAGCGGAGCAACGCGTCGAGATCGTCGCCTGTCATCCCAAGGATCTGATCGTCGCGGTCGGCTATGCCGATGGCATGGTGCTGTTCACCCGCATTCAAGACGGCGCCGAGATTCTGGTCAAAAAGCCGGGCCACGCGCCGGTGAGCGCGCTCGCCTGGAGCGCCGACGGACGCTTTCTTTCCTTCGGCACGGAAGACGGCGAAGCCGGCGTGCTTGATCTCGCCTGAGCGGCGGCGAAGGGGGCATCATGTTTTTGAAAGTGACGGCAGCCGGCGAATTGGAGTTCGAGGATCGGCAGAATTTTCGCGCTCTCAAACTTGTAGTTGAAGGCGATCGCGGCCGGCTCGATGCGGTTAGGCGCGCGGTAGCGGGCAAGGCGGATGTGGCTGATGCCGATACAGCCTGGATCTTTCAGGATGCGCTGCGCCAATGGCCGGGCGTCGAGCAAGATGGAGCTTGGCAGCAGAATTTCTCCGCCATGATCGAAAAGGCGCGGCCGCACGGCTGGATCGATGACCAGCGCAAGGCCATCAAAGCGCACATCGAATGGGTCAGCGCGCAGTAGCGGTCACCTCACATGCCGCCGCAGCGATGGGCAACCCTCCGAGGTGCTTCTCAGTTCGCCGTGGTGAAAGGCTCGACGCGCTGCGCAGCGCGCACGAACTGCACCATGACGAAGATGCCGCAGAGCACGAACAGCCCGTCCAAGAGCCGCGCGCCGAAGGTGCCGAGTGTGAGCAGATTGGCGATCGCCCAGCTGCCGGCGAAAGCCGCGCCGAAGACTTCCGCGCTGATCAGGATGGCGGCGCTGACAACGGTCAGCACGTTCTCCCAGAGGATGCGGCGGGGGCGCGGCGAGGTTGGCGGCTCAGGCTTATTCATGGCTTTTCCGATGCGGCCGCACTCTCTCCGAAATGCGGGTCCAATTCAAGGCAGGAATCCCCATATAAAAGCCGCATCTTTCCCTTGGTGAAAATCCGCATGAACAGCCAAAATAACGCCGATAATCCCTTTTTCCGGCATTGGACCACCCCGGACGAGGTTCCACCCTTTGCAGAGATAAAGCCCGAACATTTCGTTCCCGCTTATGCGCGCACCTTTGCCGAGCACGAGGCGGAGATCGCGGCCATCGCCGGCCGCACGGAGCCGCCGGATTTCGCCAATACCATCGCGGCGCTGGAGCTGAGCGGCCGGGCGCTAAGCCGGGTCGAGCAGGTGTTTCACCTCCTGGCCGGCGCCCACAGCAATGACGCACTGCTTGAGATCGAGCGCGAGCTGGCGCCCCAGGTCGCAAGCCATTGGCACAAATTCCATACCGACGCCGAGCTCTTCCGCCGCATCGATATGCTGATGCGGCAGAGCCACCTGCTGGACCTTTCCGCCGAGCAGAAACGCGTGCTGGAACGCTATCATACGGCCTTCCGCCGCGCTGGTGCCGCGCTTGACGGAGAGGCGAAGAAACGCCTGGCGCAGATCGTCGAGCGGCTGGCGGAGCTCGGCACCGCGTTCAGCCAGAACGTGCTCGCCGACGAACAAAGCTTCGCGCTCTCCTTGCACGACGAAGCCGAGCTTGCCGGTTTGCCAGACTTCATGCGCGAGGTGATGAAATCCGAGGCGCGCGAACGCGGACTTGACGGCTATGTCGTCACACTGTCGCGTTCGAGCGCCGAGCCGTTCCTGGAATTCGCCCAGCGCCGCGACTTGCGCGAAAAGGTATACCGCGCCTTCGTCTCGCGCGGCGACAATGGCGGCAAGACCGACAACAAGGCGATCATCGCCGAGATGGTGCGGCTGCGGGCCGAGCGCGCCCGCCTGCTCGGCTATACCGACTTCGCCCATTATCGGCTCGACGACGCGATGGCGAAAACGCAGACCGCCGTGCGCAATCTGCTCGACACGGTATGGACGCGGGCGCGGGCACGCGCCGAAGCCGACCGCGATGCGTTACAGGCCTTGGTGCAAAAAGAAGGCGGCAACTTCACGCTCGCTCCATGGGATTGGCGCTATTACGCGGAGAAACTGCGGCAGGAGCGCTGCGATATCGATGAGGCGGAGATCAAGCCGTATCTCAATCTCGACCGCATGGTCGAAGCGGTCTTCTACACGGCGGAGCGCCTGTTCGGGTTGCGCTTTTCCGAGCGCGCCGATGTCCCGGTCTGGCACCCGGATGTGCGTGTCTGGGAGGTGCGCGGACGCGACGGCAGCGAAGTCGGGCTGTTCTTCGGCGACTATTTTGCCCGCCCGTCAAAACGCAGCGGCGCCTGGATGACATCGCTGCGCGAACAGGAGAAGCTCGCCGGCGACGTCCGCCCGCTGATCGTCAATGTGTGCAACTTCGCTAAGGCGCCGGATGGCGAGCCGACGCTTTTGAGCTTTGACGACGCGCGCACTTTGTTTCACGAATTCGGCCACGCACTGCATGGTTTGCTGTCGTCGGTAACCTATCCGACCATTTCCGGCACCAACGTCGCTACCGATTTCGTCGAGCTGCCGTCCCAGCTCTACGAGCATTGGCTCGAGCAGCCGGACGTGCTGCGCCGCTTCGCCGAGCATTATCAGACCGGCGAGCCGATCCCCGAAGACCTGCTGCGACGGCTGATCGCGGCACGCAACTTCGGCCAAGGCTTTGCGACGGTCGAATATGTCGCTTCGGCCATTGTCGATCTGGATTTCCACTCGCTTGGGGCGCCGGAAACGATCGATCCCGGCGCATTCGAAGCCCGCGCGCTCAGCCGCATCGGCATGCCGACCGAGATTGCCATGCGCCATCGACCGCCGCACTTCGCACACGTGTTCTCGGGTGGTGGCTACGCGGCCGCCTATTACAGCTACATGTGGTCGGAAGTTCTCGACGCGGACGCGTTCGAGGCCTTCGAGGAGACCGGCGACATCTTCGACCCCGCAACAGCCAAGCGGCTGCGTGAGACGATCTATGCCGCCGGCGGAGCGCAAGACCCGATCGACGCCTACAAGGCTTTCCGCGGCCGGCTCCCGAGCGCGGAAGCGCTGCTGCGCAAGCGTGGTCTCGCCGAAGCTCCCGTGCCAAACTAGCCGGCATGCAGCTGCATACTGCCGGTCATCGCCGCGGGGTCGTCTGCGCGCCGCATCATGAAGCCGTAGAAGCCGGCAGGTCGATCCTCGCCGAAGGCGGCAACGCGCTTGAAGCGATGGTGGCGATGGCGGCGATGATCGCCGTCGTCTACCCGCATATGACTCATGTCGGCGGCGACGGCTTCTGGCTGATCCGTTTTCCGAACGGACGGTTGCGCACCATCATGGCGGCTGGTCCCGCCGGCGAATACGCCAACGCCGATTTCTACCATGGCTTCGAGACGATCCCGCCGCGCGGGCCGTTTGCAGCCCTCACCGTCCCCGGAGCTGTCGGCGGCTGGGCGCTGGCGCTGGAGGCGGCGAAGGCAAATGGCGGCATGCTGCCACCCGATGTTCTGCTCCTTCCCGCCATCGTGCAGGCGCGCAATGGCTATGTCGTGTCGCACAGCCAGGCGCAGTTGACAGCCAACAAGCTCTTCGAACTCTCGGTCGCGCCCGGTTTCACCGAAACATTCCTGCGCGACGGCGAGCCGCCGGCCGAAGGCAGCACGATGATGCAGGAGGCGCTCGCGGCGACGCTGCGGCATCTCGCGCTCGAGGGCCTCGATGACTTCTATCGCGGTGACGTCGGCCGCGAGATGGCGGCCGATCTCGATCAGATCGGCAGCCCGGTCACGCGCGCCGATCTCACCAGCTACGAAGCCACGCTCGGCGAGCCGCTGCGGCTCGATCTGCCGGTCGGCGCGGTCTACAACACCGACGCGCCGACCCAAGGCGTCGCCTCGCTGATGATCCTCGCCTTGTTTGCCCGCTTGCGTGTGACCGAGCCCGAGGGCTTCGATCATATCCACGGTCTGGTCGAGGCGACCAAACGCGCGCTGCGCACCCGCGACCGCGTCCTCACCGACCCGGGCCGTCTCGCACACCCGCTCGATCGCTGCCTCGAGCCGCGCTTCGTCGCCGGTGAAGCGATGAAGATCGACCGGCGCAAAGCCGCGCGCTGGCCGTTTGTGTCCGCCGGCGGCGATACCGTGTGGATGGGCGCCGCCGATACGAGCGGTCTCGTCGTGTCTTACATCCAATCGCTCTACTGGGAATTCGGCTCAGGCTGCGTGCTGCCGCGCACCGGCATCATCATGCAAAACCGCGGCGCGAGCTTTTCCCTGCAGCGCGGCGCGCTCAATCTGGTGGCGCCCGGCCGGCTTCCAGTCCACACGCTCAATCCGGCACTCGCGGTGCTTAAGGACGGACGTATCATGGCCTACGGCACCATGGGCGGTGACGGCCAGCCACAAACGCAAGCCGCCCTGTTCACGCGCCATGTCGCGTTCGGCGTGCCGCTCGACGCCGCGGTCGATCGTCCGCGATGGCTGCTCGGCCGCACATGGGGCGACGAGCATGCCAGGTTGCGGCTGGAATCGCGCTTCGACGGCAACCTGATCGATCGGCTCGCCGAAGCCGGCCACGATGTCGAAGTTTTATCCGAACCCTACTCCGATACGATGGGCCATGCCGGAGCGGTGGTGCTGCATCCGGACGGAACATGCGAGGCTGTGCACGATCCGCGCGCCGACGGCGGCGCGGCCGGGCTATGAATGGCAAGAGCCTCCTTTCTGCCCCACTTCCCGTGATATGTGCGCGCGGGGCAGGGATCGGATCTTGGGCGCGCAAATGTTTAGCCGAATTGTCTTTCTGATCGTCGCGCTATCGTGCCTGATCGCGACAACGCCGCATGCGCGCGCGCATCCGCATGTCTGGGTGACCATGACCTCCGAGCTCTTGTATGCGCCCGACGGCTCGATCACCGGCGTGCGGCACGCCTGGACCTTCGACGACATGTTCTCCGCTTACGCCACCCAGGGCCTGGAGCAAAAGACCAAAGGCCAGTTCACGCGCCAGGAGCTTGCCTCGCTTGCCAAGGTCAATGTCGAATCGCTGCAGGAATATGCCTACTTCACCTATCTGAATGTGAACGGGAAACGGCAGAAGGACGCGCTTTCAGATCCGATCGACTACTATCTCGAATACGATCCGAAAGAGACGGTGTTGACGCTGCACTTCACGCTGCCGTTCAAGACGCCGGTGAAGGCCAAGACACTCGACGTGGAAGTCTACGATCCCGACTTCTTCATCGACTTCGGCTTCGCCGAGAAGGATCAGGTGCGGCTCGTCAATGCGCCGGCGCAATGTTCGGTATCCATTGCCAAACCGCGCGACGATTTTTTCTCCGCGGCTGTGCGGCTCGACAAATCTACGGCATGGGAAGCGAATGCCGGCTTGGGCGCAAATTTCGCCAACCGGATCTCGGTGAAATGCCCGTGACGCGCGACGCCAAGGCGCGTTTGTTTCTGGGTATCTTTATTCTCGCGGCACTCGCGGTCGTCGCGCTTTGCCACGAAGCCGCAGCGCAATCGAGCCCGCTTGCCGCTTTGCGCCAGCCGCCGGCGAGTGGACTAGCGGGATGGCTGCTGAGCAAGCAGGCTTTGTTCTATCGCGAATTGTCCGGCCTGATCCGCGCCGCCAAAAGCGACGGCACGGCGTTGTGGGGGCTCATGGGCATTTCGTTCGTCTACGGCATTTTCCATGCCGCGGGCCCGGGCCACGGCAAGGCGGTGATTTCGTCGTATCTGGTCGCCAACGAAGAGACCTGGCGGCGCGGCGTCACGCTGTCCTTCGCGTCGGCTTTGTTGCAAGCCTTCACCGCCGTACTGATCGTCGGTGTCGCCGCGGTGCTGATCGGCGCCACCGCCAAGGCGATGGGCGATACCGTCCGCGTCATCGAAACCCTCAGCTATGCGCTGATCGTGCTGGTCGGCCTCCGGCTTTTGTGGGTGAAGGGGCGCGGGTTCGTTCGCACTTGGCGCGCGCTGAAGTCCGAGGCGGAGCACGCGCATGACCATCATGCCGAGCAGGCGCACCATGACCATGGCGTCTGTAGTCACCATAATCACGAGCCTGGCGAGCAAGCGCCGCATCCGCACGCTGATGCGCATCATCGCGCACATGGCGCAGATCACAGTCACGATCGCGCGCACGATCACGACGACGAGGAGAGCGTGCTGCCGTGGGGTCACGCGCACGGGCCGGAGCTGGACGAACTGGCAGGCCCGGGCGGCTGGCGCCGCGGGCTCTCGGCGATCGTTGCCGTCGGTCTGCGGCCCTGTTCGGGCGCGATCATCGTGTTGGTCTTCGCGCTGGCGCAGGGGCTGTTCTGGGCGGGCGTCGCTTCGACCTTCGTCATGGGGATCGGCACCGCCATCACCGTCGCCGCCATTGCCACGCTTGCCGTTGGCGCCAAGGCGCTGGCGAAGCGGTTTGCAGCGGCGCGCGCCGGCTACGGCATGCTGATGTTGCGCGGCGCCGAGGTCGCTGCCGCGGTGCTGGTCACGGCGTTCGGCGTGTTGCTGCTCACCGGCACCATCGCGAGCGAGCGCATGGGGATGTTTTAGGCCAGCAGCAGGAAAATAGATGCAGACAAGACGGCGAGCCGTAATCGCGATGGCCGCGAACGCGACCGCGGCCAGGCTTCGTGGCTGAGCAGAAAGCGCCGCTTTCAGGCGACTTTTTCGCTCATATGCCGGAACATCGCCCGGCGGGCCTCGTCATCCATTTCGGTCTTGAATTTATGCTTATCTTTGAGCCCCGCGGCCCGCTGCGCCGCCGGCCGCGCGCTGATCTCGTCAACCAGCCGTTTCAAATTCGGGAATTTAGCCCACGCGGCTTCGCCAAGCACAATCGGCATGCCGCGCGCCCAGCCCCACACCGCCATGTCGACAATCGTGTAAGTGTCGCCGAGCATGTATCTCTGCCTGGCAAGCCGCGCATCGAGAATGCCGAAATGGCGCTGCGCCTCGAAAGCGTAGCGATTGATGGCGTATTCGTTCTTTTCCGGCGCGTACATGCGAAAGTGCACCGACTGGCCGGCATAAGGACCGACGCCGGAGGCGACGAACATCAGCCACGAGAGGAGCTCGCCGCGCACTTTGTCGCCCGCGGGCGGCATGAATTTGCCGGTCTTCTCGCCGAGGTAAAGCAGGATCGCGTTCGAGTCGAACACCGTGACATCGCCGTCGACAATCGCCGGCACCTTGGCATTGGGATTGATCCTCAGATAGTCCGGCTTGTGCTGCTCGCCTTTGCGGGTATCGACCGGAATGGCCTCATAGGGAATTCCGGATTCTTCGAGAAAGAGCGCCACCTTGGTGGGATTGGGCGCGCCGCTGAAATAGAACTTCAACATGTCTCGACTCCCTTGTTTGTCCGTCATCCCGGGCGCGAGCCAGGCGAGCCCCGAAAAATAAACGGCCCGGTCGCTGCACGCGTTCCGAAAATGAGGTTACTCCGTCAGAATAGCCCGGTTATTCTGCCATCGGCATCGACATCGATGCTATCGGCGGCCGGGACCTTCGGCAGGCCCGGCATGGTCATGATTTCCCCGCAGATCGCAACAACGAACTCGGCGCCCGCCGAAAGCCGCACTTCGCGCACCGGGATAGAAAAGCCGGTCGGAGCGCCCTTGGCGTCCGGATTAGTCGAGAACGAATACTGCGTCTTGGCGATACAGACCGGCAACTTGCCGAAACCCATCTCCTCCCAGGCCTTGAGCTGATCCTTCACCGATTTGTCGGCGGTGGCGTCGTCGGCCCGGTAGATTTCTTTGGCGATGGCGCGCACTTTCTCGAACAGCGGCATGTCGTCGGGATAGAGGAACTTCAGATCAGCCTTGCTGTCGTCGATGATGCGCGCTACGGCCTTGGCGACGTCGGCTGCGCCCTCGCCGCCCATCGCCCAGTGATCGGCCATGAGCGCTTCGACACCGAGCGATTTGCACTTTTCCTTCACCAGATCGATCTCGGCGTCGGTATCGGCCGAGAAGCGGTTGATCGACACGACCGCGGGCAGATTGAACTTTTTGATGTTCTCGACATGGCGCTGCAGGTTGGCCATGCCGGCGGCCAGCGCTTTTAAGTCTTCCTTCTTCAGATCCTCTTTCTTGACGCCACCGTGCATCTTCAGCGCCCGGATGGTGGCGACGATGACCACGCAGTCCGGCCTGAGGCCGGCCTTGCGGCATTTGATGTCGAAAAATTTTTCGGCGCCGAGATCGGCGCCAAAGCCGGCTTCGGTCACGACATAATCGGCAAGCTTGAGCGCGGCGCTGGTCGCCGAAACGGAATTGCAGCCGTGCGCAATGTTGGCGAACGGCCCGCCGTGAATGAAAGCGGGCGTCCCCTCGAGCGTCTGCACCAGATTGGGCGCGATAGCGTCTTTCAACAAGGCCGCCATAGCACCGTGCGCATTGAGCTCCCTGGCCCGCACCGGTTTGCGCTCGCGCGTATAGCCGACGATGATATTGCCGAGGCGCGTCTTCAGATCATCGAGATCGGTGGCGAGGCAGAAGATCGCCATGACTTCGGAGGCGACCGTAATGTCGAAGCCGGCCTCGCGCGGATAGCCGTTGGCGACACCGCCGAGCGAACAGACGATTTCGCGCAGAGCACGGTCGTTCATGTCGAGAACGCGCCGCCACGCGACGCGACGGCTGTCGATGCCGAGCGCGTTGCCCCAATAGATGTGATTGTCGATCAGCGCCGAGAGCAGGTTGTGCGCGGTGGTGACGGCATGAAAATCGCCGGTGAAATGGAGATTGATATCCTCCATCGGGACCACCTGGGCATAGCCGCCGCCGGCCGCGCCGCCCTTGACGCCGAAGCACGGCCCGAGCGAGGGCTCGCGCAGGCACAGCATCGCCTTTTTGCCAATGCGGTTGAGCGCATCGGTGAGCCCCACCGTCGTCGTGGTCTTGCCTTCGCCCGCCGGCGTCGGAGTGATTGCCGTTACCAGGATCAGCTTGCCGTTCTTCTTGCCCTCGAGCGATTTGATGTAGTCCATCGAGACCTTGGCCTTGTAGTGGCCATAGGGATCGAGATTCTCCGACGCAATACCAAGCTTGTCCTTCGCGACATCGACGATGCGCCGCGGCTTCGCGGCTTGCGCGATTTCAATATCGGACTTGGGATTTTGGTGTTGTGAGGCAGGCATGTTTGCAGAATCCGCTCAAGCGTACGAGGAATGGAACGGCGGGAAGAAGGGCTCTTAGTTCACGCAAACCTCGCTTTGACAGCGACGTTGGCGGATTTGGCCCACTCGCCGGCGTCGATCTTCTTGCCGTCGGCGGGTTGAACGCGCATGATCTTGAAACGGCCATCGGCGCAAACCACGGTGATGCCTTCGCCATCGATCGCGACGATCTCACCCATCTTGCCGCCAATGCCCTTCGGGTCTTTGGCCGGCAACGGCTTCGCCTCAAAGATTTTTACGGTCGCGTCATCGAGTTTCGACCAGGCGCCGGGCGCCGGATTGCAGCCGCGGATCAGGCGATCGATCTCCTGCCACGGCCTGCCCCAATCGATGTGCGCGTTGTCGGGCCCGCAGCGGCCTTCATAAGTGGCGTTGCCTTCGTCCTGCTTGATGCGCGGCGCCTTGCCGGCTTTGACGAGATCGACTGCCTCCAGCATTGCCTCGACGCCCATGGGAAACAGTCGATCGAAATAGACCGAGCCGAGCGTGTCGATAGCCGAAATCGGCGTCTTCTTCTGAATGAGAATATCGCCGGTATCGAGGCCATTGTCGGGCCAGAAGATCGACAGGCCGGTTTCGGTCTCGCCCTTGATGATCGGCCAATTGATCGCGCTCGGACCGCGATATGCCGGAAGCAGCGACGGATGATATTGGATCGAGCCGTGGACCGGGATGTTGAGAAACTCTTCCGGAACGAACAACGTCACGAACGCCATAACCTGCAGATCAGGCTTGAGCGCGCGGAACTCGTCCCAAACTTCCGGATTGCGATAGGAGTCAGGCTGATACACGGGCAGCTTTGCCGCGAGCGCCGCTTCCTTGAGCGGGTCCGCCTTCGCACCGGCCTTCTCCGGAGCGACATAGACGGCAACGACATTTTCCCCGCGCTTGAGCAGCGCTTCCAGAACCGCCTTACCGAACGCCTGCTGCCCGTGAACGACAATACGCATCGCAGAAATGGATACCTTCTGATTTCCTCGTCGTCATCGCCGCGCCCATCCCGGCGATCCCGATTGCAAAAGCTGCGCCGTGCCAAACGTGATGCCCGGGTCAGGCCCGGACATGACCGCTACGCCGCCTCGGCTTTCTTCTCCGGGGCGCTGACCGCGCCGGACGTCTTGATCTCATCGATATCCCGTTCCGAGTAGCGCAGCACATCGCGTAGCACTTCGTGGGTATGTTCGCCAAGCAGCGGCGAGCGCCGCACGTCGGCGATCGAGTCAGATAATTTGATCGGATTGCCCACGGTGAGATACGTCCCACGCGTGGGATGATCGACCTCCACCACCGTGCCCGTCGCGCGCAGCGACTGTTCGTGGGCAAGCTCCTTCATTGACAGGATCGGCCCACACGGGATGTCGAGCTTGTTGAGAATGTCCATGGCCTCGAACTTGGTCTTGGTCATGGTCCATTGCTCGATGGTTTCGAAGATTTGTTTGAGTCGCGGCAGCCGCGCGTTGGGCGTGGCATAGTCGGGATCGGTCTTCCATTCCGGTTTGCCGATCACATCGCAGATCGCGCCCCATACCGGCGCCTGGGTAATGAAATAGATGTAGGCATCGGGATCGCTCTCATAGCCCTTGCATTTGAGGATCCAGCCGGGCTGACCGCCGCCGGAATCGTTGCCCGCCCGTGGCACCGAATCGCCAAAGGGAATGCCTTCGCCATACTGGCTGTATTCGGCGAGCGGGCCGTGCGCCAACCGCTGCTGATCGCGAAGCTTCACACGCGCCAGATTGAGCACGCCGTCCTGCATGGCGCAGAGCACTTTTTGTCCGCGGCCGGTACGGTTGCGCTGATAGAGCGCGGCGACGATACCGAGCGCGAGATGCAGGCCGGTGCCGGAGTCGCCGATCTGGGCGCCGGTCACCAGCGGCGGCCCGTCGCGAAAGCCGGTGGTCGATGCGGAGCCGCCGGCGCATTGGGCGACATTCTCATAGACCTTGCAGTCTTCATACGGGCCGGGGCCGAACCCTTTCACCGACGCGACAATCATGCGCGGATTGAGCTTGTGGATGTGCTCGAAGGTGAGCCCCATGCGGTCGAGCGCGCCGGGCGCGAAATTCTCGACCAGCACGTCGCATTCCTTCACCAGCCGGTCGAGGATTTCCTTGCCCTTCGGATGTTTGCTGTCGATCGTGATCGAGCGCTTACTGCCATTGAGCATGGTGAAATAGAGACTGTCGGCGCCCTTCACATCGCGGAGCTGACCGCGGGTGATGTCGCCGACGCCCGGACGTTCCACCTTGATGACATCGGCACCCATGAAGGCAAGCAACTGCGTACAGGTCGGGCCCGATTGCACATGCGTGAAGTCGAGGATGCGCACACCGTCGAGCGCCCTGCCCGCCTGGCCCCAGGGCATTGCGGACGGCCGCGGCAGACCGTTGCCGTTCGCTGATTTGGCCGGCGGCTTTCTTGCTGCGCCTTTCACCGCTTTCTGTGCGGGCTTCTTAACCACGGATTTCACCGCCTTGTTCACCAACTTTTTTGCAGGCGCTTTGGATCTGTTCGCGCGCAGTTTGGATTTTGCTTTATTGCGCGTTGCCATCGCGCTGCTCCTTTATTTCTTGCGGATTTTGCTTTGCGGATTGAGGTTGCCGATTCTGCCGCTCTCGCTGCCGGCGGCCGGATCGATCGCCGCGTTGATCAAAGTGGGCCGACCAGTGTCCATCGCCTCGCTGACGGCGCGTTTGAGGTCATCGGGCGTCGTAACATGAACACCCACGCCGCCGAACGCGTCCATCATTTTCTCGTAGCGCGAATCCTTGACGAAGACCGTTGTTGCGACATCGGTCCCGCCCGACGGATTGACGTCGGTGCCGCGATAGATGCCGTTGTTGTTGAAGATGACGATGCAGACCGACAAATTATACCGGCAGATGGTCTCGACTTCCATGCCGGAAAAACCAAAGGCGCTGTCGCCTTCGATCGCGAGCACGCGTTTGCCGGTCTGGATGGCCGCCGCGATGGCAAAGCCCATGCCGATGCCCATGACGCCCCAGGTGCCGACGTCCAGACGCTTGCGCGGCTGATACATATCGATGACGCCGCGCGCGAGATCGAGCGTATTGGCGCCTTCATTGACCAGGATGGCATCCGGCCGCTCTTTGATGACGGCCCGCAACGCGCCGAGCGCGGCGTAGAAGTCCATCGGCACTGCATTGTTCATCAGCCTCGGCGCCATCTTGGCGATATTCTCTTCCTTCTTCGTCTTAACGGCGTCGATCCAGGCAGCCGGCGGCGCCGGCCACTTGCTGCCCATCGCGTGCAGAAGTGCCGCGACGCAGGAGCCGATGTCGCCGACCACGGGCGCGGCGATCTCAACGTTGCTGTCCATCTCCTTCGGCTCGATATCGATCTGGATGAATTTTTTCGATCCGGGCTCGCCCCAGGCCTTGCCCTTGCCGTGTGACAGCAGCCAATTGAGGCGGGCGCCGATCAGCATCACGACATCGGAATCTTTCAGCACGGTCGAGCGCGCGGCGCCGGCGCACTGCGGATGCGCATCGGGCAACAGGCCTTTGGCCATGCTCATCGGCAGGAAGGGAATGCCGCTCTTCTCCACGAACGCGCGGATGTCGTCGTCGGCCTGCGCGTAAGCCGCACCCTTGCCGAGGATAATCAGCGGACGCTGGGCGCTCTTGAGCACGTCGAGCGCGCGCACAACCGCAGCCGGAGCGGGGATCTGCGCCGGCGCCGGGTCGATGACCTCGACGAGCGATTGGGCGCCGGCGTCCGCGTCCATCACTTGGGCGAAAAGCTTGGCCGGCAAGTCGAGATAGACGCCGCCAGGGCGGCCGGAAACTGCGGCGCGGATCGCCCGCGCGATGCCGATACCGATGTCTGCGGCATGCAGCACGCGAAAGGCCGCCTTGCAGAGCGGCTTGGCGATGGCCAGCTGGTCCATCTCCTCGTAGTCGCCTTGCTGCAGATCGACGATTTCGCGCTCGGACGAGCCGCTGATCAGAATCATCGGAAAGCAATTGGTGGTGGCATTGGCCAGCGCCGTCAAACCGTTGAGAAACCCAGGCGCCGACACGGTGAGGCAGATGCCGGGCTTTTTCGTCAGAAAGCCGGTGATGGCGGCGGCATTGCCAGCATTCTGCTCATGCCGGAACGAGATGACGCGGATGCCTGCAGCCTGCGCCAGGCGGCCCAGGTCGGTGATCGGGATGCCCGGCACACCGTAGATCGTATCAATGCCGTTAAGCTTGAGCGCTTCGATAACCAGATGGAAGCCATCGGTCAGCGGCCGGTCCGCCTCCGCCGAATCCGCGCTTTCGCCTTTCTCCCTAACCGCCGCGCCGGCCATGTAATTCTCCCAATAACGCCGTCATCCCCGGGGAGCCTTCTGGTAGTTCATTATTCCACAATTCGCCACGCCCAAAAGAGCCGCGCCGTGCGCCGATAGCGCGGTCGATACCATTCCGAAAAATTTGCTGGGCTGGCCCGGAACTCTTCCGGTTTACGGCATTTGCCTCGTTGCTGGAACATTTTTGCGCTGCAAACCGGTCATCCAAAAGCCTCCAGGGAGGCGGGAAACGCGTACCAAACGGTGGGCATCGTCGCGCCATGCGCACGGATCGGCGCGGACATGCATCGGGTTCGGCTGATGCATAGTGTGGTCACTATCCCAAACTAAGCACCCCGTCGAAGGTCGAGCCCAAGCGAGAATTCAGACTCTCAGAGAATCTCGGGGAATCAATGTCTCCCAAGACCGCAGCACAGACGCTTCCGGCCGCCGCGCCGGCAGAGGACGCTTTCTACATCGCGGCGACGCAGTCGGTGTCACGCCCGCGGTACTCGCTCAAAAGCAACGATACCTTCATCGTGCTGGATACCCATGGCGACATGGGCGCGGCGGCCGGCGGCACGGATGGGCTGTTTTCCCATGACACCCGATTTCTTTCCCAGCTGCAGCTCCTGATTAACGGCTCGCAGCCGCTGTTGCTCGGTTCTAACTTGCGCGACGACAACGCGGCCCTCATCGTCGATCTTACCAACCCGGACGTCTTCGCCGATAAGCGCATCATATTGGAGAAAGACACGCTGCATATTTTGCGCGCGATCTTTCTGTGGCGCGACACCGTGTATCAGCGGTTTGGCTTGCGCAATTACGGCGATCGGACGCTCGACGTGCGGCTCGCGATATTGTTCGCCAACGATTTTGCCGATCTCTTCGAGGTGCGCGGCACCCGCCGCGAGCGCCGCGGCACCGCCGCCACGCAGTTGCGCGGCAGCGACCAGGTACTGCTCAATTACCACGGGCTCGACGACAAATTGCGCCGCGCCACGCTGACCTTCGATCCACCACCGGACAAATTGGCGACGAACGGCGCGCTCTACGAGCTTCGCCTCGAGCCGGGCGAGTCGCGGCCGATCTTTCTCGCGGCCGGCTGCAACGAGGCGGAAAGCCGTCCGGTGCCGTTCCTGCGCGCGCTGGTCAAAGCGCGGCGCGAGCTGCGCGAGTCGACGAGCGGCCGCACCAGCGTGGTGACGTCGAACGAGCTTTTCAACGAGATGCTGTGCCGCTCGGCCGCCGATCTCGAAATCCTCATGACCGACACGCCGCAGGGGCGTTACCCCTATGCCGGCATTCCCTGGTTCTCCACGACCTTCGGCCGCGATGGGCTGATTACGGCGCTGCAGATGCTGTGGTGGAGTCCCGATGTGGCGGCCGGCGTGCTGCGCCGGCTCGCCCATTATCAAGCCCAAACCGCCGATCCGCTCGCCGATGCCGAGCCCGGAAAAATCCTTCACGAAATGCGCGGCGGCGAAATGGCGGCACTACGCGAAGTGCCGTTCGGCCTCTATTACGGCAGCGTCGATTCAACGCCGCTGTTCGTCCTGCTCGCAGGCCTTTATCTGGAGCGCACCGGCGACATCGAAACCATCGCCGAGCTTTGGCCGGCGATCCGCGCGGCGCTCGATTGGATCGATGGACCGGGCGATCCGGATGGCGACGGCTTTGTCGAGTATCTGCGCGCAAGCGAGCAGGGCCTTGCCAATCAGGGGTGGAAAGATTCGAACGACGCGATCTTTCACGCCGACGGCCAATTGGCCGAAGGCGCCATCGCGCTCGCCGAGGTGCAGGGCTACGTTTACGGCGCCAAACGCATGGCTGCCCGTTGTGCGCGCCGCATCGGGCGCGAGTCCGAGGCCGACAAGCTTGCTAACGAGGCCAAGAAACTCGCCGTGCAATTCGAGGCCGCGTTCTGGTGTCCGGAAATCGAGACGTATGCGCTGGCGCTCGACGGCGCCAAGCGGCCCTGCAAGGTCCGCACCTCGAATGCCGGCCAGGTGCTGCTGACCGGCATCGCCGATCCGGGTCGCGCCGTGCTGGTCGCCAAGGGCTTGTTGCGACCCGACTTCTTTTCCGGTTGGGGCTTCCGCACGGTGGCGCGCGGCGAAGCGCGCTACAACCCGATGTCCTATCACAACGGCTCGATCTGGCCGCATGACAATGCCCTGATCGCGCTTGGCTTGGCGCGTTACGGATTGAAAGAGCCGGTCGAGACGGTATTCGAAGGCTTGTTTTATGCCGGCACATATATGGATCTTCGGCGCCTGCCGGAGCTGTTCTGCGGCTTCCAGCGACAGCACGGTCAGGGTCCCACGCTCTACCCGGTCGCGTGCTCGCCGCAGGCCTGGGCCGCGGCCACGCCGTTCGCGCTTCTGCAAGCGTGCCTCGGACTCGAATTCGATCCGTTCGCGAAGGAAATCAGGTTGCGTAATCCGCGGCTTCCGGCATTTCTCGACGAGGTAACGCTACGCGATCTGCAGCTCGGCTCCTCCTATGTCGACCTGCGCGTCCGGCGGCACGGTGCGAGCATTTCGCTCGATACACCGCGCATCAGCGGCGGCATCCGGGTGTCCATCGTTCATACCTGCTGAACCTGCCGCCGGACCCCGGAGGTATGGAACCAGACCGGCCCGCTTGGCTTAGTGGGGTGAACAATCGCTGGAGGGCGGCATGCATCGGAGTTCCCGACCGGCGTTGGTGCTCGCCGCATTGTTGGCAGTTTTCGCCGTGCCGACCGTCGCATTTGCTGAAAATGATAGCGACAAAACCGAGCCGCCGGCCGCGAGCACACCGCCGGCTCCGCCAACGCAGCCGGTCACTCCAGAACTCACCATTCTCAATAAGCACGAAGTCGAGGGCATCCTCGGACGCGATGTGCGCAGCGCCGCCGACGAGGACATGGGCCGGGTTGTCGATGTGCTGGTCGACCGGGCTGGCCAAGTGCGGGCAGCGATCATCGATTTTGGCGGCTTTCTTGGCGTCGGCAGCCGCAAGATCGCCGTGGACTGGAATGCGCTGCATTTCCCGCAGCCAGGTAAACCGGGCGAGCGGATCGCCCTCGATCTGACCCGCGATCAGGTCAAGGCCGCTCCCGAATACAGAGAGGGTAAGCCCGTCGTCATCCTCGGCGCGCTCGGCAAGCTCGAGCCCTTGCCCGAATAGCAACTAGGCTGGAGATCTGTTCTGGCTGCGGAACCATTACGGCGCTTCGGCGACAGTCAAGATCGGCATCGCCGCGAAGACGCAGGCGCATCCGCTCCGTCGCCTCCCGAGCGACCCGATACGGTCGAGCCGCCGCTTGCGCCGTCGGCGCGGAGCCTGCGCGGGCTCGATTGGTTCGTTTTTTTTGTCGCCGACGTACAGACCGGCTTTGGCCCATTTGTCTCGGTATTTCTCACCACGCAAAAATGGACGCAGATCGATATCGGCCTCGTTCTTTCGGCGGCCGGCTTCGTGTCCCTCATTGCGCAGATGCCGGGCGGTGCGCTGGTCGATGCGGCGCGCTCCGAACGGCTGGTAGCCGGGATTGCAATCGGGGCGATTTGCTTCAGTGCGCTGGCCTACGCGGCGCTGCCGATCTTCCCCATAGTGCTCTCTGCGGCGATCGTGCATTCACTGGCAAGCTGCGTGCTGGGCCCGGCCATCGCGGCGATCAGTCTCGGACTGGTCGGGCACGCGGTCATTAGCGAACGGCTCGGCCGCAACGCCCGATTTGCGTCCATCGGCAATGGCTTGGCAGCCGCGGTGATGGCGGGCGTCGGGTATTTTTCGCCCCGCGGGGTTTTCATCGTCACTGTTTGTTTGCTGATACCGGCGCTGTTGGCCTTGCGCAGCATCGCCGCGGCCGAAATCGATCCGGAGCGCGCCCACGGCGCGCCGCCGCGCCGCGTCCACAAGCCGCCGACCAAGCCGGGCGAATTGATGCACAGTCGGCCGCTTTTGATCTTTGCCGGCTGTCTGCTTCTCTTTCACCTCGCCAACGCAGCGATGCTGCCGCTGCTGGGCAGTGTCGTCACCATGCGCTCGGCGCGCTGGGCGACAATTCTGATCGGCGCTTGCATCGTCGTTCCTCAGCTCATCGTCGCCGCGCTGTCGCCGTCGATCGGCCAGCGCGCGCAAATTTGGGGCCGCCGGCCGTTGCTGCTGATCGGCTTTGCCGCCCTGCCGATCCGTGGCCTTCTGTTGGCATGGGTGACCAGTCCGGAAGCCCTGGTCGTCGTCCAGATCCTCGACGGGGTGACGGCGGCGGTGTTCAGCGTGTTGGTGCCGCTCGTGGTCGCCGATCTCACGCGCGGGACCGGGCACTTCAACCTCGGGCAAGGCATCGTCGGCACGTTTGTCGGCATCGGAGCGTCGCTGAGCGCGACGCTGGCCGGCTACATCACCGATTACTTCGGCAGCCCGGCTGCCTTTATGGGACTGGCGACAATCGCAATGATCGGCTTTGCGGTCGTCTGGTTGTTCATGCCGGAGACCCGAACGGCCGACGAAACGGCGGAATAACTGCTTTTCCGCCGCCGGCCGTTCGCCAGCCGACGCGGCCGGAGAGACCTACAAAGCCGGCGCGTCGTCGGAAACCAGACGCAGATGCGGCGCGATGCGGTCGCTCAAGCTGCGGTAAACGGAAAGATAGTCCTGGGCCATGCGGCGCGCGGTGAACCGCTCCTCAAAGCGGCGCCGAATCCTTTCCCGCGACAAGTGGCTCAGCCGATCGACGGCACCGATGGCGCCGTTGACATCTTCGACGATGAAGCCGGTGAGGCCGTCTTCAATCACCTCCGGCGCCGATCCACGATTGAAGGCGATCACCGGCGTGCCGCAAGCCATGGCCTCGATCATCACCAACCCGAACGGTTCCGGCCAATCGATGGGAACCAGCAGCGCGACGGCACCGCTGAGGAATTCGGATTTATGCGCGTCATTGATCTCGCCGATATATTCCACGTACGCCGATTTCATCATCGGCAGGATTTGCTCTTCGAAATATTCGCGGTCGACATTGTCGACCTTGGCCGCCACTTTGAGCGGCACCCCGCAATGCTCCGCGATGCGGATAGCGCGATCGACGCCCTTTTCCGGTGCGATGCGGCCGAGAAAGGCGAAATAGGCCGCCTTGACTTTCTTCGGCTGCAGCAAGCCTTCCGGAAGCCCGTGATGGACCGTGCGCACCCAATTGGCTTGCGGCAACGGCCGCCGCTGCGCGCTGGAAATCGACACCACCGGGATCGATGAGAACGTATCGAAAACCGGCTGATGCTCCGGCAGATCAAGCCGGCCATGCAAAGTAGTGACGAACGGCGTCGGCTGCCGCGAAAACAGAGAGAAAGGATAATAGTCGAGGTGGAAATGCAGAAAATCGAACTCGGCCGTGCGCCGATAGACCCGCTCCAGCATCATCATGTGCAGGGCGTTGGGATCGCGCACCGAGCCGTCGAGCCGCAGCGAGCGCGGCCAGCTGGCCTCGAGCCGCGCGCTCGTTACCGAGTCGCCGCTGGCAAACAGCGTGACCTCGTGGCCGAGTGAAATCAGCTCTTCGGTCAGCCACGACACCACGCGCTCGGTCCCACCATAAAGTTTCGGGGGGACCGCTTCCGTCAGCGGTGCGATCTGCGCAATATGCATCGAATTTGGCCTTTCTTTTTGAGAACTGCCCATTCCCCGGAGTTCCAGGCACAAGACCAAGAACCCGTATCCGAGCAAATGTTTCAAATGCGCCGGGGAACTTTATTTTTTGCGATAGACGGAACTTCCGGCCGATAAAAAATGTTGACGTTAACTCGGGGTGGTTTGCGCGGTCGGCTTTGTCGTGACCGCGAAAAGGCTTGCGTGCCTCACGATCCCGAAAGGTACTGGCTTTGACGAAAAGTCATACTCAAACGAAAACATAGAACGGGAGGACGATTCGACGAAAAATGACTCGGCTATAAAGTCTCTCAGAGTCAGAAAAAGTTATCGCCGCCGATGGATAAATTTCACACTTTCAGTGTTGTCGTGCTGCACGGGGTACTGGGTTTCCTGTCAGCGTTGTGGAGGAGTTGGAATCCGCATGGCCGATCTGTGTGATTACGCCGGTCGCCCTCTCGCCTTTATTGTTCGTTACGCGCGGCGTCGACCCGTCGCCCACGCCGCCATCCTCATAGCAGTCCTGACCGCGGTCGCCTGTTCAGTCGGCACGCAGTACGGCGTGAAGTTTCTGGTCGACGTTCTTTCCAATCACAATGGCACCGGCGTGTGGATCGCCTTCGGTCTGCTCGGCTCGCTCATCGCCGCAGACAATCTTCTCTGGCGGCTCGCCGGCTGGATCGCACATTACGCGTTCGTCGGCGTGACCGGCGATCTGCGGCGCGATCTGTTCCGGCACCTCACCGGACATTCGCAAAACTATTTTGCCGAGCGAATGCCGGGCACGCTCACGAGCCGCATCACGGCAACCTCCAATGCCGTTTTCACGGGCGAAAACATGTTCGTCTGGAACGTGTTGCCGCCCTGCGCGGCGACCGTGGCGGCCATTGCGCTCGTCTTTACCGTCAGCTTGCCGATGGCCGCGGGGCTCAGCCTGGTCGCAGGCGTCATGGTCGTGATCATGTTCCACCTGGCGGCGGCCGGCCGGCCGCTGCACCACGACTTCGCCAGCAAAGCAGCGGCGGTCGACGGCGAAATGACCGACGTCGTCACCAACATGCCGCTTGTGCGGGCGTTCGGCGGTTTCCTGCGCGAGCATCGGCGTTTTGACGCGACCGTCGCGCGAGAAATGGAGGCGCGGCGGCGCAGCCTGTTCTATCTCGAGAAGCTGCGCATCTTTCACGCTGTCGTCACCATCATTCTAGCGCTCAGCCTGCTCGCCTGGGCCATTCTGCTGTGGCAGCGCGGCGCCGCGACCACCGGCGACGTGGTGCTGATCTGCACGCTTGGACTTTCCGTGCTGCACGCGACGCGCGACCTTGCCGTGGCGCTGGTCGACATCACCCAACATATCGCGCGGCTGTCGGAGGCGTTGGCCACGCTGCTGGTGCCGCACGAATTGCGCGATCATCCGGAAGCCGCGCCGCTGGTGCGGCACGGCGCCAGCGTGAAGTTCGAGCGCGTCCAGTTCCGCTATGGGGAAGGCCAGCAGATATTCGAGGACCTGAACCTGAGCTTCATGCCCGGAGAACGCGTCGGGCTGGTCGGTCCCTCGGGCGCAGGAAAGTCGACGGTGTTCGCCTTGCTGCAGCGTTTCTATGACGTTCAAGCCGGCCGCATCCTCATCGACGGGCAAGACATCTGCCGCGTCACGCAGGAGAGTCTGCGCGAGGCGATCGGCGTGGTGCCGCAGGACATTTCGCTCTTTCATCGCTCGGTCATGGAGAACATTCGTTACGGGCGGCCGGACGCCTCCGACGAAGAGGTGCACGACGCCGCGATCGCCGCGCGCTGCGATTTCATCGAAGGTCTGCCGGACCGCATGCGCACGCTGGTCGGCGAGCGCGGCGTCAAGCTTTCCGGCGGTCAGCGGCAACGCATCGCCATCGCCCGCGCCTTTCTCAAGAATGCGCCGCTCCTGCTTCTGGACGAAGCCACCTCCGCGCTCGACAGCGAGTCGGAAGAAGCGATCCGCGAGGCACTCGGCCGCCTGATGAGCGGCCGGACGGTGATCGCGATCGCGCATCGGCTGTCGACGGTGAGGAGCTTTGATCGGGTCGTCGTGATGCAACTGGGCAAGGTCGTGCAAGACGGCCCACCCGATCATCTGGTGCTGCGCGAAGGGCTTTACCGGCAGCTTGTCCAGCGCGAGATGGACAGGCTCAACAGCCAGGCGGCGTAGTGCTCTCCCGGTCCGACGCGCCGAAATCGACCTGAAAATACTTCTGTCGCCGCGAGCCGTCTTTGGGTGAGTTTATTCGCTGCGAGCCGACGGGCTCAGCTAAAAATCTCTTATTTTGGCACGTCGCATTGACTCTGCGCTGTCGGATCAATGATTTCATGGTTCGGAGCGCCTTTGCGCCGAAATGAAATCCATGTCCCAAACAACCGTTAACGAATTTCGCCCGCAACGGGCCGACGCTGTAACCGCCCCAATCAACGAGGATTGGCTCGCCGTTGTCCTCGGCCTTTCGATCTTTGTTCTGGCATTGGCCGCATTGGTCAATCTCGATCTGATCGGTTGGGTGGTCACCACCTCGGTCTGGAGTAATCTGAGCCAGGCGCTGAAAGCGACCTCGAAGGACTTCTCCTCGCTGAGCGGAATTGGTGCGCTGATCGCGACCTATGTCGCACTTCTCGTCGTGCTCAGCGCCGGGGCCGTGGCGCTCAAGGCCAATGTGAAGCGTTTCGCACTCGCTTTCACGGCCGTGTTCTGGATCGCCTACGCGAGCTGGGTGATCGGCAATTATGCCAATTTCGCCGCAGTGACGCCGGCAGAACAACAGAAATTCGGCATCAGCTGGTCGCTCAGGCTCACCAATGAAGGGGGCTATATCTTTGCGCTGATCGGCGGGTTGATCATCGCCAATTTCTTCCCGCGCTTTGCCGAGGCAGTGAAGGAAGCGGTGCGGCCCGAGCTCTACATTAAGGTCGCCATCGTCATTCTCGGCGGCGTTTTCGCGGTGACTGCGGCGGGAAAGCTGGGCTTCGCGAGCTCCTTGCTTTTGCGCGGCGTCGCCGCCATCGTCGAGGCCTACCTGATCTACTGGGCGGTGGTGTATTTCGTCGCCCGTAAATGGTTCGGCTTCAATCGCGAATGGGCGGCCCCGCTCGCCTCCGGCATTTCGATCTGCGGCGTCTCCGCCGCCATTGCCGTCGGCGGCGCCATTCGCGCCCGGCCGGTCGTGCCCGTTCTGGTGTCTTCGCTGGTGGTCATCTTCGCCGTTGTCGAAGTGCTCATCTTGCCGTTCCTAGCGCAGGTGTTTCTCGCGCATCAGCCGCTGGTGGCCGGCGCCTGGATGGGACTTGCGGTCAAGACCGATGGAGCTGCGGTCGCCGCCGGCGGGATTACCGAGTCGCTGATCCTCGCGAGGAATGCGGCCGAGGGCGTGAACTATCAAACCGGATGGATTCTGGGCACCGCCACGACCATCAAGGTGTTCATCGATATCTTCATCGGCATCTGGGCGTTCGTGCTCGGCTATATCTGGACCAATCACATCAACGTCACGCGCGATCAGGACAAGGCCAAAGCCAAGGAAATCTGGGAGCGTTTTCCGAAGTTCATCATTGGCTTCGTCATCACCTTCGCGGTTGGGCTTTACCTCGCCCTTGGCACGCCTGCCGATATCGCCAAGAAGGTGCCAGCGGCGATCGGCGAGGCCAATACGTTCCGCGTCATCTTCTTCATTCTGACGTTCTTCTCCATCGGCGTTCTGTCGAACTTCAAGACGCTGTGGCAGGAAGGATTCGGCAAGCTTGCCGCGGTTTATGTTCTCAGCCTGTTCGGCTTCGTCATCTGGGTTGGTCTCCTGATCTCCTGGATCTTCTTCAGCGGCGTCACACCGCCCCTAGCGAGCTAGGGGCGCGCAACCGGCATCAATTGAATTGGAGGGCGCTATGGCTCAGACAAGTATTCAAGAGGAATTGAACCGCGCGCAGAGCGAGCCGCTGCTGCCGATCGAGAAGAAGCTGATCGGCTGGAGCCTCGGCATCGGGATCGTCCTTCTCGCCGCATTGGCGCTGTTCAATCACTTCGCGCCCGCGACATTCTAAGGCAACCGGTCCGCGCCTTTTGCGGCCGGCGTGAGGCGCGTCGGCGCGTCCGAACGTGTCATTGCAGGATGATCGGGAGTAGGGCAGGGTTTTCTCCCAATCTGCCAAACCCGCCGGACCGGTCATGAACGAACTTCTTCGCTTGCAAAGTGAGCCAGTCGCGGCTCCGGAAGAGCTTGGCCTCGCGGCCGCAGGGATCGAGCGGCTGTCCGCCGTGATGCAGCACGAGGTCGAAAGCGGCCACGTGCCCGGCATATCCATGCTGATCGCACGCCGCGGCAAGATCGGCTACCGGCGGGATTTCGGCGCGCAGCGGCCCGGCGGTCCGCCCATGCCGAGCAATGCGATTTTCCGCATCTATTCGATGACCAAGCCGATTGTGACGGTCGCGCTGATGACCCTGCTCGAAGAAGGCAGGCTTTTCGTCGCCGATCCAATCGCCAAGTTCATCCCCGAGTTCGCCAACGTGAAAGCCGGCGTCGAGAGCAACGGCAAGCTCGACGTGGTCGCCGCCAAGCGGGCGATCACGGTGCACGATCTGCTGCGTCATACGTCGGGGCTGACCTACGCTTTCACCGGCAACTCAGCCGTTCAGCGCCGCTACGGCGAAGCTAACCTGTTCACCGGCGATCCAGCCAATGCCAAGCAATTCCTGAGTCACGATCTCAGCAGCGCGGAATTCATCGCCGAACTGGCCAGACTGCCGCTGATCGCCCAGCCGGGCGACTCGTGGGATTATAGCCATTCCACCGACGTGATCGGCCGCCTCATCGAGATCGTCTCCGGCCAAACGCTCGGCGCTTTTTTGCACGAACGAATTTTCAAGCCGCTCGGCATGAGCGATACGGATTTCTACGTGCCGGCGGAAAAGTGTGGGCGCCTCGCGGAACCCTTCCCGACCGATCCCGATGGCGGCCTGCCGGTGCAGCTAATCGAGATGCGCAACACGCCGCGCTTCGAGTCCGGCGGCGGCGGCCTGTTTTCGACAATGGACAACTACGCGCGCTTTGCGCAGATGCTTTATCAGAATGGTGCGTTTGCGGACGCCCGCATCATCGGCCGCAAGACGCTTGAGTGGATGACCTCGGACCATCTCGGACCCAACGTGCGGATTGGCACCCCTTCCCTCCTGCAGCCGGGACACACGTTCGGCCTCGGATTCGCGGTGCGGCGCGAATCCGGTATGGGCCAGACCCCCGGCACGCCCGGAGAGTTTTTCTGGGGCGGCGTCGCGGGAACGTATTTCTGGGTCGCGCCGAAGGAAGAGCTTTACGCGCTGATGATGGTCCAGGCACCGCGGCAGCGCGACTATTTCCGTCAGCTATTCCGCACGCTGGTTTACGCCGCGCTGGCGTAATCAAATCTGCGGCACATCCCGATCCAACCGAATCGGGATGTGCTCCAGATTCTTGTTCTGTCGCATATCCTTCTCGGAAAACCGGCTTCCATTTTTCCGGGCCATGCTCTGGCGGCGATATGCGTCGCGCCGCAGAACCTGTACGCCAAACCAGCCCCAATAGACGCGGTGCCTGCAAATCAGGCCTTGGTCGTTGAGCTGCATCGATTCGACGAAGTCCATTTGATCGCCGTCGGGAGTCGCGCGAGGATATTCCCGGGCCCGCCGAACGGCGCACGTCAAATCAAATACTCATCGCGCCAGTGCACTTCGCGACGTCAGCGCAAGAATCGCGGTTGCGATGACGTAAACGCCGATGCTCAATAGGATCGGCAGCGTGTAATCGTGGCTGACATCGAAGACAAACCCGGCGGCACTTGGCCCGACCAGCGTCCCAAAGGCGACACTCGTATAGAGGATGCCGATCAGGCTCGACGCATGACGCGCGCCAAAATAGTCGATGACCACAGCCGGGGCGAGCGCCACGAACCCGCCATAGAAGACGCCATACACCAGAGCGAACAGGGCCAGCGGCCACAGGCTGAACGAAAACAGCCACATGACGAATGAAAGGCCCATGCCGACGAACATGATCAGAAAAGACAGCGGCCGGCCCAGACGATCGGCGAGGCCGCCGAGCAGGAAGCGTCCGGCGGTGCTGCCGACCCCGATCGCACCGACCAGCAGCACGGCCGCGGACTGGGTTACATCGTGATCGAGCGCATAAGGCACCAGATGCACGAACGGTACAAACAGACCGAACGCGCACATGAAGCATGCGGCGTAGAGACCGATAAAGCGCCCCGACGTGATCGCATCGCGTACCGAATGACCCGAAGCCGCGGGCGCACGGTCTGGCATTGTCGGCGGATCCCCGTCGGCGCTAAGGCCGCGGCCGCGCGGATCGTCTTCGATCAGCATCGCCATTCCGGCTCCCGCGACGATCGCGAAGATGCCAAGAAGCAAGTAGGTTTCGCGCCAGCCCAGCGCATCGATCAAAAGCGCAGCGAGCGGCGGCACCACGAGCGTTCCGACACCGATGCCGCTCACCGCGAGCCCGGACGCAAAACCGCGCCGGCGCAGGAACCATCGCTGCACCGCCGCCACTGCCGGCACGTAGGAACAGCCGATGCCGAGCCCGACACCCAATCCATACGCCACGTAAACCTGCAGCAAGCTCTGCGCGACGCTGGCAACGACAAGCCCGGCGCCGGTGAGGATCATGCCGATGACGGCAAAGGGCCGCGAGCCGAAACGGTCGGCGAGCGGGCCCGATATCACACCAAGCGCGAAATAGAAAAACCCGGCAATGGAGAAAACCAGCGAGATCGATCCGCGCGAGGCGGCGAAATCATGCTGCAGCGGCAGCAGGAAAGCGCTGAAGGAATAGGCGCAGCCGAAGCCGACGAAGGTGACGGCAAATGTCCCTGCGACGACGAACCAGCCATAGAAGATGCGCGGATTGGATACGGACGAATTGGTGCTCACGTTTGTTCCCGGCAACATGCAACCATCTCCGCAGCTGCGCGGTGATGCAAGCGGTAAGATGGGCAGTAGCGGCGCCGGAGACGAGCGCCAACACTACGGACGATTCCGAAGCGTTGCCGAACGGGTGATTCAGTCGTCGTAAGTTTCGTGCACGGCGACGGCGCCCTGCTTCCAATACGCCGCCGCCTTCACCCGATCCTTGGGCAAGCCGCGCTGATCGACGAGATAGCGACGTAATGCTTTTGCCGCGACCGCCTCCGCCGCCACCCAGGCATAGCCTTCGCCCGGAGGCAGCATCAATTCCGAAAGCGCTCTTTGCAACAACGAATGATTGCCCGTCTCCGTACCTACGCGGTGCAGCCAGTGCATCTGCAGACGCGTGCTGGTCTGGAATTGTTGCTCTTCGGCGGCATCGGCGACTTCAACAACCGTGATGACGCGCGTGCCAGCCGGCAATTCCTCCAAGCGGCGGCCGATGGCCGGAATAGCCGTCTCGTCACCGACCAGCAGATACCAGTCGAAATCATCGGGCACGATGAAAGAACCGCGCGGACCGCCGACGCCGAGATATTGTCCCGGCCGCGCCTGTGCGGCCCAGGTCGTGGCTGGTCCGTCGCCATGCAGAACAAAGTCGATCGTCAGCATGTTCGCTGCCGCATCATAACGGCGCGGCGTGTAGTCGCGCGCGGCGGGGCGTGGCGCGCCTTCCGGATAAACGGGGCCGTTTGGCGTCGGCGTCGGCAAAACCGGCTTGTCTTGCCCGGGCTGCGGGAAGAACAGTTTCACGTGATCATCGTGGGCGGCGCTAACGAACCCGGCCAACGCTTTGCCTCCGACGACGACACGAACCATTTTGGGTGTAAGGCGGCTGACCTCATGCACCTGCAGCAGCCGCATTTTTAATTCGTGACGCACGCGCCTGGTCGTGCGCGCGGTTGTTGTTTGGAACGTTTCTGACATGGAATCGCCTGTGTCGACCCTGATGGTCAAAAAGATAGTCGTCCTTGCCGTGATATCAATGCGCGGGCGAGGGAGGAAGAGGGACGCCGCAATGCGGGCAAACGCGAAGCGGAGGGGTGGTGACGTCGGCACTCAGCGCCGCCGCCGCGGCTCAGCCAGGTGCCGGGCCTTGCCATGGGCACGGACGCTACCGGCCAACATCGCCGCGCCAAACGCGTCACCCGCATGCATTGCGGCGGTCCGCTCGCGGTGGATTTTGAGCTGATCCAAAAAGCCTACGGTAATGAGCCCCGAAAACAGCGCCAGCGTGCCGATCCCGATGATGGACACAGCCCCGCCCAGCAGCCTCCCCGCCAAGGTCGTCGGCACCATGTCGCCATAGCCGACCGAAGAAGCTTGCCATGTTGTGAAGCCTTTGCGCTGCGCCATATCGATCACGAGCTGGGTACGGGGCCCGCAGTCCTCAGCGATCCAGCGGCTTGAAAACCATTTCATCATTTCGCGTCTCCTTTCATGTTGATGAGAGATCGTGGGGACCAGGCGATCCAAATCGCGAGCGCCGCCCGCAGAAAGACCGCCGGCAGATCGACGAGCAGTTGGCGGACATGCTCGCGCCCGGCCGCGGCATCCCACAGGTGGACCAGGGCATGGATCGTTAGAAAGGCGGCGCCGGCTTGCGCCGCCGGCCGCGCTGCGTCGTCGATCGCGAACCACACGAGCGCGGCTCCGGCGACGAGATAGGCGGCGCCGATGTCGCGGACAAAATGCGGGTTGAAGGGGCCGGTTTGCGGCACTCCGGGCACCAACGCGTACCAGGCATCGGGAACTGCCAGCATGGTTAACCCATTGGCGATCAAATCCAATCCGGCAATCCAGGCGGCGATCACGCGCATTATCTTGGGCATTGTCTTGGCATTGTCTTGGCCTCCTGCCGCATAAGACGAGGCAGCAAGGGCCGATGTGACATGGCGCGAGGCGAAAATCGGCAGAGCCGCCGCGCTCATCGGCTCCGGCACGCTTCACAACCGGCCGATAAATTGATTGAGTGCGGCTTCAGGCTTGGACGCCTATCACATTGCCGCAGGGTGCGGCGCCATCTCGGGAAAAATGCCGGATTACTACGCGATCCTATGGCGCGCTTTGAGAAAAGGCGATTTTCAAAGCGTGCGGTGGCGCGAAAGCGTCTTTGACCAAACGCGGCAAATGCTGCGCAATCAGCTACGCAACACGCAGCCGCCAGTGTCGAATACCGACATCAGGCTGCACACCGACGCCCTCGAAGCGGCCATCAAGACGATCCAAGGCGAGCTTTCGCAAGGCGCCGCCGCGGCGGACCGCCGCCGATCAGGCAGTGAGCGGGCCGATGCCATATCCGAGCCTGGAGAAGCCCGATCGAAAGGCGCGTCGCAGCGCGGATTTACTACGCTCATCTCGATCGTGCTGGCCATCGTCGTCGCAGCGCTTGCCGCCGGCGGCTATGCCTATGTGGCTTCCCGGCACGGCAACGTGCCGTCGCCACAAAGCAAGGTCCAACCGCAAATCGCCCAAGCCCCGCCTGTGGCGAACACCCGAGCCCCATCTGCAACGACCAACCCATCCACGCCGGCGGCGAATACCCCATCACCGCCGGCCGTGAATAATATCGAGGCAACGAAGCAAGCCGCCGCCCCATCGCTCAAGCGGCCGAAAACCCAGCACAAGGCGGCAGCCTTGGCCGACGGGGACCTGCCGCCCGGCGTCGATGGCGGTTCGAGCGATGAGGAAGTGGCCTTTTTCTTTCGGCGTCAGCCGGTGTTCTATCGCACCGTGCATCCCGTCGGCTCGATCATCATCGATAAGCAACAGCATTTCCTTTATCTGATCCAACCGAACCAGGTGGCGCTACGTTACGGGATCGGCGTCGGCAAGCCATGCGCGGGCACAGCCGGCCTTCACAAAGTGGCCGGCAAAAAGGAATGGCCGGAGTGGAAAGCGCCGGCCGACATGGTGGACAGCAAGCTCGCGCCCGAAGGCGTCATGAAAGGCGGGCCAGGCAATCCGCTCGGCGCGCGCATCATCGTTCTCGACGATGGCGGCATGAGCATCCACGGGACCAATGCGCCGAAGACGATCGGAAGCTATCTCGACTCAGGCTGCATCCGGCTGGTGAACGACGACATCGTCGATCTCTACAATCGGGTTGCGGTCGGCGCGCGCGTCGTCGTGTCCGACTAGAGCACATCCCGATTCAATCGAATCGGGATGTGCTCTAGATTCTTGTTCTGTCGCATGTCCTTTTCGGAAAACCGGCTTCCACTTTTCCGGGACACGCTCTTAGACCGTGATCCAATTCGATTGAATCTTTCCGGGATCATGCTTTAAGGCTTCTCGTGCTGCGGCGCCGACGGCGTGCGCCTGCCGGCGAAGAGCCTCATAAGCCGCGAGACATCGATGCCCGAGAGCGCCATGCCGAGCGCGATGGCCAATCCTTCAATGACGAATTGCAGCGCCGAGGACAGGCCGAGCATTTGCAGCATCTGGCCAAGTTGGGTGAGAAACAGTGCAGCGCCGGCGACCGCCACCATGCTGCCGATGCCGCCGGACATGGCCGTGCCGCCGAGAACCGCCGCCGCGATCGGCGCCAGCAAATAAGGCTCGCCGACTTTCAGGGTCGGGTTGCGGATGAAGGCCGAAACCAGGATGCCGGCGACGCCGTAAAGAAAGGCGGCGGCGGCGAAAGCCGCAGTCTGGTAGGCGGCGATATTGATACCCGCGATCCAGGCCGCGCGCGGGTTGGCGCCGACCGCGCAAAAGCGCCG
>Ga0187781_10000114_pt1 | contig 53062 bp, 54 predicted proteins | sample 0715_SJ02_MP02_2_FD_132447 | JGI IMG/M metagenome (GOLD analysis project Ga0187781, IMG submission 132447) | Tropical peat soil microbial communities from peatlands in Department of Meta, Colombia - 0715_SJ02_MP02_20_MG | ecosystem: Environmental > Terrestrial > Soil > Wetlands > Peat | place...
AGCGTTGCGTAGAGGCGATCGTTGCGGCGCTCGAGATTGATCAGCTTGATGAGCTCCTCGAGTCCCGGCAGTTGCGCGGGGGATGCAAACGCCTGCGATTGCACGGCGCGATTGAGCGTGTCCGCATCGCTCACCAACAGCTGAAGATTCCCGCGCGAGGTTTGCGGCGGAATCGTGACCGGAATCTGCTGGATGAACGGAGTGCCGCGGTAAGGCCGGAGCAAAACTTTCACGGCGACGGTCTCGCCGGGATGCACTTCGCTTTTTTCCACCCAGGCTTCGTCAATCATCGCCCAGCGGCGCTCGGCGAGCGTGGTCACCTGCAATTGCACGCGCTCGACTTTCGGCGGTTCGTAGGGGTTCGAGTAAATCCGCGCGAAGGCGCCCTGCACAGCCATGGCCACCAGCATGCCCGTCGGCACGGGAGTGTCCGTCGGCGCGAACAGATCCTCGAGCTTCACTTGCGTGTGCCCCTTCAGTTCGATCGTGCCCTCCAGATGCAGCGTCGAGCCTTCCCCGTACGCCGGCGTCGAGACGATCCCGTTGAAGGTTGAAAGCGCGACGAGCAGCGGCGTTAATTGCGGGCTCTCGATCACTTCGATGTGAAAATCCTTTACCACCGCGGGAGTCACGAGCTTCACGTCGATCGGAATCATCGGCGGCCCTGCGCCCAGCGTGCCCATCACCGCCGTGAGCCGGTCTTGCGTGAGCGTTCCGATTGTGCCGGACGTGGTCATCACTTTCGTCGAAGCCATCGACGACGCCAGCGTGACCACCACGTGCCCTCTCGACAGCGGCATCGAGACCGACCCCAGCCCGAAAATCGGGTGCCCGCAGGCCAGGATGCGGTCGCTTTCCACCGACGTCACGGTGCAACCCGGGCTGACCGTCAGGTCACCGCGCACCAGGTTAATTCCCACCATATCTCCCGGCTTCAATTTCGCATCTTCCGGAGAAGCCGGAGATGTCCCGCCCGGCATCGCGGCTATGCCCCAGGCGCTGAATTGTTTTCCGAATTGCGCGAGAGTTTCCGGCAACATTCCGCTCGAAATCAGCGGGGTCTCGATAGGCATGAGCAATTGGCCGGCCGGCAAATTCAATTCCTGGGCGAAGTGGTTTGGAAGCGCGACGCTGGCTGCGAATTGTCCGGTGGCCCCATCGGCTCCGGCTGCATTTGGCTTGGCGGACCCTGCCGGCGCGGAAGATTTTTCCACGTCCAGCATATTTTCGATGGGGGTCACGCCTGCAATTGCTTCCTTCGTGAAAATCCCCAGTTTCAGCGAGAGCGCGCCCGCGAGTTTTCCATCGAAATAGACGGGGCTCCCGCTCATCCCAGCGACCACGCCCGAGTATTCCACTTTGTCGCCGAACAACTGGACCAAAATCACATCCTGCTTCGGGCCAAGCGCGTTATGAAGCACCCCGAGCACGACCAGATCCATTTTTTCGACCTGGTCTCCCGTAAACACGGTATAGGCGACGCCTTTCAATCCGGGAGTGACCTGGCTCAGGGGAAATATTTCCGAGTTTTCGCCGGCGCCGAGAGGAAGGACCGCCGCTACCAGCAGCGCGGCCGCAAGGCCGAAGCAGAGTCTCCGCAGCGCAATTGGCATGGGATATTTATGATACCTGCCAGGCTAACGCGAAGCAAATCAGCCTTGCGTGTGCCGCCGAATCCCGTGGGGGAGACATTTTTTCACTAGGCCAATAGCTGGCAAGGCGCTAATTCGTCCGGGCGGACTGCGCATAATACCCCTGACGCGCGCGGGCAGTCAGGCTAGGATCGGCAAGCTTGATCTCCAAGTGGTGGTACTCATCGAGATGGTCGGATGGAGGCGGCTCGAACGAGATCTCGTAATAGGGTGTCGCGTCGGCGATGCAATCTTGGACGAGCTTCGCGATGTCGTTGCTGGAGGTAAAAACCAGACCGCCACTCTGGATGGCGAGCACCTGGAGCGCCAGGTTTGGCACGCTAACTTGGTTGGACTTGGTCACGGCTTTGAGGTAGGGCTTATAATCATTGGCCCGGATCACGGACTCCGCGGCTCCAAGAGGGTCGACAACATAGAGGGTGACCCGAGACTGCATCAGGCGATTCGTGAGGTTCACCAGATCCGCAAAGATTTGCTGCTCCTGCTTCGAGTCGAACTGGCGGCCCACTCCTCCCGCCAACGGCCAGCCCGGCGAGACCCATATCATCACCTTGTGCCCCGGACGCCGTACCTCCGCCCCAACAATCTGGCGGAAACCCGCGAGTGAAAGCTTCCAGCGTTCAGCGCCGGCGCCACCTCCGGTGGTGCGAAAGATGCGGATCCCTTCGTTGTTCTGATCGAGTTCGGAGCTCAGCACATTCCCGTCACTCGAAAAATCTCCCAGCATCTGCATTCCCCGATCGCTGAGCACGCCTATCGCAACCGACTGCGCGAGATGGCCTCCTTCAGCGCGCAGAAACCGATCGAGCTCCGTGTGGACGATATTGACATTCTGATAGCCCGTGTTCGCTGTATCGACGATGAGGACGACCTCCAACGGAGTTTCCCGGCCCGTGACGGCCCTGAAAGAGGTGATGGGCCTTTGGACGCCATTATCCAGGAGAGTGAAATCCTGTTGCTGAAGACCGGTTTCGGCTGCGCCGGATTTCGGCGTCACGACAACGTCGAGATGGATTTTGCTGTCGGGAGGCCGGGTTGGCGTGCCCGGTTGTTGGGTTGAAGCCGCCGTTGCCAGGAGCAAGATCAACGGCAGAAGAAATCCAATCCGCGCATTGGAGAGCATGGCTTATAACCCCCAGGCCAGGGCCTGATGAACGGCTTAACTCGATCCTTGAATTCAGGGAAGCATCAATGTAGCACATTATCATAATGAAGGAAGGTTGAAAGGCTAAACTTAATGCCAGTTTACTTATCATCTCTGAAGCCAATGCGGGGAGATAAGTTTTGTGGAAGGGAGATGCCGCTATCGAGCAAAGCCGGATTCACAGCGCGGCTTGGCGCCCCAAGCATTATTCTGTGCTTGGCGGTGGTTTATCAGCAGCTGGGTTCTTCCTATCCTCCATACATTTTGTCAGTTTGTCGAGGATGGTAATGAAGTCTGTTAGCGATGCTTCCTTGACCTCTCTAACCCTGATTTCTCCGCCGGGATTGATGGGTGCGCCGGCGAATCCGCGCCCGATGCTCACATAGCGATTTCCGAAGAGACCATTTGTAGCGAGATAGGCGCTCGAATTATCTCGGATCATGCTCTGAAAGCGCTTCTCGATTCTTAGCGTCAGCTCGATTCTGCGGCTGGAATCTGCGCTGTTGTCTGCGAGCCGCAACTTGCTTACACGCCCAACCCGCATGCCATCCAGCAGCACATCCGATCCGGCACGAATTCCATCCGCCTCGGGTACGAAAATCGAGAGTTCGTACTTGGGCTGGAGCAATCCGGATGACCAAAGGACTGACAGGATCGAGATCACTAGAATTGCGCCCAAAATAGCGGACGTAATTTTGAGCGCCTTATCTGATATTCGGATGGTTATCTCGGCCATTGGAGCCATCCCCCCCGCGAAGTGGCGATAATTGAATCACACAATAAGAAAGAGGGCCAACACCGGGTTTCACGAATTCACGCCGATCCACCTATTTCATCTCCGGCTCTTTGCCGGTCCAGGCGTGCTCGAGGATCCGCCATTTGCCGTCGGGCTGGCGCTTGAAGATCATCAGGTAACTTCCGCGAGTGGGATATTTTTTGCCGGTGGCGATGAGCGTCATGGTCTCCCTGTAGTCGCCGCTGTCGTAAGCGAGTTTTCCCGAGTCTTCGATCTTCATGCTCAGCAGCCGCAGGTCCACGGTCGCCGTGTCCATCGCTCCTTTGATGAGTTGGCGGATCGCGGGTGCGCCGGTGATGCGTTCGCCTCCTCCGGTGAGGAACACGGCATCGGGCGCATACAACTCCATCACGGGGTCAAGTTGTTTGGCGGAAAACCGATTCACCCACTGCTCGCGAATCTTCGCAATCTCTTCAGCCGTCTTTGCGGACGCTGCTCCTGCGTTCGTGCGAATCTCAGTCGGCACACCAGAGCCGCGCGTTCTTCCCCCGAGGAAAATTACCGGCAGCATTGCCAACAGTCCCGCACTTAGTGTGCCCACAATCTTGTAATTCCACATTGGACATCTCCTAATTTCCTGCCCATGCTTATACGAGAATTTCCCGCATGAATCTATATAGCTTGCGCTGCTGGCCTGCAGGAGTCTTGGGTGGGAGCCCCCGCATTGATGCGGGGGAGGAGCGCTTTAGCGCTCCGGCAAAAGCGTTGGTCTTGGATCCTGCGCTTTAGCGCCGGGAATTCAAACCTCCCAGGCTAAAGCCTGTCTATCCTTTGAACACTCTTTCGCTGGACTGAAGTCCAGCTTCCCCCTGCTAAAGCAGGGGGCTCCCACCAACTTTTTTTCGCAACCCGAGGCATTCAAGGGCTCCATGCTAAAATCCCGGCGTGAGCAAGAAAATGATTGCGCCCGGCGGAAATATTTCCGGGGCTGTCGAGCTGCCGGGCGATAAATCCATCTCGCACCGGTATGCCATGCTCGCGGCGCTTGCCGAAGGACCGAGCGAGATCACGAATTATTCCTCGGCTGCCGATTGCCAGAGCACTCTCGAGTGTCTTCGAGCGCTGGGACCGGAAATCCGCACGGAGCGCGGCGCTGTGCCAGTGGTGCGAATCTCGGGCGCGGGCCTCGGCGGATTGAAACCGCCGCGCCGCACGCTCGACGCCCAGAATTCCGGCAGCACGATCCGCATGCTCTCGGGAATTCTCGCGGGGCAGTCGTTTTCTTCCAAAATCACGGGCGACGCTTCGCTGCGGCGCCGGCCGATGCTGCGCGTGATCGAGCCGCTGCGCCAAATGGGAGCGGTGATCGAAAGCCACGACGGCGGTCACGCTCCGCTGGAGATTCGCGGCGGCGAATTGCGTGCGATCGACTACGCGCTGCCGGTTCCCAGCGCCCAGGTGAAGTCGGCGATCCTCTTTGCGGGGCTGTACGCCGAGGGCGTGACGTGCGTGCACGAAGCCGTGCGCACGCGCGATCACACAGAAATCGCCCTGCGTGAATTCGGCGCGAATGTCGAAGTCTCGAAGGGCGCGATTCGCATCCATCCGCCGGAGCGGCTCGAGCCGCGCCGGCTCGTTGTGCCCGGCGACCTTTCGGCGGGAATTTTTCTGATTGGCGCATCGTTGATTTTGCCGGGCTCCTCGCTCCTGCTTCACAATGTGGGCCTGAATCCGACGCGCGCGAAGGTGCTCGATCTGCTGATTTCGTGGGGCGCGCCGATCAACATTGCGTCGCTGCAATCGCGCGACGGCGAATTGGCGGGTGATGTGGCCGTGCGACATTCCCCGCTCAGCGGCGGGACGGTGGGCGGCGCGCAAGTGGCCGAAATGATTGATGAGCTGCCGATGCTTGCGGCGCTCGGTCCCTTCACGGAGAAGGGAATTGAAATTCACGACGCGCAGGAATTGCGCGCAAAGGAAAGCGACCGTATCGCTGCACTGATCCAGGGCTTGCGCCGGATGAACGCGCGCGTCGAAGAATTTCCGGATGGATTGCGAGTCGAAGGCCGCGCCGCAGCGAAATTGCGCGGAGGCAAAAGCGATCCGCAGGGCGACCATCGAATTGCGATGGCGCTGGCGATTGCTGCTTTGGGAGCCGAAGGGGAGACGCTGATCCGCGACTCCGATTGCGTGGCCGTTTCCTTCCCGGAATTTTTCTCGACGCTCGACCGGCTGCGCGGAAAGAGCTAAGCAATGAATCGAACGCCGCCTTCAGAAAATTGGCAAGTTCGACCTCTCGCCGGGCAAGAAGAGGCCGAACGATGCGCCCGCCTGATGGCGTCGCTTGAGCCATGGATCACGCTGCGTCGCGACTACGACGAGTCACTGCGCGTGCTGCTCGACCCGCAGCGGGAGTCCTACGTCGCCTATCGGGGAGATTCCCTCGAAGGCTTTCTCATCCTCGTGATGCACGGCGCGTTCGTAGGCTACATCCAAACGATCTGCGTGGCTCCCGAAGCCCGCGGACGAGGGCTGGGCACAACACTCATGCAGTTCGCGGAAGCGCGCATATTTCGGGAGTCGCCAAACGCGTTCATCTGCGCGTCTTCCTTCAATCTGCGCGCGCAGAAGCTCTACGAGAGGCTGGGCTACGAAGTGGTGGGAGAATTGAAGGAGTTCATCATTCCGGGCCATTCGGAAGTTCTGCTGCGCAAGACCATGGGGCCGCTGCGAAGCTTCAATCCGACTTCCGCAGATAAATCGTGCCGTAGCTCGTCGTGATATTGATTTTCGGCCCGCGCGATCCCACTTTGCCGTTCAGGCGGCCGACGTCGGAGCCGTTCGCGAGCTTGAGCGACGCATCTTCAAAATCGCTTTCAATCTCGCCGGAGCGCGAAACGGCGTTGATTTCGAACGCCGATTTTGACGGCAGCGTGATGTCGATCGCTCCCGAATCGTCGGCGATGTTGATCTCCTCGCGCGGAGGCTCGGCCAGCCGCACTTTGATATCGCCCTTCGAGTCGGCAATATCGAGCCGGCCGGCGATATTCTCCACTTCGATATCCTGCTCGTGGGCGGCGATCTTTCCCGCACCCGAAACATCCGAAATCTTAATATCGCCGGAATCGAGCTCCAGGCGGCCGGCGAGCCGCTGCAATGTGATATCGGACCGCTGCGAAACGTAATGCGTCGTTTTCGAGACGTTGCGCAACCGCACCGGCCCGAAAAAATCGCCCTCGAGTGTGGCGTCGCCGGCAATGTCGTCCAAATCGACCTGGCTGCCATTGCCGGTGATGCGAACATTCCCCGCCACATCCGAAATTCGCGCGTCGCCTTTCTTCATCTCCACGCTCACGTCCGAGCCCACGTCGTGAACCTCCACGTCGCCGCTCTCCGACGCCGCCGTCACGCTCCCGGAGATTCCCGAGACATTGATATCGCCGCGCGAAGTCGACGCCGTCAAATTCACTTTTCTGGGGACCTCCACGTCGAGGTCCACGTTGACATGGCCGTGAGGGTCCTCCTGATTGGAAGGACGCAGCACGTAACCATTGCCGGACCGCTCCAGCGTGACGGCGACGCTGCTCATGCGCTCGTGCGCCCGGCGTTCCGAGCTCCCGCTGGCCAATTTGCCCGCTTCGACGTGCAGCTCATTTCCTTCGGCAGTATGAACCGTGATGTTTCCGCTGCGCGTTTGCACCGCGAGGTTTGCTCCGGCAGGAAGCGTCGAAGGAGGCACCACTTCGGATTCCGTGAATCGTTCGCCGAAAGGCTCGAAATTGAAATTCCAATCGCGCCGGGGCGGAGCGAATTTGTCGAAGATCCATAGCCAAAGCAGCGCCAAAATCACCACAAAAAGCATCGCCGCCTCGCCGCCGGAAAGCACCGCCGTGCGGCCTTCGCCGCTGCGGTTCGCGGTCAAATGATCGATCAGCTTGGCGACGCCCCACAGAATCAGCAGCACCGGCCAATAGACGCCGATCAGGTGCCCGATGCGAAGTTCGGGGTGGAAGCGATGCAGGAGGAAAAGCACCCCGAGGAGGATGAGAAGCACGCCGGAAAAAATCGAGCTTCGGGGATTTTCGCCGTTGCTCACGCGCGCCTCACGTGGAGGGATGTCCGGCTCGAGACGCGAGCGACTGGGCCACCAGCACGACTCCCGCGACAATCAGGATGACGGGCCAAAGATCGGCGATGCTATAGCGCGTGTACTGCCCCGCGAGAAAAATCGCTCCGATCGTGATCAGCATCAGCGGGCCCATCAGCCCCCGCACCTGGCAGTGAGCGCAGCCGCAGCGCATTCCGTCTTCTCTCGACATCCAGCCGCTCCTTACGCCTGCTTGCCCACGCGGGACCACAGCAGGTAAATCCCGAGCGCGATCAGCGCCACGGGCCACGACTTGGCAAACCACTCTTCGCGCAGCAAGCCGAAATTCGCCAGCAAAAATAAAATTCCGAGAATGATGAGGACAAAGGCGCCGATCGGCCGCTCCGCGCGCGTCTCGCCCATGATGCCTGCCGGCGGCGGGGCGCCATCGCGCCGCGCCTTGGCCACGCGATACGCATCGATCGGCATGTACAAGCAGAAACACCCGAGCGCGATGCCGAAGAAGGCGTCGACTCCTGAAGAGACATCGCTGCTGAGGACGGCGATGATTCCTCCGAACACCAGCACGTGGATGAGCGCTTTGATGTATTCGCCGTTGTAAACGGCGCCGAGCCCGGGGATAAATCCCAGCGCCAGCGCCAGGCCCGGATTCGGCCCTGGTTTCGTGGCAGTCGAAGGGCTGCCGCCCATCATCGATGCGACGCACGACTCGCAATAGAACGCGCCGCGGATTTCCCGCGTGCACTCGGGGCAAAGCGCTTTGCCGCAATGGCGGCAATAGCCGGTGGCTTCGCGTTCGGCGTGCGTCGCGCAATTCATCGCGGACTCCCGGCAGCGGCCTCAATCAAGCTGCTCGAGAAATTCCCGGGCAGCAGCACGGCAAACATCTTGGGCGCGCGCACCTGCGTCCGGTCGTGCGGCGGATTTTTCTCGGACTTTTGCTGCGGAGCCGAAGATTCCGGCGGCGTTTGCGGGGCGGGCGCCGCAGGAGCTGCGGCAGGTTCCGGCTCCGGCTGGAGGCGCGACTGGATCTCGTAAACCACGCGCAGGTCGTTGACGTACTTCACGCTTCGCGCGTACACAAGATGAGCCTGCCGGTTGGTCGCGCGCAGCAGGCTCGCTGGATTGAGATCGGCCTTGCGGAGTTTTGCCGGCGTCAGCCCGGAAGAATGCAGCACGATGAGCAGCGACGCTGCAACCGTCAGCGCCCCCAGCACAAATCGAGGCTGCCAGACCGCCGGGACCCACGCAAACACCCGCTTCCACCAGGCTCTCGACTCGCGCGGCCCCAGCGTTGCGTCCAGGATCTTGCGCGCCAGTTGCGGCGGTTCGGGCACGGGCTCCAGCTCGTGAATCCGGCTCACCAGGCCGCGGACATTCGCAACCAGCAGGCCGCAGTGCCCACATCCAGCCGCATGAGCAGAAAACGCCTCTGCTTCTTCCGCCGCGAGCACCCCGTCGAGGTAATCGCTCAGCCGCTCTTCCGATTGTGTGCAGTTCCAATCCATGGCCTCTGGCCTTCTTCGTTCAACCCTCGACTTTCAACTTTCAACCCTCAACTGGGTCTCAGCCCCATTGATTCCAGAATCCGCGCCAGCTCGATTCGCCCGCGATTGATTCTCGACTTCACCGTGCCTTCGGGCACTTCCAGCACGGCCTGAATCTCATTGTATTCGAGGCCCTGCAAATCCCGAAGGATCACGGCCTCGCGAAGTTCCGGCGAAAGTTTTCCGAGCGCTTGTTGCAACTGCACGCTCAACTCGGCCGCCTGAGCCAGCTTGTCGGGCGCTCGCGCCGCGGAATGTTTCTCCTCGAGCACGGGCATCGCGTCTTCGATCGAGTCGGTCAGGCGGTCGCGCCGGGTCCGGCGGTAGTGGTCCACCAGCAAATTGCGTGTCACGCTGGTGAGCCACGTGGGGAATGCGCCGTACGCGGACCGGTAGCTCGGCAGCGTGCGGTAGATGCGCAGGAAAACCTCCTGGCTCAGGTCCTCGGCTTCGGTGGAATTGCCGGTGAACCGGTAACACAGGTTGAAAACGCGCCGCGTGTGCCGCCGCACAAGTTCCTCCCAGGCCGACCCTTCGCCCCGGAGACATTGCTGCACCAGTTGGGCGTCGGGCTCCAATCTTCCTCAGCCTCGCAGCTTGCATCCGTCCTCGGCCTCACCCAGTGGAACGCAAATCGCGGCCGAAAAGTTCCCTCATGTGTGCGGTTCCGGACATTTTCCCGTCCCAAGCCCCTGTGCAGGCCGCCGTACACCGCGCCCCCGCTGCTCGGGTGCGCATCTTAGCCATGTTTTCCGTGGAATTACAAGGACGGGCAGTTGCGTGGCACAGGCACTCTTGCCTGTGCTCCTACGAGCCGGAACTCCCGTATGAGGCAATCGAGTTCGGCGCAATGGCTCGATTGCCTAGGCCTCGTTTCTCTGGAGTGCGGCGGCTTGACGCCGCTTTGGGCCCGTGTTCGCCCGCTAAGAGCCACCCACTCGACCGAGGCTTGACTCGGTCGACGTAATCGATGCGTTCAGAATGTTGGGATGTCGACGAAGCCACATGCGTTCGGATCATTCCCGGCGAGCGATTTAATGGTGGGTTGATACCAGCCAGCGAGACTTACCTTGCCGCTTCGAGCGCCTGCTTCAAATCAGGGCCGATTCTATCGGCGAGAGATACCGCGGGACTTGCTCCTACGTACCGGTTGATGATTGTGCCGTCGCTTCCGATCAAGACGTAGGTCGGCAGCCCGCGGACGCCGTACTTTCTGCCGAGGTTGCCGCCGTCATCGAATTGCTGCGTCCACGTCATGCCGTTCTGCGCGACAAAGGAGCGCATGTCGCTTTCGGCGTCGTCCTCACTGATGCTCACGACCTCGAGCTGATCGCCGCCGTAAGCCGAAACCAAGCGCTTCAAGTCTCCAACGGATTGGCGGCAAGGGCCGCACCACGAAGCCCAGAAATCGAGCAGGGTCACTTTTCCCGAGCTTCCACCTATAGACACGCTTCCGCCTAGAGCGGTGGCAATCGAGATTTCCGGGGCTTTGTCACCGGCATCAGCCGAGCGGGGGAAATTGTCATCGTCGTAGACGCGCGCCGGCTTCGCGCTCTCGCCCTTCTTCGCGCGGGCCAGCCGCGCCAGTTCGCCCAGTGAAGCCGGTTGGGAGGGCTGGTCAGCCGCGGCGTCGGCCGCGGGTTGCGCGGTGCGGCCGGAGTCTCGCGCGGCGCTGGAGGTGGAGTGGAGCGGCGTTGAAACGAAGCTGGCTGCTGAGTTGGCCGTCTGCACAGCCGATGTCTGGGGCGCGCCATTTGCACCGCCTGGCGCCGCATTAGAAGCAACATTCTGTACGCCAGCCGCGCCCGAAAACGCCAGCCAAAGCGCTGTCGCCACAGCGGAATTTGTGAGTGATCGCATGCGCCCTTCTCTTCCAGGACTCCCCGGGCCTTTCATTCAGCCTAAAAGGGCGCTTCGTTTCGTCCAATAGTACGACCGGCCAGATGTGCCCAATCTGCATTCCGCGCATGTCACATGTACCCGCGATCATTCGCCCTTAATTGAGCATGGTCGCCCGGTTTTTCTCGTAGGGGCACGGCATGCCGTGCCCGCTGCTGCCACGAGACAAACAGCGCCGACGCAAGCCGCGCCGAGCTTAGCGGACCACTTGGCCACAGTTTCCCGCTCACACGCGCGAGCTAAAACTCCACAGACTTTATCGGTTGCAATCGCCCCCGCAACGTGCCATGGTAATTGCGGAGATTTTTTGAATGATGGCGATTGTCCGATCCGGGGGCTCGAAGGCGCGCGGGGAGGCACATTTGCCGAGGCGACGCGATGGGTGTCCCTGGCCCTTTCGCCTCCGCCAGGACGCCTCGGGCGAAGCCACCTATGATTCTTTCAATCGCCAACCCGGCGAATTGAAATTCCGCGTAAGTGATTCAAATCAAAAGACAAGAGAATTTTCAATCGCCAACCCGACCCCGCGATTGCCAGTCGGAGATCATCTCCCATCCAGAAAATGGGAACCTGTGCCCTACCCCACGCCTCCCGAGTCAGGATTGCCCTCGGGTACGGATTGCCCGCCCTCCACCCGAATTCCGGTCGGGTCACTCATCACTCCGCACCGATCACCACTCACTGCCTTCTTCCCCCTCGCACACACCCGCGCCGCGCACCTTGACACTCTCGGAAGCTTGCTGCTACGGTGCCGAATCAATGCCCGGCAAAGCGCGAAAGTATCTCCTGGTCGTTCTGGCCGTTGCGGCCCTCGGCTATCTCTTCTACAAATTCCGCAATTCCATCACGCTCGAAGGGTTTCGCTGGAGCATGGTGTGGGACGCGCTGCGCGACGCGCGGCCGGGATTGCTGCTGCTTGCCATCGCCGCGATTTACGTGTGCTACGCGCTTCGGGCGCTGCGCTGGATGCATTTTTCGCGCACGCTCGGCCGGCTGCATTTCTGGAACGTGTTCACGGCGACGGTGATGGGATTTGCGTGCGTGTTTCTGCTGGGGCGCGCGGGAGAACCGGTTCGTCCGGTGCTGATTGCGAAAAAGGATTCGCTCTCGGTTCCGCGAATGTTCGGAGTGTACGTGCTCGAGCGCGTGTTCGATATCGGCGCGACCGCCGTGATTGCCGGGCTGGCGCTGCTGATGTTCAACTCGCGCGGGCTGGCCACCGAGGAGAATGCGCACATGATGGCCATCGCGCGCTCGGCCGGAGCGTTGCTGCTGGCCATGCTCGTGTCCATCATCGCGTTCCTGGTTTATTTTCGCTATCACGGCGCGACGTGGCTGGCGAAAAAATTGGAGCACCCCGTCTGGCGAGCCGGCTGGCGCGCAAAAATCGCGGTGCTGCTCGAAGGCTTCAGCGAAGGGTTGCAGGGAATTCGGACTTGGGCCGACCTCGGCTTGCTGGTGCTTTATTCGGTGGTGCACTGGATCCTCGTGGTGTTCATTTATCTGTGGGTCGCGCACGCGTTTGGCGGAGACCTGGCGGACATCGATTTTTCGGGCGCGCTGCTGGTGCTGGCTTTCACGCTGGTGGGCTCGGCGGTGCAACTGCCGGGAGTGGGTGGCGGCGCGCAGGCGGCGACGTTTCTTGTGTTCACTCTGATATTTGGGATAGAAAGCGAGCCGGCGGCGGTGGCCGCGATCAGTTTGTGGCTGATTACGTTCGCGTCGTGCTGCCTGATAGGGCTGCCGCTGCTGTTCCGCGAGGGGTGGTCGATGGGCGAGTTGAAACGCCTGGCGAAATCGGAAGAGGCGGCCGGAAAAGCGGCGCTGCTCGCGGACGCGGAACATCCGGAAGGATCGGGAGGGCTCGCGCGGTGAAGTGCCCCTTCTGTTCGCACCTCGACGACAAAGTGGTGGACTCGCGCGAAGCGCGTCCCGGCGATTTGGTGCGGCGGCGGCGCGAATGCCTGAAGTGCAAGCGGCGGTTCACGACCTACGAGCGCATTGATGAAATTCCGTACATGGTAATCAAGAAGGACGGCCGGCGCGAAAAATTCGAGCGCCAGAAAATTTTGCAGGGGCTGCTGAAAGCGTGCGAGAAGCGGCCGGTGCCCGTCGGAAAGCTCGAGACGATCGTGGACGAAGCCGAAGCGTTCGTGAGCGAAGCGCCGGACCGCGAGCGCTCGACCTCAGAAATCGGCGAGCTGCTGATGAGCCGGCTGAAGAAGCTCGATAAGGTGGCCTACGTCCGCTTCGCGTCCGTGTATCTCGACTTTAAAGACGTGAAGGAATTCATGGACGAGCTCAAAGGCCTGCTCAAGGAGCGCGCGAAGAAATGAAGCGGAGATGAGGAACCTTGCGAGAGGCGTTGCATGGGATCGAAGTAATGATGCGGGAGGATCCTGCGGCCGTGCTGGGTTTTTTGCTAATCGGTGCGTCCGGTTTCTTGTTCATCCACATGCAGTTCAAATTGAGGGCTGCGGGGGAGAAAGCAGATTTTTTCGCGGGCCTGTGGTCGAAGCCGAACCCGCTTGCGAGATACCTCAGCTTGTGCGCAAGTCGCGGCTGGTCGCGCTGGCCCGCATACCTTGTCTGGCCAAGCTTGGTGATCGGAATCGCGCTACTGATGTTCGGTTTGTTTCATTTGCAGGACTAGCCAGAATCGCAAGGGAAGAACGGCGCGGCTACGCTTGCCAAACGCCGGCGGCGAATTTTTTGATGGTGAGGAAGCCGAGATGCTCGTAGAGCTGGACCGCGGAACTATTGCTGGAAGTAACAGTCAGAGAGAGCGAATCGAAATGCCGGCGCTGAAGCGCTTGAATCGAAGCTTCCATCAGCGCGCGGCCGATGCCGTGGCCCTGATAGCCGGGCAGGACGCAGATTTGCGTCGTATGCCCCACGCCTTCGGCGACAATCGACGTCAGCACCATACCGACGAGCCGGTCGCCTGTGGCCGGGCGGATCAAAAACGAAGCTTCGGGAAGAAATTGGCCGCAGCCGGGAAGGATGACGATGTTGCGCAGAAATTTCATTCCCCCGGCTTCGCTGCGGTACTGATCGTTGATTTCGCCATCGACATGGTTTGCGTAGGCAAGCTGAATCAATTTCGCCGCGGACTCGAACACGCGATCGTTCCAGGTTTCGATGCGCAACCCGCTCGAGAGCGGCTTGCCGGAAAGTTTTGCTTCGGCCAGTTCGAGCAGCATGAACTGGCGCGTGTGCAGGTCGAGATATTTCGAGAGGAATGCGGGCTCGAGCTCGGTGCCGAACGGCATCAACTGCGCTTCAATGCGCTCGAGCCGCGGCGTCGCGCGCAGCGCCGTGAGGATTTCGTTGAGCAGCTCGCGCGTGATGGGCCCCTGGGCAAATTGCGAGGAAACGAAAAGGCCGCCGATCAGCCCCTTGTGATCTTCGAGGACGTAGAATCCGTAGCCGGCAGGGCGGCCGTCTTCGAGCGCCACGAATCCGCCGAGCGAGCGTGAATCAATGAATTTGCGAATCAGGTCAATCGAGGGGTAATAATCCCAGCGCAACTCCTCGCGCCAGTGGCGCGCCTCTTCCTGAAAAAGCGTGTCGAGAGACCTCGAATGAACCTGCCGGAGATCCACAATCTGCATGAAAAACTCACGCCGCTCCCGCAGCCATTATAGCCGGGCGCAGCAGCGGAACCCAAACCAGTGCAAATGCTGCAAGCGGATTCTGCGCGAAGGCCGGCGGCAAAGAGAAGTGTGCTACCATTCGACCGCCGAGGCGCGGAACGGTGAGCGCCCGCGCTTAATGGATGGCCGTCCTCTCAGAGCTACGCTATCCCACGACGCGTCTCGCCAAGGTTCTCTCCGGGCTGCTGGCGCTCCTGCTGTTCGGCTTCGTCGCGATTGCATCGATTTCCGGATTTCTGCTGTATCAGATTCTGCGGCCCTCGCGCGCCCCGGCGACGTTCGACCTGAACGTGATGATGGGGCATCCGACGGCATTCTCGTTCCCGGTGGCGGGAGAGCCGGACCGCGAAGGGTGGTTCTTTCCCGGGTTGCGTGGTGCGCCGACTGTAATTGTCTGCCACGGGTATCTTTCACAGCGCGCGGACGTGCTGACGCTGGTGACGGCGCTGCAAGACCATCAATTCAACGTGTATTTGTTCGACTTCGCCGGGCATGGCACCAGCCCCGGGATGGCCACGCTCGGATACGAAGAAACCGGCGAATTGCGAGCCGCTATTCAAGCGCTTGCGGCGCGCGATGACGTCGATCCACGGCGCTTCGGGTTGTGGGGCGTGGATATGGGTGGCTACGTCGTGCTGGAAGTCGCGTCTTCCGATTTGCGCGTGGCCGCTTTCGCTGTGGACGATGCCTACGACGACCCGCGCGATCTGGTGCAGATCGAAGTGAAAAAATCGGGGCTGACCTTTTTCCCGTACGTGAGCCGCTTCTGCGATTTCGGATTTCGCAGCATGAACTACAAATTCAGGAATGAGCCTCCCGTCTCACCGCGCCTGGCGCGGACGAAAGGGATTCCGAAATTATTCATTCAAGCGGACGACCGGCCCGTGCTCGCGGGCGAGACGCTCGCGATTTTCGCGCGCGCCCCCGAGCCGAAACAAACCGTGCGCGAGCGCTCCGGCTATTCGGAGATGACGGATGAAGACCGGCACGCATACGAAGAACTCATCGTAAATTTTTTCCTGCAAGCGCTCCCGCCGACGAGACCTTAGGGCGCCGCCGCGCCGGGAGAACGCGCCGGCGAGATGGGCACCATGAGAATTCCTGCATTGGGCTCGTCGAGCGGTCCGCTGACACGGCCGAGTTTTTCAATTTCACTGAATCCCTGCGGACTGGTGAGCACGAGCGCCGGGGCAGCGTCACCGGGAAGCCATTCGGGAAGTCTGCGCTCGAAATAAAATGCCAGGCCAAATTCCTGCGCGCGTTTCAGCCGGTAAATGAAAAGTCGGTCCGGGCGGCGATCGTGGCGCAAGAAATCTGCAGACCGCCTTGCGGAGTAAAACTCGTCGAGTGTCGGCAATACACGCGTGCTCGCAGCTTCAACCGCTATGCCGGCTGCCAACGCGCTGAGCAAAACCGCCGCTCCCAGCTTTCGCTGATAACCGGCGAAGACGGAAACCAGCACGATGAGAATTGCCACCGCGAGTGCAGGCAACAGCAGAGCACGAAACGGATCCTGCGGTCCTGCTCCATCGCGGCTTACAGCCGGGATTCGGTGCGCGAAATAAACTGCGGCGAGGATAAGCGCAAGCCACATGCAGCCAATCGCTCCGGCAAGTGCGGTGGCTTGCATGCGGCTGCGCTGAAACACACGGATAAGTCCTATGCTGCAAAGGAGAGCGAGCGGCGGAATCGCGGGGAGGATGTAACCGGGGAGTTTGGATTGCGAGAAGCTGAAGAACAAAAATGGAATCACGGCCCACCAGGCAAAGAAGTACCCGGGCGAATCGCTCCAGGATTTTTCACGCCACAGGCGAATACCCTCGAGCGCAGCGGGAATCAGAAGAGTTGTCCATGGCAGCAGGCCGAGGAGAATAATCGGCAGAAAGAACCAGACCGGCTGGCGGTGCTGAAAGACGGGCGTGAGGTAGCGCTCGAAATTATGGTGGAAGATGAAAACGCGAACGAATTCGGGATTGCGCAAGTGGCAGAGGATGTACCAGGGAAGGGAAACGACGCCGAAGGCAACGATGGCGATTGGATGCGCAAGCCGGAAGGCAGCGCGCCAATGCTTTGTGGTGAGCGCCCAACAGCCGACGGCACCCGCAGCGAGGGCGATCGCAGCGGGTCCTTTGGCCAGGACTGCCAGACCCAAAGCCGCACCGAAAGGTATGAGTGGCAGGCCGTCGCGGCCCAGTGCCTCCGAATTCCTCAACGCGCCATCCCTGGCCACTATCTCAGAAGCCGCAGCCATTGCCACCGTGAGAGTTGCCGCGAAAAGCATGTCGGGGCCGGCAGCCCGCGCGAATCCGATCGCGGCGACGCTCGAGGAAAATACGAGCGGGGCGATGAACGCGGGAGCTTCGGCGAAATGATTTGAGCGAGGGTAATGCCTCCACCCGAGCCAGGCGATTGCGAGCGCGGCAGCGAGCGCTGCGAATGACGAAGGAAGGCGCGCTGCCCATTCCGGCGAGAGGTGCGCGCGAAATCCGATTGCGGCGGCCCAGTAATAAAGCACGGGTTTCTCGAACCACGGCTGACCGTAGAGACGCGGCGTCACCCAATCGCCCGTTTCGGCCATCGCGCGGGCAATCCAGGCATAGCGCGGCTCGTCCGGACCAACAAGTCCGATGGCGCCCAGATGGCCGAACAGGCAGACCGCGATGGCACATGACGCGGCGACTATCATGGACACACGGACGAACGGTGGGCGGGTAAGCGGTTCACTCAAGGCGGATCGAGTCTAACATCCGAATGTGAAAATTCGAGATGCGCGGATTTGCGGGAACAATTCCGTGTCTTCCACTACTGGCATCTCCGAGCGGGCATCCCGCATAATGGGCCGCGATGCGGGAGTGGCTTGAATATGCGGCGGCGTGGACAGGGCTGAAAGCCCTCGGACTGCTGCCGAGATCGGCGGCGCGATTCGTGGGAGCAGGATTTGCGGGCGTCGCATTTGCGCTGCGGAGGCCGCTTGGCCGCGCGGCAGAATTCAATTTGGGGATCGCGTTTCCTGAAATGAAGGAACCGGAGCGGCGGCGAATCATTCGTGGGATGGTGCAGCAAGTCGGATGGATGGCGGGGGAATTTTCCCAATTCCCCCGATACACTCGCGACAAAATCGAAAATATCGTGGTGTACGACGGATTCGAAAATTTCGAGGCAGCGCGGCGGAAAGGCAAAGGAGTGCTTTTTCTCACCGGGCACATGAGTGCTTGGGAACTCTCATCGTTTGCGCATGCCGCCTATGGCCACCCGCTCCATTTTCTCGTGCGGCCCGTGGCCAATCCACGCGTGGACGCGCTGATCAATAATTACCGCTGCCGCTCCGGAAACCAGCCGATTGAAAAGAACCGCTCGGCGCGCGAGGTTCTTCGGGTGTTGAAGGAAGGCGGGGTCGTGGGAATTCTGGCGGACCACAACACATGGCTCGACGAGGCAGTATTCGTGGATTTTTTCGGAGTGCCGGCGGCGACGACATCAGGGCTCGCGCGGATTGCGCTGCGCACACAGGCTCCGGTCGTGCCCGGGTTTCTGATCTGGGATGAGCAACGGCGGCGGTATCGGCTGCGATTCGAGCCGGCGGTGGAGATGGTCCGGACTGGCAATGAAGACGCCGATGTGCGCGAGAATACGGCTCGCTTCACCAAAGTGATCGAGGAACACATTCGCGCGCATCCCGAGCAGTGGCTCTGGGCTCACAAGCGATGGAAGACGCGGCCCCCGGGTGAGAGGCCAATCTATCCATTTTAGAGAGTGTGTCTCGAACGCGGTCGTGAACGAATTATGCAGTCCGAAGTCGATTGCCTTTGATTTGGATTGGTGGCCGCCGGAGCACAGGCATGAGTGTCTGGGCCACGGAATCCGCCAATTGCGAGCGAGGTGAATATGAGTCATACGGCGGGGGAACTCGCGGAATATCTTGGGGCAGGAATCGAGGGAGATTCGAGCGCAATTGTCGCCGGGATCGCTGCCGCAGAGACAGCTGGCGCAGAGGATCTCATTTATTCCGATAGTCCGAAGCATATGGAAGCGGCTCGAAAATCGGCGGCGCGCTGCGTGCTTACGCACCCCGGCACGCGAATCGCCGGGAAGACAATCCTTGAGGCCGAGAATCCGAAATTCGCATTCGTAAAGGCGGCGGCATGGCTGGCGCCGAAGCGCGCGCCGAAGGCAGGAGTTCACGCGACCGCGATCATTGCGGCGAGCGCGCGAGTGGACCCGAGAGCCTTCGTCGGGCCATACGCCGTGGTAGAAGAAGAAGTGGAGATCGGGCCGGGAGCGGAGATCGGAGCTTTCTGTTTCCTGGGTTCGGGTTCGAAAGTGGGCGCCGATTGCCATTTACACCCGCGAGTGACCCTGTATGCCGGGGCGCGCCTGGGAAAGCGCGTGTTGGTTCACTCGGGAGCGGTAATTGGAAGTGATGGATTCGGCTACGTGTTCGGAGAAGGGCGCCATTGGAAATTTCCACAGGTTGGAGCGATTGAAATAGAGGACGATGTGGAAATCGGGGCGAACACGACCGTTGATCGCGGGTCACTCGGCATAACGCGAATTGAGCCGGGCGTGAAAATAGATAACCTTGTGCAGATAGCTCACAACGTTCGGGTCGGCGAACACACCGCGATTGCCGCCCAAACAGGCGTTTCGGGCAGCAGTACGATTGGGAAAGGCGTGCTGATTGGCGGGCAGGTCGGGATCGCGGACAATTGCACGCTCGAAGATGGAGCGATTGCGGGGGCGCAAGCGGGTATCCCATCGGGGAAGACGATTCGGAGCGGCCAGATAGTGTGGGGCACGCCGGCAAGGCCGCTGGACCGGTTCAAGGAGCAATACGTGTTTTTCTCGAGGCTGCCGGAGCTCGCGGCGCGGGTGCGAAGGCTCGAGCAGGCCCAGGAGCGCGAATGATCTGCCGCAGGGTTCGCCCTCCGGTCGGCAACTTGATGGTCGTTGTGGGCGGGCAATGCCGCAAAGTGGGGAAAACAGACCTCGTTGAGGACTTGATCCGGGCTTTTCCGGAAAGGAATTGGACAGCAGTAAAGATAACTCCCTACGCCGCCGAAGGCTGCCCCGTGAACGGAGTACTCTGCAAATGCCATTCCCATCAGCATCCGGTGGCAATTCGAGCAGAGAAAAACCGGAAAGGAAGTTCTGATACCTCCCGTTTCCTGGCTGCCGGCGCAACCCGGGCGCTATGGGTGCAGACGAAGGAGAGGAGATTAGGGAACGCGCTTCCCCGGCTCGAAAAGGCACTTGCCGGAGCCGCATCAGTGATCATTGAGAGCGATGCACTGGTAAGATTCTGGCATCCGGACGTTTTTTTGATGGTCCTCGATCCTCGGAAGGCAGACTTCAGGGTGTCAGCCCGTCAGGTCGCGCGTTTTGTGGATGTTTTCGTCTTGCGTTCGCCAGATTCGGGCCGGGACATGCTGCAGAACGGGGCACAGAATCGGCGGCCGAGATTCCTTTACCCTCTGGGACATCCGCTTCCATCTCGGATGCAAACTTTTGTCCGGCAGCAATTTCAAAGGCCCCGGCATCTCACGTTGAGCCATGCAAAGTCTTTTCAGTTGACCCCAAGTTGAAAGTTCAAGATAATATTATGCTTAGGGCGTAAGTGGGCAGAATCCCGGAAATGGAAGGCAAAACGGATTTCCGGGCTAGAGGCTGATCGGGGCCGGCGGCGGGTTCCGCGGAGATTCCTGGTGGGTGCTGCGGCTCGCCGTTGCGGTAACCGGCAGGCCGCAGGAAACAGTGTTACCGCACGCTGGCTCTGTCCCAGGGGCCGCAGGGAACAGGGCGGGTAATGTCCTCTACCCTGGGAAAAGCCTGATAGGGGTTGCAAGATAAGTCGCCCGTACAGCAAAAGGCGGTTTCCGACCGGGCCGACAGTGATCAAGATATGTCTGAGGGATTGATGACATCGGAAGCGAGACTGCGCGTTCAGTCCTCCGAAAACAGCACTGCACACGGCACCGCGGTAGTCCCAAAGCGAAACATAGAATCGCTGGTCGAGGAGGCGGTGGCTCGGAGTGCGAACTGGTTGCTTTCGGTTCAGCAGCAAGACGGCTACTGGTGGGGAGAGCTTGAAGCGGATACTACGCTCGAGTCCGACTACATTCTCTATCTGCACATCCTGGGCAGGCTGGAATCTCCCAAAGTCCCGAAGCTGGCGAATTACATTCGGCGGAGGCAGCTCGCTGACGGCGGGTGGAACATCTTTGAAGGCGGGCCTTCGGAGCTCAATGCGACAGTAAAGGCTTACGTGGCCTTGCGGCTCGCGGGAGATGCGGCCTCATCCGCGCATCTTGAAAAAGCAAAACGCAAGGTACATGAGCTCGGGGGACTGGAAGCCACCAATTCTTATGTTCGGTTTTATCTGGCGATGACCGGCGCGCTCGATTGGAGCGTCGTTCCTTCAATCCCTCCGGAGCTGATGCTGCTGCCCAAGTGGTTCCCCATCAACATCTACGAGATGTCGTCATGGACCCGCGGAATCGTGATCCCGCTCGCAATTGTGTACGGCCACAAGCCGGGCTGGCATTTGCCTGAGGGAGTCACAGTGGGCGAGCTGTTCAAAGTGCCGGGAAGGAAGCCGCCCTCGTTCGTATGGGATAAGCGGCTTTTCACCTGGAGGAATTGTTTCCTGGCAGCCGACCGAATCTGGAAGCTCCTGGAGCATTCTCCCTGGAGACCGCTGCGGAAGCGGGCGCTTGCTCGCGCGAGGGCATGGATGGTCGAGCGTCTGGAGCGAAGCGAAGGGCTCGGCACGATTTATCCCGCGATGATGAATTCGATTTTTGCGTTGCTCGCGGATGGCGGGACGCCGACGGACCCGCTGGTGGCACGGGAAATCGGCTACCTCGAGCACTACGAGATCGAAGAGAAAGACACGCTGCGAGTGCAGCCGTGCATCTCGCCGGTGTGGGATACCGCGATTGCCATGGTTTCGCTCGAAGAAGCGGGCCTGGATCCCGCGCATCCATCGCTGGTCGCCGCGGAACGATGGCTCTTGAAAAACCAGATTCTCGGGCCGGGTGATTGGCAGGTGAAGAACCGGAAAGCTGCGCCCGGCGGATGGGCTTTTGAATTCCAGAACGATTTTTATCCCGACGTGGACGATACCGCGTTCGTGCTGATGGCGCTCGGGCGTGTGTGCGACCCGGATGAGACGCGCCAGCGGGCCGCCATCCGGCGCGGACTCGAGTGGCTCCTGAGCATGCAAAATCGGGACGGCGGATGGGGCGCCTTCGACCACGACAATGACCTTCAGTTCCTCAACCACATTCCCTTCGCAGACCACAATGCCATGCTCGATCCTTCGACCGCCGACGTGACGGCTCGAGTGCTCGAATGCCTCGGGCAAATGGGCTGGCAAGGGGCGCATCCGGCCATTGATCGCGGCCGGGCATTCTTGCGTCACGATCAGACGCCGGATGGATCCTGGTATGGGCGGTGGGGAGTGAATTACGTGTATGGCACGAGCGGAGTGCTGCGGGCGCTCGAAAAGCTGGGGCTTTCCACCGAGCCTGATTGCCAGCGAGCCGCGAGCTGGCTGAGATCCGTTCAGAACTCCGACGGCGGGTTCGGCGAGTCGATCCTCTCCTACTACGACTCGTCGCTTAAAGCGCAGGGCCGCAGCACCGCTTCGCAGACCGCCTGGGGCCTGATCGGGCTGCTGGCAGTTTCGGGCCCGGACGATCCGGCCGCTCAGCGCGCCGCGCAGTGGCTGGTGGAACATCAGGATGCGGATGGAACGTGGGATGAACCGGACTTCACCGGCACGGGTTTCCCTTGCGTGTTCTACTTGAAATACCATTTGTATCGAAATTCCTTCCCGCTGTACGCACTGGCGCGATACGACAATTTGCGCAAAGGCAAGATAAGTTTCAACCCGGTGCAGGTCCACCCCGAAGAGATTCGGCATCTAAATGGTGACGGGAGTAATGGATGAGAGTTCCTTTCAGCATGACCGCCAGCATGACCGGCTACCTGACGCGCAAGAAGCTGAGCGGCGCGGAGAAATTTCCGCTGACGATGATGCTGGAACCGCTGCACGCCTGCAACCTCACCTGCACGGGGTGCGGGCGAATTCGCGAGTACAAATCCACGATCGACGAGATGCTGACGGTCGACCAATGCCTCCAGGCCGTGGACGAGTGCGGAGCGCCCATCGTTTCCATCTGCGGCGGCGAGCCGCTGATTTATCCGGAGATCGGCCGGCTCGCGAAGGAAATCCTCGCGCGCAAAAAGCACATCTACCTGTGCACGAACGGGATGTTCATCCGCAAGCGCCTGCAGGATTTCACGCCGACTTCGCGATTCTTTTTCAACGTGCACCTCGACGGACTCGAGAAGACACACGACATTTGCGTCGAGCGCGACGGCGTGTTCCGCGAGGCGGTCGAAGGGATCAAGGCGGCGAAGGCGGCGGGATTTCTGGTCACGTCGAACACCACGATTTACAAAGAAACGGACATCGAAGAAATCGCGGAACTCTTCGCCTACTGCCAGAAGCTCGGCGTCGACGGCCACATGATTTCTCCGGCGTATTCCTATGCGGCGGTGATGACGAAGGAAATCTTCATGTCGCGCGAGGAAATCCGCGAGAAATTCCGCGCCGCGAGCAAGCTGCTGGAGCGCTACAACATCGTCACTTCGCCGATCTACATGGAATATTTGCGCGGCGAGCGCGAACTGATGTGCACCGCCTGGGGCATGCCCACTTATAATCCGCGCGGCTGGAAAGGCCCATGCTATTTGATGACGGACGAGCACCATGAAACTTTCCGCGGCCTGATCGAGGGCACGCCCTGGGAGAAATACGGCCGCGGCCGCGATCCGCGATGCGAGGACTGCATGGTGCACGTGGGCTATGAGGCTTCGGCGGTGCTCGGCGGCAATAAGAAGCTCGGCGACACGTGGAAGATGCTGAGCTGGACCTTCTCCGGGAAAATGGGGAAAGTGGCGGCGGATTCGGGAAATGGCAATGGCCACGGAAATGGTTACGGGAACGGCCATGGGAACGGCAGTGGAAACGGCGCCGCGAAGCGCATGATTCCGGTTGCGCCCGCCGCGCAGCAGCAGGATGAGGTGTTCCGCATTTTATGACCACGCTTGTGACGGGCGCCACGGGGTTCGTGGGGAATCATGTCGCCCGGCAAATTGTCAGCACCGGCCAAAACGTTCGCCTACTTGTCCGCCGCACGAGCAATCTCCGAGCGCTCGAAGGATTGCAGGCAGAGCGAATGGAAGGTGACCTGCGCGATGCCGGCTCGCTCGACCGGGCGATGCGGGGAGTGCGGCGCGTTTTTCACGTGGCTGCGGATTACAGGCTTTGGTCGCGCCGGCCGGAGGAGATTTACGAGTCGAATGTCGGCGGCACGCGCGCGTTGCTGGAGGCTGCCGCCCGTGCGGGGGTCGAGCGGGTGGTTTATACGAGCACGGTAGCCACGATCGCTGTTCCTCGCGAGGGCGCGCTGCCGAATGAAGCGACAGATGCAAAGATCGAGGAAATGATCGGGCATTATAAGCGCTCGAAATTTCTCGCCGAGCAGGAAGCAATGGCAGCGGCAGCGAAGGGCGTGCCGGTGGTCATCGTGAATCCGACGGCACCGGTTGGGCCGGGCGATTGGAAGCCCACGCCCACCGGGCGCATCATTTTGGATTTCGTGAATGGGAAAATGCCGGCTTACGTCGACACAGGGCTGAATGTTGTTGCCGTGGAGGACGTCGCAGCGGGACATCTGCTCGCAGCAGAGAAGGGCCGCATCGGCGAGCGGTACATTTTGGGCGGGCGGAACATGACGCTGAAAGAGATCCTCGACGCACTCTCGGGGATTACCGGGCGTCCGTCGCCGCGGGTGCAACTGCCGCACGCAGTCGCGATGATGGCGGGCTACACCGACGAGTTGATTTCGCGAGTGATCGGGCGCGAGCCGCAGGTTCCGGTCGAGGGCGTGAAGATGTCGCGCCACCGGATGTTTGTTGCGAGCGACAAGGCGGAGCGAGAATTGGGTTACAAGACGGCGCCGGTGGAAGCCGCTCTTGAGCGGGCCGTGCGGTGGTATGAGCAGCATGGCTATATCCGCGGACGGGCTTCGGGGAAATCGGCCGCACACGAGGCGGCGGCATAGGTATTGCGATGAAGATTCTGGTCACATTCGCGCTGGAAAGCGAATTTGCTCCTTGGCGGGCGATGTATGATTTTCGGCCGGGGACTTTGGGCGCGGCCGAAATGTATTGCGCTCAAACCGGCGATGCCGAGATGAGAGTTGTATTGACGGGAGTTGGCCCCCGGCAAGCGGCGCTCGCAGCTTCGAAGATGTTCCTTGGCGGAGAGGAATCCATCAACTTCTGCGTATCCGCGGGGCTGGCCGGGGCGCTACGGCCGGAGTATGAAATCGGGCGGGTTTTGGCGGCGCAATCGGTCGTGTCGGAGATTCCTCGGGGCGGCAGTGAGGGCAATTCTGTAGTGAGCAGCGGCGCACTGGTATCGTTCGCTTCCGAGTACGGAGCGACTCTTGTGGATCGGTTTTACTGCGCCGATCACCCCGTTGCTTCGGCGAGGGAAAAGCGGGCGCTCGAGTCCAGGGCCGCGGCGGTGGAAATGGAAAGCTTCGAAATTCTGCTCGCGGCGCGCCAGGCTGGTGTTCCGGCCATTGCGATTCGCGCGATCAGCGACGCCGTTGATGAAGATTTGCCCATCGACATGAGCAATATATTCAACAACGAAGGCAGGGTGAGCGTTCCCCGCGTTCTTGGCGAAGTGGCGCGGCATCCGCAATCCATTCCGGGACTCGTCAAACTCGGGCAGAACGCCAAGCGCGCGGCGGAATCGCTGGCCAAATTTTTAGAGGGGTACATTCCGGGAGTCGCCCGAAGGGCCAGCTCCCTGGAAATGAAAGCGACGGTCACAGCCGGATGAGCCAAAGCGTCGCACAAATCGGAGCGCACGAGCCGGCGCATCTCCGCGCAGGACACATGCGCGCGGGTGTGTACCGCGGCAAAGGGCGCGTGGTGGTCGAATCCGTGCCGATCCCGGAAATCGGCGAGGGAGAAGTATTGTTCCGTGTGGCGGCTTGCGGGATTTGCGGGACGGACCTGAAAAAGATTCATCATGGTTTTATCGTGCCGCCCCAGATTTTGGGCCACGAGTTGGCGGGCACGGTGGTTCAGGTGGGCCGGGGAGTGCGGAAATTCAAGCCGGGCGACCGAGTTGTGAGCTTCCATCATATCCCGTGCGGAGCTTGCTTCTATTGTGAGAGGAAACTGTTCTCCCAGTGCCCGGGCTACAAAAAAGTCGGGCTGACGGCGGGATTCGACCCGAACGGCGGCGGTTTCGCGGAGTATGTTCGCGCGATGCCGTGGATTGTCGAACGGGGAATGATCGCGCTGCCGGCGGATGTGAGCTTCGAGGAAGCCACTTTTGTTGAGCCCGTCAACACCTGCCTCAAAGCCGTGCGCAAAGCTCGCGTGGCGCGCGGCGAAACCGTCCTGGTGATCGGGCAGGGCCCGATCGGCCTGCTGCTGATGCTGCTGGCGAAATACGAAGGCGGCGAAGTGTACTCGAGCGATCCGATGCCGGGGCGCCGCGCAGCGAGCAAACGCTTCGGGGCAGCCGAATCATTTGATCCCGGCGCGGTGGACTTGCTCGCCGAGATCCGCCGCCGGACATCCGGGAGGGGTGCCGACGCCGTCCTGGTAGCTGTGCCCAACCCGTCATTGGTCTCCGAGTCCCTGGCGCTCGCGCGGCCGGGAGGGTGCGTGCTACTCTTTGCCCATAACGACCCGGTCATGCAGCTTGAGTTTCCGGCTGCCGCCGTAGGGGTGGAAGAGAAGGAGATCCTCGGGAGCTACAGCGCGTCGGTGGGGGATCAAGAAGAATCAACAGCGCTCGTCTTCGAGCGCCGCTTGCCGGTGAGGGAAATGATTTCGCACCGGTTTCCGCTCGAGCAGATTGCCGGCGCCTTGGAGCTTGCGGCACGGCCGGCGGATAATACGTTGAAAGTGGTGATAAGGCACGAATGAGACTGGAAAAGAACGGACACATGACCGCGGCTGTGCTGTATGGCCGCGAAGATTTGAAGATTGAGACAGTCGATATCCCGCGTGTCGGCGAAGACGACGTGCTCGTGCGCGTGGAAGTGGCGCTCACTTGCGGCACGGACCTGAAAGTCTGGAAGCAGGGATTTCACGCGCGCATGATCCAGCCGCCCGCGCTTTTTGGGCATGAATTGGCCGGCGTAGTGGAAGCGAAAGGCCGGGCCGTCAACGGGGGCGTGCACAAAGGAATGCGCGTGGTTCCTTCGAACTCGGCGCCCTGCAACGTTTGCATGTACTGCCGGAAAGGCCAGCCGAATCTCTGCGAGGATTTGCTCTTCAACAACGGGGCGTATGCCGAGTACATCCGCATCCCCGGCCGAATCGTCCGGGAAAACATGCTGGAAATTCCGCGGGAGGTTTCCTTCCTGGATGCCGCGATGGTCGAACCGCTGGCTTGCGTGCTGCGCGGAGTCCATGAGACCGGCATCCGGCCCGAAGATACGGTCGTCGTGATCGGCTGCGGGCCGATCGGATTGAAGTTCATCCGCGTGCTCAGCAGCCGGCAGGTTCGCGTCATCGCGCTCGGCAAGCGCAAGAGCCAGATCCGCGCTGCGGAGCGCCTGGGGGCGGTAGCGGCTTTCGATGTGACGCAGCTCGATAATCCGGTCACCTGGGTGCGGGACCTTACCGAAAGCGGGCTCGGCGCAGATGCCGTAATTGAAGCAGTCGGCTCGGCGACGACCTGGCAATGGGCGATTCAGATGGTGCGGAAGGGCGGAACCGTGAATCTCTTCGGCGGCTGCCCGCGCGGCACGCTCGTGAATTTCGATCCCGCCGCGCTGCACTACTCCGAAATCACGATTAAATCGACTTTCCATCATACGCCGCGGTTCATTCGCGAAGCGCTCGACACGATTGCTCGCGGCGAAATTCGGTCGAGTGATTTCATTACCGGGGAAGTCCCGCTCGCGGACTTGCCCAATGTTTTCGAGCATATGAAGCACCGGAACGGCGAGCTGAAAACGGCCGTCATCCCCTAGCTGGATTCCGGCGGCCGGATCCGCGCACTTCATTCAGATTGTTCATTCATGTTAGGCGGCAAGAGGGTACGTGTAAGTGCATTGGAACGCCCGGACGGAGCGCCGCTCGCAAACGAGATCGATGCTGGCCACACCTGAACTGGAAATCACGCGCCAATTGCCCGCGCCAGGGTGCACCTCCGCGGAAGCGCAGCGCTACACTCGCTGGCTCGCGACGCATCACTACGAAAATTTCAATGTGGTGTCGTGGCTTTTGCCGCGGCGGCTTCATCAGCACTTCTACAATCTCTACGCCTATTGCCGGTGGTCGGATGATCTGGGGGACGAGATCGCGGACCCCAAGCGGGCGCTCGAATTGCTCGATGCCTGGGAAGAAGAGTTGCGTCTCTGTTATGCCTCAGGGCCCGGCCCGGAGCATCCCGTCCTGATCGCCCTGCGGGAAACGATTCGCGCGAAGCAGATACCGATCGTGCCGTTCAGCGATCTCTTGCGAGCGTTCCGCCAGGACCAGACCGTCCACCGCTATCCGACCTGGGATCGCGTGCTCGACTACTGCGTCTATTCGGCGAATCCCGTCGGCCGGCTGGTGTTTTATCTCTGCGGCTACTGCGACGCGGAGCGGCAAAAGCTCTCGGATTACACATGCACGGCGTTGCAGCTTGCGAATTTCTGGCAAGACGTCTCGCGGGACCTGGAAAAGGGCCGCATCTACATTCCGCTCGATGCGCTCGTGGCTCACGGATTGACCGAGTCCGACATAACCGGACGGAAATTCAGTGAGCGCTACGTGGCCTTGATGAAGGATCTGATTGCCCGGACGCGCGAACTGTTTCTCGCTGGCGCGCCGCTTGCGCGCAGGGTGGATGAGAACCTGCGGATCGATATCGAGATGTTTACACGCGGCGGGCTTGCCGTGCTCGATGCTATCGAGGCATCCGGCTACAACACCCTCGAGCATCGGCCCGCGATCGCGAAGTGGAAGCAAGCGGGACTGCTTGCTCGTGCGCTCGGATCCAAGATTGTGCATTCCGCGAATCGGAAAGAGAGGACAGAAGTTCCCGGCTTGGCTGACGGCGCGCAGGCGGTTGTCACGCAGGAGACAGTGTCCGACCACGCCGAGTCGACTGCCGCCTCTTACACCGAATGCATTCGGATCGCGCGCGCCGCGCACAGCAACTTCTATCTCGCGTTCTTCGGGCTGCCGAAGGAAAAGAGGAATGCGCTGTGCGCCCTCTATGCGTTCAATCGGCTTGTGGACAACGTGTCCGATGATCCCGGCGATTTGGAATCGAAGCGCCGAGGTCTTGCCCGCTGGCGGGCGCTCTTGGACGAAGTTGCAGGCGGCGATACGCGCGGCCACACGATCTTGCCCGCATTGGCAGATACGATCGCGCGGTTCAACATCCCGACGCGCTACTTTCACGATCTGACCCTGGGCGCGGAAATGGATTTGACCGTCGCCTCCTATGCAACTTTCGACCGGCTGTCGGAGTATTGCTATCGAGTGGCGGGCACCGTCGGCCTCACGTGCCTCCACGTTTTTGGATTTGAAGATCCGAAAGCCCCGGACCTCGCCGAGCGGCTGGGTCTCGCTTTCCAATTGACGAATATCATTCGCGACGTGCGCACCGACTTCGAAATGGGCCGGATCTATTTGCCCTTGGAAGATCTCGATCGATTCGGCGTGCGGCTGGAAGAATTGCGCGGTCCGGTTACGACAAAGCTTCAAGCGCTCCTGGAATTCGAAGCCGATCGCGCCTGGAAATTCTATGAAGAGGGTGCGCCGCTGATCCATCGCGTGAACGCCGACAGCCGGGCGACGCTTTGGGCGCTCGTGCGCACCTACAGCACGCTGCTGGCGCGGATTGAAGAGCGCGGCTTCGATGTGTTTTCCTCGCGCGTGTCGCTTTCCAGCGCAGAAAAGATTCAATACCTCTTGGCTGCGGGAATGGGCGGGCGGTGGAAGAAGGATCCCCTTGCAAAGCGTTCTGGTGATCGGCGGAGGGCTGGCGGGACTCTCCTCCGCCGTCGTGCTGGCTGAAGCGGGCCTGCGCGTCCGCTTGCTCGAGAAACGCCCTCACTTGGGCGGCCGGGCCACTTCTTACACATTGCCTGACGGAACAGAGGTCGATAACTGCCAGCACCTGGCGCTCGGCTGCTGCAATAACCTGGCGGATTTCTACCGGCGAGTCGGCGCGGCCGATAAGATGCGGACGTATGACCGGATGTTCCTGGTTGACGCTGAGGGTTGCGCCTCGACGATCGAGGCCGGCGGCCTTCCTCCGCCATTGCACATGGCAGAGTCGCTGCTTTCGAACCGGTCCTTGAGCGTTGCGGATAAGCGAGGCATAGCGAACGCGATGATGGCGATCGCGTGCAGCGGCGGGCGACCGCTGGGCATCGCAGGCCTATCGATGCTGCAATGGCTGCGCGGGATGAAACAGACTCGCGCAGCGATCGAGCGATTCTGGGGAGCTGTGCTGGTGAGCGCGCTCGATGAAACGCTGGACCGCACCGACGCTCACTTCGGAATCGACGTTTTTTGGAAAGCCTTTCTGGCGAACCGCGGCGGCTATCGCGTGAGCATTCCCTCGGTGCCGCTCGCGCAGCTTTACGATGGATGTCTCAAGGCCGTCGAGAAGCAGGGCGGGGAAGTGAGGCTAAGGAGCGGGGTGCGGGAGATTCGCGTCGGTGAAAATGGTTTTGCAGAAGCCGTGCTCGAAGACGGATCGCAGGTCACAGCGGATGCTTGCATTGCGGCGCTCACGCACGACGTGCTGCCCGGCGTCGCGCCCAAGCGGATGAGCGAGCCGGGCGAGGTTCTGGCGGGTTTGCGGCGCATGAGGAATTCGCCGATTACGAGCGTGCATCTATGGTTCGACCGTCCCGTCATGCGAGGGCCTTTCCTTGCTTTGCTCGACCGCACGACGCAATGGATCTTCAATAAGACCGCTCTTTATGGCCCAATTTCGACAAACGGCAACGCCCCGCGTCCAACAACTGTGGGTGCTGATGCAGAAGGTTCCGGAGGGCAATATTTGCAGCTCGTAATCAGCGCATCATACGAGCTTGTGCCGCGGTCGCGGCAAGAAATCATCGAGCTGTGTTGCCGGGAGCTCGGAGACGCGCTGCCGGCTACGCGTGAGGCCAGGCTGCTCAAAGCGACGGTGATCAAGGAATTGAATGCCACGTTTTCGCCCGAGCCGGGCGTGGATGCTTGGCGGCCGCCGCAGGATTCGGGCGTCCGCAGTCTTTTTTTCGCCGGCGATTTCACGCGCACTGGGTGGCCGGCGACGATGGAAGGAGCGGTACGCAGCGGTTATCTGGCGGCCGAAGCGCTGCTGGCGAGTTTCGGCAGGCCGCAGAAGATCTTGCTGCCGGAATTGCCCTTCGAAGGCCTGTCGAAGTTTTGGGCGGACCGAGCGGCATCCGACGGGCAATGAGCCGGTTCCGGTTGGAGAACGCGAGCGAAAAAGCGCGCGATCGTTCTTCACCTTTACACACGCCGCGCGCGAATCCACATTTACAGGGGGCTTTCAGAGTAAGATGAATCATCCCCCGGGAGGTTTTCATGGAGCGGAAGTATAAGCAGAAGGGTTACCAAGAGCGGGATTCCCAGGGAAAGAGAAAAGAAAGAAGCGACCGCCCCAGCGAGCCGCGCCCGAAGCAAGACATGCTCGGGCCGCGGACTCCGCGGATGGTCGGGACGGTGATGCGAGCGCGCTGCTCGAATTGCGGCGCTGTCCTCGCGCCCGGATTTGATGCGACCGGCCCCTGCCCGCGCTGCAACGCGGAATTGCATTCCTGCAAGCAATGCGTTCATTTCGATACGGGAAGGCAATTCGAGTGCACGCAGCCGATTCCGGAGCGAATCGCGAAGAAGGACGCGAAAAACGACTGCACGTTCTTTGAATTCCGCATGACGGTGGAGAAGGATACTTCCCCGGTCAACTACGCCACGCCCAGCGCCCCGGCCGCCGCCGCTTCGCGCCCCACCGACGCGCGCAAAGCGTTCGAGGATCTGTTCAAGAAGTAGCTGACTCTTTCAATCTCCCCGCGCGGCGCACCCGGAGCGCCATCCTCGGCTTTTCCTGCAATTCCACGCGTCCATTCAAAGACATCGGCTCATCGTTGGCGGAAGCCAGGATTCGCACCACCAACGCTCGCCTCTATTCCGGCGAGAGAGGAAACAGCGTCGGCTCCTTGGAAGGTTGCGAGGCGATCGACCCCAGTTGCGGATAGTGATTTCGGAGCGGCTCCGGGACCTTCACCTTTTGGCCGGTCAGCCGGTGAATGAGTTGAAGCGCGTTGACGATCGCTTTTCCGCGGAAGTGATTGTTCGTCACGACAAATGTCGTGCGCGTGTTTTCGGCGACGTGCCGGATGCGCTTGGCCCATGGTTCGAGTTCGTTCTCCGAGTAGAGGTAGTTGTAGCGCTCCTCGGGCGGACTCGCCGGATCATCGGTGAACCATGTGTCATACCGCCGGCCGTGCAGGCGAATGTATCCGACGGCCGAAGTGGCCCGCTCGCTCGGAGTGACGGACCGCCCGATCACGGGCTGATCGATGTTGCAGAAGCCCACGTTGCGCTCGTGCAGAAGCTGGTAAAAATCCCTCTGAGTCCAGGAAGAGTGGCGGACTTCGACGACGAGCGGGTACTCGCGGAAAGCCTCCAGGATCCGCTTGAGCCGCGCGAGATTTTCCGGCGTGTGATGAAACGAAAAGGGAAACTGGAGCAGGACCGCGCCGAGCCGCCCGCCGCTTTGCAAAACATCAAACCCGGCCCGGACCGCGGACACATCCTTCGAAGTCGTGCCTCCTTCGTGCGTGAATTTTTGCCACAGCTTCGCGGTGAAGAGAAATCGGGAATTGGCAGCGACGCGTTCGAGCCATTGCGCGGCCAGCGGCGGCCGCAGCGGCTGATAGAACGATGTGTTGATCTCAATCGTGTCGAAGAACTCCGCCAGGTAGCTGGCTTCGTGAAAATCCCGGGACCGATGTGCCGGATAGACGATGCCGTTCCAGTCGGCGTAAGACCAGCCGGCCGGGCCCACCAGGATTCGTGATTGGTGGAGAGCTTTTTCCTCAGTGCCTGCTTTTCGTTTTGTCATAGCGCGGAGTTTCAGGCCGCTCGGCGAGGGTATGACGCCGTCGGGACGCATGTCAATTTGAGCTGCGGATGTGAATGGGGCAAGCCAAGGATCCGTTTCCGCCCGGCGCTCTACGTTCCTTTTGCGGCGAACCGCGGCAGCCATGGCTTGCAACGTTTCGCCGGGGGAGTTATTCTGGCAGTGCCACTATGCAATTCCTCCTTGTGCCGCTGGGCCAGCCTACAACATGGTGCACGCATGAAAATCACATACAGCAACATTCATTCCGAGTTCCGGCAAGCGATCGAGGTCGAATCGGAGCATCATATTGAAAAGTTGAAACGCCTGCTCAAAAGATACTCTCCGGATCTCGTATTGCTGCATGGATCGTTTGAAAAGCTGCCTCGCACGACTTTGTACAGCTACTCATTAAACCTCACCCTCCCTACCGGGACTCTCCATGCATCGGGCGCGGGACCGGACGTCCGAAGCAGCGTCAGAATCACTTTCGCTGAGATCGAGCTCCAGGTGAAAAAACACCAGGAAAAGCTGCGCAAAGACTACGTCTGGAAACGCAAGCGCGGCCGCGGCGTCGCCAAGCTCGGTGAGTTGCCGGCGGGCCGCGGCGAGGCAGCGGATTGAGCTTCCTGGCTCGCTGGTCTGCGATTCCTGCCCGAAAATACAGAAAAGCACCCGATGGCGCGAACGAAGCGTGACGTTGCTCGATCTGCGAGCGCACGATAGAATTGCATGATCCCTCTTGAGGGGCGTAGCTCAGTGGTAGAGCAGCGGCCTTTTAAGCCGAAGGTCGTGGGTTCGATCCCCACCGCCCCTACCAATAAACTCCTCTTTCCAATTTAAGTTGAAAAAACCTGAGGGCGAATCGGCCCCCTCTTCCAAGCCGTGTTCGACCAAATCTTCGGGCTGCCGCACACGCTCGACTCAGAATGCAGCGCCAGTACCTGTCGTGAATAAAAGATATGGCACCGGAAGACTTTTCTCATCCTAGTACTTGAAATTCTCCCCGGCGCGATCGTCTGGCAGCGAGATAAATATCGAGTGTGGAGTGCGTTACGGAAAAAGTCTCGCATCGGTATGGACATTGCACTCCATTCCTGTAGAGGCGGCTTGACGGCCGGAACGCTTGCGCGGGCGAAGCGCATAGCCATTCATGATTGTAGTTTCCCGAGTCTATTCAGACATGAGAGTCCCGACAATGACTCGAAGTGAAAGAAGGCGAGAGAAGAATCCAGGATGGAAAGGCCGAAGGTCCCATTGTTCGCTCACATTGGGCACTTCCCAGCTGTGACTGTTGCGATCCTCGCTGTTGTTGTCCGCCAAGATTCATTCGGCAGTTCAACTCTGCTGACATCAGCCATCAAGCCGTAAGCCGGAACCCGGGCCATTAGTAGAAGTCGGGGGCTGAATTTTCCTGGGCCAGACAGTCAACGGGGCTGTTACGCGATCGCTGTGCGATGGCGGAAACATGCCGACGGTGAGGACTTTCCGGGGAAGGAGAATCAAAAATGGACGCCACATGCAATCGAATGGATACATGGGAGCCCGACCGCGAGCGATATCGGACGCTCCTCGTGGTTTCTGCTTGCCTGGATCATCGGAGAGGCTTATTCAGGATTCTTGAAGAATTGAATGTTGAGGCCGTTGTTTGCTCCAACCTTTCGGATGCGAGAGAGGTTCTGTGCCGACAAACGACCGCGGTAGTCTTCTGTGACGAAAATCTGCCGGATGGAACCTATCGCGATCTTCTCGCCCGGCGAAACCCCGGACTAAGAATCCCTCCGATCGTTGTGATCGTACAGAGCGGCGAATGGGACAAATATCTGGAAGCGATGAGGAGTGGTGTATTTGATGCGATTCGTCATCCGTTCACACCGACGGATGTAGAACTTGTTATTATTCACGCACTCCGCACACAAGATCATGAGGCGGCCTCGGCCGTGGCAGCCGGCCATCAGGGAGGCCAATATGAACGCGCCCGCTGACATTCCCGAGACGCAGGCGATTCATTTAGCGCAGCGGGGAAACGCGCGCGCATTCGAATGGCTTTATTGGGCCTACATCCGCCGAGTGCATGCGCTCTGTTTCCGCATGGCCGGAAATCCGTCAGACGCGGAAGATCTGGCGCAAGAAGTTTTCTTGCAGATCTTCCGAAAGATTTCGTCCTTCCGAGGGCAATCGAAATTCTCCACATGGCTATACCGAGTAACCGTAAATCTTGTTCTGATGCGCCTTCGAAAAAAAACCGTAAGAGAAATTCCATGGGAGGCCGGCAACGACGCTGAGGAAGAAGAGGACGCACCGGCACAGGAGTTCGGCTCTCCCGACGCGTGCCTGGTTGGACTGTTTGACCGTCTCAGCCTTCAAGGGGCGCTGGGCCGTTTGTCCCCATCCTATAAGGCCATCCTCATTCTTCACGATGTGGAGGGATACAAACACAATGAGATTGCGGAGATCTTGGGCTGCTCGGCTGGAAATTCCAAATCTCAATTGCACCGCGCGCGGATGCAGCTGCGCCGCTTACTCCGGCAGACGCCCGGAAGTTCGCGTGGGTCGCAAAGTTCTCAACCGAAGCCCAAATTGTTCTGGCGCCCGGGCCAGAAGTTGATTGGAGCTACCTAATTCTTTCCGTAGGCGATGGGCTCGGCTATCACGCGGTCGATTCGAGCGGGCGCTGCGGGCATTTCGTGCACGAGCCGGTTGGACTCTCCGACCGTCACGTTGCGGGCCTCGTGGTCGCCTGCCACCGATCCACCGATGGGGAGATGAGCTGAACCCGGCGCCATCAAACTCCAAAGCCCGAGACAGAGCAAATTCAAAGGCTAGCCGCCCGCCTCAAGCCCCTCGCTGTTTATATGCCTTGACACGTATATGCGTATTAGAGTATATAAGGGGCATGGATTCCGCGTTCGAAATCATTGCCGAGCCGAACCGCCGCGCGATCTTGAGCCTCCTGGTCTCCTCGCAACAGTCGGTTGGAGAGATCGAGCGTCGACTTCGTATGCCGCAGCCGTCCGTGTCCAAGCACCTGCGCGTGCTGCGCGAGGCCGGTTTCGTGGAAGCCGAGGTGGATGCACAGCGGCGTCTCTACCGGCTGAAACCTGAACGGCTTCAGGAGGTGGATGCCTGGCTGGTCCAGTTCCGGCGGTTCTGGTCCGCTCACGTCGATGCGCTCGAACGCCACCTCGACCGCATGGGTCCATCAGCCAGCACGAGGGCAACCCCAACGAAAAAGAAGCCAAGGAGAAAAAGATGACCGATCGCGAGCCATATTCACCGGGCCCGGCCAGCGGGGCGGAAGTACGAAAGCAGGGAGAGAAGTGGACGCTCATTCTCGTCAGAGAACTGAGCCACCCGCCGGAAAAAGTCTGGCAGGCGCTAACCGACCCGGCGCATCTGCGCGAATGGGCGCCCTTTGATGTCGATGGGAGCCTGGGTGAGGTTGGAATCGTAAAGCTCACCTGGATTGGAACGCCCACGCCGATCGAAACAAAAGTGACGCGAGCCGACGCTCCGAAAGTGCTTGAGTATGGCGATACCCGCTGGGAACTTGAAGCGTCGGGTGACGGCACGCGGCTGACGCTGTGGCACGACATCGATCGCCGCTTCATTTCCATGGGTGCAGCCGGGTGGCACATTGGTTTCGATGTGCTGGATCGCCTTCTCCGCGGAAATCCCATCGGGCGCCTCGCCGGTGGCGAGGCGATGAGTTTCGCCGGTTGGCAGCGGCTGAACGCCGAGTACGCCAAGCAGTTCGGTATAAAAGCGCCAAGTTGGCCGCCCCGGGCGGCGCAAAATTCTTGAATCGAGGTGGATCATGAACCAGGGCATCCCGCGTGTGATTTTTCGGTGGATTCACATCGTCTTCGGCATTCCAATCGTCGGCTATATTTACAGTCCGTTCGATAAACTTCCACAGTATGCCTACCCTGTCCGGCAGGTGTTCGTTCCCGTAATTCTCCTTTCGGGATTGTGGATGTGGAAAGGCCATCTCGTTCGACGGCTGATTCCGAAAAGGCGCGCGCGCGGCACAGTTTCGTACTCGAACCCGTGAGGCCTCCGCTTGCGCAGCTTGCAGGTTACGTTGAGCGCCGCTAAAGTAGGCGTGAGAATTCGTGCTGCACATGGAAAGGGCCGCCGGGATGGAATCTGCATCCAAAGCAATCGGCGAGAAGATCAAGGAACTCGGGGACTGGCGCGGGAAGACGCTCGCGAAAGTGCGCGAAATCATACGCGAGGCAGACCCTGAGATCCTCGAGGAGTGGAAGTGGGCCAAGGCGACATCGCCGGGAATTCCCGTCTGGTCTCACGGCGGCATCGTCTGCACGGGCGAGACGTACAAGACCGTCGTCAAGATGACGTTTGCCAGGGGAGCGGCGCTGAAGGACCCCTCCCGTCTGTTCAACTCCAGCCTCGACGGGAATGTCCGGCGCGCCATCGACATCCACGAAGGCGGCCAGGTCAATGAGGCGGCCTTGAAGGATCTCATTCGCGCCGCAGTGGCGCTCAATCTCAAGAGCCAGACCAAGGCCAAGACCAAGCCGAAGCCCCGGCGAGCGAGCCGCAAGCGGGCCGATTAGCTTCACGGCAGGTCCCGGCTATGTCTTTTCCTATGGATGAGCTTCGGCGCGCGCCTCATCTGCCCATTCCAAAGGTCTTGAGAGAAGAGAGCGTGTCGACGACATCCCTTGCGGACGCAATGGCGCTGGCGTAATTCGGAAGATTGGCGACGAGCGCGGCGTACATGAATTCATCTGTGTAATCCGCGGTCACGTCACTCACCAGCGTGACGTCGTAGCCAAGTTCCGCAGCAAAGCGCACGGTCGACTCCACGCACGTGTGCGCGATCAGCCCGATGACGATGAGCTTGTGAATGCCATGCTTCTTGAGCAGCAAATCCAGATCCGTGTTGGCAAAGCCGCTCGAACACCAGTGCTCCTGCGCTACGATTTCACCCGGTTGAGGCGCGAATTCGCGGCGTATCTCGCCGCCCCATGTGCCGTATTCGAAGGCTTTTCGCAACCAGGCTGCCCTCTGGATCGGCGCAATGTACTCCCAGGTCTCGTAGTCGCCGGGACGGTATCGGCGATGCATCGCATAGAAGACGCGAAGCCCCGCCTTCCGAGCCGCAGTCAGGACTTCGAGCATGTGGGGAACGCAGCTATTCGCTTCTGCGACCTTCTTGATGCGATCCCAGATTTTGCCGCCCTCGGAAATGAAATCGTTGTAGGGATCGATGACAACAAGTCCGGTGATCTCTTTCTCAAACGCCAGATTTGCCATGCCGCCCCCTCCTATCGATTGCGGGATCCGCTTTTCTGTGTTGCAGTCCCTGGCCGGATGTTTTGATTCAAGCGGAAAAAGTTCGTTGGATCGTAGTGAGCCTTGACCTTCAAAAGCTTGTCCCAACGTTCGCGGTAGGCTTCGGGAACGCGCTCTTGTTCGTCTCCGCTCATGAAATTGACGTACACGCCGGGCCGCATGGAGGGACGAAGCGATTCAAACAGGCCGCGAACCCAGGCAATATTCGCAGCATCTTCGGTGGGGTCGGCCCAATCGGCCAACAAATTGAGGATGAAGGGCGCGCTGCGATCTCCAAATGCTGTCTCCGAGGGCGCCACACGTCCGGCAGCTCCGCCCAGGTAGGCCAGCTCAATCTGAGTATTGCGCGAGGGAATCGAGCCGAGGGAATCCGCCAGGCGCTGAATCGCGCATTGTTCTAGTGTGGCGAAGTAGCCCGACTTGGTGTAGTAGCGGCGGCCATGAGGGAAATCATCGTCCGCCATCGTTTGCAGGGAGAGATAGGAAATAATTTCTTTCGTGACTGCCACGTGATTGCCAACGGAAAAACCATCGTTCACAAGCCGTTGGCCTTCCCCGGGATCACCGCACCAAAGCAAAGAGTTGCTGAGGGCCGGCTTCCCTCGCAACTTGGCTGGAACGATCTGTGAATTTGGCGCGAGCCGGAGCGAGATGTTCCATTTCACTTCATCGGGCGCGCCGGGCATGAAATCCCGCCAGGCCTCGAGGACGCGAACGATGTCGTCATCGAAACACAACGAACTCGCCAGCAGCACCGACGACAGCCGATGCAAGCGGACTTCGAACTCCGTCACGACGCCAAAGTTTCCGCCGCCGCCCCGCAAGGCCCAGTACAGACCAGGATTCTTGCGCGCATCGGCATGAACAAGTGATCCATCCGCGGTCACGAGCGTAAAGGCCTCGACGTTGTCGCAAGAAAGTCCGAACATCCTGGTGAGCCATCCAGTGCCCCCACCAAGAACGAGCCCGCTGGCGCCGGTGTGCGAAACGACACCGGCGGGAAAAACCAGGCCGGCCTTTTGCGTGGCGGCATCAAGCGTGCCGAGCAGGCAGCCGCCGGCGAATCGGGCGCGGCGGGCGTTTTCATTCACTTCGACCTGCCGCAGGCGCGAAAGATCGATAACCGCGCCTCCATCGCAACTGCTGAAGCCCGCCAGGCTGTGCCCACCGCAGCGGACCGCAGCCAAAACGCCGGACTGCGCGGCGGCGCGCACCACGAGCTGAACATCTGCCACGTCCGCGCAGCGGGCAATGAGCGCGGGAGTGCGCTGCGCCATTGCGTTCCAGATTCTGCATGCCGGCGCGAATTCGGGATCGCTCGGACCGAGAAGTTCTCCCCGAAAGTTTCCGCGGAGGGCGCCAGATAATTCTGCTATCGCCGTTTTCATGGCGTGTGATCGGCTAGTCAACGGATTGCTCGGACTGGGATGAAGTTGCTAAGCCGGCCGTTTGCATTTCCGCTTCCTTGCGCCGCGCGATGTAATAGACCGCCGTGATGATCAGTAAGAAGGGCACGAACGCCGGCACGCTGTAACGCAATCCATCGACAAAAAAAGTGCTCGCAGTGATTCCTGCAAGCGCCACAACTCCGAGGAACGTCGAATACGGAAAAAACCGCAACCGGAGAGGGAGTTGCGAAATCCGCTCCCGGCCGAGGGCGCGCCGAAACGCCCAATGAGTGAGAAGGATGACGGTCCAAACAAAAAACATTCCGGCCACGGCGACGCCATAGAGCGCAAGAAATGCCTTTTGAGGAGCGAAAATCGCGAGCAGAATTGCAGCCGCCATCCCCGCAGATGATACGGCAAGCGCGCGCCGAGGGACCCCGTTCCGGCTGAGCTTACCCACCCAGGAAGGGACATATCGCTCGCGCGCGAGCGAAAACAGCATCCGCGTCGTGAGATACAAATCGGTGTTGGAGCTCGAGAGCGCCGCGGTGATCACGACCACATTCATCAAGCTGGCGGCAAACGGAATGCCGATCACAGAAAACGCGTGAACGAACGGGCTGGCAGAAAGCCCATTGCCCGTTCCGGCTGCGTCCCACGGCGTCATTGCAAGGATGATCGCAATGGCGAGCGAATAGAACAGGATCAGCCGGAAGACAATACTCCGCATCGCCTTCGGGATTGTTTCCTGCGGTTTTTCGGCTTCACCCGCCGTCACCGCAATCACTTCCACACCCATGTAGCTTGTCACCACCAGGGTCAAAGCCAGCCAGACTCCGGTCAAGCCTTTGGGCAGGAAGCCGCCGTGAGACGTCAAATTGGAGAAGCCGAGCGGCTGGCGCGTGCCGATTCCGAATATCAGCGCTGCGCCGGCGCCGATGAACGCGAGGATCGCGAGAACCTTGATCAGCGCAAACCAATATTCGAATTCACCGAATCGCCCCACCTGGAGCATGTTCAGCGCGATCAGGCCGAGCGAAACTCCCACCACCCAAACCCACTGCGGCACAGCCGGAAACCAGAACGCGAAGTAAATCGCCACGGCCGTGACTTCCGCGCCGATGGCGACCGTCTGCACGAAGCCGTATGTCGCGCGCACTGCAAATCCAGCCCAGCGGGAAAGGTAAGTCTCGGCATAGACGCCGAACGAACCCGCCACCGGATGCACCACAGCCATCTCCACTATGGAATACGCGACGATGAGAGCGAGGACCGCGCCCAAGAGATAGCTGATGATTACTCCGGGACCGGCAAGGCGAATCGTCACGCCGCTGCCAAGGAACAATCCGACTCCGATCGCGCCTCCGATCGCAAGCATCGTGAGCTGGCGCTGGTTGAGGTTGCGCCGCAGCTCATCAGCACCTCGAGCAGGTGCGGTATGAGTGCCCCTGGGACCCGCAGAAAGAATTGAGTCCGGCGCGTCGCTATCCATTTTCTCGTAGCTCTCGCAGTACTTTGCCGAACCGACGAATCTCTTCAATCGTGTTGTAGTGCACGAGCGAAACTCGCACCGCGCCGCTTTCGACTTTCAACCTCAGCCGCCGCATCAAGCGAGGAGAATACATGTGGCCGTCGCGGACGCCGATCCCCGCGCGCGCACATTCCTCTGTCACTGCGGCCGGGAGGATTCGCGGCAGATTGAACGAGAACGTAGGCACGCGCTGGTCGATCCGTTCGATCGCTTTGATTCCGTAAACAGTCGCGCAGCATTCTTTGAGTGTGCGCAAGAGTTCGCGTGAAAGGGTTTCTTCATAAGCCCGAATCGACGCCAGGCCGCGCAGGAGATTCTCCCGCCGCGAACAGGATTCCCCCTTTGCTCCGGCCTGTTTGCCGAGCGACGCCAGATAATCGATCGCCGCGGCCATGCCGGCCACATTCTCGTAAACAAACGTGCCCGCTTCCAATTTGCCCGGTGGCTCGTCGGGGATGAAATCCTCGCGAAACGTGGGGAGCTTCTGAAGCAGCGCCCGGCGGCCCCAGAGGAAACCCATGTGCGGGCCGAAGATTTTGTAGCCGGAACAGACCAGGTAGTCGCAATGCCACGCCTGGACGTCAATCGGACCGTGGGGCGCATAGTGGACACAATCGAGAAAGATTTCCGCTCCACAGGCGTGCGCGAGGCGGGCGGCGGAAGCGACGTCGACGATCGAGCCGAGCGCGTTGGAGGCGACCGTGCACGCCACCAACCGCGTCCGCTTTGTCAGCAGCGGACGGAGATCTTCCGGATGGAGGTTGTCGTCGTCGCGCATCTTCCACCACCGGAATTTCGCGCCATCGCGCCCAAGTGCAAGCCAGGTGGCGATATTGGCTTCGTGATCCATGTCGGTCAAAACGATTTCATTGCGGCTGCCGAGCGACTGGCCGATTGCCTGGCTCACGATGCGGATAAACGACGTCGCATTCATCCCGAAAGCGATTTCACCGGGATCGGTTGCGTTCAAAAACGCGGCGACACTCTCACGGCTGCGGACAATCGCCGCATCCACTTCGCGGCTCTTTGCATAGCGCCCGCCTCGCTGGACGTTGCATTCAAGCAAGTGCCGATGGATGGCGTCGAACACGTTCTGAGGGACTTGTGCGCCCGCCGCATTGTCGAAGAAAATGAAGGGCGCCGAGTGTTGGAGGGCAGGGAACGCGGCGCGAACGGATTCGATCGGGAACGCGCGCCGGCCGGCGCGTTCAGGGCTGCGGCGATGCTTCGGGCTCATGCGGATCGGAATCTCCAATCGGATGCAGGTCGGTTGCTCCCGCCTCCGGACAAAAAAATGAACCAGAATCCGCGGGGCGTGCATCCTATCACGGGTGTCGCTGTGTGCCTTGTTCGGCGGGGGGTAGGATCCGGGCTCAGCCGGCCGCTCAGGATTGGGGCACACCGGCCGCCTTGGTTAACCAGCCTTGAGATTGGCTCAATTGATGTAGAATCTGTGCGGCTTTCAGGGTGTAGGAGAAACCGCCTCATCAAAGGAGGAATTGAATGTCGGATATGCAGCCGCGGCTGCCGACGATCCCCGAACGCCCATTTCGTCTCGATGTCCCATTGCACGAACTCCTTCAGCAGCCTGCGATCCCACGCACACCGATTCTGCCAAGGGATGCAAAGGAACTGCCGATCCCGGTTTTCCCTCAACAGCCGGAGCATTTGCACGAACTCGATGAGGCCGATCACGCGGCCCACAACCACGTCTTGACGACGGGCAAGAGGGTATGGCCGACCGAACGCATTCTCAAGACAATGCGCGGCTGGATGTTCCCCTATTTCAAATCGCGCCTTCTGCCCGGGGATTTTCAGCCGATCATCGCCTACCTCTTCACGGACTGGAAATGCAACCTCGATTGTCACTACTGCTGGTCGTATGACAATCGGGTGAAGGGCATGACGGAGGACACGGCCCGGCGTGCGATCGACTGGCTGCATTCCACCCCTTGCCGCGTCCTGGCTCCGACGGGTGGCGAGCCTTTGCTGCGGCCGGATTTCGTCCACAAGGTGATCTACTACGCGGCCAAGAAAGATTTCTGGGTTTATCTCGCAACCAACGCGCGCTTGCTGCGCCCCGATGTGATTGATCGGCTGGCTGACGCAGGAATCGCCACGATCAATTTCGCGGTGGATGCCGTCACGGAAAAACCGGGGCTGCCCAAAGCGCTTGAGCACGTGCGCCCATACTTCGACTACCTCGTGAAGCGCCAATACCGTTACGGCTACACGGTTTTCTTCAACACCAACATCTGCCGGACGAATATCGACGACGTGAAGCAGCTTGTTGAAATCGCGCACGACAGCGGGATTTCCCTCACCTTCCACATCAACGAAGCACCGATGATGGAGCAAACGCACTTCCAGCATCTCCACCAAAACGACACGTACATCCGCCCCGATGATTTTTCCATGGTGGACGACCTGCTCGACTACCTCATCGACAAGCAGCGCCAGGGCTACAAAATGGTGGATTCGATACCGCGGCTCGAAAAGATGAAAGGATTCATGCGCGGCGTCGGCGAGCACTGGGGCTGCCGGGCGGGCCAGAACTGGCTGATTATCCGCACCGACGGCACGCTGGCTCCCTGCTTCCCCATGTACAACGCGCAGTACGACTGGGGCACCGTCGAGAATCACAAATTCGACCTTCAACAGCTTGGTGAAATGAAGAAAGGCTGCGAGCCGAATTGCTTTTCGACGCTCGGCTACAACGTCGCATACTGCTACAGCGCCGCCCGTGTTATGAAGTGGCTCATGAAGCAGGCGAAAAACCGGTTCCAGGGCGTGACCGGCAGTTTCGAGTAGGAGCCGGGAAGTACGGCCTAACGCCCAATTTGCGACGGGCGGGTCTCACGCCCTCTGGGTCAACGCCCGCTCAACGCGCTGCCGAAGACCCTGCAACCGCGCGACCGGCTCATTGGAAAATACCAGCCGGACGTAGCGATCGCTCCGGTCCCTCCCCCAGTTTTTCATGGCAGTCGCCGCAACCCCTCCGCGGCTCAGAAGTAAGCGGCTCGCTTCCTCGCTCCCCCAGCCGAGCTGGCCCACATCCAACAGCACAGACCACCCGCCGCCGCAGGGCATCAGCGGAAGAGATTTGAGTTCGCTTTGAACGCAGTCGCGGCGCGCTTGCCATTCCGCCACCGCGGAGAGAAGCGAATCGTTTCCATGCCGGAGTGCAGCGGCCGCCGCGCGTTGCGCAATCCCCACCTGGCACACAACATTCGAAATCGTGACCAGCGAAATATCGCGCATCACTTCCGCGGGGCCAATGACCCAGCCGACTCGCCACCCGATCATCCGCTGCTCCTTCGACACTGTGCCGACCGTGATCGTTCGCGAAGCCATTCCCTCGAGGGAGGCGGGATGCAGGGGCGCAGCGCCGTCGAAGAGGATGCGCTCCATCGCCGCGTTGTAGATGAGCCATGCGTTGGCCCTCTGGCAGACCTCCGCGACCGATTCCCATTCCGTCCGATTCACCACCGCTCCGGATGGCATCGACGGGCTCATCATCAACACTGCGCGCGTTCGGGGCGTGACGGAATGCCGCAGCACGTCGAGATCGAGCCGCCAGCGGCCGCTTTCCGGAATCAGCGGCACAAACACCGGAACCCCGCCCGCCAAACGCACGCGGTTGATAAGTCCCACGTAAATCGGGTCGGTCATGATGATTTCATCGCCGGGATTGAGCAGCGCCAGCACCGTATTCAAGAATCCGTTGCAACCGCCGGCGGTGATGATGCATTCACTTCGCCAGTCGTAGCGGATGCCGCTCATAGGGGACACATGCTCCGCAACGGCCTGCCGCAGCTCGTCGGCTCCGAAAAACGGCAGATAACTATTCGCGTCATCTGTATCCACTGCCTGGCGCGCTGCTGCAAGAGCAGCTTCAGGCGGACGCAGGTCCGTGTCCAGATTTTCAAGGCGCAAAACGTCCGCCTGGGCTGCATCCGCGAGCAGCGCGGTTGTGTCCACGCCAATACCAACCACATGCTTCAGCCGATCCACGGTCATCGCCGCTCCTCCGGTTCGTCGCAGGTCATTGCGGTTCGGGGATGCTACGCGCCGAAAAAGAGTGGAGCAAGAGACAATCTGGCTCTTTGCCGCAGGCCCGGTAGTTCGCTGATTTGCTAGACTGTTGCGTATGAAGAGCCGGTTGGCGTTGTGGCGCCGATGGAATGCGATCGCGCTGGGAAGCGTGTTGTTCGCCATAACTCCCGCGCCCGCCACAATCCAAAGGTCCGCAGCTCACCAGCAATTCCTCGAAAAACTCGTGGCGGCTGCACTTGAGAGGACCAGCCATTCGGTGCGCTACGACCCCGCCTACGTTTCAATCCCCTACCCGGGCGGAGATGTTCCGCCGGAAACGGGCGTGTGCACGGACGAAATCATCCGGATTTATCGAAGCGTGGGCGTGGACCTGCAAAAGGAAGTCCATGAGGACATGTTGCAGAATTTCTCAACCTACCCGCACCCGTGGCGCTGGGGCCTGCATCACCCCGATGCGAATATTGATCATCGGCGAGTCCCGAATTTGATGATTTTCTTCGCAAGGAAAGGCGAGGCATTGCCGATCACGCAGAGCGCCGAGGATTACTCACCCGGCGACATCGTCACATGGGATCTGGGTGGCGGCGTGCCCCATATCGGCATCGTTGTGGATCGAAAGGCTCCTGCGAGCACACGCTTTATGATTGTTCACAATATCGGAGCCGGTCCGAAGCTGGAGGATGTTGTCTTCCAGTGGAAGATTACAGGCCACTACCGCTATTTTGGGCGGAGCGAATAGGATTCGGCGCTTGAGCTTGCATCATGCGGTTTCCGGCTCTCCACTTCATTCGGCACTCGAACGAGCATGTTTTGCCGAATAAACCGCCGCGACGAGCACTAGCAACGCAGCCACAAATGGTGAAAGCCCGACAACCAATGGAATCCGATTCTGAAAAAAGCCGCTGGCCGCTGCGGCTGCACCATAAACCAGGAACACTCCGGCTTGAAGTCCCAACTGCCGCCCGCTGCGTGGAGCGGCCGGATTCTCTGCGTCGTCGGCGGGCGAGATAATCGTCAGATGCAGCCAGCGGATGAGCCCGGCCACGAGGCTCGTAATCGTTCCCGTGATGACGGTCGTTGCAATTCCCGGCAGCGCGAGCCGGCGCACCGCCGCGCTCTGAATTCCCATTGCGATAGCCGATAGCGCGATCAGCACGTAAAGTGTTACTTCGTTGTGTGGGAGCACGGGCAGATGCCACACGAAAGCAAAGGCCCCGAGGACAATCGCTTCGGCGGCTACGGGCCCTATGAGTGCCCGCGCGACTTCACCTTCCGGGCTGCGCAATTGCACCAGCAGCGCTCCCAATGCGACTCCCACAATGAAGGCGACGAGCGCGAGAAGGGAACGCGTGGCCGCGAGCCCTTGGCCCTGCCCAATGGAAATTCCGAGGAGGACCGCATTGCCGGTCATGTTTGCTGTGAATACGTGGCGGAGACCCAGGTAGCTGATGGCGTCCACAGTCCCTGCTGCCCAGGTAAGCAGGAGGACTTCTGCGACCCACTCTGTTCGGCCGGTGGACATGCTCGCGCTCTTCTCCATTTTCATCTCCCTCCCATGGTTTTGGCTCGCTGGGAACGCATGGGATGTTGGCCGCCTATTATCGCGCAAGTGACGGCCCGGTGCGGACGTGTGCTGCGCGGGGATGTATCCGGGGGCAGCGCCTGACTCGTGGAAAATCAATCCTGCGAACGCGAGCGTCGAGTTAAAATCGTGCCTGAAATACTCGGAGGGTACTTCCACTCCAATGAGAGCTGACGCGTGAAGCGGACGGCAATCATCGTCGCCGTATGCCTCGGCTTGCTTTACCTCGGCGATTTCCTTTGGGTTTGGCTGCGTGTGCATTATCCGGCAGCGGGCGCCGCTTTCGGCTCGGTGGACGTCTACTACGAGACGCCTCTCAAAAATGGGAAAAGCGAGTTTTTCTTCGGACAGAGTGACAAACAGACTTGTGTCAAATCCCTGTTTCCGCAGATGGGTTACCCGCCCTGCTGGTACGCTGCGAGAAGAACAATGAAATCCGTCGAGCTGAACCGGATTCCGCAGCACGATATCGGGCTGGGCCTGGCCCGTCCCCCGTTACCGCGCCGTAGCCCATTCCTCGCCTAAACTTGCGCCGGATTTAACCGATAACTTCTTACGGAGCAATCCCATGTCTGAATTCGACGATCCCGCCGTCCTTCGGAACGTCATTGAAGGCCTTCAGACCGGCGTCTATGTCGTTGGCAAGGATGGGAAAATTCACTTTTGGAGCGATGGCGCCCAGCGGATTCTGGGACACCTGAAGCAGGACATCCTCGGCCGGGCTTTAAGAGAAGATCTGTTCGCTCTTGGCGATCAGACTCAGTCCGCGTTCTCGGATGCTTTGGGAGCACTCTCGGAAGTGTTCCGGGACGGCAGACCGGTGATGGCGGATGTCTCGCTTCGCCACAAAGATGGACATCGCATCCGCGTACTGCTTCGAGCTGCGCCGGTCCGAAATAAAGATGGAGCCATCATCGCCGTTGTGGAAAGTTTCGATGAGCCGATCTCGAGCGCAATCTGGGAACGCCGTCGCACCAAGCTTGCCGGTTATCACTGTCTGGATGAAGTCACCGGAGTCCACAACCGCGCCATCACCCAATCGCATCTGCGCGAAAATCTGGTCATATTTGAAGAGCACCACATTCCCGTAAGCATCCTCGCCATTCAGATCGACCGGATGGAGCACTACCGGGCCACGTACGGTCCCGGCGCACTGGCTGCGATGCTTCGAGCCGTGGCACAAACTCTGGATACCAACCTCCGGCCTACGGATTTCCTTGGGCGATATACGGACAATTATTTTCTGACGATCCTCCCGGAGTGCGCCGAAGGGGATGTGAAAAAAGTAGCCGAGCGCATGAAGAAGATGGTGACCTATGCGGAGATCAAGTGGTGGGGCGACGATTTGTCCGTGACCGCTTCGTTCGGCGGAGCCAGTTCGCGGCCGAGTGACACGGTCGAGACGATCGTGGAGCGGGCGGAGAAATCCCTCGCCGAAAGCATCGCCGCCGGCGGCAATTGCGTCGAACTCTGCGCCGAATAGCGCCGCCGGCCGGTCGGAGGCTTGACTTCGGATGTTTGCGATTATCGGAATTGTGGTTGTCTTCGGCTCGATCGTTGCCGGCTACCTGATGGAGCACGGCAACATTCGAGTGCTCCTCCAGCCGGCTGAATTGCTCATCATTGGAGGAGCGGCTTCGGGCACCGTGCTCATCGCTAATCCCATCCACATCCTCAAAGGGATCGCCGCAGGCATCGGCGGGATCATGGGCGGCTCAAAATACAATAAGCAGTGGTACCTCGACACCTTGCGGATGATGTATCAGCTCTTCGGCCGCGCCCGGCGCGATGGAATGATGGCCCTCGAAACCGATAGCGACTCGCCGGACAAGAGCCCCGTGTTCTCCCAGTTCCCGAGTTTTTTGAAAGACCACCACGCCCGCGATTTCGTCTGCGACTCGATCCGCCTCGCGTCCAGCGGCGGCGTGGAGCCCTTCGACGCAGACCAGATGATGGATATCGACATGACCGTGCACCATCATGACGCTACGCAGCCGATCTCGGCGCTCTCCACCACTGCCGACTCGCTTCCCGGCCTTGGAATCGTCGCGGCCGTGCTCGGCGTCGTGATCACCATGGGCGCCCTCGGCGGGCCGCCCGAAGAGATCGGCAAGAAAGTAGCGGCCGCCTTGGTCGGGACATTTCTCGGCATCCTGATGTGCTATGGGCTTGTGGGGCCGCTTTCGCAGAATATGGCCAAGACGGCGGACGAGGAGCACGCCTATTACAACGTTCTTCGCGTCCTCATCGTGTCGTTCATGAAGGGCACGGCTCCGAGCACGGCCGTGGAAATTGGCCGGCGGGCCATCCCCGGCCACGTTCGGCCGAACTTCACGGAAACCGAAAAATACATCAAGCAAAAAGCGCACGCAGCCGAAGAGCCCGCTGCCGCCGCTTAGTCTTCTGGGGTTTTCTTGTGACTGACAAGCAGCCCATCATCATCAAGAAAATCAGCGGGCATGGCGGGCATCACGGCGGCGCTTGGAAAGTGGCCTATGCCGATTTCGTCACCGCCATGATGGCGCTTTTCATCGTCCTTTGGCTGATGAACACCAGCAAAGCCATCCAGCAAGCTGTCAGCGGTTACTTTAAGGACCCCACCGGAGCCTCCAATAAGGCCACCGTCAGCATCACCGGCGCGGGTGGCACAGTCGTCTTGATGAAGGACAATATGGAACAGCTCAAGGCGGAATTGACCGAGGCCATGCGCCACGTCACCAATTTCGAGAAACTCAAAAGCCATGTGGATATGAAAGTCACCAGCGAAGGCCTCCTGATCGAGCTCACCGAATCCGCCAGCGGGACATTTTTCGATAGCGGCAGCTCCAAGCCAAACGCCGATGGCCAAGCCGTGCTGATCACACTTGCCGAGGAGCTCGGAAAACTTCCCAACAAAATCTACGTGGAAGGCCACACGGACGCGAAGCCGTATGCAGCCGGCGCCAACTACGACAATTGGGCGCTCTCCGCCGACCGCGCCAACGCATCGCGAAAACTTATGCAGCAACACGGGCTGGGCCCCAACCAGGTGACGCAGGTCCGCGGATTCGCCGATCAGAAACTGCGCAAGCCCGATGCGCCGTTTGACCCTTCCAACCGCAGAATCTCGGTCCTAGTGCAATATACGGATAGCGAGCCGCAGAGCGGTACGAAGGATGCAGCAAGCGGGGCCGCAAATCCGGCGCCGCCGCAGTGAGTCGGATCCCGCAAGCAATAACTTCAAAAGTCCGGAAATTTGGAAATCCGAATACCGCTTGAGGAATTCCTTGAATGCGCCGCCGGAGCGAGACTCGGATCCATTTGTCCAAGGACAGCATTCAGGAAACCCTTTGCCCCACGCTCGCGTCCCACGCGGTGAGGTAGAAGGGATGAATTCGAACAAATCAATGCAATCCTGCAACTGGAGCGAGCGAAGCATGCGAATGATTGTTCATTCGGGGCAAGCTCTCGCGTGTCTTGCCCTGGTGATCGCATCCGTCGGCTGCCGCGCACACTCCGCGGAGCCCAGCCCTATTCATCTCGATCAGATCAAGCTCCCGCCAGGTTTTCAAATTGAGGTTTATTCGGCAAGCGTGCCGGGAGCACGCTCGATGGCCCTCGGCTCGAAAGGCACGTTGTTTGTCGGAACTCGCGAGGAGGGCGTGGTCTACGCGCTCCTGGATCACAAGGGAGCCAATCGTGCGGACGAAGTGATCACCATCGCGCATGGCCTCGACCAGCCGAATGGCGCCGCGCTGCATGGTGGATCGCTTTATGTTGCGGAGAGTACCCGCATAATTCGGTTGGATGATATTGAAGCGCGGCTGAAAAATCCCCCGTCACCAGCAGTCGTTTACGACAAGCTCCCTCAACAGGCCGGACACTCCTGGAAATATCTGCGGATCGGGCCGGACGGCAAGCTGTATTTCACGATCGGGGCCCCATGCAATATCTGCATCCCCCCGGATGATCGGCAGGCAACCATCTCGCGCCTGAACCCGGATGGCTCTGATTTCGAAATTTATGCGCGCGGAGTCCGCAATTCCATCGGTTTCGACTGGGATCCGGAGACTGGCCAGCTCTGGTTCACCGATAACGGACGCGACATGATGGGCGACGACATTCCATCGGATGAACTGAATCACGCCCCGCAGATCGGAATGCACTTTGGTTATCCCTACTGCCACCAGGGCGACATCTCCGATCCCGAATTTGGTCACTTGCATCCTTGCAAACAGTTTGTTCCGCCTGAAGCCAAACTCGGTCCGCACGTCGCGTCTCTCGGAATGCGCTTCTACACCGGCAAAATGTTTCCAGACGATTACAACAATCGCATCTTCATCGCCGAGCACGGCTCCTGGAACCGATCGGTTCCCATCGGCTATCGTGTAGCTTGGGTCGAGCTCAAAGGAAACCGCGTGGCGGACCAGGGGATCTTCGCCGAGGGCTGGCTCCAGGGCAGGCAGGCGTGGGGCCGGCCGGTCGACGTCCTGGTCATGCCGGACGGCGCCCTGCTCGTCTCAGACGATCGTGTAGGCGCGATCTACCGCATCAGCTACCACCACTAGCACGCGAAACGGATCATCCCGCTTTCCGAGCGCCGACGAAGGGCCTTTGACGCGCCTTGTCATCCCGGAGCCCGTGGGATAGAGTAGCCGCCTTCCGCGCGGGGGCATTCGGATCATGACGGAACTTGGCCGGGAAAAGCTGAAAGTCTTGATTCGGCGCGCCGCCATTCAGAAACGCGTTCGGGAAGTTGCCCAACAAATTACGAAAGACTTCAAGGGCCAGCGAGTCCATCTTGTGGGGGTCTTGAAGGGCGCCTGTATCTTCCTTTCGGATCTCGTCCGCGAGATCAGCCTTGAAACTTCGATCGATTTCATCGCCGTATCCAGCTATGGCAAGGACAAACAATCTTCGGGTCAAGTCCGGGTGTTGAAGGACCTCGACAGCAGCATCGAAGGATTGAATGTCGTTCTCGTGGAAGACATTCTTGACACCGGGCTGACTCTCAATTATCTCCTCCGCATCTTGCAGCAGCGAAAGCCGGGCGCGTTGCGCGTGGCCGCCCTGCTGGACAAGCCTTCGCGCCGCATCAAGGAAGTGAAAGGCGATTATGTGGGCTTCACGATCCCGAATGAATTCGTTGTCGGCTACGGGCTTGATTACTCGGAGCGATATCGAAATTTGAAAGATGTCTGTATTCTCAGCCTCCCTCCGGATTAAAAGTGGCGCGAACTGTTCTTACGGTGCGGGACCTCGAAGCAGCCGCGGCCGGCGGTGAAATCGTGGTGCCGCGAGGGGCAATCGTCACGCCGCTGGCGCGCGACGAAGCCGAAAAGCGCGGAATCACCATTCGATTCGAAGATCCAAAAGCCGCCTCGGCCGAAGCCGGCGACCCTACCGGCGCGCGCGTGATCGCCCTCGGGGCGGATCACGGGGGATTTGAGTTGAAGGAACAGCTCAAAAGCTATCTGGAGCAGTGGGGCTATGGCGTCTTGGACCTGGGCACTTTTACTCGCGAAGCGGTGGACTATCCGGACTCTGCCGAAGCTGTCGCGAACGCGGTGGTGCGCGGCGATGCCTGGCTCGGCGTCGTGATCGACACTGCGGGAATCGGCTCCTCGATCGCTGCCAACAAGGTGCCGGGAGCGCGCGCAGCGCTGTGCTACGATAGAGTCACCGCGCGGAACAGCCGTGAACACAACGACGCAAATATCCTCTCGCTCGGCGCCCGTCTGATCCCCGGAGAAACCGCGCGAGAGATTTTAGCGGCGTGGCTCGCAACGCCTTTTGCCGGCGGCCGCCACGAGCGGCGAGTGAATAAAATTCGCGCCATCGAGAAGCTGCACGGCAAGTCATAAATCCGGCAGTCGCGCGCTTCCAAACTGGGCGCGGCTCATTCCTAGTTTTGAGAGGGACGCTTTTCTTGGACCAGCAGCAGCTCGAACAAGTGATTCAGGCCATTACCGAGGAAATCCTCGGCTACATGGGCACCGGCAAAGCCGGCGACCTGTGCGGGCTGGAAATCGATGAGCTCATCTGCCCCGGCTGCGACCAGCGCTGCGCGGAAAAATGCGCCCGAAAAACTCGAAAGGTGGTTGAGGCGGGAGCCGCCCGCATCTCGGCAGGAGCGGCCATCGGTCCGATTGAAGCGGATATCGCCCGGCTGATTGACCACACTCTGCTTAAGCCGGAAGCCACACGCGAAGATATCCGCAAGCTGTGCCTGGAAGCGTTGAAATTCGGCTTCGCCTCCGTGTGCGTGAATC